>ENA-UOTZ01000063-UOTZ01000063.1-compost-metagenome-genome-assembly--contig:-NODE-63-length-72867-cov-8.516719_pt1 | contig 72867 bp, 43 predicted proteins | sample MGYA00238144_ERZ746983 | MGnify/ENA primary metagenome ERZ746983 (study PRJEB28759, sample SAMN06268863) | compost metagenome | isolation source: single cell | place: USA: California, Emeryville, Joint...
TTGATAATATCTTCCATTTTGCCACTGTCTGAACGTGGTCTCATTTGTATGGCTCGTCTGACCGAGGTAATATCTCATCCCATATTGAGTATTTGTAGTTTGGTCAACAAAAAGACTAATGAATGTCCAACGACCTAGTTTTAGAGTAGATGTCTCTGTCGGCTAAAGTAGTGTATTTAACAAATTTTGATAGTCTATCCATTGTTACTTCTCTCCAATTATTCCATCTCCCTAAATAGTCGTCTTTAGTAGCCGCCCACAATAGAACGTCGTTGTTAATCGTCGTGGTTTTTGGACATGAAAGTAGAATTCTCCCCTCACCAATATCAATTCTTAAAGTCGTTAGAGAATTAAGTTTTGAACGAATAGTTACGTTGGTTCGTTAGCAACTCTGAATAACACATTATTATCATTTGCCCAATCCACTTTGTAGACCCATGCGGTAATTCCGTATTGGCTAATATTAGTTGCGCAAGACGGACACAAGTTGACTATTAGTGTGTGCTGTCCGACAACTAACATCGATTCCAATTTACTTTCTTGCAAATAAAGTGTAGTCACTGTGATATATGTTTACGAAACCATTATGATGCTCATCAATGATTACTTGAAAGCACTCTCGTGAGTAAGAAAACCAGGAGAGCAAGCTTTAACAGACTATTAACTCGTTGCGAGGTTGCATGCATGACAATTTTATTCGAGATTTAGCAATTTAAATAATTTCTAAAATTGATAATGTTTGATTCAATCCTGAAAAGAAATTCACCAAAGTCATCTATTTAGATCAAGTTATTGGTAGTCCTCATTGAATGAAAGTATCGCACCTTTTGGTTCGTGAATTCATGAAAAATACACGCGTTTTCCTGACATTATCAGAAGTAATGGATGAATTAAGAACATGTAATAAGAATATTTAAATTTTGTTCCTAATTGAGCAATCTACTAAGAGATAGAGTCTCGATTCTTGAAGCTTTCTCTTCGCTAATTACTATTTGTTTAATAAATAATTGGCACTACTTTTCAAATCGAAGCTGGTTAATGCTTAACAGAAGCTCAAGGGTGAACTCTAGCGGGGAATTTTTGACGGCATGATCTCAGCATTTGTTGGGCAGACTGTACGAAATACGATTTTTTGGTTGTTTTTTTTTTCAATACAAATACAGGGCATTTCTTCATTAAAATGTGAAAAAGTTAAGTGCAGTTTTTCTGTAGATTAACTATGCTGGTCTTCTGTCGACACACACATTAATTAGGGGAAATAGCTTGAAATGCGTTGTTTTCCCTTTCCTGGCCTTCTGTTCTTCATTCCAGAGTGCTTGTAGATCTTGATGCTCGCAATATTAGAAGAGATGACCATTATTTTGCGGAATCTTTCATCGGAAAAGAGGAAGAATGGATATCAAACGTACTTTTGATCACTTCAGGATCTCAAGAGGAATGCATCCGTCTTTCAGGCTCATTTTCTGAATTAGATGACTGATATCACTTTGATACCAAAAGTATGAAGGTTTTGTCGTCCGTTACAACAAGTCTCAAATAGCCAGCTTATCCGTTGTTGAGAGCAGGTTATGCAGTAACCTATTGATAGCTACTCAGTTCAAGCGAGGTAAATTCTCGAAACTGAAATTTCTGTCCCTCCTTGCTTCACAATTCAGATTAACCTTCCAATGTCCTTACACTTGCAGCAAGTATCCTCCAGAGTACTTTTAAAGTCAAGATGTTTCGACTTTTCGAGTTAACCACCACCGATATTGCTGTTCATATCCAAATGGATTTTATTCTTTGAGTTCAGAGTGGAATTTTATTACTTCTAATCTCATCTTGAATGAGAAAATTTTTCAGAAAGTAAAAATTTGAGCTGTTATGAAACTCGTAAATTTTCTCTTTTACCTTTATAATCTCAGGGAAATAAATATACTAGAGTCTCAAATTGGCATTGTAAAGCAGAGCTAGTTTGAGTTAGAATAAGAAACAAGCTAAACATACAGAAAAAAACGAATATGGATAATGAGTTAAATTTTAGATGTGTAATAGAAGCAGCTAAATTGATATACATAAAAATTTCTATATTACTTTGAAAAGCTTCGTACATCAATAGGCATGGGTTTTTTATGAAGTCTATAAGTTCCTAATGTCTTTTTTCCCGCTTTATGCTCTGACGAGGCAATTATGTTTGAATCATTGAAATTAGACTGAGAGGGAGCATGCCCGAGAAAGCTCATACCAGAAAGGTTCAGACTTCTTCCATTGCTTTGAGAGATCGGAACTTCGATTCGACTCAAGGGTGCACTTCCTCGAATGGATAAATGGCCTGGAACATTTGTCTTGATTTTCATTTGAATATCTTTTCTCTGCATCTTCGATGGGTCCTTGATTCGATTTAGTCGCGATCTAATCTTCTTATAGAGGGCAAGGAGCATGCTTGTGAAGGAAAACAATGTGTTCCCAGCTGTATTAATTGCAATTATCGAAACTACCATCTTTCCCTGATTTTCAGTGAAGAAATTGGAAGTGCCAGCAGAAATAAAAGACAAAGCAAGATTAAGGACCGCTGCGATGAGGACACATGTAAAGTTGAAGAAATGAAGGAATGCTGGAATTTTTGTCTTGAAAGGCCTAATAACAGCTGAAAATACCATTGCTGCCAAAATTAAGAGTATAATTGAGAAGCACTGTAATCTTGGATTCTTCTGAAGGCCGAAAATGAGAAGAATGTAGCTGACATTGAAAGCAGTGATCCAATATACAAAGAAGAATTGATTTTTGCTTGAGGACTTGAAATCACTGATCATAAATTCATATTTCTTCTTCAGATTTTTGATTTGAAGATATGTGTTGTTCGACTGATTCATGTTTGAACCTTTGAAGCGGTTATTTCGTGGATTTTTTTGATATTTGAAAATTCTCATCAATTGCCAAAAGCAATAGATTAGCAATCCCGTGAGGATAAGCATAGTTGAAATAGCAGCAAAGTAGCTTACATAAGAATACTTGTCATACAGATAGCTGACTTTGATGATTTGTAGAATTGAAAATAGTAGCTGCCTTTGAATTTTTCCGAGAATATTTGCCATTAAAAAACTGAATATCGTGACATGCGCTTTTTCACCAATGGGATGGGTCAGCTTTGCTATTTTGGGCGTGATTATTAAGAGAGCAGTCAAGAGGAAGAGTCCGAAGTATATTAGCATTTCTATCAAAAAGTTTCCAAAGTTGTCGAGGTAAAGTGCACTCATTTCTGTCTTTTGGAATACTCCCCAATCGAAAATGATTTTGTCTTTTTCTAGGGTGTTGTAGGCAGAAATCCAGTCGGAAATAAAGGAACGCGATGTTTTTGCGTATATCTCCGATGCTAGATTGGAGTGGTTGATATTGAGAAATCGCATGTTTATAAATGATTCTGTCGCAACTAGGCATAGCAGTGTATTTACTGAGAATCCGCCTGAAGCAACTCCAGAGATAGTAAGAGCTGCTGATGTTGCCACAGGAGCTGCCACCAAAGCGGCTGCTTGAGCTGCTGGAATATCAACAAGGGAAGTAACGCATTTCTTTGAGACATGGTCAGGGGTATAACCTGTTGGGCAAATCCGCAAACAGTAGCTACCAGATGTATTGGAATAGAGAAAGAATTCAGACATACAGCTAGAACACTCAGCACTGCTCGTTCCAGTACATTTTTGACACCCAGTCGAACAAGCTTAAGTTAGAAAAGTTAAGACATTATTGCAGAACCGAGAATTAAATATGTTACATTCACAGCGTGGTGGCATGATGAACTGGCCATTTCCTGTACATGTTTGACATAATCCGTTAGATTCATTCTATAATTGGAAAATAAACTAAGGAAATGAAAGGAAGAAGTTGAGGAGATAAGAAGAAGTTGAGGAGATAGGATGAATCTGTGAGCTGCTGATATGACGGTTGCACCGATCAGCTCATAACTTACAGAGAGAAAAGTCAATTTATTCTTACATAATATTGTCCGTAGAAGCACTCTAAGATAATAACAAATTATTAGTTTTTCTCATTATCAAAGGTTTGTAATTACTTTGATAAGAGTTAGTTGGAGAATGCAGAAAGTAGCTGGTGTTAGATGGAGCCGAGACACAATTAATGCTATCTTGGAGGAAGTATCCACTTGCACATTGTAAACATCCCATTTCATTGCCGTCAATTAGTCCTTGTAAATTGCAATTGTTACCTGATGATAAAGGAAAAATTATAACGAGTAAGCCCATTTTGCTTCGACATTAGTGATGATTACTCTCTGTATTTTGGAATACGCCTTGAGCTCCTTGAAACCATACAAAGTTTAGAATATCGAAATACCCTGTCAAACTGGAACTCACTAAATTTGAACTCATTGAATCGAACACACCACAAATATCAAGAGCGACATTGTTTCTATCGGTGATTGTTGTGTCACCAAAGAAAACCTTTGAAGTTGCAGATTGGTTGACCCATATTCTAGCAGAGGAGAATCCGACTCCAAGACCCTGTGGTTGGACCTGTGCAATTTCGAAGATCAAACGATTCCAGTTTCCTGTTTATAATAATTCTTAACATGTTGACATTTTCCTATTTACCTGTATTAATGGAGATTGAAGAAGTGATTGCTGAATCAAACACATAGTAAGAACTGCCAGAAGGAGGATTTATCCAAATATTTAAAGCTCCCGAAGTTGGAAAATAATCAGCACGAAGAGAAACAACATTAGTTGCAGTATTCCGAATACTGAATATTGTCTGAGTAGACGAACCATCAGAGTAAGAATAAAAATCCATGGCAACGACTAGTCCTTCTTTGGAGATCGGAGTGTAGAGAGGAAATGCGGCTATTTGTCCTGGTCTGCACATCAAAATGTTATATGGGCCAAAGGATGGAGCTGGAATTGATTGTGACAAAGAATATCCTATTCATTATGATTTATGAATGAGATTAGAATTTTCGATTTGCTCACAAATAATTAATTACCCTTGAAACCAATTGCACTGGTATCACTTGTATTTGTCTTGATGCCAACAATGAACGTTTGATTATTGTTTGTCTGAGAATCGGAAGCAAAATAAAAGAGAAAAAGTTTCCCTTCATGACCTTTTATACAATAAGTGTGTCTGCTGACCTTTTCAAGAGATTAATACCACTATCCATAAATGCAAGACTGAGCATTTTATTTTCTGAATCAGCGACCCAATCTATATGGACCCTCACATATTGCATCCAGCAGTTGCAGTAACCGTAATAACCGTCGCTTCCACCCCAAAAAACTTTTGCTGAGGGCTTTAGTTGATAGCATGTTCCACTATTCCTCTGTTGAAATTTCACCTTGCGTGTTTTTGTCGTCTGATCAAGAAAATATCTGAATCCATATTGGGTATTTGTAGTCTGATCTGTAAAATGACTGATGAATGTCCATTGGCCCAGTGGCATAACATATGTTTCCCCCGGCTAAGTTAAGAAACGTAAAATAGTATGATAACATGATCATTCTTTTTACATCTTTCCAAATATACCATCTTCCTACAACATCTCCGACTGTAGCTGCCCAAAAAAGAATATCTCTTGCCGACAAATCTGATCCGCCATACGGTGTAGACATGAAAATCCTTCCTTCGCCTTGATCGACTCTTGAAATTGTGAGACTCCATTAATGGAAAATGGATAGTTACGCTGTATTGGAAAGTCGAAACAAACAGTTAAAGTCAAGACCCCAGCTCACTTTGTAGATCCAAGCACTCCATCCATATTGGCTTTTGCTGGTTGTGCATGTAGGGCATAAACTCGCGAGCGTCGCTTGCTGTGCATTAGATGACATTGAAACCAATTTAGTTTCTTGCGGATAAAGCGTCGTCACTTTCAAAAAAAAAGAGAGAATAATATCCCATGATTACTCCATTCATGATTACTTGACAGAGCGCTCTCAAATAGCAGTACTGTCAGAAGGAACTTTACTACACTATTATGTTGCTGGAAGCTTCCAGGCATGATCTTCTCAAGCTGAATTTAATTTTTAATTCGATTCGTACACTGCTATACAGGTTTTTTATTGTTGAGTATTTTCACAAGGATGCATTCAGAATTTTGGTTTCACTCAAAATTGTGATTCAATTCTTTCTAACAAATGCGGATTGAAGTGAAAGCCTGCTGGGTAATCACCTGTGAAGACACAACTGCTTTATTTGCTATATTGAGCTTCAAAAAAAACCCTCATAAAAGAGAAAAAAGAAAAAAACTCCCAAAAATGGAATTTATTTGTTCCCATTTCTGAGAGATAATCGTTTTGCTAGATATCTCACTTCCCATTCTATGATTCTGCCAAGAATTTGATACCTCTCATACAATTCTCTTAATAACTACATACTTTAAAGAGATATGGAACATAATTTGTAGTTTGGATCTATTAAAATGATATATAGATAGTGCACGCAATAGCTCTCTCTATTTCTCTCTCGAAACATGAAACTTATTCCAGAAAGAACTAGAGAATATAAATTTTTGTCGAACGAAAAATCGAGATTTATTTAAAGTATGGAAGTTAACTATTTGCTCTCTACGAAGCCATAAGAGCGGAACCGCGACAAATTCTTGAGACTCGATTCAACTGATAAAGTCTGAAGAATACACCATTTACGGGAAGAATACACCATTTACGGGAAGAAAAAGCTATCTATTCAATAATGAGACGATTCGATCATATAGTTTGCAGTTCTCATCAACGAATGACTCGATTCGTCGCGTTATAATTTCTAAAATTGAGACTATCTCTCTCTCAGTTGTTGAATAAATGTTTGCTCTCTTTTTTCAATCCATAGCAGTTGAGAAGAGTCAAAGTGACGCTCTCTACTTGATGTAGAAACTTAATTACGTTCAATTAGACTGCTTGATTCGAGAAATAGATAATTTATCTTATCTCATATGGACCCCATTTTGAAAAGGTTAAGGAGCTTATGTTCGAACTCTCTCTAATAGATTAACTTCGAAAAAAAAGTAGCAATGCTACAGCTGACTTTATGCTGATATCCTCTTCACAGGGTTCATTTTGAATAACATATGAGAAAGTTCAGAGTTGAGTTTATCAATGTACAGGTGTGAATTCCAGAAAAATAAATTTCCTTAAATTTCAAACAAGGTACTTGTGAAAATGTATATGGATAAAAAACTGGATTTACTTGTAGTTTTTGCGATTCTGGAAACATTCCAACAAGTATATTTTTGTCACTTAGGGTTAAACATTGGATCAAATTAAATGAATGATTACTCATCAGGGCGCTCTATACTCATATCATATAAAACAGGAGGCCTTGAACTTTGCATATTTCTAACTCATTATTTACCTTTAATTAATGGAAGTTCGAACTTTAGAATTCATGCGAATCTCGGCAATAGAACAGGTGTGGTCAGCAAGTTCCTCAAAACACTGAACATTTATGTATTTTGTTTTCCCTTTCCGTTTATCCTTCAATTATTTTATTTCCTCTTGAACTCAAAATCAGAATAGTAGTGTTACTCTAAGCATATTGACACTCAAATTTACAAATCATGATTCAGAGTAAAAGTTATTTTATACGGGACCGCTATATCATAATTTAATTTCCACACCTATCTCTCTTTTCCACAGCAGGTCATCAAAAAGTCACTTGGCGTGCCTGATTGACTTCCTTATTGTTAGAAAATTTTGATATCATCTGCATTATTTAATATGACTTCGAAAAAATTAAATAAAATGAGAATCATTTGGAAATCCCGATACATCATTATACAGGAGGAAACTTGAGATATTTCCTACTTTACGAACAACCAGGATTGATTCTTTCTTTTCGAGTATGTTAAACGGTTTTCTTTCCGAGAGCTAGAATAATAAAAATGCATGGTTTAATGTTCAAGTTCATTTTGAAGCAACATAAAAATTAGCTCGTGGGAGAATTATGAGAGAGGCGTTGCAAAATTAGATGTAGTTTTTCTCTTCTTGAATAGTATGAAGATAACAGTACGTCATTTTTCAATCGTGTGCTGGAAAATTCTGCTATAAAAGGCAAAATAAACTTCTTTAGTGTTCTCAAACAAGTGTTTATTAGAGTTATCCTTTCCTAAGGGCGACTGTCAACGTTTTAAATCCCTAGCATTGAAATGCATTTACTTATAGTTTGTACTTAAATTCATATTTTCTCGGTTCGATGCCAGGAAAACAAGGAAGTTTTCAAATAATGGTGGCACAGTCCATCCAATTCTTTTGTTTGGTTAAAGCATTTCAGTCGCTCTTCAGCAGATTTTTATTTTAGTTAAACTTGTTTATTTTTCAAAGAGTCAATTTCTCACAAGAAAATTCGGTATTCAATTTATGGAATATATCAACTTATTGCAGGCAAAAGTTATTTCGAATTAACTAATTTGATGGAGTTTTGCAGCTGCTATCGTTAGAAGAGGAAAAAAAAAATTTTCTAGAGTGTACTGAAATTTTTAGTTATACTGGCATGATCGAATATTACTGTATGAAAAATCCAGTCTTGTGAGTGGAGATGAGATTGTCCAGTATTCCAGAAAAAAATAAAATAAAATCACTTCGACCTTGATCACGACATGAAGTGCACCTGTAGCAAAAAGGCTTATGCAAAGCCCGCCAAAGACATCAAGCAATTCGAACTACATTTGCTAACTCAGAAGTTACGCTTCACTGAGGATGAACTAATGGAATTACGCGATCGGTTCGAGATAATTCTTTTGCTAATCCACTTATTCATTGAAATGCACTAGATTCAATAGTCTGCTACCCACTGGAGCTAAAAATCTAGACAGAGATACCTTCAGTGAGAAGATGGGAGTGCTTGGACTGGATTCGAGCAGATTTCTCTCCAATAGGATTTTCGAACTCATCGATAGAAATGGCGATGATGAAGTATATCACTTTTTCTCTTCGATTGCTTCAAATGGATCGCTCTACATGCTAAATAGATCAGCCTGGATGAGTTTCTCAGTTATCTAGATATTCTGATAAATGGCGAACAGGAAGAGAAAGTGGAATTGACGTTCTATATGATTGATAACCAAAAGAAAGGCTGGTTTTCCTACGAAGAATTCTCACAGTTAGTATTGTCTATTCTTCAGGCCTGGAATGACATCACGGATACTCAAATCGGTAATTTTTGCTGAGAAAAATGCATTAGAGAATGACTTCCTTTGCTGGTGACTAGATATAATGAATAATGGGATCCTACTAGAGCAAATCATGGCAGTATACAAACGCTTTGACCCAGAAAATAAAGGAAAAGTGACCCTGAGAACTTTTAAAGAAATTGTAGTGAAAGAACCTCATTTGCTGGAGATCTTCGATTATGCGAGGCAAGGTTTCCACGACTCGCTAAACCCGTTCTCTGAACTGCCTCCTCGGCTTCATATGCTGAGGTTTGGAATCGAAGATTTGGAATTAAAACTTACGAGGATTTGCAGACTCTTGACAAATCCCGATGTGCAAGAGGAGGAAGAGGAAGAGGAAGAAGGGTATAGTGAATACCAGAAAAACCATCAGAGACCACAACCGAGGCCAATAATTACATCGCATAACGACAAACAGCGAAGCTCGGATGTTAGCGGCGGGAAAATCTCAGCACCAGCATTAAGAAAGCTAAGAAGTATTCGAGGCACCATTTTTTTAGAACCTCTGAAGCAGGACCTTGATCGTCTAAGTAATAGTGATGTTGTTTTTTTTTTGATAACCAAATCTTTTTCATTCAGAATACTCAAGAATAAATCCTTTTACCAGCCTACGATTTCCCCCATTGCCGGATAAAAAACCTAATGGACTCGAAGAGCCAGATTTGCGGGCTTCATTTCGGCCGCAATCCATGAGCGTAAGATTCTCGGATGCCAACAACGCGTATTTTGATTTTCCACGCAACTTTACGTTCGTTCCTGACGACCATATTGTTTCTACAACGGAACTGGTCAGAGACATCAGTAAACCGAAAATGATCACAGGAATTCAGCGTCCTGCATTCCAAAAATTAGATCCGGTTGTGCTTATCGATGATGACGATATTGTTATGGGTGAAAGCGAGTACCCCACCATTGAGAGTTTAATGAAATCAAGAGCGAGACCGATTAATAGTTCCTATCAAAATGGAGATCAAGAGGAGAGAATTCTTGATAAAAGGCTTGCGCCGAGTATGACTGAGAGCATAATAGTTAACAAAGGTAAAGAGGAGCTTGAGTTTGCTCGTCAATCGGCCTTCACATTTAGGAAACAAGCAGAATAACGCAGAGGAAATGATTCGAGTGCGTGCGAAAGAATATTTCGGAATGAGAGACTGTTTGGGAAAAATGCAGGAAAAACTCGATGATGTGATGAAGGCGACCCAGAATGCCTTGGGAATCATCGACGAGATGCATAAAGAAACAAAACATAATGAAAAGTAGCTTTTTTCAATTGAAAATGACGAAATAATGGCTAATTTTTCAGTAAGCAAAAATATAGTGAAAAACTGGAATATTTGAAGGTCATGACTTCTCACAATGTCCCTCATTCAAGATCGGTTGTTTTCCTCGGCCATCGAAACTGGGAGCTTGTGTTAGATATTATGGTAGGAGTTCAGATGGCAATAAAAAGTGTAATGTGCTACACTAATTACGAGCTTGAGCCTAAAGACTTCAAGCTCAAGCAATATTTTCAGCTTGTGCCAAAGTAAGCGGTTTGCCGTTATTGCTCACTTATTTGATTAGGCAAATGCTTTCCGCTTCAAAAAAGACGAAACTTTGCACATTCTTCGATTACGCGCCTAATGTATTTAACGAAATACGAAAAACCTTCGGGATCAAGAATGAGGAATACCTTCAGTCCATAGGACCGGAATCTATGCTTACACATTGGATAACCGGAAATCTGACTAGCCTTACCGAGCTCATATCCTCAGGAAAGAGTGGAAGCTTGTTTTATTATACTGCTGACGGTTCATGAAAAATTGTTACTCATGAAATACTAATTCAATATGAAATATAGGTTTGTATACGATAAAAACTGTGAAAAAATCCGAATTTCTTTTCCTCATGAAGATATTAAAGAATTACTACACTCATGTCACGCAGAACCCTCAAACCTTGATTGTTAAGTAAGAACCCAGGAGATTCTTAAAGATTGAAACCGTGATTAATTTGTTACTGAAGGTTTTTTGGATGTCACAAGATAAAATTTCAGAAATATGACTCCAAGCGGAGATTTGATAAAGCTTATATCTTGGTGATGGGAAATGTTTTCAACACGATCAACGAAATTCATTTAAGATATGACATTAAAGGTTCAACTTACGGGCGCAGGTCTCGCGAAAGGTAAATTAAGATTAGAATCCCTTGTCTAGAATGATTTTCCAGTGATCCCAGTATCGCAAGAAAAGATATGGATTTTCGCGATAAAGGAGAGAAACTACTGCTTGGAGCTCATCAAGGGGACGTTTTTCTAAATCAACTCCGAAAGGACGTAGCGTTCTTCGTGGAGAATAACATCATTGACTATAGTTTGTTGATTGGGATTCATTACCTTGATCGGAAGAATGACTGTACCGTGGATTGTAATTTTAATGTCCTCAACCGCTCATACTAACAGCGTATTATACAATGTAGGGAATAGAACGACTTATCACACTGAGAGAGCGATGCAGCAATTCAAAGAGTGGCTCTCAAGCCAAGTAATATCATATCCAACTGCTCTTCTAACAGAAAATAGGAGGAGATATCTCATGGAGGAATTCCTTCAACTGACGGCCAGAAACTCTATTATTTTGGAATTATCGATATTCTGACCGAATTTAAGTAATTTTATGATCGTTCATGGAGAGTGGCTTACATTAATGATAGGACGAAGAAGAAGCTGGAATATGCTGTGAAGTCGTTGGTCCATGGTCAAGGAATTTCCGCTGTGCCGCCAGCAAAATATGCGAAACGTTTCTTGCAATTCATAACTACAAGCGTAGACTGCTCAAACGGAGGAGAGCTTCTGTGCAGTGTGAAGGAGACATAGATTAGAAGTCCGTATCTATTAATATAGTTGGGATTCATACTCCCTTTCGGACATGGGTTCTGAATTCAGTGAAGATTTTTTGAAAACAATGATAATGTATTTCTGCATGAGTAATGATAATCTTTCAAATGAGGTTTTTTTTGCGCTCTAACGTTACCAGTAATCAAATTGTTGTTGTATATAGCTGTAGATATCTGTATTTATGGGTCTAAGTTAAAGAGAAAACTTTGGCCTTGTGTTCAACAGAATTTTTTAACTTTTTTGCGAGCACTGGAAAATACTGTATTTCTGAACTTTCTGATGCGAATCTGGAATCACAAGTTGAGATTTTAATGATCAATACGTAAATTTCATATTGTAATTAAGAGAGAGATAACATCAGAAAATTTAATATAACTATAATCGAAATAGGCAATACCTCAGCATGGAATCGACTAATTTATCACCAAGCACTACAAAGCAGCCTTTGAGTATGACGGATCACCGTCGGACTGAGCTTATTCAGGCAGTGGCAGAAATTTTGCATTTGCAGATCATTGAAGTATCTTATTAACTCTCTCCCTTGGTGTGATGATCCCTCTTAGGGCCAAAGCTCTACTCAGGCTATGACTTCCGGCTCTGATGCAGCAATTTTTGATGAAGAGATATATATCAATGCGCGACCTGACGAATTCAGCACAAAGCGTTTGGCACAGCTGAGGGCTTTCCCGACAGCAGAGGAAATCTTTGAGTTTTTAAACGCTTTGTATGGTTGTGCCCAATTGAGGTATTGGTTTCCGATATATTCTATTGTTAATTCTAATGAAACGACAAAAAGATCAGAATGCTGGATCGTAGCCCTGATTTATCTAAACAGATTTATTGCATTTACTGAGACTCGTGTTCATGCTACAAACTGGCGACCACTATTTCTCTGCAGCTTAGTCATTGCGCAAAAGGTGCTATAAAATCTAGATTCTAAGGATCTTTATTTTTTTCCTTTCGTAGGTTTGTGATGAGAGCTACCTTACGAATGATGACTTTGCTTACATGTATCCTTTTTTCAATACTGAAGAGATTACTAGCCTGGAGGAAAAATTCCTTGAGCTGATCAAGTATTTTCTAAAACAGACTTCATCTAAATTGCAATAGGTATAATTTTGATGTGAGCGCTAGAATATATAGCAACTACCTTACCAACCTGAGAAAATCATTCGGAAACAGGGTAAACCAGTTTCAAGTTGCTAGTCTTACGAAGGAAAATAGACTACGGCAGCACTCTCACCTGAAGAGATCATAACTGCAAAGAAAATAGAAATGAGATCAAAAGAGCTAAAAACGAGGGTTGAGGCAGTTAGAAAAGAGGCCCAATTCACTTTATCGTTCCCAGGAGGGACCCCGACACCAAAAACTCTCTCAATGAAGGTGCCACTGAAACTGTTCGAAACATCTTAAAAATGTTTATTCTCTATCCTACAATGACTACAATGCAAATTATATTTCTTTCTACCTTTCTTTCTTTCGGATTGAATAAAATAACTGCTGCTGTAAGTGTCAACTGGTTCACTTTTAAGGATAAAGAGCATAAGTGTGAAAAATATGATAAGATAAAAAAAATAACAAAATAACAATAAAAGAAATAAACAATAGATAATCCAATCAAAAATCAGTCTCTGAGAACATGTTAATTTTTTCGGCGTCCATGTATTTGACGTTCCGACTAATCGAACTTCTATATCACAAACACATCTTAGCAATTTATTCAATAGTTAAAGTTATTACCTTCTATTAGGTTGATGCATATAAAAATGCTCTGCAAACATCTCGTTCTCGTTCTTCGGTTGAAACTCCTCATCTTCTGCATGCAGTTCTCCTGTGTTTTCCTCTTTATCAATGCTGTAATTATACATTTCATATTCAGGGTCCTCAAAATCCGTTCTGATAAAATTGTCGTATTGCGCTGCATTATAATTATCTAACAAGGTTGTTTATCCACGGATATTGCACATTATATTACCATATTCGTCCTCTGGTTCCTGTACTTGCATCTTATCCTGAGTGGTCTCCCCCTCGTCTTTTTTCTCTTCAAAACCGACGGTTTTCTCAATCATATCATAGACAACAGGATTCAAATAAAGCTTCTCTTTCCGGACCAGTTGCACTAATAAGAAATCAATTGATTTTCAAACAAGAGGATGTGATTACGATCGTTTTTATATGATGGCTCAAGGGTGTAGTAACTATAATCGTCATCATCGTCGTCAGCTGCTTTATTCTCATCGAAACTGCAATGAAGAGGTTGTTAATTGAGTGATAGTTTGAAATTATCATTACTCTCGTGCAAAAGCGTCGTTGTTACATAAGACGATCTCTCCTGTTTGGTTACATTTGACGTCTATGATGGTGAATCTCTTCCTTCTCTCATTGAGAGTCTCCTCACGTTTCTTTTTGAGATTTTGGTTGAACATAAGCGTTTTATAATGCGCATTAAACGCTTTGTCATTCTGTCCGGTGAGCTCCCTCAGTTCCTCCACCGTGGTCGCTTTAAGAATATATTTTGTTTCAAAATCTGCTGCTTTTTCATCCCGCTCAGACTCATTGAGACCCATTGGCTTCTTTTCTATGGGCTTCAGTTTCTCGTCTACAATAGAAATGATCTCGAGCTGGTTACGAACGTCGTCTAACTGTTTTTTAATTCTTTTCTCTTTGATTTCTTCAGAGTCCTTCTCCACAGCAAAAACTAATTTCAACAGCGTTCAGAGACAACTTGAAGCGTTTATTTACCGAGTGATTCAGGGGCGGCTCGTTTTAACTCACTTTTTCTGAACCGAAATACCATTTTTTTTCCAGGTTCATTATTTTGCGTTGATCCTTTTGCAACTGGCAGGTAATAAGAACAAGAATTGACTAATATTTGAATACCTATTGAATCTTGAGAGGCTGTAGCTTGGCGCTGACTAAGTTTTTCACTCAAAGTTGGGAAACCTGGTATGAAATTTTCAGGATCGACTATTTCTTGCATTAGTTAGGCTCCTCTAATTTTATTGCTGAATGTCTCTAGCTAGGGAGCAAATTGATTTATATTTGCTCTAAGTACCCTAATTAATTAATCCAACTTTGAGAACCTTTCTCAGTTACTATCAGTTATTTGGACTAGTCTCTGCCCAGTATTGGATGAAAGCACCCGTCTATTCATACTTCTAAAACGACCAATTTTGTTTTTCAATAAGAAGTTGTTTACTAAAACGCCATTTGCATTCTCATCAAACCGATTAATACTAGCCTTCGAACACTCGATATTGTAGTAACCAAGCCATAAACCCACGAATTTCTCAATAAAATTTCAAGACGACATATTATATTCCGAAGATGGAATGAATAAACATACATTTCACTTTATTAAATACTATCAATCAAACTTTTTATCATTTCCGGACATGCCTGGATTCTTATTAGCAGCTGCATTCGCATCAGCTTCATGACCTTCTTCTGGTAACGTTGCATACTTGGATTTTTTCTTTCCCGCTTTAGTTTCAAGTTCTGGTGACTGTTCTGCGCTCGACTTTCCACCTTCTTTCTTCCCACTATTCTTTGCGTAAATCAGGCTTTCCGCGTTTGAAAAGAGCGATTTATTTGTATCAGCCTCCGTCGGTACAGAACTACGTTCTGGAGGGCTTTCATTTCTTTCTTCATTTACCACTGGCTGCACCTCTTTGACATCTACATCTGCTGAGACATCTTGAATATTCGGTGTCTCTCCTTCACCTTCTTGATAAATGTCTGAAATTCTATCCACGTTATGGTCGAGCTCCTTGCCAATGTTTTCATGAATCTGTTGATTCTGAGAGTCTTCTTCGAGATTTATTCCAACAACAGGGTTCTTTGGCGCTTCATTCTCAGGTATAACTTGGTCGTTGGGTTTCTCTGCTTGCTGTCCTTTTGCTTCTTGTTCTCTCGCCCTTGCCTGCTCAATCAATTCAATGTTCTTTCTATCATCTTGGCTTAATTGATCGCTGATATAAGCAGTTTGTTCCTGGAGGTTCAATTTACAAAATAACCTCGTGAATAGCACGACGTTGGATAAAATTCCAATAGCGTAGCCGTACCTGACTCCGTACACTCCCAGCTTCAATGGATAGCCTAAAAGTGCAGAACAAGGGATACCGATAGCATAAATCGAGAGTAGCAGCAGTTTCGAAGCAGTTTTCTCCTTCCCAAGGCTTCTAAAGATAGCAACCATGATATTCTGTCCCATATAGAAAGGAAACACCCAGCAGAAGGTGTACAAGATTCTACTAGCCTTTGCGGCCACTTCATCATTGTTCGTGAACATATACGGGAGAGGCTTTCTTACTAACGACATTAGCATGCTCATTGTGACAGCCACAATAACTCCCGCTATAAACCCGACTTTAATATTCCTTCGAACCTTCTCGACACTGCCACCACCTGCAGCGTGTCCTATCATAACACTCAATGGTGCACTGATAGAATCTGCAAATGCAGTGAACAGAGTGATGATTGTAAACGAGACGAAGAAGCTGGAAACGTCTGCTGATTCGAGCCCTGAGACGACGAAGCACATGAACAAGAAGCCGAACCAGTCCAGGAAAAACAAAGAACCAGCGAATGACTGCTTTTTCATTTGAGTCCAAAGCACTGAAAGTTTGAAATAGTCGCGGCGGAATGAAACGATACTGAGGCGCAGTTTCGGTGCTCTTCGCACGTACCAGATTAGGATCACCGACTTCGCGAACTCTCCGATGATTTTGCAAACTCCGAGGCCGGTTAAACCCGCGCCAAATAACTTGACCACGGTGAACTGGAGCAGTAGGTAGCCAAGGGTGCATGTGCATTGAACGAGAGCAGGAATACGGAAAATCTGATGCGCTTGGACAAAATTCCTCATTAAATCAAATATACAGGCAAGGACGCTGCTAATGAACCCGTAGGTAATATATTTTGAAGCTGCGTCGATGACTTCTTCAGAGCTGCCCATCAACCCCATGACTTTTGATGAGGATGGAAGTAGGAAGCTGCATACTGTAAATACGAACACGTTAATGAGAATACTTCTCAGGAGATAAAACCCAGCGACACCGAACTGTGAGGCTCCAACGGCCTGGGAAACGAGGGTTGCAAGACCCAAATTCAGTGAGAAGACAGGAACGACGAGGAGAGTTTCAACGACGGTATTACTGAGACCAGCACTTGTGACAAGAGACGGTTGATTAGGCTGATCGGACATAAAGAGGAAAACGTATTCCATGACATAACCGAGTTGGAGAGGGAAATAGTAAAGGAAATTAATCGCGATCTTACTCACGAGTTTCGTTGTCTTCTTATTGGCTGCATTTGAATCTTTGTGGCCGAGCTGTGGAGCGGCTTCTGGATCAGCGGAAGCTTGTGCAGTGTTGGTGGGAGGGTTGCGAGATCGTTTAAAAACTCTTCGCAACCCTTGGCCTAGGTTTGAGAATATTCGAGTGACGCTATTTGTCATAGTGATTAAGTGGAAATAAACTTTGTTACGCTATTGAAAGTGCTCCACGAATTTTTTGAATTTTTTTTTTTAAGGCGAGAGTGACTGGTACCTGGATCATGGGAAAATTGATGAGATTATAAGCGGAGAAGATAGGCAGCGCTTTAAATTTCAAATAGACATGAGATTATCATGTCAATTTCAATAGTCATTCAAATCGATCCTCGTAGTGAACGCTAGTAATAATAAATAAAGGGGGATATCAACAACAAGTACTATCCTTTTGTCTAGAATCTCAATTCTCTTTTTTTTGGTTTTCCTTTGGAATTTCGGGCGTTATTTGCTACTTAATTCATTCTGAGTCAAATGACCCCTTTTTAAATTTAAATTAATCGTAAGGGTTTTTTTGAGAGTTTTTGCTAAAAGAGAGAGCAAACAGAATTTGGTTTCTTATTTTCGATTGCTGGTTCATAAATGGGAGAAAAATGTATGCATTGATCTAGCAAAACTAAAAGCAAAGTCCCATAGAATTAGCGAGTATTTATTGAGATAATTGGGACAGAATTGGAATATATTCGGAACATCAGTCATTTGGAAAGAAAATGGATCATTAAAATTCAAGCAGAATCTTCTAATCTGAAGTTTTAGATGATTCGGAGACTTTTTTAATCGCGGAACTGCAAATACAGACCAAGAACAGACGGGTTTATCAAGATCGTAACCACGTCATCTTAATACGTAATCGTGAATTAAAACTGAGAGCCAATCGTTGATTCCAATTAGAAGTACAGAAAATCTGAACTCAGGCAAATTAAGACTTACTATAATTCTTGTAAATTATCCAGTTAACTTCAAATGGACTGCCTAAGACTCAGAAGAACTATTAGAATTCCTCTCTCAAAAATTCTGCTGCTGCAGCAATTTTCAAGCCTCAATACAATTTTGCTTATTGGCTATTGCTCGAAGCAACCTGGCAAACCTTGCTTACTTGTGATTAACGCAAACTCCGCGAAAATAATTCGACGATTTTATCTCACTGCTGAGTCTGCAACAAAGGGGTTGGGCTTTGAAATCGAGGCTAAAAATCATTCTATTTGCCAGTGGAACGCCTCAAAAGGGCTCGTGGAAATTTTAAAATTTCCCTGCTTTCACAAACCTCTCATTCGACTTCAAGGGATCCAAAGCATTATATGTGTCACCCATTATCTTACCAAAAAGTTGCTCTTCATAGCGTGTGAAACAAACACAGTTAAATGTTATCGAATGTCGAACGGCGAGTTCCAAAGCAAACTCACATTGAAGAGAGACCAAGAGATAAGACAGATGAAAACACTTGAGGCAAAAGAATGGCTGCTTATTCGGACTCGGACCAGTGTGTTTACAGCCTGTATGAAAACCAATACAGTGTTGACTTCCATTGAAATTTACAAGCCCCCTAAGATCGGGACGTTGCAAAGTTTTGTTCATTCATTAGTTGGCTGTACTGGCGACTCAAAAAAGCTTGTGCTAACTAACCAAGAGACCTCGAGCGTAGATGAGCGAGGAATTTCAACTAAAGACTATAGTATTGAAGTGTACAGCCTCGCTGATCTGAGAAAAGACTATCGGATTCCTTTGGAAAGTGAGCCTCGTTTTGCAAGCGTCTCAAACGAAACTGGGAGCGTGATTTGGGCGGAGAGGCAGAAAATTAAGTCGCTTGACAAGAAATCTAAGGAAGTGGCAGAGCTGCTCACGGTGAAAGAGAAAATTTTGGCGGGACTCGTCTCCTCTCGACAAAAGTACCACCATTGTAACAATAACTTTGCAACCGCAAAGACTAAGCATAGCGAATCTCCTTCTTCTTCAAATAATATGACCATGCTGATAGCCTTCAGAAAAAAATTGGCTGTCTTAAGCTTAAGTAAAGGAGTTGGTAGATCATCAGATGGTTGCCAACTAGCCTAAAGAGACAGAGGATTATTTTAACCCTGAGTAGCACATCGAGTTACTCTCACTTTTCTATCATTTAAGCTGTAATTACGCCGTAAATTCTTTAAAATCAACTCATAGCTGCAAGATGATATTATATGATTAAAATGTTAAACCTTAGTATATAATCTATGATTTAATGTGTCTCCGTGGTGTTGAAAATCTTTATTGAACTCCATTTAAAATAGATACCAAGAATTTATATTATTAAACTCTCTCTTTAGCTAAGAAAGCTAAGAAAGCTAATTATCTTTTCCTTATAGCTCCTATAAATGCTTGATTGAAAAACTCTGATGTTTAAAGGTATCTTTGATAAGTAGCGGATGCATAATTAATAAATAAATCAAACACAGGAGTAATATTTAATATGAAGTTTGAATATAATTTCAAATACTTAAGAAAATTTGACCACTCATTTATAGCAAACAATTAAATGCGATAGATAGTGTTAAAATAAATGGTGACGGCTGTACTCAGACACCTTAATAAAAATATACATTATGATATTGAATATATCACATGCCATTTAATAGCATCTCCTTTCGAGTTCCACCATTCGTCTTGGAACTCAACATCCATCAAGTGTTCTTCTCTTTGTTTGTCTGGCCCTCAGAAAACAAAGATTTTTTCTCTAACTTCAACGAATTTTTCGTTGCAGACTGCTTGCGCAGTCTAACTGGAGAACAAAGCTCCTCTAACCCGTGATCAGAGCTGGTTTCGCTGCTGTCGCTCGGACTTGTCTATTTGTTATTAGTGTTATGGGGACATCATTTTCGAATTATGAAATTACCTTAAAGATCCAAGGATGAGCTAACGCTTCAAACGGAGTGAGTCTTTTTTTATAGTCCGTTTGCAGGAGAGCAGTGATGAGATCCTGAGCTTCCTTTGAAAGCTTTTTCCATTCTTCACAGCTCGTATTAAATTTCCCGCTCGTTATCTCCTTCTTAAGGTCCTCAGTGCTTTGTTTGTTAATCGTGAGTTAACTGGAAAGTAAATAAAAACTTACTTCGAAGCTTCGAAGGGAAGGTGCCCTGTCAACATTCCATAGAGCACGACACCCAAACCCCATAAATCAACAGCTTCACTAATAATATTGAAAGCAAGATGAGTAATCGTAATAAGAAATTTGATTTACGTGTAATTCACATCGAAAAATTCTGGTGCTTTGAAGTTGAGCGTCCCTGTAAGAGTCCACATCTTCATATTCTCCATGGATAGCGCGGAATATTTCTTCCCGTCCTTTTTGAATTTAGACACGTCAAAATCCAATATCCGAGTCATTTTGCCATCTTTAATAAACGACACAATAGCTATTAGGCCTCTATCAGGGTATGTTAAGATACCTTTTGTCGCAAGAATATTTTTGAGGTTCAAATCGCGGTGACAAACTCCGTTCGAATGCAGATATTGAACTGCTAATAAGAGCTGTCGGAAGATGCATCCTGCTATTATTTCTAATAAATCATGAGTGAAGAATGCTACCAGCGCCATTAGCTTACCATCAAAGCATCCATATTCTTCGATATGCTTTTGCAAGTCAGGCGCGTCTACATACTCCATCACACTGTACACTTTGTTCTTGCTCAGATCGATGTACAAATCAAAATGATTGACAATGTACTTATGGAAGAGACTTTTCCTGTGTTTGAACTGGTTAATCTCCTACTCACTCATTAGTAACAGGAAACCTACTCTGAAGTTGTACCAGCAAAAGTCTTTCCTCATCGCCCATTGTCTGAATGATTTTCACAGCGAACGGCAAGCCACTTGGCTTATGAACGCATTTTTTCACGACACCAGAACAGCCTTGGCCAAGAGTCTGTTCCTCATCATAGTACTCGTTGAAATTTCCATAGATAAAATGAATAGCTTCTCGCGTTTTTTGATCAGTGTCTTTCATAACTTCTTCAATAAAAGGCAGAGTTGTGATTTTCTCCACTAATTATTCAAGTTTTTCAAACTAGAACCGATCATAATACTTACATAGTAGTTGATGAGACTCAGTTGCGTCTTTGCACGTGACTTTGCTCCCGTCAACGACGAGATCATTTAGAGTGATGTGATTCTCCTCAAGCTTTCTGAAATCGAGACCGAAGGCCTGAATTTCATCAACACTGTTCCGCGAGAGACCTAGCGTGGTAATTAAGCATGCTGGAGACAGGAATTGATACTCTTCGTGTCCTTTCCAGAAAAATTATCTTCGCTGATTGGAAATGAACCTTTCCTCAGTGATAAAGTAGCCGCTGATTCAGCTAATTATATTTCATAGCGTAATTGTAAAAGAGCTGGTAAAAGGGAAGTATACTCTTAAAGCTTCTTCTAATCCTTTCGAAATTCCTCCTTGTAGGCGAGATAGCCATGTCATCATTCGATGGAGACAAGCAATTCAATGAGTCTTGGGTGGAGATTGTGATATTATCGGTAATGCTTTCTCTTGTAGGAGCTAAGCGCAAAATGGAGTGACTTAAGGTATCAAATATTGAGATTACTGATTGTGGAGTCATCCCCTCGTCCAATTGATGGCGTTTCTAATCTCAGATTCATTGCCGCTCCGATACGGTTGCCGAACAAATTTAACAGTTCTGAAATTGAATAATTAAAAATTGTCCCGAGATCACACCCGGAAATTCTGAGAGATAGTGAGCGGATAAATTAGGAACGCTCTATAGAAAAAAAAATTCTTGAAGCGAATTGTACATTCGTCATAAAATTAAATGAAACCGTTAACCCAAAGAACAATCAGAGAATAATTCAGATTCTATAGGTATTATTCGGATTTTTGCAATGGAATGAAGAAATTATCAATTAGACACTAATGAAATGAAAAACCAAGATGCGAAAAACAGAGATTTTTAAAATGGGAATTTCACAGATTTATTGAGAATAAAATCTTAAATAAAATCAGGATGGCTGCATCCATTAGAAATCGTGCACGTTGGCACAAGGAGTCAATAATAGAGCTATAAATTTTGAATTTTTAATAGTTGAAACTGCGTTGAGAAAATTAATTAAGTCAAAAGCTCACAGAACACTTCGTTTTGAGTTCGAAAGAATCATCGAAATTGTTCGATGGTTTTCTGGAATTCCGGAACCATAAATTATAGACTTTGCGAATCTGATAATCTCTTGCGTTTAGAGCGACAAAATTCAAAAACGAAGGATTTTTGAAGGTGTTTTCCTGAGAGAATGTTGTTTTGCTATTGTGCTTCTAGTTGAGAGCAGTCTGTGACCATGGAAAAATCCTGCAACATTAGATGACCTGGCTACAACTTTCAACGAAACATACGTTTTGTTCCAAAGGTGGCTAATTAATTGTTGATAATTCTCTCTTCCATATAGAACTTAAATATCGTAATCTATTTAAGAATTATCGGAAAGTTCATTTTACTCATGATTATGGTTCTTAGAATATTGCAACTTTAGATGCGTGATTTTAGAGAATTTATTGCTGATCGCAGCCAGACTTAAATCAACTAATAGAGTTACAGAGAGAACTAATTCCGAAAAAGAAGCTTTTTTGTTGACAGAAAGAGTGGAACAGTAAAACCTTGGAAATCAGCTTTTCTAAGAGAAATTCCTTTTGCCAGAGTTCTCAGTTTGGTACATTCATAGAACGTCTGTGAGGCGAATTTCTAGAATTATATGGAATATTGGGAAGCAGAAGGCTCTGTCTTTCAAAGACGGGCTCAATCGAAACGTAATGAGTATTGCTCTGAATATTTCGTTGTCAATGAATTTTGGCAATGTAAATACTGAACTTGTCTGAGAAGGATTAATTATGATGTATTTAAATTTTTTTTTTGATTTATGATTCTGGTATTTTAGAAATTAAAATCTTGTCAGAATGAGAATATTCCTGTTGTGATCCGTTTAAAAAGAAAGTCCTCCTAATGAATTCGTGAAACTTGAAGCGTATAATTTGCAGAAAAAAGGCGACTTTCTTGTATAGACGAAACGATAGGCTCGACGATGCTGTAGTCCAATGATAGGTTAGATGCTAATAGTTGATAAGTAGATGCATAGATGCCTAATTTATGTGATATATGTACTTTAATGTTATTAGAGAGAGAGAAACAGGAAGAGACAGTCTTAGAATTCTAATGAATTGAACCAAGCAAGTAGTAAGCAAATGAAACTATAAATGGAGAAAAGGGCTTTCGTTTGAAAGAAACTATATAAAACTTCTTTATTATGCGTTCAATATATAGAAAAGAGCATGATTTCATGTTGGAGTTCAATATTAGAACTTCGAATGTTTTGAAGTTAACTCATCATGTACCAACATATTAGATGCACAGCTCTCTCTTTGATCAATAATTTGTTTTTTATTAAGTTAGATCTCATAACACTATTAAATTAAATTGTAGGAGTTGCCACTATTAACACCAAATTCATTTATGATTTGCAATTTTCATGGCTCTATCAAAAAGCGTGGAAGCATGAAGTTTTTTTAATTTCGGATTTCTTTCTTTCTCTCTCCCTGAATCATTGCAAAATGTGTGCCTTGCGAATATATTTCAATTGTAGTTTTTTCTTATGTTAAAAGAGCCTTATCCAGTTACTTTTTTCAATAATGGATTTTAAGTTACATGTCATAGAGAACATCGTAAATTTGTGATAACCGAGTCAAAACTTTGAGATTGTAGATGACTGCAGTTTATTTTTGTCATCGCTCGGAAGTTTACCCTCATATAATAAACTTCAGTTTACGAATATTAAGTTCAACTTCCATTCTCACGAAAAGATAGTCCGTGCAAAAAGAATGAGCAGTAGACGTCGTTGCAGTGATATGTTTTACTGTATAATATATGCTTAATTTGCATCTCTTTTTTTTTCAAAGAAGTAATCAACATTATAAATGTTCAACAATAATCTAAATTCTGAAAATTCTACTCATAAGCTAAATATTAGATGACTTATCTTGCTTAGATAAGGTGGCTAAAGATGGGTTCTTAAAAATAATGAAAATATGTAAATGTCGTGAATAATAGTCTTTCATTACAGCGCAAAGACAAAGAATTTGTAAAATTGTGTTTTTTTCCTTACCTTTCCTTTGTCCACTGCAGTAATTCACTACATGGTTGCCACCAATAAGGGTTGCTAAAAGGCAGTCAACTAAAATTGAAAAGAATCGATCTAAATGGAGTCGAAGAGCAACCGAAGTTTTTGTAAAATTCACCAAGCCAAAGCCGTACATGGTGGTCTCCATGCAAAAAGAATGGAAATTGAAATAATGTTAATTTATTTATTTCCAAAGGAGAGAAATGAAAGAACTCCTTTTTTTTTGTTTTTTGTTTTACTAGTATCACTTGCAATAGAAGAGAAAAAAACGAGAAATGTTATCTTCATTTTTCAATTCGATTCAGACGAACAAATCACAGAGTTTGGAATTCATTAGCAATTATGACAAAATGATAAATGCTACATCACTTATATCAACCAGAGAGAATTTCAATCAACAGATAAAAAACAGATAAATTTCTCCTCACAAAAGCGGGTTTCTGTAAGCCTTAAAGCCTGTTCTCTGAGTTTGATATTGAGCACCATAACTTGGGCAGGAAGCGGCTTGTTCGCTTAAATCGACAAAAAAAAGGTAAAATATTTAAATAACATATGATTAAGTCATTATCGTGGCCTTCCTCCATCTCCTCGCTATCATTTGGTCTTGAGTAGAGTGCTTGCTCTTATGATGGATGACCCATTCTCACCAATAGTTCCAGAGGATTCCCAAAAGTTCTATGAAGTAATTGCAAATTTTTCAACCAATCAATTTTACTGAAATGTCCAATTAAGATCCTTGAGTTTTAAATTAGCAAATGAATTTTCTCTATCAAACTTTCCGTAAAATAAACCTTCCAATTCCAAATTTCGATTTAATGGATTGCCATGATTTCTTAATAAAAACCTCACTAAAAAATAGGTACTTCATGATTAATGACTTTCTCGTTTGAAAATTAGTTCCAACAGAACATTCTGTACTAGATGCCTGTATAGAATGTCCTGATGAATTCAATGCCTAATCTCTCTCGATGATTACATTTTGTCTAAGCTAACCTGCTTTAGAAGACCCTTTTGTTGTTATTTCTTATTCAAAATTATATCTAACTCACTTCACATATAATTCATAAATGTCAATGCAATCTATATACCTTCGTATAGCTCATGTAAGTCATGCAGTTCTCCAAGAGTCTCTAATGTATTCACAATTGTAGAGACTCTTGGTTGACTAGGCTGAATTACATCAGCTATATGTATCTCTGTTTCCCTTCTCGGTAGAAGGGGTATTACACTCACATAGTCTCTAAGACACAAGCCTGTGAGGTACAGCGATTCATTGTCTTTGTCTCAAAACGGAGAGCTGTGTGCATGATCCGTTCTGAAAATAGAAGTTAACAAAATATTATAAGCACTTGAAAAGCCTACGGCTTATTAACGCGTTTTTTCGTTCTGGAAGCTCACGGCTTGCTAGCTCAATACTCTACGGTAACTTCTATGAGGAATATATAGATTGGTCATTAAAATTTTTCCTTTACTGAAATCAGATCAATAAGCGCGATCAGTGCGCTGCTTGTATTCAGAACTCGGAAAAATTAATTAAGGTGGTATTTATCGATTATCTGCCTATTTCTGACGCACTCAAAAAAAAAAATGAGTGTAAAGTCTGATACGTTCCGTGGGTGTGAAACCATGAGTTAACATTCAATCTTCAACAAATCATGCAAGTATTCAAGGTATTGTATGAGAATACCAATTTCTAAAATAATGAATTTTTAATAGTGATTATTTGATTATGTGTTTCTGCCTCATCTGGCTATAACGACCTCTATCTATGAGGCTACAGGCAATTTCTAAGAGATTTTTTCATTTTAGCAAGCAAAGATTCGAAATTGTCTTGCAATGGAGATGATAGTCAACAGAGGTCTGACAAACGACATTTTTAGGGCCAGGCATTTAAATTTTCAGTACAGCGTCAGTAGAGAGGTTATTCTCCTTGATTAACTTGCATGAGAGTTCACTGCAAGGCCTCGAACGTATTCGTTTTTCAGAATTAATGGAATTAAATTTCAGAACTAACCCAAATTATGCTCTAAAACCTTCTGTTTTAAGGTTAATGGAAATAAAGAAATTTTTTAACAGCGCGATAAAACTACAGAAGACCACTCCGATAACCCTCCTCTCTCTTCTTCTATTTGCTTTAGAGATCTAAATACTATCTCTGAAAGCATTTTTTCTCTAACGTAGAGGTTCCATCCGTATTTTCCAAACATTAATCTCATGATATAAATCACTAAGTAATCACCGAGGAAGTATGTCTATTTTGGTAAAATAATAAAAGGCCTTGCCAGTTCAAAATGTGTGGTTCTCGAGGTAGTGTGATCTGATGAAATTGAGGATGATTGCTTGGCTAGATTCTCCGAAATCTTGAAAAATCCAGAGCAATGGAGTTATTTGAAAGGATGGGATAACATTGAGTAATAAATTTCTTTCACTAGAATAAGTATGCTCAAAGTCTTACTTAAGTCAAACATTTTATAAGGGATAAATTGTGTTTTAGCGAGGATTTCCGGACTTCAAAGATTTCGGTTATCGAATTAGTTTATCACTCTACAAACTGCTCCCTATTCCAATAGTACAGAGGAATCATCAGTCATGGAAGAATTTCAGTTGAAAGGAGATGAACATGATCCAACTGTCTAGAGAGTACGTTCTTGAGTATCACAAAAAACGTTATCAAGCAAGAGAGCCTTTACAATAGAACTTTTTCCAAAACTATTAACCGCAGACTATTTAAAAGAGTCTTCGTTCTTGAAAGAGCGCCAAGTCTGCTTCGATTTTAAAGAACTCTTCGAAATAAATTAAAAATTTTGATAGTTTCTTACTACTAAACATCATTTAACTAAGAACCCTAACCGTCAGACTCATTCAAAAGAATGGAACCATACAATTCATAGGGTAGTACTGGGTAGTCCTAAAGAACGGTGAACATTTAATTTGTCTCTGAAATAATGTTGCATCTCTGTCCATATGTAAGAAAGTCTTGTTTTATGGAATTGTTTCTTGAGGAAATTACCGTTTGGTTTGGCTACGTTGGTCTGAAAGACTAGTCAAATCGGGCAAGCGATAGCGGATTAATATCATAATTCGATAAAATATCAAGTCTAACTCAACGTAAGTACTGCCTTCAGCATATGACCCACCTTATAACTGACTCGGAAATTTTTTAAGAGAAAGCCAAGATCACAGAGAGAGAATAGCATTTCGACAAGTTTTGCACTATAAATCCGTGAATCTAGTGAATTCTTTCAGAGTCAAGTCGTTCTCGCTCTTAGGACTGATAGCTTTCAGTGTTAAGCTGTAAGATGGCTCAATGGTGATACAGTAGAAAATGCAACTTACATACGTATGTGGTGACAGCTAAATACCTCTTCAAAAGAGTTGACCGAAGTCAGATCATATCAAGCCCTGATTGATTTGTTAGATTGATGCAAATCGGAAGACTCTCTGTGTAAAGAGTATTGTTGTACTTTACCATTTTCCATAAACCTCAATACCTAATCTTTATTCTGAAAAGTAAGATCTAAGTTTCAAATGTAATATATATCCACCTCTGAGCGTCTGTCTCAATGATTAAAGTATTACACAATAAAGGCTTTATATGCTACTCGTGGAGGAATTGGCGCCGAAGTAGGTGCGCAATGTTGCAGCCAAATGAAAAGAGCAGGTTTAATTCAGAATTAAATTTGGGAGTTGAACTTACCAGACAATTGATTTACAATCGCTAACTAATGAAAAATAGGCTTGAGTGATAAGATGTCAGTTATTTTAATGAAAATTATTCCTTCTCTTATTACTGAACAGGCAAGAGAAAATCGAATTCCTATCAAGGTATTTTTCTGTCTAAATTAAAGGGTTAATTCTCTCTCGACCATCCCAGGCTAATTATTATTCTTTTTGCAATCAACTGTCATTCTATTTCGAGAATAAAGAAGCTTCGACGAAAAAATCGACTAGCTTTGTTTTAATGCATCCATGAATTTGGAGTTGAGGTCTTATTTTCTGAGAGAGTGCTATTGAATTTTCATTGCAATAGTAAAACAATTGTTTATTACGATTACGGAGCATATTCATGTTGAACTACAAAGTTAAGAGCAACAATCGAAGGTTTGATATTTCCCAATTCGAAAACACATAATAGTATGGCTGGTGACTGTAGGATCATTTTCTCAAAGAAAAATAAAATGCTAACCTGAGGAACTGTTTACAAAGGCTCAGTTGTGTGAATTATGGTTTTTTGTGAGCCAACATGAGAAAATAAGCGTTGCATTGCATTTGCTAGCTATGTTTCAATATTTTCGTCCGAATGTATTTCTCGATGTCTTTTCATGATTCAACGCCTCACTGAGTTTCCTATTTGGTGAGATCTTTCTCATCTGGACAAATCCACCTCCTATACTTCAGACTTGCTAAACAATGAGAAATCTTTCTTCTAAATGTCGAATGAATAGAAGAAACTACTGCCTCATTATCGAATTCTTTGGAATGAAATAACATTTTAGAGATGCAAAATTGCCGATCAATAACGCGATAATTGATTTTATCCTAAGAGTTGCCATTACTACATGAGTTTTATATGCCGCCTCTTTTTTTCTTGTTTTCTTTCATTTTTCGAAACATTGAACTGTGTTTAGCCTTTCGCAACGTTCTCTCTAAGACTCGTGCTTATTTATCAAAAAAAGCCCAATTTGAACCCTAAAATAAAATTTAAAATCGAAAAACATATAAATTCATCTTTCCCTCTTCTACAGCCCACTTACAACTATCACAATGAAAAGTAACTTCAGAACAGCTTCGAACTCCTCACAATCTTATAGACTTTTCAAAACTCCTCAATGTTTTCCAGAAAAGCGGACCAAAAATCAAGTATTTCCTCATTCATTCCCATAAAATTCCATTCGCGATACTATAGAGAGAAGATACCTATCGTCGTCATGAAATTCGATCGCCAGTTTGAAGTCTTTGCTGAAGAAGGTAAATTATCAAAACAAAATCTCCAAATTAATCTGCGTCAGGCGACAACTTAATGGACGTAACAAATAAATTAGCAAACGAAGGAGTAGAAGTATTTGGTATTTGCGATAAACAACTTGCTTGCACCACCTGCAGTGTCCATGTTCTTAAAGGATATGAAAAACTCAAAGAGCCGAAAGATGAAGAACTCGATATATTATATTCACTTGAAGATTACAGAGACAAGTAAAACTGCAATTCCTTCGTTTTCTTATTTTTTTTTTCTTATCAGTCAGACAAGAATGTCCTGCCAAATCCATTTAACACCAGAGATGAAAGGTATTTCAAGCGTAATATCTCCTAACTAACAGCATGCAATAGGAATGGTTATTAAGATCCCAGATAATGTAAATTTGCAAAAAGACGCTAGAATCAATTCATGAGGAGATAAGCCTTTTGTTTTTCCTATACACACACGTACATCAAGCAGCTTTTAGTGACAATTTTATAGAGAAGGGAAAGATACTTACACAAAAATCTGAAAACTCTCAAATAAGAGCGTCCTAGCATAAAAATCATTGTTGCCGCTATGAGAAGTACGTACCTACAAGCAATTAAATTTTTGTTGATCTGTAGTTTTTAAGAGCTGACAATGAAATCTCAACAATAGAAAAATGAATGGCCAAAAAGTTGGAAATTTAATAGTCAATAATCTAAGTTATTCCTAAGTTGAGGCAGTTGACAGCTCGTTATTATTGTTCAAAGTTAATCTCATAATTCAAATGGCTTATCCATTCAACATTAATGCTAGAATATTACCTAGAGTATTTCTTGATATTTTGTTTTTAAGAACGCGGTCCAAAAGAAAACAGCGAGGCATCCTGTGAAATATCTTTTGCCGACTTAACATTCTCGTTATCTTCTTTCGAAATCTTCAAGGACTTGACGTTTTCAATGCCCTCTTTTGAATTCTTCAACGACTTTACGTGCTCGCTGCCTTCTTGTGATTTCTTATCTCCAATGGCTGAAACCGCCTGGGCGAGTTGATTTGGCGAGTCTCTGTCATCATCATCGCTGAACTTCACTTTTTTTTCTGAGTTCTGTCTTTCTGAGTGCCCAAATACACTTCTGGATGGGGTTTCTGAGACTGCTTTCGCCATAATCAATGTCCCTGCACTATGCACTTGATTCGGTTTGAGATTCACATTCCTCTTATCTTGTGAAGCTGGCGAATGTAAATACGATCCTCCATGCCCTCCATGGACGCTAGCGGAAAGTGTGTTCACATGGAAAGTTGCGGTTCTAGCGTCTGAACCATGTCTTATATTTGACGATAACTTTCTATCAGCGACTTCTGCGAGGTTGGTAATTTTCTCATAGAATTCTTGGGCATCTGAGAGAACAAACAGCGCACAGGTCTTCTCAGCGCGGATGACTAATGGTCCAACATCTGGGAGGATTAGACATGTTGTCTTGTACGTTTTGGGTTCGCCATTGTACTCCTTTTCGTCACCTTTGTGCTCCTCTTTCTTTTCAGATGGCTGATCCTCTCGAACCTCTACTGCTTGGCCTGAGAGATATGTTGTTAGAGTGATTATTTTGGTTAAATGCGAATTACCTCGAAGGAAAACTGCCCCGTGGGATATGTCTAAAGTTCTTCCTTTCTTTATTGTGACGAACTTCAACTCGGATAGAATAACTTTGATTTTAGCTCGATCGAATCGCGAAAACATTTTAAGCTCTTCAGTGTATAATCTCGTCAAGAAGAAGAAACTCTCGCGCCAAGTGAACTCTTCCAACTATTAAATCTTGGTGAAACGACAAAAATTTCAACAATTGCTACGTTTTTATCCAATTTAACTTTTTCTTTGATCAGCGAGAGGTCAATTGCTATACCTGCAATCATACTATCAGCGATAAACCCTATTTAAACACCATTTATGATAAGTTATTAGTCTATTAAACCGAATGTATACCAGTTTGATATCTCATAGAGTTACTGATGATGTTGTGCAAGGATAAAATTGCTCCAACTCCTTTCTTTTCTTTGAAAGTATTCGAAGTGCCTTTACAAGACTCTGTTCCGACGCCTCTCGTAATAATAAACAATTTTTGCGCCTTTTGTCCTTCCTGCGCAATGTCAAATATACGTTATAATATTTATTTACCTTCATGACCCAGTTGTCTTTATGGACATCGATTTCTGTAGCGACACTCGCCAGTGCTTTAATCTCGTCAGGACTAAAATACGAAAAGAAAGGCAGAGTTTTGAGGAACTCGCCCAGAGGAGGTTGTCTCCACGCGGGGCTGTATTCGTTCAGGTTCATCACCAGAGCGTCAATTCGCTTCTTCAGCATCATAAACTCCTTCTCATCGATCTGGCCTCTATCATGAGTTTCTTCTACGAGTTCTATCGTTGACGGTGATTTTAAGATGTCGCTCTAGAGGTATAAGAAAGTTTACGCTTTTGTCTCGTGAGGATGCTGTGAGCGGCTTTGATATTTTGAATGGACTTTGTTATCTCAGGGAAACTGACACTCAGATAATTATTCAAGTAGTCTTCTGCCATGTTTCTGTTTTCCTCACTTTCTTTCTGAATGATAATCATGATTTCCTCTGGAATCGGGAAAGATGAAACCATCGCCTCGACCTTCTCATGTGCCAAGAGATATGTCGACACGACGTCGTAGACGAACAAAAGCTGTTTAAAGAGCCCGCTTCTTGCAAAAGACCCGATAATCGGTAGGCCCTTCAAATAATAGAGCACGCGGAGATAGTAGTCATTTATGAAGTAAGTCGAAATAAAGTCCCAGGAGTTCATGGGGTACGAGTCGTTGTCGAGGTCCCAATTTGATGATTCAACCAACAAGATGTAGGAGTCAGGCTTACATTGATTCACCTCAAAGAGTTGGTAGTAGATGCCCTGAAAAGTAAGGAAACATTAAGGGTTTGGATGAATAGAGTAAAATTACCTTAAGAGTCATGATATATCTATCACGAGCTTCAATAATCAACGCTTCGTCATTTTCTCCTTCTTCACCAATGCTTGAAACAATGGATTTCTTATTCAAATTTCTGTCGCTTGGTTTTCTGCCTTCCCTATTACCAATGTTTCTGTCTACTAGCCTGAGCATGGGAGTTAAAAGCATTAAAAGGGTGAAAAAATTATCGAAAAGTACTCAATGTAAACATCGTTCGAACTCTCTTTCGATAAAATATTTTTTTTAATGGCTGTCTGTTTGAAGATGTCTCTAATTTTCGTTAAGGTGTTATCTTTTTTTTCATTCTCGAGGTTTGCCAGGGTATTTTTCGCTGCCTGGATCAAGTCCAGGAACGAGGTTCGCCCGGTCATATCGGAAACAACCTTCCAGTCAGCAGCTTGAAGGTAGGAATCTTCTTTCAACTCCATCTGATACGTATCCATTTCATCAAGGAAATGCTCCATGAAGCCAATCATCACACGTTGCTTGATTTGACTAGTACTTGCGATTCCAAATCTCTTGACGAACCAACCAGTCGTTGTTCCATTAACTACAAAAATCCAATTAAACTTGCACACAATAGATTAATATCGTACTCACTAATGTCAGTATAGCAGCACCTGCCATATCAAAGAGCACCTATCGTAAACAAATAAGGGTGAAATTAGTTTATTCCGCACATGATTCAAAATTTTTACGATCTGTCTGAGGTTTGCAGAAAAATCTTTATCTCGGGCTACGATGAATGAGAAGGCGATACCAATAGCGCCTCTCAAGCCTCCGTAACTCAATACGATCACCTAATAATTTTGGGATTAGCATTAGAAAAACCTGTAAGACTTACTTCCTTCCAGTTCAGCCCGTACCCGCGATGCTTCAGAATCGGCATAAAGATCGAGATTACGAGAAATCTCACAACGAGCATGCATAAATACAAGTAAAAGACCTTCAGGTAATCCGACCAGCCAACCGTAAGATCCAGCTCTGGTTCCTCGTTCAAAAATATTTTATTTCCAACAACGACTCCTGCGAGCAAGAAAATAATGGTCTCAGCGCAATACACGACATAAGTCCAGAAAGTATGAACTGCGTGGTCAGATTCCGTGCTAATTCTCGATTTTCCAAACGCCGCCATGAACAGTCCGAAAGCGACTAGAGCGATAATCCCGGAAAGTTTGAACCCGAGGTCAAAGTTTTCAGCGATAAAGTAAAGGAGATAGCAAGAAAAGAACGTGATGTTTACGACCAAGACCTCATCGTTGAATATTTTACGAATCCAATAAGCGGAAATAATGCCAAAGAGAATTCCGAGAGCAACACCGCCCGCAGAGAGCTCAACAAAGACTCGTGCGACTTCCAATGGTGTTTGGGAGCCTCCCTTGGCTATTGTAGACGACACTGTCAGTAGGACCATACAAGTAGCGTCGTTTAGAAGTGATTCGCCTTCAATGAGTGAATTGAATTTTTTGGAGGCGCCAATTTCCTTTAATAAAGCGATAACGGCGACAGTGTCTGTACAGGAGAGGATTGCTCCGAACATAAAAGCTTCACTCCAGGAGAATATATCATCGTAACCGACTATCCATTTGAGGCAGATAGCCAGGAAGAATGCCGAAAGTGCGACACACGGGACCGAGAGGATTATGATCTGAACGAACTGTTTTTTGAAGAGATGCCAGTCAGCGTTGAAGCCGGATTCGAAAATCAAAACAGGCAAGAATATCAGAAGAATACCGTGAGGATCGATGTTACTGACGGTGTAAACAGACTGCCCGTAGACTCCCAAGTGGTGATGAGTGAACCCAAGAACGATGCCGACTATGAACAGTAATGGGGTGTAAGGAATGCCGGTTTTCTTTTTGATCTCGCGGATGATTCCTCCGAGAAGCAAACCGCTGAACAACCAAAATACAACTAAAGCTTCCGAGGATGTGTGTTCACCATGAGATTCACCACCATGTTCTGTAGTGGCAGGATCAGTGGTTTGGAGGAGGCGGAAAGGAGATTTAAATATGTTTTCCATTAATTGTAGGATAAATCTTAAAAATTTTCTTTTTTTTTGCAAATCAACTTTGACTTGTTATTGGAGTTTATTTGATAAGATAATAGCCGTAGTGATTACCTTATTAAATTAAGACTGCTGGCGATTTTCAAAACTAATTAAATTCCAGTTTCATACGGTTCCCTGTATGTAAGAATTCATAATGCGATAACCCTATCGAAATGGTCTCTTTTCCTTGTCTAACGGTAGTTTTTTCCATTCCTTTTGCTCTTGCTATTCACTGTGCCTAATACCAGCATCCTGCCGATTTGACAGAAAATCTGGGTTTTTTCCACGCTAAAAGGCTTTTACAACTATTTTCGGCTATAATAATTTGTTAACGAGGTGGGTACATAGTTATAGAATCTAAAACAAATGAATTAATTTTCTACTCGAGAAACGCTCGAGACTCAGCTGAAAATAAGCTTTGGATTTATGCGCTACTATGGGAATTCAACAAACCTACGAAGACCATTCTAAACAATATATAGGTATATATCACTGTGGATAAGCTATAAACACACAAAACGCTACAAATAGAAGAACTACTGATTCATAAACGCAAAGTATTCAGCTGTGAACGCCTCATCCTTAATCTCTTTCTTTGCTCTGAAAGCGTGAAAAGTATTAGTTAGAGAATTTACGCTTAGGAATTATTACTTTTGGAAGAGATTGCTGCAGAGGGTGGGGTCTCCGAAATCTCTCTCTACTCTAAATAGAAGCAGCCACAACGCCTTGTTTGCTTTGTGGAAGCTAAGTCCCTTATTAATCACTTTCTTGATCTCTTTGACGTCTTTTTCATCCTTTTTATTCTGAATCAGTAGACTATATTAACCTTTGTCAGCGAATTTAGTTTACATTGATGAGATATTCAGCATAAGCGATATAAGCGTTAGCAGGACATAAATTCTGTAACTGAGTCATTTCTTCATAGACGTCAAGCTGGAACTCATCTCCTACGTCGATTTTGTTCATCTGTGAGATCACGAGTCCAAAAAATTCTTCGAGATTGTGTGGGGTTAAGAGGAAGTATTTGACTGCGAGCTTGATTAAAGGCAAAATCTGGTCAGATGAACCAGAGCTCCAAATTGCACTGTCACGTAGCACAAGAGCTTTGAGCATATGCAGAATAGCCTGAGGACTTAGTTTATCAGCTTCAGATTTAAGCGTCTTTTTTAAATCAGCTAGTTCCTGAGTGCTTGCTCTTTCAGCCTGATTAAAGTCTTCATCTACAATAAAACCTTCATTAGGTAAGCCAATCTTGAAAGCTTGGATCTTTTTGACGACTCTCTTCAGAGTCTTTGAAGTGAACTCCAAGCGATTGACGATCAATTCGAAATCTGTAATTTAAGAAATAAGTGTTAGTCATTTTGCTCTTGTAGGAAATAAAAAGATACCGTCAATGATTTTTCGATCGAGGCTCACGAGGTCGTTGAATTGATTCAGATTAGAAAGCCTTTCAAAATGCGATTCAGCTGCTTTTTTGTAGTCTTCCTTGCCGGCTTGGTTGTAAATCGAAGAGAAATTCTTTTGGCAAATCCATAGTGAAAGCCATTGTTTTAAGAGCTCCCTGCTTAGTTGTTTATCCTCACTGCCTTCAAGCGCAGAGACCAAGGCCTTTTCGCATTTTGATAAGTTTCTTTCAAAGGTCTTTGCGACTTCAACTTTGCCCGGGTTATCGAGAAGGAGGTAAATCCATTCTAGCTTAATCGTCTTCGCCACGTTGCCTTCGGCTAATTTCTTGAGTTCAGCGTAAATTTTCTCTCGAGTCGAACTGGCCCAGTCCGCAACAAAATCGGTGAACGTGCGAAGCAATTCAAGTCCGAGATCGAAATCGTTTTTGAATTTCTCCATAGCAGTCTCAAAGACCAGAATCAACAATGAATCAGCTATGATAACAAAAATTTCAGATTTATTGCAGAAGATAACTTCTTTACTGTCTTTTGAGTAAGCCTCGATCATCTTTGTCATTTTTCTGCCGTGAGCACTGTCCTCATTTTCATCAAACTCAATAAAAGAGTTTGGATCTTCCTTCTCCTTCTCTTCACCTTCGATCTCCATATCTCCATTCTCGCCATCTCCAGTCTCAATGACCAGGTCGTCATCTCCTCCCTTCTCGATGTCAAGCTCAGCATCTTTCTTTTTCTGTTTCGTCGCGCCAGCGATGATTTTTTCTCTTGCCTTGATTTTGTCAACGAACCTCAGCTCGAATCTGAAGTACTCAACCCAAAACTCCTAAACAACACCAAAGATTAAAACTAATTTCATCATGCAACCTACCTTGAGATTTCCATTGAGCTGAATCGCTCTCAAGAAAAGCTTTCTTGCACGGAATGGGTTAGCGTTGACCTCAAACTGGTAATAAACGCCCATCATCCAAATCTCTAAGCGAAAATTTAACGCTTGAGACTGAAATGGAGAGATAATAGTGATTACGTAAACAGGCTGGGTTTAACTCCAAAGCGCGAGTAATAGCCTTGAAATAGTTTTTGGATGATTTGATTTTGTAGCAGAAATATAGATATTCCTTCAAAATATCAATGTCGTATCGGTACTTGTTCGTGAGTCTGTCGAAGATGTAAATTATCCGGCGGATAACTTTTCTCATTAGAATGGAGAAGGTAGATAATATTACTTGAAAAATCTCTTTGAGTTTGTTTCTTGGTGTTAAGTTCTTTCATTCTTTGTCTTCTTTGAGTTTCCTACAACATTAATTGGTTCAGTCCTGTTGTTTTGAAGTGGAAGTACAAGTTCCAGCTCATAGTTGATAGATTTCAGGTAATCTTTCTTTGTCACGTTTTTTCTAAGGAAAATGTACTCGGCCTTTTCTCTCGCCTTGAGGATTTGTCGAATTTCTTTCTTGGTGAAGATTTTTCTGCGTCCCAAGGCCGTGAGGTCTGGGAGCATGTCCTCGATGATCGTTCTTACAAGGTCTGCCATTTTTGGTGTTTATGAAATAAAATTAATTCAAATCTTTGACTTCAGCGAAATAGACCGATTTCAAAGGGATTGATAGCATTCTCAACTACATACACAGAGAAAACATTGATATAATTTATCACTAGGGCTAAAATCTCTCACTGTTAGCTCTTGACCATTAAGTTAGAATCGACGGAGATATATGTGGTTTTAGGAAAGGGTTTTTGAATTATGCTGAGATATTTTCTACTATGTGGAGGCGCCTTATGCAATTGAGATATTTATCAATTTTCTTTTACATTACAAAGAAATGTAACAGTTTTAGTTACCTCACAAAGACGGCGATTTTAAAAAGAATTTCGAGATCATTGGTTCCACGATCTTCCTCGTAAACGTGAGCGTTGGGTCATTATAGGCTCTGAAATACGCTTCATTAAGTTTAACAGTTTGAACCTCAAGCTTCGACTCCGATTTGACGATGTACTCATCCAATCTTTTTAGCAACTCGGCATCTTTCGTAAACAAAACCATTTCTCTCCTCAGCTTCGAACTATCTGCCGCGTCTATTGGGCTCACTGCGAGGGTAAAGTGGCACACTAGCTTTCTATCCTGACAATATCGCGTCAAGTCTTCTTCAATTTTTTCTGGCCCAAAATTCTCAATAAGGTCTCGAGAAGATACAAATGCCGTGCTATACCCTACCAGGGCGCCCTGATAGTCAAAGACTTTATAATCTTTGATGAGAAGTCCTTCAAGACCGATCTGTAAATTAAGCTTTAAGTCATATTTCACGTCGTTTAGAGAGTAGAAGAAACGCAAGGGATCAAAATCTTGCTCTTTTTTCCACTCTTTCGGAAGGTCAGCCCACTTCGCTGCGTTAATCGCTTGAACCATGTCTTCTCTCGCTGTCCAATCTTGGTCTAGCCAGCGACTCCCTTTTGTTTTCTCATCAAAATTGAATGTATCTATCATCAGAGCGCTCAGTAAGAGAATTGGAATCTCATAGTTTTTCTCACTAGTGGAGAGAGACCCTTCATTATACCATTGTTTAATGTCATTCCAAATTAAGGTCGAGCAAGAACCCATGGTAGTAATCTTCTTTGCCTTAAACGCGCTGAGGACCTCAGCAGGATAGGCGGATTGGGTTTTATCTTCGTGATGATCAATGATTTCATCCACGTGATTTGAAATAAACCCGATTCTTTTGGCTGGCACGTTGTGGTCGACCAATGCGACCTTCAACTGCGATTGTAAAGTTGAGGAGAGCTTGTCGAGTTTGATATCGTCAAGAAATACGAGATTTTTATAGTCGATATTGAGTTTTTCAAACAAATAAAGCAGTTCGAATCGTGCCTTGACCTCCTCTCGATCTATGCAGATAAGAGGCGCGTACAACGAGTCCTGTTTCTTTGCTTCGGTGAAGTTTGACCGAACGTAAGCTAAGACGATACTGCTGACCACAGAATCAAGGTCAGCTGACTCGTTGCCTATCACTAAGTTCAGGGTCCCTTTGAAAGGTTCTTCAAGCAGGCTGCGTAATAACTTTGAGGATTTGCTCAGGAAGGTGTTCATTGGATACGGAAACACAACAGTAAATTAACGAAAGAAAGTTTCTAATCGACAATAAAACAGATTTGAGATTGGAACGATCTGGACTCTATATATGGAGCCATTGTGAGATTACAAATAAGAGAGAAAAAAGGATCATAGCTCTTCATTGAGTAAGAGTGGACAATCTGTGAGCATTATTTTGAGCAGGTAATTCTGCTGACGTATAAAAAACCTTCAGTGAGGAGGCTTGATATTGCAGCTAACACAATTAATTAAAAAACAGCGGAGAAAATTTGGATGCGTAAATAAATATACTTACTAAAGAACAAAATTAATGACTTCTTTTACGAATATTAAAACGTTCACACGAGCGCTTTTCCCAAAGCTCGTTCTCCAAGCTTTAATCGTTCAATTCATCTTGTTGAACGATGCTGGTAATCTCGTCAAAGCTGCCAGCTCTACCACTGTCCAGCCGTATGCGCCGTATTGCAACCTTTACCAGCCGACCGTCACACCTGCTACTACACCGCTTGCTTTAGGAAACAGCCAACAAACCCAATCAGATTGCGTGGCATTCGACTCTTATCAAATACAGGCCGGAGATGCTGGCATGAATATGATGATTGAACTGAAGTTCGATGCACCAGAAAATAAAACTTCGTTTTTCCCGGCATTTGCTTATAGATATGGAGCTAATCCTGACTTGTATTATGATACTAGTCTTAATCTGAGATTTAATTGCACGGGGTATGATTCCAATGGTAAGGAACATCTGGATGATTATTTTGATTAATCGTCGCTTAGGGTATAACAACCAGAAGAGTTATATGTATATACGGATATTATCAGCCAAGGACACCAACTTTACCGTTGGAAACACTCTGTAACACCTCTGCTTCCGATCGCTTGCCTGAAATCAACTTTTTTCATTACTAGCCACTTTTCAGTTTATCTGGTCAACGGCAGTCCTTACTCCACTACATATAACTATAATATTTCCATCACGACCTACTGTACCTAAATTTCCCAAGAATAGAAGTTTACTCATACATTTTCCATAGCCAACATCCCTTGTCCTAATGGATGCTCGGACAATGGTGTTTGCAACACTGCCACAGGTAACTACAATCGAAATCCCTAAGGCGATTAACCAACTACGATCTTTAGGTGTTTGCACTTGTTTCAGCAATTATATTGATGAAGATTGCAGCCAAAGTAATCTTTGTGTTGTTTAGCTGGATTAACTTATATAATACTAGTGTCGACTCCGATATTTTTCAATACCCAAATAAATACGACTGTTGCTGCTGGCAAGTGGGACTACTTCATTACTTTGGGATTAGGTAAGCTATATATAACCTGAATTACTTACAAAGTGCTATCTAGACACGACTTCTGATCTGCAAATCGAATTTGAAAAGACCGGTGGCGATGCGAATGTGTTTGTGAAACTTCAATATGACAGCTCAGTCATCAAGCTGCCTAATAACAACGATAAGTATGGTGGGAAAACGATGGATGGTTCAAATCACTACCAAGTGATTCCTTTATTCTCATCCGATCTCACCGGCACAAAGGGCTGTATCTCCATTGGTATTCTATATCATTTCAAACAAATCTTAAACGCTGCCTTTTATGGCAATTAGGCGTTCAAAACACTGGTTCAACGTCGGTTCAGATGTTTATACTGATTTCGTCTCAAGGTAGCATTTTGATCCAACTGGTGTAATATTTTGCAAATAAAGACACTGGAATCGCCTCTTTGTCTATTATTGTCTACGTGCTGATTGGAATGGCCGCGCTCTCAACTCTGATTTGCATTGTCAGCTCAATTATGAAATGTAATGAATGAAATACAGCTACGTTATAATTCTAACTATAAATACCCTCGCACATAGATCGAGAGCAGCGATTGCTTCAACGTACAAGAGAAGCGCACAGACAAGCTTTGGCGGCTCAAAAGCTCACATCAGAGGAAATCGATAAATATATCCCTAAAAAGAAATACGTTGACTGTACCAGCAAGTTTGATGTAGCGTAAGCACCATCAAAACCTTGAATTTTTTTTTAATCTAATGGAAAATAGTTGTTCCGTTTGTTTGGAAGATTTCGAAGACGCTAGTGAAGTCAGACAAATTAGTATCTGCGAGCATATCTTCCACGAAAAATGCGTAGAGACTTGGGTTGACCGCCACCAGGTAATTATCGTTTCGTTCATTTAATTTAACTTTAAATAATAGAATTGTCCTAACTGCAAACAAGACCTAAAACGTGAAGAATTTGATAAATTTCTCGCTGACCCAGAAGCATATAAGGCTAAGAAAAACGAATCAACCAAATCTCCTGATACTCAGCTCCCTCCGCGTCGGTTATTATCGAATGAGTCTCCAGAACGCCATCAGATTCCAATTGATGAGGAATCAAAAGAAAGAGAGGAAGGCACTCGCATTATCTCCCCTCAGCTGATGGGGACAAACCGAATATTATCAGAAAGTCCACAACAGCGCCGAAATATTTATGCTGAAGGAGAAGTCGAAGGGAACAACAGATTAGTGGATGATATCGAGAGGGAGTTGTTCAGTGTGGGTCCGAACTTTAGGCCAGACCCAGGACATAGAAGGCCGCCCACCGAGACTGATCCTATTAATATGCGATCCGTAAGACTTTTTCAAGAGATAATTAACTAAAAACGTAATGTCTTATTAGGGCCGGTGACCGTTCTTTGTGCACAAATGAATTTGCAGACTTGCAATGTTAATTGCAATCTTCTAAAAAACTAAAGGAGTATTGAAATTACTACTTTGTTGCTGTTGCTTGTATTTAAGTAATTTTTATTTCTATATCATAAGAATAATTTTCATCTTAAATATATACCTATATATGTATTCGTGATCAAAGGTCCGAAGAATATCTGTGATTAATATTCAAAATCCCATTTTTTTCTTCCGTTGTTGTTTTTTTAAAATAATTTTTTTGGAATAAACAAAGCAGGAATTATTAATTAAGTATAGAAGAGACCCTACAATTCAAGGACATTTATTACTGTCCTATTGGATCAGAGGTGATTCTAATGATGCGCTGCTTAATAAGACTTAGACTAAAATACACTTCGGGTGATCCCAAAAAGTGGGCTTAATTATTAACAATTAACGCCTAAGGGGACATTTCAGATAACGTTAACTAAAACAATCTGAACAATAAAATTACATGTAAAACTGTGAATCAAAGAAACAAAAAATAATAAACTCTGGACAAAGACCAGTAATCTTTGCCAGTATAGCCTTTCGTTCAAAAATATCCAAACCTCCGAGCTTTTGAGTCGATTTCTAAAAATCCGATTTTTCTGAGGCATCCTTGCTCGGGCAAATAAAACTTCAGCAGTACTTGATTCTTCTTTGTGGGAATGACAAACCACTCGGTTCTTCTAAGCAAGTTGATTGCTGTTTGAAGATCTATGATTCCTGGGCCCATGGGACGATTAGAAAAAAGCTTCTTAAGACTCTCCCGCTTGGATTTATCCGACATCCAAAGCTTAACCAGAGAATCCGTGACAGGAATCGCCCACTCTTCTGTGAGTTCCTGCGTGCATTTCCAAGCTTGATTTGCTTCTAAGACCTGTTGGGAAATAGAGCGTTGAAACCCAAAGAAATCACTCTCTATTTGCGAGTGCTCATGGACGCAATATTCGACGAGGCAGCTGCCACTAACCATCGAGAAGAGTGTAATAGTCGGGGCATGATAATTTCCACTCAAAACCAGTACAGTTCCGCTGTTTTTGTCAGCTTTGATAGAATGTACCAGTCCTGTTTTCAGATTGCACAGCGGGGTATTTTTCTTTGCAGCGAGGTCATAAACGTGAATTTTATTGTCGTAGGCTGCGTAATATATGTACTCTCGGTTGTTTACTTTCATATAATCGAAACATCTGATTGACGTGCAGTGAAATCCGTCGGAGATTGTGGTCACGGGGAATATTTCTACTTTGAAGGAAGGAACTTTGATATAAATGAAGCTCGGACTATTATGCTTCTGATGAGAAATCCCAATCAAGGTGTCTTCTCCGAATAGTTTTAAAGAGTCTGTTTGAATGTTTGGGATACGGCGCACACATTTGAGGGTTTTACTATTCCAAATTTCAATCCAGGCTCTGGAAAAAACGAGCAGATTGAGCTTAGGGATCTCAGTGACATGAGATAGTTTCCTGGATATGTATAAATTTTTCAAGTATTTAAATTTCGGAAGCTCTTGAGTGTATCTTTCCTGAGGTATGAGTATGCGAGCGGTAGGCGCGCAATGGATCGATGGCATGAAATAGGAAGGTCTTTCTCGCTTCATTGGAGACAGAACTGCAGTTTTTACTCGAGGAATAATTTATCAAAATGAAAGTGATGCGGGTTTAAATCTCTCTACGTAAAATAAGCTCTAATAACACCAAACACCCTTTCGAGTTTCCTAAATGTTCGATTTATTGAATAATCAAGGCCTTAAAATAAGTAAAGTCTTAATATAGCGATTTTATTTTTCACTTTTTCATATGAAATCACCCATTAATGAACGAGCTCGCGATTAGTATGAGAAGGCAACATATTAGGCATCCTTTGCCTTGCTCGGGCGTACCAACTGAGCGGGACTTGTAACCATTATAACTATCATACACCCATTTTATAAATTGGATAATACAGAATTTTCTTTGCTGATTGGTTTGGAACACGCGAGAATATCGATTCTTTATTTTCGTTTTAATTCAAAAAGACTCAATTCGAATTGGGTATTTAATCAAACTATTTCTGTACCAAGTGGTTGAGAAAATACCCGCATTGCTTTCTGAATGCTGTGGATGCCTTATTGTTCACAGGTATCCAATATCAAGTGGTAGTGACGAAGTGTTTGTCAAATACGCTGAAAGGTGATCATATTCTCTTCCTTTTTCATATTTTCAATTAAAGAACCTCGGATTCGCTATTAGCGTTAAAATGTTGTGATATTGAGGGACTACACTCAGGATTTCCTTCAATGTAGTTATGAAAAGAATGTTATCGTTCTCCAACCCTCAAAGAACAGGAAATTGTTAAAAGAGTACGTTCTTCAGAAAATGGGTTATTTAAAGAGAACAGGAATTCAATATTGGTGGCAACATTTTTTTATCTCCCGATGAATTTGGGTGCTTTCAGCCCATTTACTGCTGCTCAAAACCTCTCTTAGGATAAAATCATTAAGTCGGGACCACTTTTTAAAAGCAATTTATCGTGATTTAATATTTCTAAGTACTCATAATTAAAAAGATGGGTATTACTCCAGATTTTTTTTTGTTAAAGAAAAGAAAGCTTGCATATGCAAGTATTTTGTGCAATTGAGTGCACCTTTCTCATTAACAGTTTAACCAAGGTTACTCCTCAACGCATCCGACCTTGATATCGCTTAGATTTGCTAAATTCATCGTCATTATGTTAATTAAAGTATTGATGTATCACTATCTAAAAAAAAAACTGCGAGATCGTCCTCAAGTCAAAAAATCAGTTGAAAAACTTTGAGTCGTAGGCCTAACGGACATTTTGGCTTACCTTCAATGACCTTGATTAGAACGATTAGACGATTTTGTTGAAATAAAGTCCATTAATCAGATTATTTGCACTTTGTAGATCAGTTCGGAAGTTGAGTCATTCAATTGTCGTCATCAATGAGATGTTGGCACATGAACAAGAATTTAAAAGAGTAACTGTTCACGCATCGAGAGTGACTACAAAGTCAATATTTCAGAGTATACTATATTCTCATTAGTCTTACGATCTACTGTTTGCCATAATAATCTTGAAAAAGTTTTATTTTTGAGATATTTCTTTTTGTAAAAAAAGCTGCCAAATGCAATTTTTTTCAATTTGGCAGCAGTTCTCCTAGCTTTTTTCTATTACTCTTTTTTTCTGTTTGCTTTCATATGGTTTGATCTCTCCAAGTATCATCCAATCTCCGTACTTCGCGGCAATCTCAACAACCTAAATTCTTTTTTCATGTCTTCAGAAATTACCTTGAACAGTCCCATTAGTTCTAAGAATTAATATTGAGATATCAGCTTATTTGCAGTTTAGTTCTGAGAACTCCTTTGCCACTTAATTAAATTTGATACGACCACTCTATTCGAAAGTTGTTTGATCCAATGGGTTTATCTTACTGCAAAGAAAGCACTACTATAGATAAAAGGCCGATTTCACGGCCTTACAATACCAACCCAGCCAACAAAGAAAACAAACAATTGCTCGCTCTCGTAAACAAAAACGCTCCTACTTCCCGCATGCGAGAATATGGATTTTATCTCATGGAGAACCTCGAAGATTTCTTTCACCTTAAGCAGCTTGGACTACTCGTCTTCATTACTGGCAGCTGGCACAGATACGAATTTGCTCCCAGAGTCACCGCTCCAGCCCCAGTCAACAAAAAAAGCTTCGCATGCCAAAAATTATCATACTATAATCCAAACAACATGAGTATGGATCTAGGAAACGGAATGTTTGATAAAGACGTTGAAGCTTCCATCCGTGACAGCTACCTTTCAGAAATCTCAAAAGAAAATTCAAACGAAGCTGCGATACTCGTTTATAGTCTCAAGCGCAGAAAAATCGTGTCTAAGTTCAGCAAATTCTCATTTGGGTTCTCGTTTTATTCACGGGTACGCTATTGTCACATGCTGAAAGGGTTTCTTCTTATCGAAGTCAACCTTAGTCTGTATTTACTCACGCTATCAGGGCGACGACTCATCAAGATCAACTTCGGACTCGACAAAGACATCGATACCCGATGCTTTGAAGTCATGGACTCGCTTAGACTTATCGCTGTCGGCACTAAAGCGCACAGTATTAAATTCTTTACGCTTGATGAGTCTCAAAGGCACAAAACGAATCGAAACTCTGCTCTTATATTGACATTGAAGCATGTGCAAACGTTATATTTGCCCACTGGGGACAACGCGATTCATTTTTCTTCTCTAAACTACTCTGAAAGCAGCAAAATGCTCGCGATAAATGAAAGAGGAGGTCCAGTACATTTCTATAAATGGACAGTTGATGCCTCGGGCAGAGGGTCTTTCATCCCTGTTCTCGCTCAAATGTATAATTTAGTCGGCACACTCGTCCCATTTGAGTTTCAGTCTGACAAAAGGCATTATTCTTTTTACGGAACGATAAAGAATAGAGAGGTTTGGACTTTTGAGGACCGGAACTGCTTTTATGTTTTTAAACTTGATATTAGCCCAGCTGAAGTTTTCATTTGGGAGACTTCTCGGCTGAAGGAGAGGAATCAGTTGAGACTGGCAGCGAGAATTGACTGGGAAAGATTGTACAAGATGGATGACAAGAAGGGATGGGCGTATATAGAGGAGACTATAAAAAGCGTGATACTTCTTGGCCCTGAAGAACTAAGAGTGCTGACTTTGCTGGCGCTGTTTGTGTTGCGATTCCCGAAGCATTTGGAGGTGTTTGATATTTTGCCGAGGACGCAAGATAAAGTGGGCTATGAGCTTCTCAGTGTTATCGTGAGAAACGGCAAGCATTTATGTAAACTGTCTATGGTGTAGGGTGCATTTTGATGTGGAGGTATTTGATTTAATGCTCTTTCTTGTAAAGAGACAGAGTTGGCTGCTTACAGCTAGATTTTACGAAAAAATTAACGTTCATTAAACGAAATGCTTTGAATGTGTTTTGTATTTAAACAATCTTATCATAATATCAGCTATTTGTCTGAACTATTATGGTAGAAGCACTTGTGTTGATTTTATTTTGATAAATAGACAATAGACTTTGAGTTAGAAAACTCGTTATGCATGCTACTAATCAAGCTAATTTACAATTTTCTACCCAAAAATAATTTGATTCTTTAAACTTTTCTGATTTGGTTAAAAAAGTACAATTCAGAGAAAATTAGATAATCCATGCTTATCTTGCTGCTCTTAGAAATAGACTGATAGTTATCGGAGAGAGATAAAAGTTATCATTGGAATAACTATTATTTTTCAATGTTTTTCCATTTAAGGCTGATATTGGAAAGCTACAATTTGTAACAGAGAAAGGAATCGGAGTATTTCCATAATAATACTCGTAACAAAGCCGGAAATACTATACATTCGATTTGAAATCCAATATTTTTCAGTTTGTTGATTGGAACTCTATTTCTTAGATCTGACGAGAATTCCTGCTTGAGCATTGAAACATAAAGATGCTGAGTACAGAAGATAAGATATGATAGAAACGGACATCATCATAACAACGAAACTTTCGAGAACAGAGCTAGGACTGATATGAGAATCTGAACGTTTCAGAATATTTGCTTGTTAGAATAATAAAACTATTGAATTAATTTCAGTATAGTTTAGAAAGTTCTCTTGATCCGAATTACAAAACATATCCATAAAGGCTGCTTGACAAGAATTATTTTTCTTTACTTGCTAATGTGTTTAGAAATGCTCTATTGTTTCATGATAGAGAATTCTATCCTTATATACTGTTTGTGGAGACTTATGGAGCAACAATTTAGATCCAATCTTGATTTCAGAGAGATGCTTAGCCTCGCTCCTTATTACTGCAATTGAAAGAAGATAATCCGGCTTAGAAGTAGCAATGAACCGAACTTGGTTATGAAATGCATTTTCCAAACTAAGAAGTAACAATTCAAAAATTCTATAGGTTCGTTAGACTCTTGAATCAATCCAGTACAGGTAAGAACCTTTCGTATGTTCTGAAAAAATCCCAAAACAGATTTCCATTTGAGCACCTGTATTATCGACTATGTCGCTATCTTTCGAACAACCCAATCATCTTTTTTCACAGCGAAAGGTCTAACTGTCTTGGCGCTGATTTGCGAGAAGAATTTTGTTTGCTATCAAGCAAACTATTTTCACTTTAACTAACAAGTATCATGAATGTTATATCATTAGAAATTTTATGTGTCTTTTCAAGCTGCAATTCTCTTTTCCTCTCACTCTAATAATTTAATTGCTTTGCCTACTAACTAGTTGCAATCTCTCTAAATCTCTAATACTGTATTGTACTTCATTAGTTCTTGAAGTTTTAATCTAATTCTAGCAGTATCGTTAACAATACCTCTATAAAAGAGGAAGAACCACCAAAACAAGTGAATAATGTTTAAGCGATGAGGAGTATCTCGGTCCGTATCTTAGCTGGCAAACTTTTCAGAGTTCAAATTCAAAATCAAATTTCAAAATTTCAGTTCTTTTTTTGAATAACCAGTGAGAATTTGTTCGTAAATTCGTTAATCCAAAACTCTCAACCCAAAAAACCTTTGCTGAGTTCCAATGCTATCGACTATCTGACAACACACTGAGTAACTCAGTTGAAGCAAAGAGCTTTCTATCCAAAATAACATCCATTCCTCAAAACCAATTGTTTTCTGTTCTCCAGTATTACTTCACATAAACTTTGAAAAATTACTGCGATTTGAGTTTAATGCGGAAATGCTGAGCATTTCATATTGAATCTGAAAAGCTGCAATGAGTCTTTGGTTAGCTGCAATCACTCATAACTAGCTAATAACGCATTTCCTTGAAGTTTTCATACTGAGCAAATATTCTCAAAAAAAGAATTTGTTATGTAAAATGCTGTTTGCCTAGTTAAAGCAAGAGATTTTGGCAAAAAATACTAGTCTTTTAGATCGCGAAATCATCTACCATCGAGGCATCCTTAATAGCTATGCTGTAACGCGTTTGCGAAGAGAATGCTCTTGATCCTAATTTAATTACAGTTTATCTAGGTCAGAATTCGTGAACGCTTCTCACCGAAACGGTCATGAAAATTTAAACAGCCTGTTAGCGGTTAATCTCTTCAACTTTTCATTAACTTGTCTTCGCAACTTCGTAACACCTGCTTTATTGATTCCGGATCTATTGATGGCCACGGCTCCCACCTAAGTAGAAGGGATTTTGCTTGGATATGGAAATCACGAGTATTTAGCATTATTTGGTATGAAAGTTAAAAAATTTATCAGTGAATTTCAGATAGAAAGTACCTCTGGTGACTCATCAACGGATAACTGGATCTGAAAAAATCGTGTCGGTTAAAAAATACCTCCTGCTGCAATAATAGAGCTAAAACAGCTGTTTCGATGAGAAACCACTGAGGAGGGTCAACATCATCGATGAATCCCATTGCCATTAGCTTAAGAGTCGAAAACAATTCCTTTTTATCGAATAACCAAATACTATTAGACTGCGATAAGAATAGAAACCCAATCATGTAGATTCAGCACAACGAATGGTTTTTCTATGAAAATTTTTGAATAAAACCTCAGATACTTATTCAGGCCTTGAGAAAAAAATCAGGTCTGTCGATCGTGAAACGGTAACAAATCAGGAAGAGTCGTCCAGTTTTGATGGGTCTTGAATTTCAAAAAGAGAAGTGGCCTATGTAACTCAGAATGAAGCGAACGCCTGTAGTTTAAGACGCAGCTAAGCTTCTAAAACCGTGAATTGCGTAGTTACATAATTTGAATTTTTTAAAATTGGTTTGCTGCAAATTTTCTATGAGAGCATATTTTTGTCTATTCTACTTAAGTTGCCACCACTGTTGTTAAAAAGAAAGGGTATTAAATGGACTTTGTTTGATTTTTGGCAATTTGGTAGCAATAATTCGGAACTTTTTTGTGGGAAGAGTCACGCAAGCGTTGAATCGTGATAAGAAAAAGTATCACTGGATATTCTTGTAAGAGAGTCAGAAGCTCATACTGGTATGACTATTATTTTTCTTGGCGTTTTACTAATTGTTCGGAGTACTGATACTTGCTTTCGAATAAAGTTTTTAATTAGTAAATTTTATTTCCACTCCAGCTTTTCTTTCCTTAAATGCGACATTTTCCATAGTAAATGCTTCAACTTCCAGGGCACCAGAGGCTCAGTTTGAGTTCATGAAGTACATTCTGAGCAATTTTTCTATCGTAACGATAATTATTTGTTAATGTGAAAAATTTAGCACCAGTTAGGTTGAAACGGCCCTCTCATTTTTTCTATTTTCCATCGCATAGAAAAAATTCGGAAATCAAGAACTTTCATAAATAGCTTCTTAATTACTTCGGCTATTTAAGATGAGTCAGGAACATTATAATCAAATACCAGAAACATAAACAAAAATTGAACTCGACCTGAAAAACCACCTAAATGGAAGGAATCTGCACCTTTGAAACCATGTTGAACTCTTCATTCCTCGCTTACCAGAAAAACCACTCTGGAGCCGTCTCTAACTCTAACCAGTCACTCCAGAGCTTCTTTGAAGAAGAGCTTGGACTAACGGGCCTGAAATGCTTTGAAAGGTAATGAGAATTTAATCGTTACTGAATTTTCTAAATTAAAATATCTATAGTACCCCTTCAGTATCTTTTGAACAAAGACTCACCAAAGTTGATAATGACGTGAAAGAGCTTGAGGACCAATTAAACAGCTTGAAAAACACGTTAAACACTGTTACCAGTGCCCGAAGAAGACCAATTATCACCTCCGAGCAAAAAATCAAGAAAACTAATATTTCTTCAACCAAAGTGAAAATAAATCACTTGATGACGAAGAAAATTGAAGGTTTTAGAAGCAAGTACGATATTAAACAAGAAGTTACTAAGATCAACAGATCAAGCCGCAAGATCCACAAGTAATTCCAAGTCTTTGGGCGATTTTCATAGCATGTCGCTAGCGAAAATCCTTCTTCGTAGATTATGGTATAATTTTTAAAAACAGAAATAAGAGGGTGAGTACGCTTGCAGTATGTAAGCGTTCTAATCTCTTTTTCTCTTTTTCTTGTTTTGCAAAATATCCATATTATTTTAGTTCCTTTACCGGTTTAGTTTGAACCTGTATAAGTATACATATTATTCTACATATCCAATATGGTATCTTCATTTTTCTCATAATAAACATATCAAAGTTTAAAATACAATTGGTTTTTCAATGTTAGTATGATGATGCTTTCTAAGAGAGTTTGAGTAAAAATCCTGCTCAAGATAGAATATCCTTGGTTGGAGCGAGAGGGTCCTTTCATTTTGTAGTCAAGCTAAAGAAGACTTAAGTTAATGATCGCGGTCAAGTATCTCTAACAAAACTGAAAGAACTGGCAAGAATTCGCTTTGAGGATATAATGTAAACACATTCTATTCTGAATGCTTAAATTAATCGATGCATAATCCAACAATGAGAATCAAAATGAAAATAAGGGATTTTAACATTATGTTTCAAAACTAAAACTGCTCCATGAAAACTACAACCATTTATTAAGAACTGAGAACACCAGTCTTAGGCTCCGGCTTGACAAAGTCAATAGGGTCTGAGTACTAGCATTTATTTAATTATTTTCAAAGATTAGTAAGAGTCACTTACAGAAATTTGAGTATTTTGGAACTCCTGGGATGAAGTTAGAGAAAAATGAGGCGATTGTGCTTGGTGAGAATCAGGCCAACTAATTTGCTGCATGTAATGGTTATCTTCCCATCTCCTGCTGGGAACCCTTCGCATTGGGATGGCAGGAGAATCTGCCGGGTGCCTCCAATTTGCTTGGTGACATTGCTGGGTTTCTATAAATCTTCTTGTAAGTTCAGGCTTTATATTTGTGGAATGAAAATCTTGTCTGAAATAATGGTTTGGAGCTCTTTGATTCCTCTGATTCCCAGCTAGTGAGTGGGTTGGAGTAATCAATTGATTCATTATTTGGTTCAGAGACATCATAGTTTGCCTAGAGAGGAATTATTTCAAATTGGTGTATTTATAATAAAAATTTGTACTCTTGCTTTTTGGATTTCAAAAGGATCGCCTCATTTTCTCGATGTATCGCATCCAGTTGTTGCTTGAATCCTTCAAGTTGTAAAGTTAATTGGGCTTCCAAAGCTTTCAGTTCCCTATTCTATTTGAGAATTAAGTAATCAAACTAACTTATCTTTCAGTATCTTACTTGCTTTATCACCATATCTAGCTCGAATTCTCTGTCTAATGACTCGGGTGGTTCGTCCAACATTTCCTTCGCCTCAGACTCTTTATTACCACTTCTGCGCAATTTTACTAGCAGGTCTCTAATTTGAGTTTTGAAATAATCCACATCAAATTTGATATTTACGGTCTATCCCTCTGGAAAAAGGGATGAGAGTAAATCAGGCCCACTTCTGGCTTTTTTTCTTTCTTAAAGTTATATTTATTCAACTAATCCCGTCAGAGATCAAACCGAGTCGATCACAAAAAATATTTTGAATTAAAATTACTTGTCGAATGAAAGAGCTAAAATTATCATGTTTAAAAAAGTGAGGAAAGACTTTCTCAGCCAAATCGGAAGATTTTTTGACGAGCATGGATTTTCCGTCCACAGACCATGAGATATACTCCGTAAACCTAACATCCTGTGATAGAGGATGATTCTCTCATTTGTGAGAAAATTTTACCTCAAGTATTTGATAGGTTCTTTTAAGAAATTTTGAAACGGGTAGTTTCCTACGTTGGCGGCTGAAACGCTGAGTCTCACTCAGTTTCTGAGTTTTCTTGGTGAATAGCTTCAAGGAAGAGAGGACTTACTTCTTGGGTTATTTCTCTCGATGACCATGTTGTGACCATTCAATTTTTTTGGTTTGTTTAGATTCGTATTTTAATTCACTCAATACCTAGCTCTTGATTAAATAGCTGCTGACTAACACCTATACTGGACAACTTTTCCCATTTTATAGTATCATGACACGTCAGAATTCATTATAAAATTATCGCTATATAAAAAATTAAATAATTTAATTCGTTGCTTAAGATTTAACCACTTTCTCATAAATAAACATGTCAGAGGAAAAGAGAAACATAATTTCAAAGAATATTGACAGAATCTTTTTCGCCAGCAGAGGGCATCTAAATCTGGACTCAAACCGCATAAAAAAATTAGTTTCAATGTATTAGAGGACTACTATATTTCACACATACTCTGAAAATTTTATATGAGTTCGGGAATCAGAAAAATTAAAACTCTTTAAGAGCGTTCGATTAAAAATAGAAATTAGATTCAAACAGACATACCCCGATTTACAAACTATGAGGACAGAAACTGTAGTAATTTTGTCAGAGTAAATATCTCAATGAGAGCTAGCCAAAATTCACCATGACAAATCAGTTTTAGCTCTATAAATCTGTCTCATATCTTCAAGCGATATTCTTGTTTAGTTGTGCTGAGAAAAAATGAGCAATAATTCTTACAAAGGTTTAGCTTTTTCACTCTTACAATCAAATTACCAAAAACTATAAAATCAGCAAATCAAAAACCAAAAATTAGTTTCGCATTCTTAAGGTCATCCAAATGTGAGTCTTCAGCCAGAAGAGAAACTCTCCTATGCACCCTCCTTAAGCTCTGGCTCGAGTAATTTCTCGGATCACCATACTAAAAGGAAGAGCTCATTGGGGCTAAGGAAGTACGTTACTTGCAATAGCCAGCAAGATCACCTTACAGAGGTGGAAGTCTCGGAAGAATCATTCGATCCCATCTTTCGTGTAAAATAAATTACGATAATTCTTCATGATCCAGTACAAAGCTACCCAGTTGTTCTTCACCAAATCTCTATTTTTCGTTCGTTAGGTTGAGCATTGATTTTGATTTGATTGACAAAGTGTGAAAGCAGTAACCGAATAAAATCATTTCCTTAGTAGAACTGAAAGAACCAACAAATGAGGAAGTCATAAATTTATTTCGAGTTAGCGAGTTGAAGTCAGTATTAGTTTATGCATTAACTAGGCGAGCACGACACAATATTGAATATCAAAATAAAAAAAGTGCTCATTCATAACAGTTCTATCCCAAAATTAAGAGCGTTCAAATGATGCTCTATGAGAATATAAAAAATTTATAGTCATCCGAAACCGTCCATCCATTATAATCAGACCGCAGAATAGGAAGTTTCTTATTCTGCAGGCCTTGGCTCTGGCTTGTAATAATCCGTAGCTTCAGAATACTACACAGCATTAAATTACTCACCAAATCAACAAAAAATTAACTTACTGAAGCCTGGGTAGTTCGACTAATCTGCGAGGAGATAGGGTGATAATTGAAGGATTGCATTTGCTGAGGACCAGACCAACTAATTTGCTGCATTCCAGGTAGAATAGGAGTAGCCTGACCTCGATGAGCCGAGAATTGGTGGTTATTGTTCCATCCTGTTCTAGGTACGCCTTGCCTCTGGATGATAGGCTGGCTGCTCCAATTTGGTTGAGGATAATGTAGGGGTTCGCCTGGATTTCCTGTGTATTCAGGCTTTATATTTGCAAGGGTATGAGGCTGCCCGAAATTGTTATGAGGCGGTCTCTGAGGCACTTGACTCCCACCTAACGGGTACGTCGGAGCACTCAGCTGGTTCATTAGTCGATTGAGAGCCATTTTCTCTCGCCTACGCCAGAATCAGACTCGCTAATTCGTTCAAATTTATATTACTCTTTCTTTTCGCATTCAAGCAGTATCAATTCATTTTCTCGATCAATTGCATTCAGTTGTTGCCGGTATCCTTCGAGTTGCATGTTTAATCGAGCTTCTAAAGCTTTCAGCTCCATATTCTATTTGGGGAATTAAGTCACCAAGTTAATTTACTCCGAATTACCTGCTTCTCAATCCTCTCAAGATCCAAGTCTCGTTTTACTGGCTCAGATGGCTCTTGTGGTTGTTCCAGTTGCTCAGGCTCCTTCTTGCCACACTTTCTGCGTATATTCGCTAATAGTTCCCTATTTTAACCTGTTAATCCACGCTAACATCGAAAATTACGGTTTATCCCTGACAAAGCAAGGATGAGAATAAATCTGCTCATCGCTTATCCTCTTGTCTTTCTTAAAGTTATATTTATTTAGCTGATAACCCTTTTAGAGGCGACTCCAAGAATGGAATTTACTTGCCGAATGAACGATTGAAAGTTCTGATGCTTAAAAAAATGAGGAAAGACATCTTCAGCCAGGTCGAAAGGTTTTTTGATCAGTATCGATTTTCCATCACTCGACCATGAAATGTATTCTGAGTATCTTGCATCCTTTACACCGAATAAATCTCCATAAATCGCAAAATTTTACCTGAAGCATTTGATAGGTCCTCCTGAGGAACTTAGCAACTTTCTTGCCTCTGTCACTGAATCGCTGGGTCTTATATAGCTTTTGAGTTTTTATCATTGCAGGGACTTACTAATTTTTCTCAGTCTATTATTATTACTGTAAAAAAACTTTGGAAATTCTCCGCATTCAATAATTGCTCAAGATCTTTTAGTCGATCTTAAATGATAAACCAATTAAATTCCAATTTAAAGTATATTTCGTCGTTTTATCCTAGTGTCAGTAGCTTGCAAGACTACAGGGCTCAGAGCTCATTCAAAACAAAAGTGAGAGACTCTAAAAGAAGTTAGTCGGGATTTATTTGGCTAAAAAGCCCGATCGAAAATTTTTCAATTAGTTCTGGAAGTTAAAAAATAAAATCCATTTAAGGGCTTTTAATTAAAAGCGGAAATTCGATTCGGGCAGACCTATTTCAAACAATCATGGGTAAAGAGAAGTAGCAAAATTCTTTGTTTGTGTGGATTTATGAATTTCATTGATGAATGTGAATGGAAAAAAATACTCCTTTGGCACCACAAAAAATTATCCTCGGACACCACTCATAATTCTGTAAAAAGCTTTCCTCAATCTAGACAAAGAAATCTGCTACATTGTGAGGTTCTTGTTTGATGACATCTAGAAACGCGAGAAATATTTATTGCAAAGGCGGTTTCAGAAATGAAATCTTAGGGATTGCCTTTGAAGGATGAAGGCTGTATAAAATTAATTTACCAATTGTTTACAGTAGAATCACAGAGCTGCGAGTTTCTAAGAATATTTAGTGATTATGGACCATCTTTCTAGTCATATAACTTGCGAGCATTGACCCGTTGCCTTTCTTTTCTTTTCCAACTTAAAACGAGTCTTGCCTTCTTAAATTTTTATTAAAAAGGTCTCGAACAAAGATAGATGAAATGCTTCGATTAATAAAATTAAGCCAAGCTTAATTTTGCAATTTGGTTCTGCTATCAAAGAAGACTCAAATAAAGTCGAGCCATGCGGCGGATTTCCAAAGTGGTCATTTTCCAATCAGCATCCAACGAAATCGATTCTTCCCTCTCGGGCAGGCATTATCTTTAAAAAGACAAAGAAACTCTTGATTTTATCCTCATGATAAATGCATTAAGCTTCATTAAGCTTTGGAAAATTGATCCAACAGCATGCTATCAATGGAAATGCTTTGGATTGAGTGCTCTGTGAAGAGACTAACTTTGGAGTGAGAAACAAGCTACTCTTAAATTGACATTTGAAAAAACTTCAGTACGATTAAAATTTTTATTAAGTGTCTCATGAGTGATTTAGGATCAACTTTAATTTTCTTAATGCTATTAAAATTTTGTGGATCAAGATGCAGGTTACCGTGTCTAAGCCTGTAATTCCTCCTTAACTACCTTCTTGAAGTCCGCGTTGTTGAATGCCCTGGAGATTGTTCAAACGAAAACAGAAAAAAGTGAGATGAACCTCACTACGCTTTTCATTACATTTCCTCTAAAAATTAAAATGAAAGCTTAATTTTCTGAATTATTTCAACAATTGCTTCTATCTTCATAAGAGAACGATAAAGATAAAGTGCAAAGCAAAGCGAAGAAATACTGAAGCCTTGAGAATGAGAATAAGAATATCATTGAGAATCTGAATGCCACTAAACTAGGAAATAATACATACCTTTCCGATTTATGATAACAACTACTTGCATTTAGACTGTGAGAAAAATGACCATCTTTGGATTCTTGTTGAGAATCTGACAACAAGCAATTTGAAATAATTGTTAATCTTTTGTGTAATCAAAAGCCCTTACTAAATTAATAAAATTATTAAAGGTTCTGTTTCTACACATTCAAACTCCTAATGATAAAGGATTTGCTGACGCGTCCAAAAAAAATCAAAATCTACCGCACTGAAGAGCGTAGATAGCATAACTTTCTCTTTTACTCTCTCGCCATCAATACTTAACTTTTTGTCATTATCCATAAACTATTGTCTCTTGAGGAGAAAATGGTTAGATGCATAACTATTTCCAACAAAACCAACTTGAGCAGCACTCTTCCATATTATCCAAAGAACAAATTCACTTGATTAACGAAGCCGCCATTTTGGGATCAGACGAGAGTTAATCGAAATATCACCAGCTGGTCTGTGACGATTTAAATTTAATAATCTAACACACAGACACACTGGAAAACACGCCACTTCCAAGCAGACTTTTGTTAGCTATTCTTTACAAAAAACGTTTATAAGCATAGCATATCCGACTATGGGCTGTAAGGTAAGCATCCCACATGATGGGAAATCAGGACCAACGTTCAAGAACAAGAGCAGAAAAATTTACCCGATTTTCGATTTAGTAGTGCCTCACCAAAAACTTGACCTCACGAACTCAATGACAAGAGACCAATCAAGAATATCATGCGTAACTCCTCAAGCGAGAATTACTGGAAACTATTTCGATTGTAAGGCCGGACAACGGTCGCCGATTAGCAATAGTACGAAAAAACGCAAGAAAGCACGCGCTTTCTCGGTAATAACCGGTCGACAGCTCCAGTACCGGATGAGGACTTCCATACAGCGTGTTCAAACACCTAACGTAGGAGTCTATCTGATACAACCGGAGAAAAGCATCTGCTGCTTTAATTTTGATACCTGTAAATGGCAATTCCAAAGCTTGGCTGAAGCCGAGCTACTTGGTGCTGGAGGGAAAGAGGAGAGATTATCATCGGATCTTCTAACCGAGCTGGATAAGTTTGCTCTGATTGCGGTTGATGACCAAACCATTCATTTTATTGGGCCAGCGCATTATAAATACGATCTGTTGAACAACACTTTCGAAGTAGAAGAGGCCCTGCCTGAAGGAAGAGCTAACCCGGTTCTTTGTTATGGCGCAGATAACATATTCTGCTTTTCTGGAGTCAAGGAAGGGGAATTCTCAAAAAACGCTGAGTATTTCGATCTTACGACAAGAACATGGACCACGTTTGAGCCTCTTCCTAGACCGCATGTCAGAGGCGCCGCCATTGCTTACCAAGCGATTTTTGCGGGACTTTCCAAGCTGAAAACGATTGTTATCGGAGGATATAAGTTCAAGGAATCGACAAAACCGACGAACTCGGCAAGCGTGTACGATAGCAAATTGCATTTTTGGAGAGTCATAGATTTACAGTTCAAGAATAATCTGACACCTGTACTTGAGGACATTCAAGTGATAATTAGCAGCAGCAACGAATTATATGTTTTTGGGAAGGAAGAAAACAAGCCAAGGTATTATCGACTCGAGCCCGAAGACAATGATGTTACAGCGATTTCTGAAATAAAAGGGCAAAAGGACATCATATCACTTGGAACTAGCTTTAAAAATCATGGATTGCTCATGATTTCTGCCCTTCAAAGCCCTGAGGGAAAGATGAATTTTGAACTCTATGAGAGTAACATCTACCTCGACCAATGGTCGAGGCGTAATTTCTGAACGCAAAGTCATTTTTTAAGCTTACATTTAAAAGATTTATCCGTTGTTATTTTTACTTCCATGTACAATAGGTAATGCTCTTAAGAATTTATTTTTGTTTTGTTTTGAAGAAGCTTCATTGTAAATGCATTGAACTGTTGAACTAACTCCAGTATTGATATTGATCGATACTAAAAGCCTTGTACTCAAATGTTTTTGGTTTTCTTGTCGTAGTTAATCGAAAAAAGAAAAAAAATTTTTCCACAAGTGGGATTAAGTTACTAGTTTCTAATCCAAAGGCTAGTGTATAGTGAAAATCGCATCAATTTTGAATTTCAACTCAGGATTGTAATGAAACTATACTACAATGTTGCTCAAACAAGGACTTTCCAGGTGGCTTAGCCCAATAGGATGCTGCAGATTTTTACTTATTGTAGTAATGCAATAAATACTGAAGAATTTTCGAAATTCCAACTGCAATTTTTTTTCTCTCTCTCATTCGCTGTTTTTTTGTTTTGTAGTAGTTACGCAACTATTATCCAATCCCAAACTAGTTTCAATTTCAAGTCCTCTTATAGCACTCTGTATTTTTTGTCTATCTTGTCTATAACTATCTTCGCATTTCCTTGGTAATCTTTCGATATTTGTTGATTATGCGTTTCGGAAAATTTCATTATCGCAGGTGATTGCTAAGGCTAGCCTCAAGAAAAAAGATCTTATCGTGATTACGGGCCCAGGATAATTTGCAAACTTAGTCAAATCATTTTTCTCAATCTTACGAGGTGGAAAATTTCGTTACTGGAGCCATTATTCGAATACAACACCTAATCGCTGAGTCATTAAGAGCCAAAGACATTATTTTGCTTGTTCATCCTCTCAAATCTATTATCGACAGAGACCTTCTTTAATATTTTTCGAGCAACAACAAAACTATAAGGAAAGTATGGTCTTTAAAAAAAAATTCTATTGAAAGAGTCACGCCATGTGCTTTGGCATGGCGGGTAAACGTATTAAGCACGATGTTGATTGAAGAGCAGCTAATTCCTAAAGACAAAGGATAGTCGAGGCGAGGCAGCCCTATAGTGACGTAACTGATTAAGAAAAAATTTTACGAAAATTGTTATCTGGAAACTGGCACACCCAGTATTTTGTACATTAAAGTCGTTAAAGCTTCCATACGTTTTTTCATCAATCAGCATCAGTAATTCTGGTCCAGAAAGCAGTTTAGACAGCATTCGAAATTTTCAGTTGAAGGCTTTAATATCAGCAATCTCATTTTTAGAAAAAACTGAATGACAACAACTCACAGCCTCGACACATGACAGAATCTAAGAATGTTATAAAGAGAGAAAAATTGGAGGATCAATAAGCCTCGTGATGCTCGTATAGTGAGGCAGATTGCAATAAATGCCGGCCTATATATTCGAAGTTCTGTAAACTTGCAAATGCAACCATGTCACACGTTCTTCAGTTTGCATTACATTACTGACTAGTTAAGATAACAGATAAGATAGAGCGAAGACGTCATTTAATTTTCGGTTGGCAAATAAGTAGCAGATCTGCTGTACTTGCCGTCAAAATTACTGAACTAAGAAAGTCCTTTTGTCTAAGTACCATGACTTGTCTTCATAACTTAATATCTCAAGAGCCACCACACTGTAGCCTCGCTCTAAATCGAGCAATACAACGACAATCTAACTCTATTTTCCATACAATTCAACATCAAAGTTAAAAACAATAAAATATTATTCGGCTGTTTTTGCAAGCGATAAATATTTAGCCGCTGCTCCTTAGCCAAAGGCGGGCAACTTTTGAAGCTGTTAGCCTAAAAGATAGACAAATGATATGTACATCAGTGATTTTTTTCAGATTTTTCTTTTCGGCAACCTAAATTCAGTTTGTAATTCAGTATCTTTTACTTAAAAACTACCAATCAAGCCAGCAAATAAATTAGCGAACTATCGATTTTCGGATTATATTTCGGAACATGCTGATTTTCTAAAGTAATAGAATACGCAAAACGGACATTTACTGTCTCTTTTTGCTATCGTCTATACTTTCAGGCAAACATAAATGTTTGCCAGAAATTAATGGTACGCTAGCCAGCAGGTAATTACCTCCCGTTCAGTTTATCATGGATTTTTATTAATTTTTTTACTGTCAAGATACTGAAAATGAAGAACTCTATAAAGTCAATTTCATTAAAAAGATTTTGAATTAACTGGTTCGACGCTTTGGAAACTCGGACTAGTCGTTAGTAAGTTTTATGAAAAAAAAATTAGTGATTGCCATTTAATCAGGCCAGGATAAATTCTAGATTGATTGAAGGCAAATTTGGATCAGTTAAAGATAGTTGCCATCATTCAGGAAGCGATCAGATTTTAATCGCCTTTTACCAGTAGACACATGCCCATAAATCGAAAGAATATAATATTTAATTTATTTAGAAAGTTGCAAAGCAAATAACCTGACACCAGCCTCACATGCAAAACCTCGAAGCTTACCAGAACCTCGAACTTCAAAAACAACTCGCGAAGATCCAGATTATCAGCACCTTCCAAAGCTACCTAAAGAAAGTCGTTTCTCTATCCATGGCTCAACAAGTGATCCTTCAAAAAGCTGGCATCAACCCTAGCCAATTCGAAGGGATGAGTGCCGGCAGCTCAAACCCTCTGCTTCAGCCGACTTATGTCGATCCAGCAACGATCTTCGGACCTTCACTGGCTTTACTGAACACGTCAGCAGCCCACTCTGAGGCACGATCTATGAAACAAAGTGCTGGCCAAATGTTGTCAAAAACTGGCTTAAGCCACCCAAGACTCAGTGCGAAGCCACAACAGTGCCACTCACCACCTCATGGTTACATGATGAAGAACCCAGCCCCTCAAAATAATGCCTATGCTAATAGCATGCTTGAGCTTCCTCCTCTTCAAATGAAGAAGAAACTTGAATACGAAGAGGATGAATTGAATGATTTCTTCCAAAAGCGTGTTTCGAATGCGAGTACAAACTACTCAGTGAACCTGCAAGAGGATGAGATTGATACTGGCAAAAAGATCAGACTTGATAAAGAAATTCAAATGGAGTCTGCGGCTCAAGCGGCGCTGAAAGGTAGAAAGAGAACTAAAGTCATCTGTGGGCATCCATGGAAAACTCACCATGCAAAGGTATTATTCCCTTGATGTTATAACAGTAACTGATATTTTTGCTTAGGGACTTTGCAAAAACTGCTATGAGACCTTCGGAAAGACCAGAAAGCCATGGAAATGTGAGCATCAAGCACATTTTGCCAAAGGATACTGTAAAAAATGCTATTTAAGACTTCGTCAAAAGGTATTTTGAGTTGTTACGATAATGATGCTTATCTCATGTGATTTAGATTTCTGTTAAAGATATATTCCCACTCGCCATTGAGGAGATTAGAAAAAGAGCCGAGAAAAAGAAGGACAATGAAGATGACACACTTAGTCCAGTCGATATGGATATAGTTCAACAACAACAAACTAATGTAAAAGAAGAGGCAATCTAAAAAACCCGTTTGGGCTAAAATAATCAATTCGATGACTATTTATAAGACTTTTTTAGCAAAAAGTCTTTACGTTCTTTTTTTTACCTACCCTTGGTGAATCTATCACCTGCCAGATTTTTTTCTTAGTGTCTGTACCATATATAAACTGAGTTAATTAATTGATGACACGAGACAATTTACGATTCATTTTCTATCTAATTTGCCTGCATATAGTGTAAACTACCACTATGGATGACCTGAAATTCATCATGATTCTCATTTTCCAAACTAGAGTTACAAATTGAAGGATATTATTATATGAGTCATTATGAAAAGATATGCAACCTCTTTTGTAATAGCTAAAGATGAATAGATAGATAAGTTTATATTACAGAGGCAAATTTTCAACTACATTGAAAGACTTATTGCCTTACACATTAATTGTCAAGAGATTTATTTGATCGTACAAAGACCACACTAAGATTTCAGTTTGCTTTCTTGAGCCTCAATTTTCTTTAACGTGGCAGTCAGCTTCTTCTCAATTGATTCTATCCCATTAAGATCAAGCGTTGCAAGGTTCGTTCCTTGGTAGATATCCAACTATTTTAAAAAAGAGTTTTCAGAGAGACATTTTATGTTCGAATTTACCTCTTCCTGAAGCTTTTCCAGCCGAGTTTTGTTCTTCTTGCGAATGATTTCTTTAATATACTCTCTAATCATCAAATTAGCCATTTTAAAAAACATCAATTCGCTTACTTAATCTCCTTGGCCGTTAACTGATTCAACGAAGCCGACCGCTTTGCATAGCACTCCTTCTTATGAGTGAAATAAATATCATCAGTTTCCCTCCTTCGAATCTTTATCTCTACAACATATACATTCTGTATCTTAATATCGTTTCTGTCATTCCTATGAACCGGCACAAACTCAACAGTGACATCTTTATCATTTAGCGGAGGAGTAAAATTCCTCAAGTTATCATAGAGCATTTTTTTGAAGTTCTGCTGCTCTGACTCTCTCATATCACAGCCTTTCGCGTGGCCCTGATCAGTAATTCCGAAGTATATTGTTCCTCCTTTTGAGTTCAAAAATCCGCAGATATACTTCGTCACCGTGGTAGTGTCTGGTTTCGCGATTTTGAACTCATGATAATGATCCTCGATGAACCCAACTAGCTCGCTATATATATAATATCCTCTCTCGCTAGGATGTGCTGAGATTGGCTTTTTTGTTGGTCTTTTGCCTGTCATCACCTCGCCTGGCTTCTCGTTTTCAATATGTTTCTCAGCTGCCAGGAGTTCAGAACCCATTGATAATTTTTTCATGTTCTCTCGGAACTGAGCAACGCTGCTAGTCAGCTCTTCTAACACTGGTTTTTCTTGGTTGGGAGAGTTCTCAAATGTTTTTCGGTAATTCTCAAAAAAGCTCTTTTCTTCTTGGGTATGATAGTATGGGCAAAATTCCGTTTTGCAAGATTGGTTCTGACTCAACTGGCATGGAATGGCCTTATAATTTATAGGATGGAAGAAGTATTCGAAGCTATTCAGGCAATGTTTCTTTGATGTGTCCGAAAGATTCCTTTCCAAGACAGTTTCAAGAGAAAGGTATCCTGAATATGCCAAGATGTTTTTAGTGTGTCCGTTTTTTAGATTGAGTTTGGTGAAAGGTGGCCTGCGTTGGTCGCCAGGGAAATGGTAATCGAAACAATCATACAGTAGTTGGCCGTCCAATGAATCGAAGTCTTTGATAGCACCGTACTTGCAAGAGATTTTTGCGCATTTGAGGACTTTGTATCGCTCGATGAGGTCGATGTCGTCTTTGAAATTGCTTTGGGAAGACGGTGGAATTTTTTCGTAAAATTTTATCATGAGATCTGTCTCAATATATTGAATTAATTAATTCTGTTCTGATATCTCAGAGTAAAGGGCTAGAGTTATGAACGATGACTATGGAATTTGCTAGAATAAAAATGGAGAGGATAGTGCAGAACAGATGCTCTGTCTTTGTATGACCTGAGAATTTGCGTAAAAACTAGATTTTCACAATTAATTGGCAGATTGACACCTACAGATTTCTTTATTAACTTAGTGAAAAGCTGACGTTCGGAGTACTTGCGAAGAATTGAAAATATGCTGGAAATTTGCCGGATCTCTTGAAGAGGTTATGACTGGATACTCTGAAATGAAGCAGCATTCGATTGCATTTTATTGCAGTCAATTCAATGAACATTTATAGAAGAAAACCTCTAGTGAGGTCAGACACCTTTAGCACGCTTTATTCCCATATAGATCATCAATATTCTTTTATATCTGAGAGTATTTCCATGATCAATAGATTGAAAAGAGCAATTCCTAAAGATTAAGATGGAGATGTGTTGAAACTATGATGAATAAGTCGAAGACATCAACGTTCTTGCCTATTTTCTTCACTATTAATAGCTAGATTATTTCACAGGTGAACCAAAGATTATAATCCCAATTAGAGCAACGAAGAACTATAGAATATCATTTCTGAGATTTATAATCCGTAAACTTTGAAATATAAGTAATCAGGGCCTGAAATTTTTTATTTTAATCAACTGTTAACCAAGGGATTAGAAACAAGATATCAATATAGAAATATAAATTAACGCAGCGAAAAATGGATCAAAATCAGAATATTAACTTTAAATAAAAGAAATCTAACTCATCATGGAACCTCAAAGTCAATACCAAATCCCGCCAGAGGGTCATCTTACTCAAAGACAAGTTTCCATACGCATTCACAGCGAAAAGCCTCCTCAAAAATCAAACTTACCTTACCTTTTGATCTTTCTCATAGGAATCTACCTACTCAATCTAATTGGATCACTTGTTCTCATGATACTCAACCCAAACACCCGAATGTTCTCACGAGAGCCTCTCAGACTCATTGTCCTCGCAATTCTCTTCTTTGCCACGTCTCTTTTCTGGGTCGTACTTCTCAAATATCGACCGAATGGGCAATTTTCGAGTCTAAGGCTCGAGTATTCATATTTCGCTCTTGCTGTAGGCTACTCCGTGATCCAGACCGAGATCGCTTCGGCTTATGGCGATGATCTTGAAGCACCTCCAAACATTGGGCATGTGGCAACTCTGCAGTCTCTCGTATTTGGAATTGCTTTCATTTTTTGCTCTTCTCTCCCATTGATCAAATGTGGATTGCTACTGATACCATTTGTTTACAGCTGCTTTCGATTGACGTTAATAATTTCGCAACCGACCTGCTACACTATCATCATTATGAAATTAATTTTGATTTTTTGGCTCCTGTACAGCTACAAACGCATCGAGTCGAAAGAGAGTTGTCGAGGTCCTGCTCTGCGATACACAAAATCGCTCCCGCTATCGAGAACAAAGTCAAAAAGTCAATTTGAGCATGACCTGACTATCCAAATCGTCAATGAAAAAATCGCGAAACAGGAAACATCGAATAATCATCTACTTAATCTGCTTCCTGATGGCATACTTATCGTTAATAGGTCGAAAGAGGTCGTGTATGTCAACGATTCGCTTCCTAAGCTCTTACAGTGCGAAAAAGAGGACGTAGTGGTCCAATTTTTGGCTTTATCTAACAAAGATGTCTTGGACGTTGAAAAAAACGCAGCTGACCAGAAGAACTACAGGAAAGTGCAGTCAGAAGCCCTTAAGCTCAAAATCAATGCAGAATTTTCGCCTCTCTTCGATCTGACCCAAAAGAAATGGAAAAATAAATCAAAGGATAAAATCCCGAACTTGGACGTAAAAAATCAGGAAGAGCTGCAAAGATCATCGCAAATTTCATCAATTGCGGAGGTATCGGAGTCAATCAACCTGACTGCCACAAAGAAAAAGCCGGGCTCGAACAACAACGCTTCCTCAGGAAACAAGTTCTTGACAGAGTATAAGGATGAAACACCACCAATCACTCGGAGAAACAGCTTCGATAACAAATCTGTTTTGAGCGAAAGAATGGCGTTTGCGAAAAGATATAGCCCCGAAAAGCTTCACGCTCACGCTCACCCTCACCCTGAAGATAAAACGCCTGATAAAAGTTTACTTATGCAGCAATTGTTACAGCATTCGCTGAAAAACAGCTTTTTGAGCCAAGCTGAAAACAAAAAGCAAGAATTTGAGAAGTTTCAGAGCTCAGAAAAAGCTGCTGATTACCAAGCAAGGAACTACCGCAATAAAATCGATCGAATAATGGAAAAGTTTTTTAACAAAACGCGTTTATCGAAAAAAAGAAATGCTAATGAGATCATCACCATGCTATTAAAAAAGCTCTCACCGCTTTTTCATCATGAGCAGCAAAACGATTCTTCGAAGATTATCGCACCGTATCGCCATACAGCTACAACAAGATTCGATGAGGAATTCATTATTACAACGGATCTTACGGTAGGGACATCCCATGCGCTCACGATGAACAGTTTGGTGAAGGTTTCTGATAAAAAAGCGATGCTCTTGGAAACAAAATTCTGCCCGGTGATTATCGAAGGGGAGCTAAGTATCGTCTGTGTGATTCGAGATATCACTGACAGAGACGTCGCGATGAGACTTCAAGAGCTCGATAAACAGAAAGATGAATCGCTTGCTGCGATAACTCATGAGTTTAGGTCGCCGCTGAATGGTATATTATCGATGCTGGAGTCGCTTAAGCTGCATATTTCCAAAGAATTACAGATGAATTACCTCGAACCAGCGACAGCGAGCACGAAATCGCTTCTGAATCTCGTGAATGATATTTTGGATATGTATCAAATCCATGCGAAACAACTACGGCTCGTGTTTACGCCCTGTATTGTAGAAGATATCCTGAATAATTGCATCAATATCCTCAAGTTTGCAGCGGTCATGAAGGGCCTTCAGCTGTTCCTCGAGATCGACGAAAAGGTCCCGAAAACGATCGTCACGGATCCCAATCGGCTTCAGCAAATTATTCTTAACTTAATTTCCAACTCTTTGAAATTTACTCAGAAAGGAGGGATTTATATCAAAGTAACCAAAGAAGCTCTTGGCAAGATTAAAATTTCAGTCAGAGACACAGGTGTGGGAATCAGCAGCTCCGATCTGCCGAAACTGTTCAAGAGGTTCGGAAAACTCGATCTGAGAGAAGATAATATCATGAATCCTCAGGGCGCTGGATTAGGTCTCTCTATTAGCCATGGACTTGCACAGCGTCTTAATACGACGCCGAATGAGGGTGGACTCAACGTCGAATCGAAAGTCGGTGAGGGCACTGAGTTTTGGTTTATTATAGACGATCTGTCTGTGCTGGGGGAGAACGCCATGACGTACGAAAACGAAGTGAATGAGGTGGCTAAACGGGTCAGAAGTCTCAAGAGAAAAACAACGAAAAAACTGAGTCCATTGCCTTCTATTCGCACAAAAAGCAATCCCAAGAGCGAAATCCATGACGTAGAGGACGATAGTGATGTTGAAAAGGAAAAGATTAGGTCTTTCTACTGTTTTCAGAATACTTTGACCCCTCCACTCTTAAAAAAAGAATGCCATTGCTCGAAGATCCTGATAACAGACGACGATGGATTTCAAGTGTGGGCAATACAGTCCTTGCTAAAAAATTTAGGGATTAAGGACATAGATCATGCGTTCAGCGGTGAAGAAGCAATACAAAAATTCGAGAAAGCTCTCGCGGCTGATTCCAAGTGTTGTCCGGCAGGTTACACGCTTATCTTTATGGACTGCGAAATGCCTGGAAAGAACGGGCTGGCTACAACTTCCGAAATAATAGGTATCACTCAAAAGGCTAATAAGCCCAGGCCAGTTATTATAGGTGTAACGGGACACTCTTCCTCAAGTCAGTCGCTTAAGTGTGTTCAAGCAGGAATGACGAACGTGTTCACAAAACCGATCTTTCAAAAAGAATTAGAGGAGTATTTAAAAGCGATTAACCTGTTATAATATATGCCTAACATTATTAAATCTTTTTTGCCTCCAACGTTTTTCTTTTGAGCGAAATTGCATTAATCATTATTTACACATGCAATCTCTGTTTTAAATTTTATTGCAAATTCGTATCCTAAAAAAGCATCGAAGGAACTCTTGCAAATCTAACTCATCAATTTTATGCTTAGGGACTGTGCCCTTTCGTTAACTAGCTTGTTTTCTCAATTTTCTAATGAAGTTATTGAATTTTCATGGTTTGCTTTTCATGATAACCTCCTTATGTCTGTTCGTTATCAATATATCAAATAAACAAGCTTAATAATGCAATATGTAAATGGACTTGGTGGTGCCGAATCCATCGTACTCTGTGGCCGCTGCGGTTGTGTAGGCTCCGAAATTTTCGACATAACACCACTCACCTACTACCAACTCGGGTAGTTCGATCTCTGGCATCAGAAGATCGACATCATCTGCTGTTGGTCCATAAATCCGGGACTTAAACATCTTGCTTCCCTTGTGTTGGTTAAAAGGGCAAAGCTTCGGTTTCATTCCATCGAAAGGAATGCAGTTAAAAGACCCATAGATACCCTCGTTGATGTAGTAGTAGAACTTGACCTCACCGTCTTCGACAATCTTTCTCTTTCCAATGACGTTCACCACCAGAGTATGCGATTGGCTTGCGAAGAATCGTCCTGGTTCAGCGATCAGCTCTAAGTCTTTAACGTCGCTGAACTGCTCTTTAATGGTCTCATTGATGACTTCTGCGATCTCCTCGATCGGGGCTCCGCCCTCGGATGCCGCTCCAGGGAAACCGCCTCCCACGTCCAGCACATTCATCTTCATGCCAATTTCCTCGCCCATTGCGAAAATCTCCCGAGCGTCTCGAATCGCCTTGATAAAGGTGGTAGGGTCTTTGCATTGAGATCCAGCATGGAAGCTCACTCCAGCCACATTCAAGGATAGGAACTTCGCTTTCTTGAGTAGATTTGGAGCATCTTTCATATAGCAGCCAAATTTGGCGCTGAGCTTGCAGACTGAGTTGCTATCATCAGTCTTGATTCTCAATAGCAGCCTGGCATAAGGGTGATATAGTTTGACTTTGTATAGTTCGATTTCGTCGTCAAATGTCATGATATCAACGTCACGACTACGGGCGAATTTAATAAAGCTCGGGTCTTTCACTGGATTCGCGTAGATGATCCTAGACGGATCGATATCCTCGTCGGTGACGTTGATAATCTCCTCTTTGCTGGCGCAATCAAAATTGCAACCTAAGATTCCAAGCATTCGAATAACCAATGGTGTAGGACAGCATTTAACTGCGTAAAAAGGCTTGATCTGAGGGAACAGCCGTGTCCAGAGGACGTACTGATCCTTGATCTTTCCCAGATCGATTAGGAAGAAAGATTCTTCAGATTGGTTTCCTTCGATGCAAAGATTGATGATATCTTGCTTTGTGTACTCTTCTTTAGAGTAAAGCTTGACATCGTTCTCTTTAATGAACTTCGGGAGTTCACTAATCTCACTCAATTCACGGGGAAGGTTATCCTTGGACTGGGCATGATGCATCAGGTGGCTGTCAACCAACGAGAAAATATCAAAAATGGTTTTTGTTTTTGGGAGTTTTATTAAGTGCTAATTTGATTTTCGGAAAAGGGCGAAATCTAAATCGAATTTAACTGGAAGAAAAATTTCGACTAGTTCAACGAATCAGCGATCAACGATCAATGAAGTAATTATTCCTGAGTTTAACAAATGAGGTGGGGGACATGATGGGAGGTCGAAACGATATGATATTATCATTAGCAAGTTACGATCATCTATGAACCTGATGCGCATTGCGATCACAAAAAGCAATTTTAGAAATGAGAATGTGTGTGATTTGAGATCCTTCCGAGATTGAAAGGTGAGATGGTTCCATCAGATTTCCATTAAAAGGAAAAAGAGCGTATTGTGAGCAGAACAACCTTATCCGATAGATTTGACTCAAGGATAATTCTCTGTGCATTTCCCTTTAATAAAATTATTTAGCAACCGCATTAGCTCCGGAATTTAATCATTATGTCATGACGCAAATTAAACTCACATTCTCAAAAAAAAAAAAGTTAATCAAAATTTTAGTTAGCAATTTTTCCCTTCCAACTCTCAAATTTACTTAATAAGAAAATGCGTTGATCAATCTCTTTTTTTCACATTGAGGAGAAAACATTAAAAGATATTGAAAATAGACATTCACAAAGCATTTTTTATAGATTTCAATTTCTTCCAAGTTTTCCTCTTGATGTGCTGCCAAACTTCAATATCGAGAACGATCGGGATTCTTTCAAAGAGAACTAACTTAGTTTCAGCTTGATTTTCTAATTCCATTCAATTATTCCTAGTTTCATGCCTCCCGACTTGATGCTCAATTTAATCTCACTGAGGAAAATTTTCAAAATACATGATGTTTTGAGAGCCACAACCAATTTTCAGAGAATGAGGCCTCATGACATTAATTACGATTTTCCAATTGAGCGGCCAACTATTTTTCCTTTCACGGTTCAATCATTTCATCCGTTTTTTATTTTCTTCCATATGTAGTTCTGCTCTTGATAAAATCTATTAATTTCCTTGGAGGCGAGGGTAAGAAGCACGTGTTTGCTCGTTCAAATCATATCAATCTTGCGTTTTTCTGAAATATTTTCTTAATTATACTGATGTAGCTTATTTTTTTTTTATTTTTTTTTTGTTTTGCATAAAGCGCATCCCACAGAATGAACCTATTGCTTTTAATAGTTCACTCGTGATTAAAAATTTTATTCACAACACACACTTTTACAGAAAACTAGTGCTCGTCCCGAAGGTCCAACTCCATGAACGATCAAAGAACTGACAAGTTCGATACCTCAGCTTCTCGGAAAAACAGCGCTAATACAGAAAAGGGGTATGATCCCATCCCATAACTATCTCACATGAATCCTATCCCATTAGCAATAAAAAAGAGTTCTTTAATGACATCGGAGAGAACTATTCAGAGATAACAGAAGCAGGACAGCTCAGGCCGTCTACGAAAAAGGTACAAAATGAACCAACAAAAGTATTTTTTATAATGAAATTCTTGCAGAATATTGCCATTGCACTTGATACAACTATTTTGCTCCTAACGCCGGGGTCAAACAAAGACTCAGACCATCAGAAAAATGGGGGAACAACCACCATCCCAGACAAATTGATAGCAATGCAGAAAACACCAACTTTTGATCAAATTGACAAGCCTCGAGGAGAAGAATGGAGAATAACAAACAGATGCGGACTAGAATCGTTTCTTGTGGCATTGAGCGGGCATTATAACTTTTATGCACTCACTACGTGGCCGGATAAGGTAAAGGAAGGAGTGCTCTCTTTTCTCTGATGGGTTTTTGTAGAAAACTGCGTTTATACTTGAAAAAGCGAACATTAGTAGCTATTTCGCAGGATCATTCAGAAAACAAACGCAAATTTTTGTACCCGGGAAAACGCAAAAAGAAGGCAGTGAGCTAGCCAACACGTCAAGGACAATTATCATTGATGTATGGTTTTGAATTGCTATTAAGAGGCTAATTTTTTTGCGCATTAGAGCTCTAGAGATCAAATTTCTTATAATACTACAAATGGGATCTTAATTCGCCCTTTCACAAAAGAAACGGACGACGGCGAAGACCTCTTTGACCTTATTCCTTTTTTAATCTATCTAAATCAGGTAATTATAAGGATATTCTCTGGTTGATGACCTTGTGACCTTGTAGTTTGATGATATTCGGCCGATCAAGAATTATTATAATTATTATAACCAGCAATCTAAGAAAATGAGAGGCCCGTTTGGTCCATTCAAGCTTCCAGCTGAGATCGATGCGTCATCGAGTTCTGATGAATCGACCAGTGAGGACGATGAGTATAATGTGAGAGGTACAACGTCGATTGGAGGGAGTATATTGGATTTGAAAGCGAGGATAATGCAAGGGCATATTACGTCTGGTAATCAAAAAACAGGCAAGAGTCCATCGCAAACGACGATTAAGCATGACAGTTCGTTCGAATATACGAATAAATATGCTGACATTCCGATATTTTCGAAAAATATACTTGATAAGCCCTCTCTTTCAGAGATAAATCCGAAGGTGCAATCTCCGAATTTATTCTCAAGAACGAATTTTGCAGTGACTCGCTCAAATTTGTAGTAGTCGAAGTATAGATGCGTATGAAATAATTTTTTCGTGATATGTATTAAAATTTTCTTCAAGCTATATTCAATATGCATACGGCTGATTATCTTAATAGGAATGAAGCCAAATTTTGTTTTGGCTACAATAGTCCATGTACTTTTTATGAAAAGCAATTGAAAGGAATTTTGTTTCGTGCATAATGCTGAGAATAGCAGGTAGAGTCTATATTTTTTGAAATATCTATCCGGTTGTTGTTAATAGATTATTCTCGATTATTGTTTATAAATGTGAATTAATTTTTGTTCGCATGTGTATATGAACTTTACATTCTCGTCTCACATTTTCTTCTGAAATAGATTAATTATATTCAATTTTTGTCAATTAATCTCCTTTATACTCAAGAACATTAAGCGTTTCCTTGTTTTAGAGCAACAAGTTTCATTGCCACACTCACATACACCTCTCACTAAAGTTTCCTTGAATTTGGAGGATTTCTGCGAGCATTTATTTATCTTGGCACAAGGATAGCAGAGGGGTTTCGCGTTTGGATCATCCAAAGGAATATACATGGGTTGCAAATAAGGAGTATAGCCAGTTGAGGTTTTAGTACATCCTGATTCGTGCTTGTTGACTCCACAATCACAAAAGAATTGCTCTTCATTTGTTCCTGGAGGATGGTATATGACCTTATGCCCTTTGTGGCAGTGTTTCCTACAAGAAACACAGCAACCTAATACAGAATTTTCGCCCCAACATGTTATACATTCATAATATGGCTGACTGGTAAATTTCTTTTTTGTTTTATCAAAGGTACACTGTCGCTGAGTACCATAAATAAATTC
>ENA-UOTZ01000065-UOTZ01000065.1-compost-metagenome-genome-assembly--contig:-NODE-65-length-71682-cov-96.030822_pt1 | contig 71682 bp, 59 predicted proteins | sample MGYA00238144_ERZ746983 | MGnify/ENA primary metagenome ERZ746983 (study PRJEB28759, sample SAMN06268863) | compost metagenome | isolation source: single cell | place: USA: California, Emeryville, Joint...
ATATAGAGATATATCTAAATGTGTATTGCGCTTTATATATGCAGTTTACCACATGAAGGATTGATATTTTCTTGATAGAGGTAAATTCCATAAATTTGCTACGAATTTTGGATATTAGCCCTGTTTAAAGACTTTCCAGATCCTCAAAATCAAGATCTTCACTTTCAAAACTTGCCTTTTCAGCCTGAGCTTTAATAATTTCTTCATATTCTTGAATGTTTTTCATATAAATTTCGGGGATTCGCAGGAGCAGTAACAGGTTCTAGTCCCTTTTGTTGATAAATTGGCACTCCAGAACGCGTAACCTCGAGTTCTGGATCGCCAAACAACGCATCTACGATTCCTGGCAACACACTCTTCAAAGAGTCTCCCTCTCTCCAATTGTTGAAAGGAGTATAAAGGGCGTTGTACGGAGGTAAGGCATAAACGTTTAGATTTTTAAATCCCTTGGAAAATCTCAGCTGAGGAGCTCTAACAGGGAAATCTTTGAAAAACACAAGCTGGGCACGATACCAATTTTTCCCCCAAAGACGCTGGTTTTTAGTATTGCTCTCAGGATGACGTTCCATACGAAAAGATTGGAAGTGGGCTTTACTTTGGCATACTCGCCCCACGAGCTGTACTCCTCTTTTATGGATTTTATCTCATCTTCAAATTCTATTTGATCATCAGGATCTCTAAGGGTAATCATGAATCTGCTCTCTTTTTTCCATTTTCCAACTCTCACGAACTTTCTGCCTTGTAACAAGTAATTAATTACAAATTAGATTCAGAACATGCTTTAAATCTCATGAATTCAAGGTCTAGACATTAAAAAATTCTCAACTAATGAGACTGAAGACCGGGCCACCGGTTGCTTCTCCCTTATAATAAGAACGAACTTCACTAATTTTATACAATCAGGTGGTATGAAAAGATGTTGATTTGCAACTGGCAGGATATTCAGCTATTATCATTGAAATTAAGAATAGACCAATAATCGATACAATTAAATTACCAGTGAGTATGGTGTTGATAGGATGATCTCAATTTTTGTTTTGGAAATTGAAGCTTTGATTGAATTTTGAAGAAAACCTCGATCTCCTTACAAAATGTAGGCTAAACTTCTACGTGTAAACTCCTTGTATGTTAATTCCTAGTGATGAATGAGTCTTTATGTATTGTATTCAATTCATCAACGTCTTGTTACTATCCAAAAAAAGAGGAGATCCCATTGTGAACTTCTTATCCTTCATCAAGATTAGGAGCCAGGATTCGAATTAATCAGAATCTATTCGAATAAAATTTCTACAAACAAAAGTATCATTTATTTCGCGCAATGCAAAGAAACGAAGAATATCTCACTTTACAATTTGGATCAGTAGCAAACCGTATCTGCGAGCAATGGTGGACGCTTGAGGTTGATTCTATCTTATTAAATCCGCAGAGTGAAACAAATAATATAGTCAATCAATCAATTTTCTCGAGAAGAAGAATCATATGAAGAACCGGTGATGGATATAAGAACTATGTTCACAGATAAAGCCGCTAAAAAGCCCCGGTTGCTCATGTTTGATATTACGAAAAACGCAGACGCATTCTTCTTCGGCAAAACAGATACCAAAATGCGAGATCCTAAAAACGTAGGTCTTTGGTAATTACCTCATGCCTTCTTCATTGCAAATGAATCTGGTGATTTAGGAACCCAGGTAAGATTGAAAAGCATGGTCAGATGGAAGAATCCAAAGAAAATGACGGATCAATGCCAGAAAAGCCTTATAAAGCTGTAAGATGGTGTTTTTGCCTTTCATAATACTAGCTTTCGGCAATGCTAGTTTGAAATGTCCACGAAGAACGTGCATCTTGTTCCGATTTTTGGAGGCCAGTTCAACAATTATCTCAACGGAAGAGAATTTTTAAAAACCTCTGGAGGAGTGAGTTTATCAAATGAGTTTTGGCTTTAAGTATTGAAATCTGAAAGGCGGATCATGTCGAGGACAGCGTGCGGTTTTTCCTTGAAAAGGTCGATTACTTGGGAGGTGTACACAGCATCCTGGACGTTAATACCGGATTTGGTAGTATTTGGTAACTCTTATCTCCTGTGCTCGCTGACGGCTTGCTTTCTAGCAAATTTGCTCTTGATTATATTCGAGAGGAGTCACCAAAAGCCTCAATTCTTCAGGTCTCCATTGAAAACTCCCTCGAAAAGCAAGAAACCGACCTCGTAAGCGCCACAATTCGCAATAATCTAATGCTTTATAAGGTTATCAACGAAATGAGAACCGTCAACAAATTTCTTGCCATGCACGAGTTGAAAAGTGTGTGTGATGCTTATATTCCTGTCGATCTGAACGTCGTATCGAAATCTCCTTTCATCAATCCGAAATTCCCAGATCCTGAATTCCATCTCGCATTCCTCCTCTCTAATCTCACGTTCCCATACAGGTAAATCCCTCCTTTCTCCCACCAATCTCAAGCTATTTTCAAACCGAAAGGATCAACTCCTCAAAATCGGCATTTGTAGACATGAAATCCTATCTGAACTGCCTGGTGCCTTCTCCTTCTAATCCGCTGGTGAATATGTTTGCGAATGTGCCTAATCCTTCAACGGGAGAAGGCGATCCTACAGATTCGATCTTTGAATACCGCGAGAATCTCAGAGGGCTCTTCTTCGATATTAACCTTGAAGGTATTGAAGTGGACTAGCGAGGTCTAATGGGTTGTTAGGTGTGAAGAAGACGAAGTTGACGACATTTGGAGAAAGCTATGTCCTGAGAGGCAACTTGGAGTCTGTAAGATACAAAAAAGTTAATTTGCAGACCCCAACGCCGCTCTGTACTTGGGAGCATGATATCTATCTCACTGAAGAGATAACATCTCTCTTCAATCCTGCTTTCAAAGAAATATTCGGAGTTAAAGACGAACTCACTGAAGAATGGCATTTGCATCGCTTGCCTTACCACACTGTGGCTTTGAACCATGAAGTTTTCCGGGCAACGATCAACCGCTGGATGAAGGAATTCAAGGGTGTTGGTTATGCCACTCTCGTGCAGTACATTAAAGAAGATTTCACAGGTAATTGGCTTTGAATGTCATTAGTTTTCTAATGGTGTTATAGACGAAGAACTTAAGGAAGTGCGAGATGAGCTTAGCTCGTTACATGACAATTATGATACGAGATAGAGAGAGAACAGCGTTGTTTAATTGAATAAGTGCTGTGTATTTTGTTGAGGGTTAGAGTTCATAGGTGAGCTATGTGTGTTAGTGCTTGGAGTGTATCTTTGGGAAATGATTTAATTATTTTGCTGTAAACAAAATTAGAAATTTTTATGCAAATGAGAACCCAAATAAAAAGAAAGGAAATCATTTACAATGAATGGATCTGACTTTGTGTGGGGAATGATATGCGACTACTGACAACTGCTACTCTCAATTTTTTCAAAGTTTATCAGCTGGTGGCTAGACCAAGGTGCTTTTGAATCTTACTGACTATGTTTAGAAAAGGTTATTAGTTTCTTTTGAGTCTCTCTGAATGATAGTAAACTCTCAACAAAATGCGAATATAACTAGTTCAATGCACCATAATCTAGCGGAAAACAACAACAATAACTTCATTTTGTTTTTCAGTTTTTCGAGCTCTATTTGAACAGGTTCTTGAAAAAATCATTGCTCTTCCCTTCCTTCGGCGCTTCAGTAGTTGACTCGCTCTTCGGCTCCTCACTTTTCGATTGAGCTTGTGTAGTTGTAGTTTCTGCTGGAGGTTCAGTTTGCATTTTTTGGGCTTGCTCTTCCTTTTTCGCCTCTCGCACAGCCTCAGCCAGCGAACTCTTTTTTTGTCCGCCTTTTTTCCGCTGTACCGGCATGAGACTCTCACGGCTCTGCGCTGGAGCGGCGTCATGAGTTTCTTCATGATGCTTCTCTTCATGCTTAGTAGCGGTGATTTCTCTATCTGATTTCGAGATCTCCAAGACTCTATCTCTCAACTTCGGGGCCTCCAGATGTAGCGCTTGGCTTAAATCATGATGATCCTCGAGTTCTATATAAGCGAATCCTTTCGAGCGATGAGTCTGGTTGTCTCTAACGAGTTGGACTTTTTTGACCTTGATGCTCTTCTCTTGGAAAAACTTGGTGAGCTCGTCCTCGTCGACTTTAAAGCTGATATTCTTGACGAATATGACATTATTCTGGTATTTCTTCTCGTAATGTTCAGTGGAATGAGCTTCTTTGATAATAATCTTTCTTCCATCAATCGCGAGCTTCTTCTTCGCTTCAGCAACCTCTCTCATTTTTTCCTAATAAGCGAACAGAGAATTTTCAAAATCGAGAGCATAATTTCCAATTTACCTGGCTGTCGAAGGTGACATAGGCGAATCCTTTGGGAACGCCAGCGTCGTTTAAGATGATCCTGACCTCTTGGATATGATCTTTCTAAATAAACCGTTCAGGGAACTCTGCTCTGCTCAAAAAAGAACTTACAAATTCTTCAAATGCTTGCTCCAGGCCTTCTTTCGTGATACTGAAGGGAAGATTGTTCAGGAAAAGAGTTCGATTGTCGGCTTTGCTATGAAGATGAGATTATTTAGCTCGTTGAATCTATATATCTGAATTACCCTTTCTTCGGTGGGTCAGACAGAGCGGCGTAGATCTTCCCCTTGTCGACTTGCATGCCGTTCACCTGTAAGCCATTCCTTGCAGCTTCTTCAGAGGTGAAATCGACGTAGGCAAAGCCTTTTGAATGACCTGCCTTATCCTTGACAAGTCTTACCGATTTGATCTCATCTAACTAAAATTCCTCAGAGAACCCTCCAGATAATTTGATTTACGTTATCGAACAGACTCTTTATGTCTTCTTCTGTGAATTCCAGCGGGAAATTCTTGATATAGACTGTATTTCTAAAGAAATCAAGCATTATGGCACGCTATTTCCCTGAAATATATTACTTCATATCAGCGAACATTTCAGTTGGTTCTCTCTCAGCAGTGTTTGGCTTCATTCTCTTCGTTGCGTCAACAGCACTTCGTTCATGATGCCCACTTTGTTTATACTCTTCGTAATTCCTTTTCTTCCCTTTAAACCCTTTTGTTTCAATCTCCATGTCGCCCTGGTGATTTCCTGTTCCAGCTGCCATTTTTTCTTCCTCCATTCTCAACTGGTTGTTCTTCTGTCTTAATTTGCTTTCAAAATGCTCCAAGTCCTCAAGCGTTCCGTATTTCCTTTCGAATTCGATCGCATAGTTCAGCATACCTATAAGATTATCTTTAGTATATTCCACGGCTCTTTTAAGTAAAGTCCGCGCACTCGCCACATTCCCTACAACCCTTGATATAATTTTTTAGGATTCCTAGCTGAAAGTTACATTTCGAGCGAGATATAGTTCAGCCAGGCCGCATGCGACCCGCCATTGCGTCTGATGTACTTCTCCATCACGTTATTCATCTCTTTTTTGCTCTGCAGCATGTAAGTCTCAATATTCGCCCAGAAAAGCTCCAAATTATCGAGATACACGCCATTTTCACTCGGATTTTCGCCTAAACAGCTCTTTAACCACCCATTCAAAGGCTCCTAATCGCTTACTTGTAAAGAATTCAATAGCCCTTTGCATCGTGCTTCTAAATTGAATAATCTCACTTTTTGCTTTCTCCAAGTCATGCTTTTCCTCACGAAGTTTGTTGTTAAGTGCTCTCGTGTATACCTCCACCAAAAACAGCCAAATAAGGTAGTAATCGACCGTCGAAGACATTCCTTTCATCATTTTAAACGCCTCCTCTACAGAAATTACTTGGATGAGAAGTAAACACTCTAGATTTTACGTTCGATCTGAGATGGCTCTCTATGGAGCTTTTCCAGCACTCGTAAGTATTGAACTGCAAGATTAACGTCCCAATGGCAATTCTTCACCGCGCGGCGTATGAGCTTCTCTTGCTGGAGCTGGGATTTGATGTTTTCGACGTAAAAGTTGACGTAGGTCATCCAAATCTGCGAACTTGCCAAATTCTTTTCTACAGCACGCTCAAATAGATTTATCTTCTTTTCGACAGTAAATTCAGGTTTCGCAGCGGTGTCTTTCAAGAATTGATCGAGCTTAGCTGGGTCTTCCCCATCCAGAAACTCATTGAATTGCGCCTCGAGATCCAAATTCTTAATCATTTCTTCAGATGTCTTTGCGAATATCTCCTTCATTTTTGGTATCTGAGACTGGTCTTTTTCCCACTGAACATAGTTTTCCCAGGCTAAATCGAGATCCAGGTGAGGTATTTTGAGCTGTCTCGTGAACAAGGACCTGATCGTTTTAATGCTATTTTCTCTAATGGAAAGTGGTTAATGAAGTCAGGAGGTATTTGTACGGGTTAGGGTCTGGCGAGTTCAGTTCAAATTTTCGATATCGCTTGAAAAATTTGCCTGCACGGTCAAAATCCGCAGAGAAATAGCCGAGGAGCTTCTCACAAACAATCTTCACGGCATTTCTCTTAATAACTCCGTTGTTATGGAGCCCATGCGCATATTTGAAATATAATTTCGCCACATCGAGATCTAATTCGTTGGTCATATGGTAAAGATAATAAAGAGTGCTTACAGAGCAAATCATCCAGAGCAGTCTGAAATAGTTCAAGCACCTTCCGCTTCTCTTCGTCGCTTTTCGCGAGCACTATTTCGTCGTCGAGCCAATCTAACCACAGGCCTTCAAAAGGATTGTTTTGAGCAGAGAAGCAAATGAATTTTACTTTCTGGTAGGGTGAATGATTCCAGCAATGAGCGTCTGAGATTGGCGAGTTTTTCTTTCTCGTTGTTGTTGCTATAGAGTTTTAGCAATTTTTGAGCGATTTCTAACGAATAAGGGTTCTCTGCGTAAGCGGCTTCGAGTGCGTTCGTGTCTTTTGGGTCGATAAAGTCTTGTTCGGAAAGACTGTCGAAAGAGCTGGAGTCCGAGTCGTTTGGTTCGGCTTCCTTGAGAACGTTTGGACGTTTTTTCATGGCTTTCTACAAAGAATTTATAAGGATATTATTGTCAGCAATTTGATTCTTTAATTTGAGCGAACGCGGGTTTTTCATATTAGTAGGGGGTCAAACTAACAACATACTCCTACTGTAAACAATCCATCAGAATCTTAACGCTCTCTCGTTCGAATATTCGAATTTAACAGGCGTGCTTTGCACTATAGAATTAAGCCATAACCATATAGATGTATTCGAATTTTAATTCGCTCAAGACAATGAAAATGAAAGGTTTTTTGAATAAAAAATGAACCTCTCTCCTATATGAGGTGCTCCAACGAATAAAAAGATTCATCATATGGACGATAAAAAATTTCAGGAAAATGATATCGAAAATATTGCTTTAATAGAATAGAAAAAAAAAAATTTTGTAGTTTTCAAGAGCTTATTCGAAATTATTTGGACGAGGATTGATAAAACTATCAGAGAACGACTCATTCGGCGTACGATTCACCGTCATGTCATTTGCCGGAATGTACAAATTCATACTTTTCTGCTTCCCCAGCGTTATTGTCTTCTTCCCATCATGCTCCGGCTGCCCGAAGTACGTAACCTCAGTCTTACTTTTGAAATAAGGAGGCGGGTTAGCTTCTTCCTCGCGCGTGCTTTCCTCCACATGCCGAACTGAAGTCGGTGTCGATAATTTCTTCCCCATGTCCTTCAGACCTTCCTCCTGTCTCTCTGCTTTGTGCTCTATTTTCTGTGGTTTCGGAGGGAGAAACCTCAGAGGGCGCTTCGAAGCGATTTGGAAACTCGGCGTCGCAGTGCTCAGGATGGTCTTTGTTAGGTCCCTCACGTTTTTCTCATACCCTTGGTCCGTGTGCATAACTTTTTGATCATCCTCTCCCTCAATGGTCTCTAAATACAATTGGGTCTTATTCCTTCGCATCGGGGAGTTAGCTTCCTCCATAGTAACCATGGTTTTAGAATCAATCCCGTTATTTGTAGTTAGATAGTTAGATGTCCAAGTGTTTTGCGATTTTCCAGCCCTAGCTCGAAGTTTCAAGCCCTTGATGTACAATTCGACTTTCTTATTCAACTGAGTGTCGATGGGGTAATAAGTTGGCTCTTTTAGCTCGAAATCTTGCAGCAAGGGTCTAAACTCCATGAATTTCTTGAGCTTCTTGCTTGTATAGATGTTCTCGGCGTAGATTTCATAAAGAAACAACGCTTCGTCGCTCGGCAAACTGAAAATCTCCTCTAAATTGGCTCTGTTAGCTCAAGGTAATAACCGAAAGCTTTACCAATCATGACGAGCACGTTGTTAGTCACGAAGTTATAGAAGTGACAGCAGTCAGTAAGAAGAAAATAAAGCGCTTGTCTAAGAATAGGCTCGTTGTCATACTGAAGCAAGCAAACTTCGAAAAAAAGTTCGAACTACAAACGTTGAATCAGCCTTGATAACATATCAGTCACGTACCTTGAGAAGCAGGGAGAGGATGTTCTGCACCTTGGATAATAGATGCAGCAAGGTGAGATTTTGTTGTAATAGGTGCTGGTACAGGTCAATCGTATGATTGAAAATCACTTTAAAGTCCTCATAGTTGTAATTGAGCTTTTTTAGGTAGTTTTGGTACGCCTCAACCAGCATGACATGTGTCAACGTCTCTATTATCACATATAGAATGAGCAATGAACATCGCGAACAAGTCTACTCATGTTGGTTCCGGCCTTCTTTTTCTGGTCTGCATAGTCCGGGAGCTTCAGTCTGCTAAACGCCACGATAAAGTCCGCACCCAGTGAATGAGTCAGCTGATGGACCACTAACAACGCTTTCAAACTTCCCATCCAAGTGGAGATCTTGGGGATTTTCTTGAAAAGGCTCTCTGTCATTTCATATGGAGTTATTTCGTCATCAGAGGTCTGATACACCTTGAGGAGTCCTGGTACAGATTAATTCGCCTTAAAAGTTTTTTGAGTTACTCTCGAAAATTTGCTCGTTGAGGTAATTCGTATCGTTTTCAGCCACGATCTCGTGGGCGATCTATGAGACAGAGAGTGAGAAATGGAAAGTGGAGGTGAAATTTACCTTTTCAGGTTCGTTTAAAAAGAAGAAGAAAAGTTTTTTCATTTGGTTAATCTCAATAAAAAAATATTACTCGATAAGGCGGCCACTAACTTATAAAGTATTTAACATTTCATTAAAGCCCATGGTCTTAATTTATATTCGCAATAATTTCAGTCAACAACAAGCCAAAATGTTACCTTAACTGGGAAAAAAGAACCCAACTTATCCCATGAGACAAAATGAGACGAATTATTGAGTTTTGTTGTTTTTTTTTTAATCGATGAAAACCGTTTGGTAGAAAAGAGACTCTCTGGTGATTAAGCTGGGGATTTATCAACAAATTGCATAAGCTCACATGCTTTTGGTCAAAAATCGAATAATCAATTAATAGATACAGAAATTCTTAAGATGATGATAAAATCAGCGATACGATCAGTCCATAAAGTCCGATAGCCTCTGCAAAGATGAGCATAAGAATCATACCCACAAATATTCTTGGTTGCTGAGCATTGGCCTTGACTCCATAGTCACCTACAATACCTATTGCGTAACCAGATGCCTAAAAACCATACGAAATTCAGCTTTAAGTGGTTCAAATGAAAAAATTACCATAGAGCTCAGCCCGCAGCAAAGTCCCGCTGTCATATGGGAGATTGCTTGGAATCGTGAATAACTGTCATAGGCAACTAAAGCGATATTATTGCATATATTAGCCAGGATTTGTACTCTTTTGGCAGAGGATGACTGACACGATCATACCGTAAATTCCCAAAATACCGGCCATGACCACAGGCACAATAGATCTCATGATAAGCTCTGGTTTTAAAATACTGATTGCTCCGATTCCGATTCCTGAACGAGCGGTTCCATAAGCAGCTCCTAGGTCTAACCAGGTTGCATAATGAAAGATGGAGAGGACAATTACTTGCAAAGACCAAGGCAGCAGAGACTCCGAAGTATCCGAAGAACGCGTCAGCACCTGCAGACATGTGGAAATAAATTGGCTATTGCAATTAAATAAATTTAGGGTTCTTAAACGCTTCTCAGCGATTCACAGCTTTTTTGAAATCTAACTGAGTTTTAAAACCAAGTTCATAGCAGAATTTTGTTTAAAGGCAAGAGAGCTATGCATCTTTCTTACTCTATATGATGATATGTAAGATATCATAAGGTATTTAATTCCCTATTTATAAGTGTTATATCATAACTTATAGCCTATTTAGTGTTAGAGAGTATTTTTGCCCTTCAGCTATATATCCTTTATAGTGCCCGTGGACTTGGATTTGTTTTACTTAAACTCTCAACGATAACAGAAGGCAGAGGTTCCTCGTGGTCTTTTGAAGGCTCAGAGTTCCGGGTATCGGCGACGAAAATGTTTTTGAGGGTTTGTTGGGTGGCGAGGATATCCGCAAGTTGGTAGCTGAGGTAAGCCCTTGCAAAATAATATGTAGTTAAGCAAAAAGCACTAGACTATGTTTACTTCTTCTTGTCGAGGCGAGAACGCTGGACATACAAGTATTTAGAATTTGGAGGTAGTTGTTTCCACATATCCTTTAGGAGCGCCATCCTAGCTTTAAATGGCATCTCGGGGTATTCTTCTTTGATTTTACCAATGTGATCGAGCTTGTACAGCTTGAAAGCGGTTTTGTGACTGGGTTTTATTCTCTGACCGATGACAGAACCGCTATTGAGTTGAGCTCCGCATTGGAGATCAGCATGGTCTTTCATGCCTCCGTAATACTTTATCTGAGAGTCTTCTAGTAGAGATTGCGAGTGTCGTCTCTCAATGGAATAATTTAAGGTATTCCTTCCAGAGAACCAGGTATTTGAGGGTATCGTAATACGGTTTCTCCCTTTGGTAAGGAAATCATGTCTGATCCTTTTGAGCTTGCCATTCAAGCACATGAAAACCGGATTCAAGGCTTTTTTAGATGGCAACCTAATATTGAGACTAAGCTCTTGAGAAGCCATATACCCACTATTGCCGATCTCTGAGGCATATTGTAACGCCATGTGACGAGACTTTTGGCACTGCGGATGATCGCATTCTCTCCATAGGCCTACTTTTGATTTGCTAGCCAGGTGACCCTCGAGGGGTTTATTTGGAAGCGTTGATCTTCGTTGCTGAACCAGTCTTTGGTCTGCGGCTGAAGAATAATGTGTAGATTGATGATAATTATTCGAATTTTGAGGTTTTTTCTGCCGAAACAGAGGATATAATGCTCTTAAAGAAGATCTGTATGCCTGCTGTGAAGTATAAAACTCTTCTGATGTCGCTTTTGGGATAAAGGAGCTCGCATAGATATTGAAACGTGTCTTTTTACACTTGTTTTGAGGCTGGCAATTTTCAGCTCCCTTATAGTTTTCCTTTCCCAGTGGATCTTCATTCTTGCCTTCCTCTGAACTATTGCTTTGGCTTTCAGTCTCATTCTCTTCTTTTGAGAGTTTAGCATCTCCTTTTACTTTTAGAAAACAGGGCTGAGTCTTTTCGATAGTGTCGGCTGTTTTATTATCAAAGTTTTGCAGTTTTGACATCGCCTATCAATATTCTGACGCTTTTGCCTTGGGAATAATTTCCTTAGCTATCCTTGCTATTTTATCATTATTATTGACTTGAGGGTGGCTTATATAGCCACCGGAAGTGTTTTATGAACTGATTCTTGCAAGATATGAACTTGTGATGCAAATATTTATTTACAGTAAATATAAACGGATTAATTTACATTATTTAAATCGAAATAATTAACAATGAATACTATTTCTGAAGCTACCTTCTGTTCTACATCATCACCTTATTCCTCACATTTTAATTGAATGTAGACATTAAACCTGTTTGTTATTGACCAAATTGATCGTATTAATGGAAAAGCAGCATATTTAATATTAGAACGAAGAGCTATCGATCTAAACTAACGACACATGCAGAAATCACAATTAATTTGAAAGTGTAAAGAGAAAAGCGAATTGCTGCACTGAGTTTTCAGCGTGCATTTTATTTGGATTATCCGTAGCAACAGAAATTTTGCATCCTTTGGCGCCTTTGTTGATTTTAACAAAATATTCGTAGTTGTCCGGCAGCGTGAAAAACCCGCCGTATTTTGCTTTCTGCGTCCTTGGATTCGCTGATCTCAAATCAATGATAAGTCCACTGAAGAAGCGATTTAAGTCGCCAATGTCATTGAAGAGCTTTGGGTTCGCCTTTCTGTGGTTTATCTTCACGCATTCGGATTTCAATGCCCTCCAGCGCTCTTTGAACGAGCTGAAACTGATGTACTTAAACTCCATGAATTTAACAAGAGAGAATGGCAATGGCACAGTAAAGGTATTGGTTAACGAGTTATGTCTATTGATATTATTAGTTATCCACTGAGTAAGGACTTAAAGCTTACGTAAACGAGACTTCGATAGCCGCTGGGTTGAAACTGAAATCTCTGAAGTTCTGAGTAAACTCTTGCTTGAGCTGGAATCTCGGAGCGATTTGGGAACCATAAACCTCGCTGGATGCACTAACGCCTGAAAAAGATTATGAGTTAGGTGAGAAGAGAGAAACGGAAAACTTACTTCCTAGCCCTGAGGTATTAACGATGAAATTTGACATCTCAGACGTGGTTTTATTGCCGTAATGCAAGATGATGCTGACACGAGGCTCGCCGTAAGAGCCAGAGCCACGATCGAGGTTGGATATGATGCCGATTTGGAGAACGGGGCTGTCTAACAGCGCAGATTTGGAAGCTAAGCAGGCGTATCGGAATAAGTCTGCGTCTCTAAGGTTTCTATTGAATTCGATATCACGAGCCAACTTGTCGAATAAGTAGCTGTTATAGCTCACAAAACGGCCTGCTTTTTGGCCTTTGACTTTGGTCGCTTGATTGTCTTTGATGAATCGACTGCTCTTCATATGAATATTTGAAGTTTTGAGGTTAATTCGCTCCAATGCAGCCGTCAAGCTGTTCTCAGCTTCGTTAGGGTCAGAGGAACGGATGAACCCTGGGATTTGGTTAAGTGAATTTTCGTTGAGGAAGTTAGATCCAAGCGGCTTTGTAGTCTCATTAGCAGTGGTAGTTTTGACTCCGAAATCAAATCCAAGAGGATGCTCTTGTCTAAACCCATATGAAGTGGGCGAAGTGTAGCTTTGGGTGTATGGGAGTGCCTTGTTAGGGTCAAGGACACTAAGCTTAGGACTAAGCAAATTCGTTTGAGCCAAGCCTGTGAGTCTATCGCCAAACGTGCTTCCGACAGGAGCTAATGTCTCAGAGTCCTTTCTCAATGAAAATTTCGAGTTATCGAACCTGAGTTTCTTTGATTTCTCCAGCAATTCGGTGACTTGCCTGAGCACGGGGTTATCTACCGTTGGCTGGCTCTGTGGTTGCGGCTGAGGATTGAAATTGAATTGATAAGAAGGTGATTGGTGCTGTTGGCCCTCGGTTGGACTTTGAACGAAGTTATTAGTGAATTTCGGCAATGAGAGGCCAACTCCACCCATGGCATTTGGACTGACAAGGTTTGAAGTTGGTTGCCATTCGGTCCTCCCACTTACGATAGGATCTAGGTTCAAAAAGCGCTCTTTGACCCCGCTACCTTCGATTGGAGCAGTTCGTTCGAGTTTTGTAGGGCTTGCGAAGGTAGAGCGAATTATACTCTTCTGCTCAAGGACCATTGGAGGAGCCGTCGAAACCTTCAGGTTCATCGGCGTGTCAGAAACCTTTGGCATTTTTCCGCTGGCGAATGCTTTCAGGTCGTGCTCTCTCATCTGTCGGGATGCTCTGAGTAAGGTAACGGCTGAAACCAACGTTGGATTGTCATACTCTTTAAGCTAATCGCAAAATAGATAAAAAGCATTACGAAACCTGTCTCAACAAATGTGAATATTACTCTGACGACTTCATCGATATCTTTGCTTGGTGATATCCCTTTTGCTTTTTCCTCGGGCGACGGACTTCGCTGTCGTGGAGGCGTCGTCTTCACACCAGCAAACTCGCTTAGCTTGCTTATCTTCTGGATGTTCTCTTGGTCCTCTTGCTCTGATGCCTGGAGCAATTGATTGACAGTTTGCAAAAAATTGGTATTCGATTCCAACTGCTTTTCTAGGTCACTTATCTTCTTTTGGATCAACTCCTTCCGTTCCTTAGTATCAGCGCTCTCTGCTTGCTGTTTCAATTGAGAAATCTCACTATTGAGTGCTTGACTCTTCATCAGCTGCTGTTCTGCGTCCTGGCGGAGTTGATTCTTTATTTTTTTCTGTTCTTCAGCGGTGCTTTTCAGCTTTTTGAACTCGGAGCTGTAGTCTTTGTTCACCTGGGTGAGCACTGTGAGCTCTTCTCTTACCCTGCCGTAACTTCCGCTTATCTGCATCTGCTCAGTTCGAATCTTCTCAAATTGAGCTCGCATCTCCTGGTACATCTTTCTCACGGCCTCGAGGTCGTTGTATACCTTATCGCGCTCCTCTCGAGCTTTCTCACTCTCCTATTATCAACAAATTAACGAGGTTAAAACACAGCTTTGAACAATAAATTACCAATTGAGCATTTTTCTGGAGATGAGAGGTCAAAAGCACTTGGATCGCGTTTTCTGGGCTAACATCCTTCCCCAGAGCAGCAGGCATCGCAACATTGCCGCCTTTTTTCTCGATTTGGCTCTTCTTCTCTTCATTTGAAAAGCCGAATGCACCCCATTCTGACTCTTTGGTCGCGCCGCCGCCCCAGTCGCTTTCTTCTCGAGCATCAGGGACCTTTTGGGTGTTGAAACCCCAGTTACCGAAGTCCTCTTCAGGCTTTTTATTGTCCCAAGAGCCTTGAAAGGCAGGACTAAAAGTATCAGCTGCAACTTGCTCGTTTGCTTTCCCACCAACTGACTCTTGGAAACTGAATCCTTTTTTCGCTTTGAGCTCGCTATGGAGGTCTGGTTCTTCGGACTCTTTGCGGGGCTTGGATTCTTCCTCTGGCTTATTGAAACCTGAGAAGAAGTCAGCATTAGCACTGAAGAAGTCTCCGCCTTTATCTTCTTCTTTCTTTTCGCCTTTATCGCCAAATCCGAAGTCTGCTCCATCAAAGAACCCTCCTTTTCCGAAATCATCACCGCCCTTTCCGAATCCGAAGTCCCCGAATCCCTCGTCCCCTCCTTCTTTCTTCCCTCCGAAATCATCCCAACCAAAGCCTTTTTGCTCGCCTCCTTTTTCTTCCTCCTCTTCCTCAGCTTTGTGAGGCTCTTCCGCTTGATATTCTCTCTGCTGCTGCACTTGTTGCCGAGTATCTGCATATTCCTCTTCAAAATGCCCCGCGCCCTGCTCCCCGTGATCTCTCTGTGGCTCAGGACCTCCGAACTCACCAGTCTCAAAAGCGTCTTGAGGTACATTCTCGCTTTCTTTTCTTTCACGGCCTCTTTTCTGCGACACTGGTTCTTGTTCTTCGTGCTCATGCGATCTGTCAGGTTCTCTCTGCATAGCTCCATTATCTGGGTTTGAAGGTCCACCGCCACCGAAATTAAACCCAGCGAAAGAGTTGGGATCATCCACGATGATCATTCCTTCCTCCTTCCCGTCTTTTGCTTGTAATTGCACCTTTTCAGCTTTTTTCTTTGATGGTTTAGTTGCCGCGAAAGTTTCTTTGACCTCCTCACGACTCTTCTTTTTGTTTCCTTTCTCCTCTTCTTCAGTGAAAGCGTCTCCGAAATCATCGAAGCCAAAGCCACCTTTTTTCCCTTCCTGGTTTTCATCAGGCCAGGGCTCATCCCCGTCTTTTGGAGGAGCATTTCCCCATGCCCCGAAATCATTAACGCTTGGATTTTTCGATTGCTTGGCAGAATCTCCTTTGCCTTTGTCTGCTTCGGGCTGGTCGCCCCATGTTCCTTCACCAAAATTAAATTCGTCTTCCTTGCCTTTGCTTTCAACGACGACGCCTCCTCCTCCAAACGAACCAAATATATCTTTCGATGAGGCTGCTCCTTCCTTCTCCTTCTTTGCTGCATTAAAGGCGGCAAATGGATCCTTCGCCGACGCTGATTTTCCTACAGCATGGCCTTTCTTTTCTTTATCAACACTTGCATCAGATTTCCTCTCTCCAGATTTTCTCTCCTCGTGGGCCACATCACTGTCTCTCCCTTTAGAGCTTCCTGTTGCTCTTTTCGGCTGCTCGCTTTCAGAAGCTTTCTTATCCATAGGAGGTTTTTGAGATTCCGTTTTCTTCTGCCCGGCTTTTTTGGGGTCTAATATTGCTAGGACTTCCATCTTGAGAAGAGTAAAGTCTCTAGTTTCTTTCTCATATCGCTCATACGCATTAATAAGGTCTGTGGCAAGTCCCGTTTCCGCAAATGCTTTATCCACTAATTGATCCGTATTTGCGACTGCTGAGAGCTCCATTGCGGTTTTAAGGAGGTTATTGTTGCAAGTTTTGATTGGCTCAAAAAAATATTCAATAATTTCTTTCTCCATGTCTTCTGCCGCTGAAAAATTCTCAAGAAGCGCTTTCTTTGCTTCCACTAACTCAGCTATCAATTTTTCTAACGCAAAAGCTCTGTCAAATGTGTGCTTAATTAATTAAATCACCTGTTTTTATGACTAATGGGTGGTTTGCAGGTGCTTTTCCCCCCTGCTGTGGCGTTGTGGTGCTCGAAGTCTGAGGCTTCGTTTCTGCTGGTTTGCTCGTCGTGCTGGTTGAAGGTTTGCTATCAGCCCCCGTTGCACGTCCAGTGTGGCTTGACGAAGCTGTAGTCTTCTGCTTAAAGTATTTCTTTTCTGTTGGGAATGCGATTTTCTTCTTAACCAACCCATCGTATGTTTTTTTGTATTTTTCATTGATATCTGCAAACATTTTAGGCCATTCCAGAAGACACTCGAGTAGCAGCGAGGTGAAATTGTTTGACATCTCAGGATCTTTCGCAAGAAAATCAGCAAAACAATATCAAACTGAGCAGTACATTCAGTAACGTCTAAAATCTTTGCTCTATCTTTCGTATGCTGCGCCTTTCCAAGGCTCTCTGCAAGTTTTCCAAGCTTTGTTAAGAGTTTCTCTGCCAAGTAGTCCACGACCTCCTTGGTTTTTTTATCAACGCAATCTTTACATAACTAGTTAACGGAGAGTGTGATTTGAATGAAAGTGGCGAGAAAAAGCTACGTGGAGTGCGAGATACTTTTGAAGGCCGCTTTTTTTAGAGGAATTGATGATGCTGTAAATCTGGTCGATGACAGAACGCACGTAGCTCCTGGTTTTATCGAGAATGAATTAAATGAGGAGAGCTTGGTGATATACTTGTCATTGTCTCGAACTTTGTACACAAGACTGGACCGTGATGAATTGAATGCCTCTACGGATGAGACGATTTTGTCGACTTCTTCTTCAACACTTCCTTTTTTGGACATCAGATGTGCTGGTTGAGTTTACAGGCTGTGTTTAGAATTTTAAGTTTTGAGACGGATCTGTTAAAATTTTTTTTCTGTTGATATTGTACGAATTTATCTCTGGTTTGTACTAAAGTCACACAATGTAAATACGATAACATGAGGTGATGAGCGATATTCTCGAAATTTCAAAAGTGGTTTTATTATTGCTATTGCTATGAGACGGTTATGGCGAGCTGTAGGAGGTCAATAATGAAAGTTTTATCGGCATACTTGAAAAGAAATTTGAAAATTTAGAGTTTAATTTTTGGTGTTAGAAAATGATTTTCGAAAACACCATTTCTTACTAATCGAAGCTTCAGTGTTTAATTGTCATTTGCAATGTAAACGAGAGAGAAGAACGTACTGACCATGAGAGCACGAGCTTTATATAATATCATGAAAACATATTTCAAGTAATATTATTTGCCTAAAAAGACGAGTATAAGCCCAGAAAATTGCACGATTAGATTTCCTCCTTTTCAACTCACTAGGAAAAATAGTAAAGATGCATTCATCGAGCGCTCAAAGCATTAATGCGTGCATATCTCTACAATTTATTAAAGGCTGACACATCATGCAGATATTTGAAAGCCCCAGCAACTATGAAAGGTAGGTTGCTCTTATCAACATTAAGATTTATATTGGTTACGATACTAACACACAATACTACTTACTATTGTTGCGCGCTCACAACAAATTTTGAGACTTCTAATAAAACACATTAGCATTAGAAAATAAACTTGCTGATCCTCAGGGTTTTCTGAATAAATTAACATATCCTCAAAATTTTTAGCGAGAACTCCCAATCCTTTCATACTAGCATCCCGAAGCTCAAATGGCAACTTCTTCAAAACTCTCTTCAGGCGCCTCTGTCGAAGTTTCAATTGACAGACAATCTCTCATCTTCAGACCTGGTGTACGCATCCATCATCAATTCAAACACATCAATCTTCCTTGCTTTTCATAGGACATCGTATCAGGCGTCGCAAGAATCAAGAACATGAAACAAAAACTGGAGCTCTCAAGCTTCCACCTCAAAGCTGAAGGTACTACAGCAGCTGTTTCTTTATCAAATCAATAAATCATAAGGCGCATTGATATTCAATCACCCTGGAAAGAAAAATGCCAATGCAGATATTCTCGCTAACGTGGTAAAACCTCATGTTTTCTTCAAATACAAGCAGCAACTTAACGAAGGCAAAAATGTGTAAGCACACTCTCACTATTATCCGAGGCCTGATCTCCTACTCAGCTCAAACGAGAAGACAGAATTTCCTTTTAAGTTCAAATTAGAAGTCGCGAGTACGGATAGACTCATGGAATCCTATACTGGAGTTTACATAGTCGTTTATGTAAAGAAAACCCGGGATGGAAAATATCTAAATAACAAATATCATTGCTATTGTTGCTAGTATGAAGTTGAAGTCGAGCTAAAGACACCTGTGCAAGCAGTCCGAGCAGTGCAGCCATTTTACGTTCAAGTTCCTGTAAAAATGACGCTATTTCGTGAAAAACTCATCATTATAATGATGTAGTTTGACTCTCCACAGAGCAAAAAAGCTATAGCTGAGTACCCACGCCCTCTCAATTTCGCGATCCAGCCAGATCAAATTGTAAGACTGCAGAATAACTCATATTCCTAAAGAATTTCAGCTGAAAGGAGCGTCGGTGCAAAATAAAAAAACTCCGGACTTCAAAATCGTTGGAAAACTGAGATCTGATGTAATAAATCTCAACGACGAGATTGAAGGGACGTTCATGCTAGGAGTATATATCATCACACTTAGCACTAGAGAAACTCTTGTGAATTCTATAGGAAGCCGACTACGATGTAAAATCAATTGACTTGCAGCTTGTGCGTGTCGAAAGCGTTGAAACCGCTGAGACAAAACTCATCGAAGGTAACAAAAACACCCTCAATTTTCTAACTCTTTGGTACTTTTAAAGCAACGGAGGTCCAAAATATACAAATCGCTGATGGCAACGTAATGAAGAAGGTCGAACTTCCAATCTATATGGTCATGCCGAGGTTCTACAGCTGTCCGTCGTTTAGTTTCAAAGAATTCACGGTCAATTTCGAGTTAAATCTGATATTCCTCTTTGCAGGTGGATTTAAGATAACCCAGAACTTCCCTTTATTCATCTATAGACCTTTTGTCTGAGTTTCCAGTGCATAGAGATTTTATTCACACTCATATTTTGAATTGTTATGCTAAACGCACACAAATTCTTCAGTCAATGCATTTTATTCAGCTACTGGCTTTCAACGGAATAAGAAAATTTACCCGAAGAAAAGAGATTAAGCGTTACTGTGCTCGTAAATTGGAAGTCTTACGAGAATTTTTTTTTCTGTTCTGATTAAAAATTCGAAACTGAAATTCGATAGAGAGAATATTTAAATTTAATCGACTTTTTAGCCTCGTCAACGAGCGAAAAGAGCTAAGAACTATTTCTTTCAGAAGAACTTATTTACCACTATATCATCTATTACTCAAAAAATGAACAACGATTTCCTTGAGAACCCTACCCGCGACAATACGCCCAAGATCCGTGTTGTCATTCGCAAAAGGCCGCTCAACAAGAGAGAATTGCAGCGCAATGAAATAGATATTATTGAAAAACGCGGCCCTCAAACCGTTATTGTCAAAGAACTCAAGTAAATATGGCTTATTTACCTCCGCGAGACTCATGGGCATCGCTAATAAAGGCAAAAGGTCGACTTGACCAAGTACATTGAAGAGCATAATTTCACCTTTGATGATGCGTTTGATGACACAACTACCAACGAATCAGTAATTTAGATGCATTATACCCATCCTTATCTGTTCCTGATATCAGCTCTACTACAAATGCGTCCGACCGCTGGTTGATGCGTTCTTTGACCGAGCAAAAGTCACTTGCTTTGCTTATGGACAAACAGGTTTGAATACTTTATGAGTTTGAAGTGAATAATCGATGTATTACTAAAGGCAGTGGAAAGACTTATACTATGATGGGAGACTCCGCCCAAGGCGAGACGAGAGACAGCGGAAAGCAAGTCCCTGGGCTCTATTTGCTCGCAGCACAGGACATTTTCGATATGTTGGACAAGGTGAGCGCATAACTAGTCTGCAATTTGCTCACTTCTTGCGTCTAGCCTCAGTATCAAGGGTTAAATCTCTATATTTCGTTCTATGAAATTTACTGTGGAAAACTTTTCGACCTCTTAAACGATCGACAACAGCTCTTTGCCAGAGAGGACGCGAAACAGAACGTTAATATTGTCGGATTGCAAGAGAAGAAGGCGATTAGTGTCAGTCAAGTCATGCAGATAATCGAATACGGTAACTCCGTGAGAGTTACAGGTAATATTTCAATTAATCTGCGGTAGTTATTAATCATTTTTTGCGGCGATTAGGCGTCACTGGAGCTAATATGGACTCTTCGAGGTCACATGCTATTCTGCAAATCTCATTGAAAGATGGGAACAAATCAATCGGTATTTGTCAGTGCATTCTTACCTTCTGAAGCATTTTTTTTAAAGGCAAAATGTCGTTTATCGATTTGGCTGGTAGTGAGAGAGGCGCTGATGTTGTCGATACAAACAAGCAAACAAGGTATTTCATTAAAATACGGTTTTGGGATCCTAAAATGCTGTAAATAGGATGGATGGAGCAGAAATCAACAAGTCTTTGCTTGCTTTGAAAGAGTGTATCCGAGCGCTCGATCAAGATAAGCGCCACACGCCTTTCCGAGGCAGCAAACTGACACTCGTGCTTAAGGACTCTTTTGTTGGGCACTGTAAGACTGTGATGATCGGAAACATCTCCCCTTGTGCCTCATCCTGCGAGCATACCCTCAACACTCTCCGGTACGCAGATCGTGTTAAAGAACTCAAAAGAGGTCCCAGCAGCAACGAGGACCCTCGTTTGACCTCGCTTGATCTGCTGGCGAAGCAACTTATGCTCCCGAGACAAGATAGTAAATACCCATTTGAATTTCGTTGGACCTTATAATCTCTCTCTCAGAAAATGTTGTTAGATATAACATCAACCAAGAAGGACAACCTTCCCAGCCTTTTAATCAACAGAAGCAGCAAGCTCCTTCGAACAAGCCCTCACAAAACAATCTCCTTTCTGAAAAAATAATCAATTACCAAGACTATGGAAACAATCAGTACAATCAAAATGCGCTGTTTGCCGATGCTAACCAACAAGCCGCAAAAAGCCGATTGAACACGGCAAACGGTCAGCGCTCGAACCAGAAAGCCTCGCAGAACAATTACCCGAACCAGAATATTCCAGTGTCGTTGTTTGGTGAGCAGCAGAAACCAACTACACAAGTTCCCTCTTCCCAAGGAAGAAACCTCATCAATACGCAGATAACAAACGCGAGCAAAGGAAAATTAACTTCAAACCAAGTTCACTCGAAGCCAAACGACGCCGATGGGTTCAGCCGCATGACAAAGGAAGAAATTTTGGGATGGAAAGCTACTTCGGAGGAAGATTTGCATAAAATGAGCCAAAAGCACGAACAGCTCATCGGACAGATTTTATCAGAGGAAGAGGAAGTCATTGGGCTTCATAGACAGCATATTGATGACATGGTCGAGCTGATTAAGCAGGTATAAAGCAATTGAATTTTCATTGACTTACCCGTCATTGCAAAGGAAATGATGCTCTTGCATGAGGTCGATAAGCCCGGTTCCGACGTCGATGAGTACGTTGATTCCCTCGACGCGATTCTTGCTCATAAGATGGAAATAATCTCGTTACTGCGCGGACGACTTACCAATTTCAGAGATCATCTCCGTGAGGAAGAAATCCTCAGCAAGAAGTTCTATGAGCAGAGAGCAGAGGTGCTCGATGTTTTTGATTTGAACGATAAAGACGGCTTTAACAGCGATGATATGCAGCTCCTTGCGAACCTTCCCCAGGAGAATCTCGTTAAACATTAAACAAATGGATGATGATCTCTTCATGTATATAGCACTGGAAAAACTTTCGCTTTGATTCGCAACGTTTACGCAATTTTACTTTTTTTTGGTTTGAATTTGTTCATCAATCTGTAATTTCTAAAAGGAGGAAGAGGATAGCTCTCTCCAAATATATGGCATATAGATAGAGATTTATGGTGATTTACTGCCATTCATTTTCTGTAACTTTTATGTTTATTTGATAACGCTTGGACAAATCCTGTGACACTAAACAAGGTTTCTCAAGAAGAATAGCTAAAGGGATAAAGTTTGAATAAAGAAGCAACTTTATGTGATGATGTTTTTGAATAGTAGAAAGGTCAAATCGCCTGTTTATAAAGAAAAATGATTGCAGGGCCTTGTTTTGAGTAGGGATACTTTCATCAAGCAAGGAGAAAACGCTGCTGTAAGAAATAAAGAAAATATCGATTGCTCTTTTGATATTCAAAGTCGGATCATTAATTTGAACTTTTTAAACAAAATAAGTTTAACGATTCAATGCGTATTGTGCAATAAACACATGGTATCTCAAGCACCAATCGCAACAAAGACAAAAGATAAGGTAGTACTACCGAAACGGTTAGAAGGTCTTACTGGCGTCAAATATGTATCACTTTCACCTTGCTAGCAGTTTATTTAGTCGATTTCTTTCTTCAGACTGTCTGCGGCTCAGATCATTGCTTTGCTATCACTGCAGATTCGCAAGTTTTTGGCTGGGGCAGCAACGTCAATGGCAGACTTGGCATAAATACTCGTCGTTTCGAAGAGGCGAAACTCACAGAGAATATATGGAGCGTGTATGTACCCTTTCCATTACCAATCGACGCACTCAGTGGCAAAGTAAGTCCAACAATTGCTCTCCCAGCTGACGCAATGAAATCATCTCACTTAGAAAATTGATTGCATTACAACAGAAACAGATCATTCACTCGCTTTGTGCACTGAAACAGGGGATGTTTATGCTTGGTAAGAGAGCATTTTTTAAAAAAAAAGTGACTGATATCGTAAAAAGGGGTTCCGGAGTCAATGGTAAATTGGGATATGGAGGCGTTGAGAATATAAGGGAACCGACAGTTCTTGAAGGATTTAAAATAGCGAGCGAATATGGCATGAAAGTGAAGGAAATTGCTTGTGGAGAGAGTCATACATTAGCAATCGTTGAAGAGAACGCAGAAGGTGATAAAAAACAAAGGATTTTTGTCTGGGGCTACGGGAAGAATTGGCAGCTCGGGCTTAGTTCAGACCTCACAGAAAGCATGCATGAGCCTCATCAACTGGATCCAGACCCTTTTGATGGCGAAGTCTTACATGTTTTCGCAGCTCATAACTATTCTTGTGCAATATCGCAGAAAGGAGAGGTATGACTTCCCGTATGAACCAAATTTTTTGACTGGAATTGTTTGAATAGATTTTTACATGGGGAAGTGGGGAGTTTGGAAGACTGGGCTACAATACCGAGACCAAACAGCAGCAAGTTCCAAAGCAGATCAAATCTATGGCTGACATGAAGGTTGAAACCGTTGCGCTCGGAGCATTTCACGCCGCAGCGATAACAAGCACTGGAGCAGTTTATACCTGGGGAAAAGGGCTTGCTGGACAGCTTGGTCACGAAGAAGTGAAGAGCGAGGTATATTATATTGCAATTACCCTCAAATAGTCATCGCTTTCCATTTACAAGGACTCGCCTAAGCCGGTGAAAGCCCTTAACGATAAGAAAATAATTCAAATTTGCTGTGGAGAGAACCACACCATTGCACTCAGTTTAACGGGAGAAGTTTACACTTGGGGAGGTAATGACCTTCATACTCCAATAGGATAAGTTGACTGTGATATGTTATTTAGCTGGACAGCAAGGACAGCTTGGCCATGGTGACCTGGTGAAGAGGAATATTCCAACTAAAGTCGAAGAATTAAGAGACAAAAAGATAATTCAGATAAGCGCTGGGAAAAAGCATTCCGCTGCTTTAACAAATGAAGGATACATCTATCTCTGGGGTAGCAATGAGTACTGTCAGCTCGGCATGAGCTCATCGACCACGACCAAAAAGCCCGGCGTTGACGCAGCGTTCGGCGACTTTTCGACCAACCCTAAGCCTTTCATCTCGCAAAATAACTCTCCGAAAGAGAATCTGCTATCACAGAAGCTATTAGAGGCCGAAATCAAAAACTATACATTTAATCTCTCAAATATTAACACTATGAAGAGCGTTAACGTTGACACGCTCGTGGGCACTTTTGGTAATTGAGATCATGATGCGATTGGTGTAATAACAACTGGGAACTAGATTCTAAAGAGAGGAAACCCGTTGAAAATGAAAACGAGAATTCGGACGATAAGAAATTTTTACTGGAGAGGATCAAGCAGCTAGAGTTGAATAATGACGTGGCTATGTACAAATATAACCAGCAAAAGATCTATGAAGTCATGAATGTGTATTGCCGACTTTTGGATCAGGAGTTTGCGAGCTCGCCGGGAGACTCTTTGCAAACGATCGTTCAAAAAAACGCGAAAATAGACAGCGTATTACTGGTTTATTACGGCATTGAGTTACTAAACTTTACATTTTTAGGTGGCTAAACATTTCAGACAAAAGATGCTGGAGTTTAAAGAAGATCTCGTCACTGTAAATTTTTGTATACAGATGTTTGACAGGTTCTGTGATCTACGCCGCAAGGCGAACTATGCGGTGTCGTAAAAGACAAGAGTTCCGCGGGATCTTACTTATACTGTAAAATATCACAGGGCTTACCTGCTCATGGCAAATTTTCCGATTAAAACGCCTATTACATGTGTGATGTGGAATATCTATCTTATAGTTTTTAGTCATCTCCTCAGAAATTTTATTCGAATAAAAACAAACCCAAAATGCGAATAATTCTTACAAAAAAACCATATATTATCGAGCACTTAATCGGTTTTATTTTATTGTAAAAGATTTCGGTTACAAGAAATAAGCGTATTGAGGATGGCGAGAGGGAATTTTAAAGAGGAATAATAGAATCATTGCTTTTTTGGTTCAGCTATTAGTTTCAACGCGGATTTGAGAGTTTACCAATATGCAAAATTTTTTCTCATAATTTGGGAATATCACATCCAGATTGTGAACTCTACGAGAGAGACTCTTCTGAAAGCTAAGACGATATCTCAACTTCAATGCAGATAAAATGAAAGCCGCTGGAATCAATGGCTTTTACTTCAATTCACTGTATATTACGTGAAGGGCAATTTGAATAGTTAAATATTTATCCATAAATACGCAGAAGAGTTAAATAAAATATATTGCAACCTATTAAATAGTGGTGCGTGCTGATACAATGCAGGACATTCATCAGTCACAAACGAACCCTCTACAGGAAGGCAAATTCACAACTCCTTTTGGTATAAAGCAGCGTTAATCTCCCAAAAACTAAGTATTGTGCTTAGAAATCACCGATCTAAGAAATCGCAGGTTTCATTCGAAGCTGAGACTCCTCGAGCAAAGCTCTCCACATTCAACGAATGCTAACAGTATTGATTTTTATCAATTTGGGAGTTAAACCTTTCGGTCAAGGCATGTCCACGACGTATGAGCAACTAAATAGCTTGACCGAACTCCTGGGTCGGCCGAGATCGCACAGTCGTCCACTGGAAAATGAAAATAAGAACTCCGATCGAAGAGGCTCCCTTGCAGCATCCCTATCAGGTTCCACAGATATCAAAACTTTCAGAGACATTAAAAGAGAAGGTAAGCGGTTTTACAGGCAGTGGAGTCATTTATTATTTAGCAGGGAGAAGCCAGTTTACGCGGACAATTAGCTTGCGATCGCACTCTCAAACAAGTTCAAGTACTAGCGATAATGTCTTGAAAGATGAGAGCGCGATCCAAGAAGAAGAGACTGAACGTGAGAGCAACGTAAAGAGGAAAGCCAATGGCGTTATTGAAGAGCAAGAGTTCGAGTTTGAAAAGCCGCTGCTTCCGGAGAATTTAAGCGCACAACCCACCGAAAGAGTCCTGAGGGAGGCGGAAACTGAACTCCCTGAGCCCTATCGAGGACGCAGAGATAGCAATGAGGCTAGGGAGTGTAAGCTGGTTTTAGAGCAGCATCCAATAAATCCGAATCTGATGCCTGAGAGCGATAAGTCGTTGGATGAAACGCCCATCAATGCTCAGAAAATCACAGTGGTCCCAGCAGCATTGGAAAGACAACTGAGTGCAGGGAGCCCAGACAATTCCTTCAAGCGCGAAATAACTCCAAAAGGCGGCAATCTGCTCTCTCCCTCTGGATCAGAATGGAATAAGCAACTTGATAAGAAATTTGATTTGGAGAGGAAGCGTGGTCCTGGAGCGATTACCGTTTCGAAAGCAAGCAGCGAAAACAGCAGCAATCATCTTACTCCGAAAAAACCCGCTCTTGGAGTAACAACAACTGATGGATACAATGACCTACGAAGCTTGATATCTCCTAAGGTAGTTGATGAAAATACCATGCAAATATTTATATGATTTTTTTAATGAATTAGGAAGAGCAAAGCAAACGAGAATCGAAAAACCCGCTGAAAAAAATGCTTTTCAATCGCCTCGAGAAGAGCACCAAAGACGACGCTAAAAAGGTCAAGCAAACAGTGCCAACAGCTTCAAAAACCTCTTCGCATACACTGAGCACCTCGGCACAGGCAAATAGCACTAAAAGTTCCATAAAAGCCAGCAATATTGAGCATTCAGCGCTTGCCAAAAAGACTACTCAGAAAACACCCCTGAGATCTACTGTGAAGCATTCAGAGAGCACGAATTCAGTGAGACCGGGTTCAACCAAAGCCAAACCTCCGGCAATTAACTTGAGCGTGCAATCTTTGCCGAAGGAGAACGCTGACAGTTTTGCAAAGAGTGTTGAAAAGGCTGAGAGCGGTGCATTGATTTCTCAACGTTCGCTTCGTGAGAAATCGAGCAATCAATCGCCTCACGCCAATAATACTGCTACTTCATTTCTATCGGCCAGTCGTCGAACTAATTTAGCGATAATGAGTACAACTCCGCGAGGAATGTCCACTGGGCAGACCAGATCTCAAAGCGCTTTTGACAAAGGAACTATAGGAACACCCTCCAAGAGTCCTAATGACAGATACGGAAAAAGCACTGCGCCTCAACCGAATGCGAGTTTGAGCGTAGAACCAGGCCTATTTGAGATAGCTGAGACGGATAGAGTTGATGAGTCAGAGCTCGTTGTGGATAAGAAACTGCAGGTCAAAGCAGCTCACACTGATAACACGCATCTGACGAAAACACCAAATAAAAATAAGGTGATTTCTGCTGCGAATTCGAGGCCTGTAACGGCGAACAGCAAAAACTACACGCCAATTAAGAGCTCAGCGTCACAACAGCTCAAGCGGAGTCTAAATACTTTAGCCCTTTCAAAGTCAACAAATGCGGACCCGAAAAGCTTCAGTAATTTATCATCAAAAAAGGACTCGAAAAACCTCTCGATTGCCTCAAAAGCCAGCCCTCAGAACCTGAATTTGACAAAACCGTCTTTGTTAAAACAAGAGAGCAATCCAAACAGTGCGGTAGCAACACCTCGGAGGTCAACAGTGCGAGCAGATTTCTCTAAAGCTCACGCTGAAAGCATAAAAGAGCCGCTTTCTTCAAAAAATTCAACCGCATTTAGTTTCCCTCAACAATCAGAAACCCAAGAGACGATGTCTAACGCTGTTAGCAACAAAATAAAAATTTTTGAAATAATGTCGAAAGCGTGTGAGGCCTAACTTCCATAAGTTTGATTTTGTACTTTTTTATTTGTTTTATAACCTTCTATAGTATAAATACAAATGTCATTCTTCTCATCATTTGTGTACAACCTTTTCTATCATTCAATTATCTCACGAATTTCTTAAATAACACCATTGCAGTTATTTTAGGATATTGAAAATCTGATATTTTTAGAGGAACAGTTATGAACGAACTCTGATGTTAGCATGGATAATGGCATTTACTTTACAATGAAAGATAATACACTGCTTCTGATAATCAGGCGATATTCACATTAGTTAAATTGGATAGTATATTCTCATTTATTTCATTGACATTGATACTGTGACAAGACTTGCAACCTTAACCCGATATATCAGAAGATTTGACAGACACGATTCTTCTCCGCAGCTCCAGCATTACCTTTTTCATCCGAGTTAACATGCACATGAATCACCGCATTATATCCGTCTTCTTCAGGTTCGACTATTTTGCTAGAAACCCAACCATTACAACAAATTTCGATCATATTCAATTAAAAGTACAGTAGTTCTAACGTATGCTCATCCTTAAGCTCAACTCCCAGGTTAAATAATCTGATGTTGCCGATCTTTTCCCTTTGCGCATAATCTATTCCGTATATAAACCGATAACTTGACCATAAGAAATACTGTTTTCGACGATGATGTTAAAAAGCGTTTGGTTCTTCAGCTCAGAAATCTAAGAAATCATTCGAAAACGAGATCAAATAACAATTTCAAACAAATAATTTTTACAGGTGTTGCAATATTGATGCTGATAATGTTGGATTTGCCTCCGTAGTTAGAAAATATAAACTTGACCTTCAGATCCCCTTGCGGCATTGATAGTATATGCACGGCTTTTTGTTTGATCCAGAAATAAACGATTTTATTTATTCATCTAATTTTATTGTATTTTGATATATAAGTTTGCAAAGTCATATTCAGAATACATTGATTCTAAAAAAATTTCATACTAATAAGCCCGCACCTAAAAAACGGCGCCGTTAACAAGAAGTTAGCATCTAAGATAACCAGCTTCCTGAATATACATTAGATTTAATACGCTTGCAATAACGATGAAAAAATATCTCGAGCTTTTTTCTCATGGAGTAAGAGCTGTATCGTGGTTTTTTTATCAAGAGTTTCTTTGGAAGGAACTAATTCACTGAGAATCTTTTCACATTCGTCCTTGAGAGACGCTGACTGCATATGTGAAGTCCTTGCAATTCTCTTGAGGTCTGTTAGTGAGATAAGCCCATCGTCATCTTCGTCGAGCAGGTCAAAGAGCACGTAGACCTTGTTTTCGAATTGTCCATCCTATAGGGGGTTATTGGTCAATTACATGAAGAAACAAATTAATTTTCACCTGCAGACTCTTGACTAAGCGAAGGAAATCAATGAAGGTTGCATTGGCTCCACTTCGTTTGAAAACAAGGAAGGCGATTCGGTTGAGTAAGAGCTTTTCTTCATCATTAAAGGTATCGTTTTCAATGAATTCGGTGTAGATTTTCGTCAAATTGCGGTCTATTTCGCCTTTAAACACTCCTTTTTCCGATGGACTTCTCAGCTGTCCGAAAGAGGGGCTTCTCAAGTTAACTAGAGGCAAATCGTCGATGGAAGGAGAATTGATAGAAGGGCTGTTTGGCAGCTTGATCCTCAAAAATTTGTTGGTGTCGACAATCTGGTTATCATAGTCAATACCGCTCTCAGTGATGTATAATTTGTATAAAGTGTTAAAAATACGACTTAGCTCTTGGAAAGTCTGGTTGTTAGGGTTCGTTGGAAACGAGAAATATTCAAATTTTTTCCATTTTGAGAACGTCTCGGTGGATTTTCCCGGCGAGAGACTCTTTTCCTTGCGCTTCTTTGCAACTTCCCTGAGAACGTCTCGGTCTATTTCCCCAGTGCCTCCAATGTAAGGGAGAATATCTATCTCGTCGGCGAAATTGAGTTTTGCTTGCACATTGAAATAGCACTCTTTGCACACGAGCTCACGAGACTGTTTGCATTGAATAATCGCTTTCTTTTTCGAGCAGCTCGTACATTTCACCACTAACCCGCCTCGATTGACGTCGGCTATGTTGGAGATGCGAGAGAGAATGAGCTCGCGCTCAACCACAACGAACGTAGTATAAAGCATCGATTTTACAGCGAGTTTTAACTCCAAACTTGGACTTCCTTTGATAGGGTTTTTGTTAGTCGAGGTTAGGTCAGCCCTGCCTTTTTCTTTCTTAATTTTTTCCAACGCTTCTATCGCAGCTGTGAGCTGGTCCTGCAGACCTAGGAGTTTTTCTTGATTTTTCAAGTCCGCAGCACTCATGTTCGTCTGTTCTCTTGCTTTCATTGACCTTTGGATTTGGAGGTTAACAGATTGATTCGTTAGATAAAATCGTTTACTCTAGTTCAATATCTTCGTGATATTTTTGTTTCTCTTCCTCTCTCACAACCCAGCGAGGTTTATCTGGAATAATGACAGCCAATATGTATTTAAGCAATAGCACAACATGCTCTGCCAGGACGAAGATGAACAGCTTCGAGAAATCGTTGGACTGGTCGAAAATATACACATTTTGAAGGCCGAATTCCACGTGAATATAAAGCAGGATCAGGTTCGAAAACTTCAAAGGAAATTACAAAGGGAATGATGATAGGAAGGTTTTACAATTGAAGCAATGCTCAAAAACTCCCAAATCTGAAGCCAGAGACCAATACCACTGCTTCCCTGGGCCGCTGGCCTATCGAACACGTTAAGAAAAGAGAGCAGACGCGACCTAATCAGTAATAATTCAGCAAAGTGAGCCAAGAGAGTAATATGTTACCTGATATCAAAGATACTGTTGAAAAGCGCAATCAAAGGGCCGAGAGGGAAGGCAGACGCGAACAACGTTATAACTCCCAGCAGAACGAATGTTTCTCCATATGAATCTACGAGATCTATGAAATTTATCCTCAGAGTATTCAGCTCCACTTGCTGTAGCTCCCAGGTCTTATTCGAAAGCCCTTGTTTCAGATCGAGGACGGGACGCTTGAAAGATAAAGCAGTCTTCGGCTTCCTCATGCTTAATCGTCTGAACATACCTCCATTAAATGGGCTTTTCGGCTCTAGCTCTTCGGTTTCCATGGTTTGAAGAGACCCACGCTCCATCGCAGCCTGCTCCAGCGCTTTTCTTCGAGCGACGTTGAAATACTGGTTTTGCTTAAGTTTGTACTGGAGCCAAGGCAAAATTGATAAAGTCGCGATGGAACTGCACTGCTTCGTGAAGACGAGGGTGAGTAAATATATAAACGTGTTCCACAAGTTGCTGTCTTTCACGACGAAGGCGATATAAACCACTCCGATGAACGAGTTAAGAGACCTGAACGCAAAACTCTTGAAAATCAGTGATCGTTCATAATCCACCTGATACTTGTGATTTTCCTTCTTTACGAACCACCTCGCTATAACCGAATAAGTAATATTGAGAGCTGAGATAATGACTCCGTTAGCTGTACCAGCCAGCAGCTCGAAATAGAATAAGTATTTTCCTCCCTTATACTCTGCCCCAAAGTTTTTCACGTAGGTGAAAAAAATGAAACTTGCCACTACGCCTGCCAACAGCACAATAAGCACCGGCATTGAAGCGATAAATGTGATTGTAGTGACCGGCACTTTGTATTTTTTGGTCAGAGCCCCTGTAGATCCTGACACACACTCGTCGCCGATGAAATCCTTGCGAACGACCCGATCATCGGAGTCCGCAGAGAAGTCATCCGACCTCCGAATGCCCCAGCGAGTGGCGATCTCAGCATTTTTTCTTTTCCATCTTTCAACGGTAACTGTGTTCCAAACCAACACATACAGCACCCATACCGCGACAAATGGGGTATTATACATATATTCGTCTGGGTCGTCGCCAGCTCTGGAGTCGAACCTGCGCGTTAATAAATAAATTTGCAGCACGAGCCCTGGTACGGCTAAGAAGAACAAATAACAGGTGAAAAAGGAGGAAAAAGCGAAATAAAACGCGATTTTCTCCCCAAAATATTGCTTTAACGCCGTGATGGCGGGATAGTTATGATTCCTGTCTTCAATGGCAAAGTCCGCGATGTGATTCAAAGGGTGTGGCCAATACCATTTCGAGTTAGTGATCCAAATGTCACGGATTTTCTGCAATCCTGCAACTGTATGCATCCGGCAATAATCCACAACCACTTTTTGACTCTTGAGTAAATCGAGGTCAATAAACTTCTTTAAAACGTTTATCGCGACTTCTTGACGCTGGAAGGACCGGAAAGGTTCAAATTCCGTCCTTCTCGAGTCGTCGTATGGCTGATGTAAATATGAGTTCAATAGCTTCATTTTGAGACCGAGCTGAGAGCACTCCTTTGACAGGTTTTGATCATCCATTTTGAGCATGACGAGATACACGCCACGATGGATGCCTGGCGCAAGAAACACCTCAAAGGAGGTTTGCGTGAGGATTTGCATGTAGAAGTCCATGCGCTTAATGTAGAACTGTTTGCGCTCGCTGTCTCCGTCTTCGATCTTGAATTTGATCACCACATCGGGGATAATTGGTGGATCATGGAAGATAGTTTTGTCAGAGCGGAGAACGGTGTCTGCTCTGTGCATGGCGAGTTTGATCTTGGTCTCAGACTTCTTTGACTTAGGGGAGCTTTCGGGATAAACTGACGAAGTACTGGCGCGTTTGGCCAAAGCGGAGCTAGTGCGTGCTAGGGAGATGAGTCCAATGCCAACTTTCATGGCGATCGCCTTGCTTACCTCTTGTTTTAAGTTTTCTGAAGTTTCCTTGTCATAAAGCTAGAAAACGGTATATTTAGTCTCAATAGTTAGGTGTTGATGCAAATAACCTTTTGAATGGTTTCGTGCTTTTGGAGCTCTTTGCACATCCATCCTTCATTATTCATTGAGTCGATATTTGCTCCTATTAACAAATTCCGGAATTAATAAGACTGATCGTAGCATAGCATTTCGTTTACCTAGCTTTAAGAGGGTCAGAGCGCAACTGTCATTTCCATAATATGAAGCCAAGTGCAGTGGTGTGTTGCCTAATCTGTCTTTGCAATCGAGATATGATGCTGGACCTCCAGCCACGACCCTCGCGAGATATGTGGAGAACCAAGTTGATGCGGTTTGCAGTGCTTTCAGGAATTTTTTCTTAAATTTGCGCTTTTCTTCTTTCGTTAGCGGCAGCATTTGGCGATCAGTCTTGGGTACTATCATCACCATTTCAGTGCTCATGCGGTAGCTGCTTCTTATTTTCGAATTTGCCTCATACGTGCTCTTTGAACTCTCCAAGAGCAAATCGAGAGCCTCCTTATACCCTACCTCACAGCAAGCATGAATACTCGTCTTATTCTGAACGCAATTAATCGGAAACTCGGGTATCACGTCGTTGAACGACATCAGTTTTTGAATTATAGATAAATCGAATTTGTAATAGCAAGCCCAGTAGAGCAGCGACGACCTGAGGAGAGGAGATCTCAGGTATTTTTCTTCTTCTCCAGATGTTTTCTCGATGTTCTCAATATCATTCATGAGCTTCTCTAACAGAATTTCAATGCATTTCCTATGTCCCTAAGAGTCAAAAAACACTCAATAATCGGGCATTATCAGTTCTTATTACCTTTAAACCTGCCCAATCAAAAGGGAAAAACCCTTTATAGTCTGGCGAGTAGCACTTTGCCTTCTCCTCAAGCAGCTTTCTCAGTCCTTTCTCATCGCCGTAGTAAGAACACCACATTACAGCTGTCCACATCGTTCTATTGTTTTTCACGTTGATATCGGCCTTGTGACTCAAGAGTATCTCCAAGCACCTCGCTCTCTTGATTGAGCTGCCCGGATAATTCAACAGACAGCTTAACAGCAACGGGGTGTTTCCAAATTTATCTCTCCTGTCGATAAATGCTAGTTTATTGCTCGTTTTGGCAGCTTCTTCACATAACTCGTGCAAAAGCTTGCTGTTCTGTTCTAAGGCAGCGCGATGAATCATAGTCCGGCCAGTCGCGTCTGTTTGCATCAAATCTCTCACATCACCGTACTGAGCGCGGGTATCGAGCCCGGCTTGGGTTTCCAATAAATCCATATTGACGACATTTTCATTTTTTGAAGTCCTTCCGAATATTTTTGCAAAAAGCCTTTTTTCGATCGATGGGAGCTCGTTTGTCGATTCACCCTTCTTGTGTTTGTTAAACTTAGTTTTTGAAAATCTGCGTTTTTTTGAATGAGTTAACACAAGTTCACCAGGAGGTATGTCGGCTAAACTGCCCGGTGGAAGATGAGTTCTGGATTCAGAACGGCCTCTCAGAGTATCGAGATGGTCGTGGTCTGTTTTGATTTCTTCATTATTGGCTTCGGCCATATCTCAACAATAGTATATACCCCTTTCAATAAATTAAATGAAAACAGCTTAACTCAAAATTAAACTTGAATAATAATAAGTAAGTTAATTTATCTTCATGTCAGACAAAGTATCTTGTGAGAATCTTCGCGTGTAACCGATTTAAACTCGTGAAGATTACCATGCTCGATCGTTGAAGTTAAAGAGTCTGCTTAAATTAGTCAATCAGCGGCAAAATCTTCAATTTCGGCCTTGGAGAGTATTTTCCGTTTCAATATTAATATGATTTTGTTGAATCAGTTGTATTTATCTTCGAGATCGACGTTGATGGCTCACAATCAAGATGAGTTAACATAATTCATTTAATTTCAAATTTCAGTGTACTATTCTGTAAAAAAAGTTTGAATCAATGAATTTTGACAACAGGGAGGCCGGTTACTTAGCCGTTTGAGGTAAGAGTGAACTGAGATGTTAATTTCTTAAAACCATCTTTTCACTTGTTAGAGCCTCTCAAAAAAAATTTAACAAAATCATCATTCTCAGAACGATTTACTGATGAATTCACAAAAAAAAAGTTGAATGGATTAAATTTGAAATCAAGCAGCGTATTATTGTCTAAAATTCTTTACATACTATCATGAAGAGAATTATTTGGCTCATTGCGTCCTATGTTGTTTGTTTTCTTCGTTTTATTAATTATTTCCATATCCTCTTTCCATTTGGCAGTGTAAAATCTTATTTTTCTTCATTACTGTGAAATCAAAATTATCTAAATCCAAGGAAACCAATAATCTGAGTCATCTAACTCACTCAAAGGCATTGGCATTAAGATTTAGCATTCCTAACAAAAGTAGCCAAATAACTCACGAGAAGATTTGGTATCAGAATTTCAATTTATTCAAGTTAGAAATTGAATTAGTTTTGAATAAAACTTATAGCACGGAACGATGGTAAACGCTAAAACATGCTTGAGTTGCTTTTCGGTCTGTTTTGTCATACTCTTGATTGTGGGCCTGTCTCTCTTTGGTGCTTCATTCAAAGTCATCGACTACAATCAAGCCGCTCTCAGAAAAAATAAATTTTCCGTTCAAATTGATCAAACGAGCATATATTTCTCAGGCCGGTACATTTTCCTCTCACTCTCAGCAATCTCACCCCATATCCCAGTCATTTCATTGGTATTACAGGTGACTTCATCATATACGATACAACCTGGCAGACAATTGTTTTTTCTAAAGGATCAACGAGTAAGTGATATTATTTAAAACGAACGACTGACGGTCTTTTTCTCAAAGGTGATTCTGGATTTATCTCTGCAAAAACCATTGAGAGTGCTTCTGTCGATCTCGAAATTACGCTTATGTATCGACTTAAACCTGAGTTCCTCTACAGTCTCTATGAAAAATACCCTGGGCTTAATCAGAAAACGTACATGATCCAAAGTGCAAAGGTATTCAAACCGCTTCTTTACGAAATAATTGAGTATATCCAACCATTAGCAAGCAATTCAACAGGCTACCAACACCTTCCAGCTCGTGGATTTCTTCCAAAATCGAGAATTAGTCTCCTCTACATTCGCGTATAATGTCAGCTCGATTTTCAAATCGCAATATAGCGCAGAGGTACTATGCATTGTTGGATGGGAAAACAAATTTGATGGGTTTTTAGGTGACGCTCTTCTTGCTGAAGCAGATCCAGTTCGCTGATACATTCGAGCAACAATATTTAAAAGCTGCTGTATAATAACCTAGCTTTTGATGGGTTTGTAACTGATGTTCATGTAGATTTTGTTGCGACAACAAGAAACTTCAAAGAATCAGAAAGCTTTGCAGGTTACCCTACGCACTCGCAATCAGAGTTGCTTATATTGCTTGCTTTTATACAGATTAAAATTGGAGAAATCGCTACACTTACTTCGGAAGCTGCGAAGAATGTCAGTCAAATTCTAACGAATGCGACCGCTCAAGCTACCGCCATTATGGCAGAAGGTGCTGCTCAAGGAGATGCTCTTATTATAGAGGCTCAGGTTCAACAAATATTGAAATAGAACACGGTCTAATCTCATTAATGCTTAGCTTGAAGCTTATGACGACCTCAACGAAGTATTCACTGACCCGAACAACCTCCTCCGCTTCCTGTTCTATGATGAAGTAAAACAAAATTCTTCTCTCTTGTCACTCAACTTCTTCGATTTATAGGCTGCTCAATCTCCTAATGGAACAACATACACAGGTTTTTCAGATACCATTACATTTAACTTTCAGTAGTATAGTGCCGATTAAATTCCAGTCAATGTTTGCTTTATTGCCCTTTGTATGGAAGTTACATAAGTTTTTGAATCTGTGACTGCCCTTCCTCCAAAGCAATCGGATGACAAATACCTAAAACAAACAGCAATTCACGCTGTTTACTCATATTTCACGAATATTTTACATTTATTTTATTTCAGGGTCAATAGTATTGCTTAACTAATGGAAAACTACTAGTTCCTTCCACTACGCTATTTCCATTCAAGCAGACTTTATGCTGACTGCTAATGAAATAAGAAGTAAGAGACAATTGTCCAGAAATTTGTTGATTCCTGAAAATAACCTCAATTGACAAGGTAAACAAAACAGAAAGCATAAAAATAATCATAACATTGTAATTAAAAATCGAATAATAGCTTGCTGGAATACAGAAAATCATAATTTAACGGCAACTACCCTCCTTTAAGATGTATATCAATGCCTCATTTACTAAGGTCTTTGCAGATGCTCCAGCAGCTAGCTACTGTAGATAAATTTTATACCAAAACTCTCTACCGCCTCCAGAGATTTCCATTGCCAGCGGTCATCGATTATCTCTACTCACTTTTTCCACTCCTTTCTTTATTTGGCTTCGGAGAAAAATTCTTCTTAGATTCCGTCTCGTTTCCCTTTTTCTTCTGGCGCGAAATATTTTCTAATTTCGATTCTATGATACAAGATCATGTTAGGTCTGTAACTTGATCTAATTCTTACCTAAAAATGCCCAGTCTGTTGTTTCTGAGTCCGTTATCTCATCGAGAGTGACTAAATTTTGCTGTAATTGAAATGATTAGACTACTCATAACAAGACGTGAGAGCTTACCTTCATTAGCTCTACGACGAGATTGTAACGTTTTTTATATTCTTCTTTCATTTCAGGGCTCGAGAGTCGGATGTTCCTCTCGATGAGTATGGTTTTCTCCCTCGCAACGTCCTGATTTAGATCGTATTTTTTCTGAAGGTACTTCACCAGCTGCAACACCACAACTTTCCGCATGTTCGGATTGCTGATAGGCTCAGCTGGTAGTTCTGGGACGCTCTGGGCGCGAAGGTTTCTCGAGACGCTTTGGTCAGGAACTGGCGAAAGGGCCTCTACAGGCTTTTGCTCTTTCATATTGAGTGTATTAGGAGCAGAAAAACATCGATTTCCCAACTCAGGGCTAGAGTCCTTAAGCTCCTCAGCTTCTGTGGCAGTCTTTTCTTGTGAATTATTGTTTGATGTGTTTGCTTTATTGATGGGGTTAATTGGCTCTGTCTTCTTCTCTGTGCGAATTGGAGGTTCTGTTTCCATTTTATTTTTTTCATGTAAGTCCGATTTTTCTTTCGTAGGTGGCTGCTCTGTTTCTTTCTGCGCTTTCATCTGCTCCAGTTTTTGATTGAGAGCTTGAAGCTCTTGCTCTTTCTTTATTCGATCGGCTTCTTTTTGCTGTATTATTTGTTGAAGTTCATTGGAATATTTCTGAGCAAATTCGTGCTGCTCGAGGAACTATAGAAAAGCCATCAGTTAAAACTCAACGAAAGATAATGAATGGAATTTACATCTGCTACTGCTCTTATCTTGACGGTATTAAACAGATTTCTGACCTTTTCTATCTTTGATTTTATCTAAGAAAGGAGCTAAGTACTTCATTCAAAGCTTCAATGAAATTACCGTTGAATGTATTGTGACTTTAGACTCCAAGGCAATTTTTTCAAACTCCTCTAAAACGCTTAACAGTGTATAAAGGAGCTTTCCTATGTCTTCTTGCAAATACTCCATTAGTTCGCTGGAAGATAGATACTCCACACTGAACTCGTTTAAGCACTCTTGGATTAAATTAGAAATTCCCATCGCAGAACTCTGATTCGCTATATACCGAACCAACTGGCTCTGAAGCTCCTCCATTTTCTTCTTTATAACCCTTCCTTGCTGAGCGAATTTCGAGCTATTGCACTCAATTTCAATTAGGTTTATCTCGTGCTCTATTGGACCATTGTTCGAGTTCTTCGAACTCTGGCTTTCACTCGCTTTATCACTAAGTTCGTGCTCGATTACGTGCTGCGCGCCGTCTGATCTCGACACGCTTTCTGAGGGCGCACGGTTGCGCTTGAGTCGTTTTGTTTGTTTTTTCGGAAATTCTACTTCGAGTTGCTCGTAGGTATAAAGCGTATTTTGCGAATTAAGTGTAGTTCGGCGGAAAGCTTGGATATCCTGCTTGGTAGTTAAAAACAAATCATTTGTATTATTCAAGTCGCCGTTCTTCCGCTTTCTTTTCTGATTATTTTTCATTTCAAATTCCGCAGTGACCAAGTCTCTTTCACTGATCGGTGACTTTGAACCCGTTTCAGTACTTGACTCTATTCGGAGGGAAAACTTGTTATCAACTACACAAAAATAATGTAAAATACCTGATTCTTTGTCTTCTTCTTCATGCTCTTGACGCTTTCTGCCGCCTTTTCTTTTTTTCTAATATGAAGGATTTATAATCTACCATTTGCAAGCATTTCTTACAATTATATCATTGTCAACATGCTCTAAGTGTCTAATTTCATCTATCAAATTCAACATATGCGGAGTTAGATCGCGAATGCCATTTGTATCGTTTACTCTCATATGCCAGTTCGCCTGCGTTAATCTTTTGCGCGAGCTTAATCGACTCTATCAAACTCTTTTTCTTCATTTTTTTTGAATATAATTCAAATTTATCTTCGAATTTTGCCACTTTATCCAGATTTAAAAATGCACTTGCTTAAAGTAAAGCGATATCCAACAATAATCATATTATACTATGAGCTGTCTCCAATGAATTTAACCAAAAGCTGATTTTCCACCTCGAGGTCCATTTTCGAGTCAGGAACCTTCGCGACCTAAAATTCGAATTTCACTTTGCTGCATTCAAGGTCGAACTTACGATGCCAGGCCACCAAGGGAATCCTTTTACTTTTGCCCAGACCACTTCACCTTTTTGATACAACATTTGCCACCGATTTTCTGTTTTTTGTTTCTGTGCTGCTCTGGTAATTTCAATTAATAAAAATGAAGAATTTTATATTTTTTTAAATTTCAAATGAACCAAATCAATAGCCACTGGACTGATAATTCCAATCTTTTTTTATCGAAGTATCATTGACCGATACTAATTTGCTCGAACGAAGTAAAAACAGCAAACCGCACAAGAAGACCAGAGAGCTAATAATAACATAATGCTTGCAAACGGAAATGGGGCCTTTTTCTGCGAAAGGAGCTGAAGTGCTAAAAATATCCCAGGTCTGCGATTTCCGATCGATTTCTTAATTAAATAATTTTACTGCCAGGGTTTCTTTAAAAAAATTCGGGCTTTTAACTCTTGAGCGAGTTCGTTCTTTAGCCGGGTTGCATTGACAGTTGAAGGCATAATTTGCAAGTAAATAGCTTATCGAGTGAGAAAATGTGCTCGAGTCCATTGAGCAGAGCACAAAATGCTCGGAGAATCCTATTTCCACGACTTTCGGAATTTATTGCGCGCAAATTTTTAAAATCCACTTGCTTTAGACGTCTTCTGATTAGTATGTAAAGCTGAGCTAATTCCATCGAGCGCTGGTACTTTCGCATCACGATATAATTGCATTGTGGCTTGAATATCGTTAAATGGTATTCAGTAATGCTTGATATTGTTGTACATATGCTGGAGAAACTTGAAATTGTGATGGCAAATTCCTCTGAAATTTTTCACAACAAGTTTTGCTATTTTTTCTAGAAATATTTTCCACGATTGAAATTTTCTGGAGTGTTTTCAAAGAATTGGTTCTCCATAATCTTGAAACTGTATAGAAAGAGAAGAAAACCACCCATTTGATTTGTTTTAGAGGAGTCTTCGAGTATATGAACTGGTGTAGTCAAAAAATTGATATTTTCAAAGTGGATACTGTACAAAGGAATGCGTAATTAGGATTCTTTCGTCATTAATTGAAGGGTAGAATCCTGAGAGTCTATGCTCATCCACGCTCAAAGAAGATGAGCAAGCCAAAGATAGATTTCTGGCGGAGGAATCATTGGAATCTGATTAGAAGGCATTGGATATCGACTATGAACGTCATTTGGCGATGCTTTCCAATGTTTGGAAGATACAATAGTTCAAGTGTTGGCTGCGAAGCTCATTTTGAATCTGAACCTTGAGAAAGATCGGTTTCCATAAATCATCATTATCAGAGAAAAAAGTAGCCTAAAAGCAGGTGGCTGACGGCAGAGTGAGGCGCCGATGGACTCCAATATCCTCGGCTTTGGGTTTTAGGAGATTTCAATATCAAATTTAGCATGTTAGAACACACTATTGTAAGATTTCTGAAACCTTGAATTTTCACTCAGGTAAAGTAGATGAGGTCCTTCATGGGATTATTCCGGAAGAACTGGTAGTCTTGGAGCTCATTTATGTGTCAATAAGTCTTTCCCTTCGAGTGTCTCTTCGTGCAGAAGTTTTCTATTTCCACATTGAGTTATTCGCGGAGTTTATAAATTTGAGAGCCAAAAACTCGTCTTTAATAGAAGCAAAATTGTGTTAATATTTCTTTTTTCAGTTATTCATTGTCCATTTCATGATAAAACGATAGCTTCTTGAATGAAAGTCACTTTAAAAACATTGCTATTGAATAATTTTCAACAAGAAAGACCATTACTTATGTTTTTGCATGTGTTTTTAGCCACTTATATTAAGCAGAATTTTTATACAAAGTCCGCAGTTTCTTTGAGATTTTCCTGTTCTCAATGAATAGTCTTCTAAAAAACAGAATGCCACTAAGCATGGAAAATGAAACCAGCTCCTCCGGCTGTACAAATAAAATTATGAAGGCAAGTTCTCGAATTAATTACATCTATCGTAGGAAATCATATATGGCAATCTTAAATAAAAATTTTCAGTTCTGCAGAAAACACTCATACAATTACTTCATTGGATTGTTTTATAGAAGTTTACAAACAACTACAAAAGAATTAATGTATTTCAAATTTAACAAATAGACCATGTCGAAGTAAAAGACACCTAAAAGTAAAACTCTAAGAAATTGTCAACAATTTTCTCTACATCTACATACACCAATCTCCTTATTTCCAGGTTTTTCGCTCATACTCCTCGGACCGATAATTTCTCAGTTAGCATTGAGACGTGTGAAGCTATGATATATTTTATGCGCCGTGACCAAATTCGGCTTATAAGACTCCCTCTTCAAGTAGCATTTCTCACAGAAATACATCTCAAAGCAATGATCACACCTAAATCGTACATTATTATTAAGAGAGGTGATTAAGAGCTTATTTTACTTATAGACAGATCCTTCAATCGTCTTTGTCTCGCACCATTGGCTAATAGATACATATAATGATAAGGAAGCTATTACTTGGACCAGAAAATTACCATTTGTAGGCATCATCGTAACTGCAATGAGGCTCAGCAACGATTTCGAATTGATGATACGGCAGATGACCTCTGATCGATCTCATGTATTCAATCGGCTTGGTAAAGTAGCAGTTTTGACCTAATAATCAAACTCTGTTGCAGGCAACTCATTCGAAGAGAAAATTACAGAAAGCGAGGTCAGTGCAAGATTGGCATGCGAAATAAGGACCTACTATAGGCTTTTGAAGGCAGGCATAGCATCTTTATTTTGAAAAAAATAATGATGAATCCAGTCAGTCAGAAGATCTTACTTGACATCTGGGTGAGTGGGAAGCATATCCGCTTGGATGGGCACTTCAAATATAGCGAATTCATGAGAATTATCATGGAATTTTTCATTATCAGTCGCTTGAAGGTGTAAATCGAAGCACGCCTCGCATAAATCATAATTTTCGCATTCTTTGCAAGCAAATCGCGTGCCCCATATTGGCTCTGAGTTACACTTGGCGCATTGATGATATTGATGCAATACGTCTTCTCCAATGGCGTTATCCATCTCGAAGAAGTCGTCTGGCTTCGCCTCCTTCTCCTTGAAGCACTTTTCGCAAATGTCATAGTTTGCTTGCTTCTTCCCCTTATATCTTTTGACGCCGATTTTTATCTTTTCCTGGCATTCATTGCAAACTAGCTCATTGAACCATGAGTCATGGAGATCCCCAAGCTGGTTTCCTAAAGAGAACCATCCTGGTCTCAAGTTATGGTTTCGAGCGAATAGTTCGACTTTTTTTGACCCTGGCATGAGAAGATCGATGATATCATACAATTCGTCAGGCTTCCGAGACTTTTTCTTCAAGTCAGCAAAGATGATGTTATTCGAGATCTTTGAATTGTATTCGACGTGCTCGCCTGCCGGGCATTTATACCCAACGAGACACATCTCATAACTGTGCATAAAATGGTCGCCGTCAGACAAAAAGATACTGGAGGCCTTCATTTTCACCCAAATTATCTGATCTACGACCTCATAGCCCCATCGCTTAATCATTTCATATGAGATGTTCAATTGCTCCGGAGGAATCCATAAAAAAATAAATCCTAGGAAAGAATAACAAAGTATTATAACAAAATCTCTCTTGAATAAAATCAATGCACCTTTATGAGACAGTTTGTCTATTCGTATGTCCATAATCTCTTGATTTGAAAGTGTATTGTACTCAAGGCTGCTCTTAGAGGTAGTCTGGCCTTGCTCAGGCAGTTGCTGAGGGTTTCTCCAGGGAGGATCGACTAAAACAACTATTAAAACGCTTTAGAATTGTGGGTTGAGAGAGGTGTATTACCATCAAAATGACCCAATTTTTCCACGAGGTAATCGAGATTGAAATATCTCAGATCACAATTGACAAACGTCTTGTTGTTTTTGCTTGCTTTAATAGGGACGTCTTCCTCCGTTTGCATCGAGTATTCTGCGTCGAGAGACTTATTATTAGTTGTCTCGCTCTTTTGTGTCTCAATTTGCTGTTTTTTCGGTCCTCGCTTCTTCGGGGACACAGTGCTGGGGTTAATGGAAGACGGAGCTTCGATTTTCTTATTCGCTCCGCGCCTTTTCTCAGCTTGAACTCTGGCTCCTGGTCTGCTTTCTGAAGAGAGGCGGGTATGATTCGTGTCCTCATCGGCAATTGCGATGTCCTCCTTCCCTTCGAGAATTTTAAGAAAATTATTATGAAGGTCTGGAGGTAATAGCTTCTTAGCCTCTCCAAGCGTCGAAGGAGGCTTATCCAGAGAAAAATCGGTTTGGTTAGTATTATTCTCAGCGGCATGCATGTCTCTCTCGTTGCCGGATTTACCTTCTTTATTAGGAAGCAGCCGGAGATCAGAAACTGACATTAGTTTTTTCAGCTCACGAGGAACGTGCTTGAGATCGACCATCCGCGCAACATCTGAAATCGCTTGCGAAAAAGTCTCGTTAGGAGCATGCTGAAGTTTGCTCCCTTTGGGACGACCACGCTTGCGTTTGACGGGTTGCTCTGACGGTTGCTGATTCGCTAAATTCTCGGAATTTTCATTCACGTTATGCGCCTTTTCAGCAGAATTATTCGCTGTTTCATCTAATTTATGCTCTTGTTGACCAAAATTCTGGGGCTTTTCTAACCCATTGAGTTTTAATTCTTCGTTTAATTCGCCTTGTTGTTGCTGTTGGCGGTTTTCATAATTAATAGTACGCTCTTGCTGATATGGGGTATAAGTATATTGATTCTGTGGGATATGATTATATTGATTCTGAGGGACGAAAGCTTCGAAATTGCTTCTATTCGGGATGTTTTGATTAAGTTCTGGTGGTCTCGAAACACTGCTCAAAGGGTCCGGGTTGAAATACTCAATTCTATTGAAAGGTTGCGGTTGCGGGAAATTTCTCAAAATTGTGTTATAATTGGAATATCCGCTCATGAAAGGGCTCAGAAATGAATTTATCAGATGTCCAGGTATTTGAAAGCCTTGATGACTGATCTGCATCGGCATAATCGCTCTATGTATCGCACGATCATCAAAGTTTTGCTCGGTTATAAGTTTTTTATGAGCATTATCCGGCCATTCTTGTTGGCGCATCTGGTGATCTAACTCACTTCTTTCTTTGATCTGAGGTGAAATATGAGTATTTTTTCGGACGGATGTTGGCTGGAAGCTCTTTCCGTTGGAGATATTTCTATTTAATGGATTGTCGTGCTCAGTGCTCAGTTGGTCTATGAATGGTTGGTAAAAACTAGCAATAATAGGATGCTCATACCAGGAAGAAACTCATTAGCAGGTTTTCGTTCTCTTTTTTCAGGTATTATCAAACTGGCATCATGAGCTATTCTCAAATTTTTGTGTGGTTGGCGATGGTAGAGGTAATATTCAGGATTAATGTCTGGTTTGGGACTCGTAGGGTCCATAGAGTCTTCTTTTACTAGAGGAGGGTCGTTGCTATTGTAAAAGGACAAGAGGGTGCCGATTTCACAGGATTTGCTCCGATTATGGAGAATATGGAGCTTTCTAAATTTTATTAAAAATAGAATGCCAGAGCTAAACCTCAGATATATAAATTAAGTTTTTATCCGAAGTTGGCCAGGGTGCCTGAGATTGGGTAGATTAAGGTAAAAGCTACTCTGATGAATTATCCTTCGATCATTTATCAATAAAAATATATATGTATTAAAGGATTACGAAGAAAATTTCAAAATTCTACTTAAAATAACCATTATAAAAAAGTCCTATATATTGTGACGGTCTATTGGAGAGATTCAGAACTTTAGCATTAAAGTTTAGCATGCACAATTATTAACCAGCATGATGGTTGGTCAAATAAATGCGCTTTATAAGACCAAGCAGCGCGAATTCAGAGTTTTATTGAACTTTTTCAAGTTATGATTCATTTTACTCTCAGATAAGAAACCGCCTATAGAGAATAGGCTCCTTGGATGAGCGTTGGCGCCGATTTTGTGCTACTCATAGAAGCCACGTACTCATTTCTATCTCGCTAGGTGTTTCTGGGAGGCATCGGATTGGCATCAAGTCCAGCCCATAGACGAGTTAAAGTCTCGTCATTTTTATAATACAAGTTTGTTTTGTTGAGATTGATGAAAATCTGTATCGAAAACGACATGTAATCACGGAAATGACTAATAATAATCCAAGTTAATGTTTGTTATTGACACAAAGAATAAAGTTTGACAAGTCTTTGACTCTGGTTCTACTCTCTGAAAAAATATATAAAGATATGAAGCTCCATATTAAATTCGCTTTGTGGAACATTAAGATAAAACATGAACGAAAATATAAGCTTGTATTGGTTAGTCACAAAGTGAGGACGGAATAGATTCACTAATCGTCTAAATCTGAATTAAAATGCCTAATCGAGGATGATAATCGCCGAACTTTCAACTTCTTTTCTTTGCTGGTCTGCGCATGACACCTGAGGACCACTGCTTTGTGGAATGGTATTTATCGCTGGCTGCGAGCTAACAGGATTGGAGTTTTGGCTATTATCATTGCGATTTGCGGTTTCCATTGCCATGCTCGCGCCTTTCTCCTCGTCTGATTCTATTTCAATGCATTGGGAATTTCCTTGCTGGGTTTTGATAGTGCTGCCTTGATTTTGCATGGCTAAATACAACAATTATAACTTCGCCTCTTAACAATGACTTTATTTACATGTCTGAGTCTTCGAAGCAACTGAATTTTTCCCTTGAGACTTATTGTCCTCAGGCACCATCTTATTAGCCTTTACGGCTTCCGGTTTGGGATTTTCTGTCTATTTATTGAAGGCAGTGAGCCACTTATAATCAAAATGATAAAGCACCTTTCTAGTTTGAATGAGATAAGCGAGCGAAACATGTAAAGTTGCTCTTTTGAGAGTCGTCTTGGGCTGAAAATAACGGATGTTAGTCTTGAATTGCATAGCAAATTTTACTTACATCATATTGGTTAGTTGGAACTTTTTTTTGAGGGATGAGCGCAACCCTTTCGGATTCCATGGCGATTTTGGCTATCTTATCGGAAAGCACAGGGTTTTGTATCTTCATCACGATATCACGGGTGAAGGAGTTGAGATCACTGTGTTGTAACCCCATGAGATTTTTCGGGTTATTCATCATCAGCATCTCAAACAACTGCTTCATTCGCTCTGCCTCTGACATTCTATTGAATGCTACATGCGATTCCAATTTAACCCATTCCAAATTTATTTCTGTTACCCTCATTCTGTACAACAGGTCTTGTATTCTCCACAGATTTAGCCTTCGCGTTCTCTATAGACGCCTTTCTCTGCTTTAACTGATTTTGATACTTGATGACTTTTGTGCGCACATGTCAGAATTCGACAATAATAGCCAATTTCACCTGCTTCTACATCAATTGCATTTTTCCCTTTATTCTTTGCGGTATTTCCTCCTTTTTTAGCTTGCATGGCCAAACCCTCATGGAAAGCCTGACTTTCCTGACCGCTAACGTTCAACGAGCTCTGATTGGTAGAAAGCTCTTCTTTGACTTGGCTCAAATCATTATTATCGCTTTCTATTGTTGAAAAATATTTTCCATTAATCATCTCTTCATGGGGAGACACTGATGTACCATTGTGGCCCAATGCGTTCTTATAATCAGGGTTATATTTTATTTTCTTCGAAGTTTTCTCATTTTCGACGCCCTCAGCCGCTTTCGGTTTGTTTTGAGGCTTGTTTTTGCGATTTCTGTTGTACTTCTGTTTTCTGCCTATATATATCGTAACAAAAAACGTCGATAAAATTTTATTCGGGTTACTATTATTGAGTTCCTCTATAAACTTCATAAATCCATTGACCACCTCTCTAAATTCTTCCGGACTTACTAGTTTATAACTTCTCCCACGGTAGGCCTAATTATATTAAAACTCTGTATCACTGAGAATAACCCCTACCACTCGAGACTTTTGTCCTTTTTGAGATCTTTTGCTTGTAGCTCTTAAATTTTCTTTGTTTAATTTGGGTCTTGGGTCTTCCAATTCAAATTTTTGATGTGCTCTTTTCGATGCGATCTGCGCAATTATTGACGTTAGGGCTCCGTTGGATTATTGGTGTTTACTTCTGGAACGAGATAACCGTTATTGAGAGGTAAGCTGGCTTTTTCTTCAAGAATCTCCTCGTGATTGAGCATTTTCTGAGAGTATTCTACATGCGCGGGCTCTGTTTCCATTTTATCCATGGTGCTTAGCATCGCGAGTTTGCAATTGTTCTGTTTTGGTTACTGAGAGATTGGAATTAACTTTTCTTTTTTTTGTATTTGAAAACAAATAAAATTAATTCATACTCAGATCTTAATCAATAGACCCTGCCGGAGGTAAAAAACCGGAAAACCCCCTACCGACAGAAATTTTATGAGGATGATGAAATTAAACGCTATTATAAGTCAGTGGACGACCAATTAAGGCAAATGTGAAATTATGGGCAAGATAATGGGTAGAGTGCTTGATGAGGAAGTAGTAAAGAGAAATATTTCAAAAAAGTGATTGTTTATGCGAGTCACTAGGATAGATTTCCGTGACCGGGATGAATGTGAATTAAATGGGAGAGCTTCGAGTGCGATCCTTGAATTATTTGAATAAATGCGCTCTTTTTAATTCTTAAATATTCGAGTTTTGTTTGGCTGAAATTAGTCACAGTGAAATGAAACTAATGAGGCTACATTGCTTCATATCAAAAAGATCATCAATAGATAAGCTACTCGTTGCCTCTTCATATCATGTTGGGGGTATTAAGAGATTATTTAGGCTTAGACAACGCCTATCCAATGAAGGAAATTGCTAATATTAACTTCCTGGAATTTGCTTGATAACACATTTGTTTAAATGCGTTTATTGATTTTTCAAATACCGTTTATTACGAAAGATAACAATATCCGAAGATTATAGTCCCTAATCCTGAAATATTAAAGTAAATGTACGTGGTAGGCTTATTCTTTTGAAAAAGCCACACCTGTCGAAAATATCCGAGCTTCTTATTTTTTCAAAAGCTCACCCACCTTTTCAACCATAGTCTCAGTAATGGCGTCAAGATCGAATTGAGGCTCGAAACCAAAGTCTTGTTTGGCGACGGCAGGATCGATTGCGTCTGGCCAAGAGTCAGCAACTCTTTGTCTGAGCTCTTGGATCTTATATTCCACTTGGAATCCAGGAACAGCTCTGTAAAACATTTCAATATTAAGTAAAATCGATTAATTTACTTCTTAACACTTTCAACAATCTGTCCCATAGAGAAGCTGGTGCTGGTAATATTATAGGTTCTTTCAGTTAACTGGCTGTCTTTTGCTTCAAGCAAAGCGAGAGTTCCATTGATAACGTCATCGATGTAGATGATAGGAAGAGTAGTTTCAGGCTTGAGAGGCATATCGAATTTCCTGCCTTGAAGAGCGGCATAATAGATCTCTGAGCGTACAAAATAGAGTCAATTCAATCGAAAGTTAGTGACGAATTGCTTACCGACAGTGCAGGCTGCGGTACCGAAGAAAGCAGGTGCTGGAGAGATAACAACAGGGTATCTAATGCTTCTGAAATCAAGGCCGAATTTCTTGTTGTAGTAGTTTCCAAGGAGTTCCAAGTAAACCTACAATCCACAAAATATAAACTTTGAATCTCCGCTATAATCCAACCTTGGTAATTCCGTAGATCGATTCAGGTCTTTGGATTGTTTTGTTTGGAGCAATCTTTGGAGTTGAAGGTCCGAATGAGGCGATTGATGAAGGAGTGAACAATCTGTTTCGCAAAAAATAACAAATTAGTACTTTATATCATGGCCAAATTAACCTGATCTTCTTTTCTGTGCAAGCGTCAATGAAGATCTTAGCACTCTCGTTGTTGACCTTGAGAGCAAGCTCAACATTCTGCTCACCAGCCGCTAATTCATTCAAATTTGTTAATTTAAGCTGACTACATAATCCCTTTACCAGACAAGATGGCAGCGTTGTGAATGATCGTGTCAGGTCTGAAATCGTGAATTATCTTGCCTACAGCGGCTTTGTCCTAGCAGGAAAGCATCAGTTTGAATAAGACTTGGGGAGTTGGATCGTACTGTGACATCAAGAACCTTGAATTGCTCTTCAGGGAAGCTTTTATTCTTCAGATCTGTCATCAATACATTTTCTTTGCCGTATCTAAGATAACATTAGAGCTCTACACCGAGGTGAGTGAAAAAATACAATTGGCAAAGGAATGGGTAGAGTTCAGTGCCGAGTTGGCCTGCTGCGCCTGTGACCATGACCCTATTAACCTCTCCATTTTTCTAATTCAAAGTGGTCAATAAGAGTTAGAGAGGATGTGGAGATTGATGGCTGGTACCTTTAAGGAGGAGACGAATTTTGTTGCTGTCTTGAGTGATTTCATAGTGAGAGTTGGGTTTTTATATGGTCAAATGATTCTTTACAATGAAATTAAATTTAATTGAGTGAGGCTGAAATCGTTTATAGGTGCCTGTGCCTTAAAACATCTCTAAATTAATAATTTTCACACTGATAGATCCAATTGGAAAAAGAGACCAAGGCACTTAGTTCTACGGTCGTAAGCATTGGATTAACTGATTGACAGCATTTGGTGGAAAAATACCGACAATACTCAGCTGAATTAAATCTATGAGTTGATTTTAGCTACATTGCATTATAAAAAATACGAGAACACTCATTGGCTAACCGGAATCGGGTTAATTTTCTGCAACGGAGCTGAATTGGTTCAAATCAAGAAGATGCGAAGATAACAAGGATTTTTTATGTTTGTTAACATATTTGCTTCATATTTTTTGATAAGAATCACGTTTTAAGGGTTGTTCTGATTAAAACTCAAGATCTGATTTTTCGTCAATAATGTTTTTTCCCACTTCACTATCCCAAAATGATTTCATTCTGGTCAACGTCTCAAGAACGATATTTTCTTTCTATTTAACCCTCAAAATGTCTACAGTCTACTGAGAGAGAATGAGTCTTCATCATTAAAAATGTATTACAAATCTGATTTCAAGGCAGTTCTCTCAATCTCTCTCCTTCATAAGACGTGACCAAAACTGATAAAATCGAGAGCTTTATCAGCCTCTAAGGCTACTATGAAATGCTGAACACCGTTTTATATTTTCATACTAAAGTTCATGAAGCTCTATGAACTTATTTGATTTCAAAAACTCGCGACCATAAATCTTGGGATAAATTGCACCCAGCCACTCATTTCTACGAGTCATAACGGCTTTAGCATCTCTGACTTAGCCTATTCTCAAAAAAGTCTGATATATTGTTTCTAGGGTTTTGATCGGGAGAATCAAACTTGCAGTCAACTCAACTTCATGATACGATAAACTAAATTTATTTATACGCAAATGATAAAGAAAGAAACAAAAGATGTGAAAATTCCAGGGTATCTCTTAGCCAAATCTGAAAGAACGATTGGAAGATATGCAATTGGCATGGAAATAGGCAGCGGGAATTACGGAAAGGTGTACCTCGGATACCACCTCACGACAAAACAAGTTGTAGCTATCAAAGAAATTCCACGGAAATTCAAAGAAGTTTCCAACGAAATCAAGAAGGAAGCTCGCATCCTCTTAAAACTCAATCATCCAAACATCGTAAAAATGTTTGGATACTTTGACGACGAGCATTGCTATTACCTGATCCTCGAGTATTGTCGATATGGCGATTTGTATGAGTTCCTCAAGCATTTTCCCAATAATATTGTCCCTGAATACCAGGCTCGAATCCTAGCGCAGCAGATTTTCCAAGGAATTAAGGTCATGCACGAAAACAACATTGTACATCGGGATCTTAAACTTGAAAATATCCTCATTGCAGATGATTATACGCCGAAGATTGCAGACTTTGGACTTGGTAGATCCGCTGAGAATGGAGAGGATGTGCTGAAAACTTTTTGCGGGACACCGATTGGAATGGCCCCTGAGATCAAGGTTGGTGCGACTTATGACGCGAAATGTGACATCTGGTCGTTGGGAGTCATGCTATATGAGATTTTGTTTGGAAAGCTGCCTTTTGGGAATGCAAAGACAAGAGGGGATGTGATGAGAACAATTCAGAGAGATGACTGGCCGGCTTTCCCAAAACTTTCCAATGTGACTGATGCTGCGAAGAATTTGTTGAGGAAAATGTTGATTGGTAACCCGAAGGATAGGATAGACTTTGATGAGTTGTTCAAGCATCCATGGATCACTGGAGAAGCTGAAATCCCAAGCCCGTTCCCGAATGGTTATAATGGAGGTATATGTGTGTGATTCGTTTCTGTTTCTCAAATTATTGAATAGAGGAACAGAAGATGGATGGTTTTCCCAGAACAGAGCGATTATTTTGGTACGACAAAAAGCAAGGAATCGACACGAAACAAAAAGTAGCATCATAATATACTTCGACATGCTGATAATTCTTAGAAATCATGTAAACTCTTTGAAGAGTTTTTCATCGTCGGAGTTGATCAACAAGACACGCTAAACTTCGAAAGGGGTTGTCCTGAGTAAATATTTGTCATTCTACTTATCCTAACCCACTAAAGTCTCCAGAGCGGCACTCTGAATCCAAAGACTCTGTTTAGTTTCCCTACAGACAAACCGAATCTGAAGTACTTTTCACGGATGTCTCAGCTCATTAAATGCTGTGTGATAGGAATCCAAAGAACATTATTAAAGACTATTGTTTCCCTTTCGGAGTGGATATAAATAAGGAACGAATTAATAGCATCACCGACCTTTACGAGTAAATGGGAGCTAATGAATTTCCCTTAACTTTTTTTCCAAAAGGCGAGCGAGCATACAGAACGTTCAAGAGATACCTGAGAACTTTTTCGTGTTCCACATCTTGCCAGACCAGTCTGCTCCTCAGGCTCACGAGACTGACGAGATTATTAACCGCTTGAATCCTGACAGAGTCCTATATATCATTTGCCTTCAAAGACCTGATTATATCGAACTGGTAAGGCTTCAAAGTAGCTTTCGATTGATTCACTCGTTGTTAAAATTCTCAAGGGCAAGCCAACTGATCCAAAGAAAGCAGGGCGGAGAGTCGAGAGAAAACACTGGAAAACTAAGAAAGTTTACTGTTTCATGACCTATTATCCCTGCTTCCGACTGTTTTTCGACCTGTTGTGTCAAATATCAGGTAGAATAAGAGGGGAAAAAACATAGTTTCAAACGATTTTAGAGCAATTTAGGTCTGATTTGATCAAAATAGTTCAGAACCTTGAGAACGAAGTGAGTTATGAAGAAACAATGAATGACTTCAGACGAGAAGTATAAATCTTATCTCTCAGACACGATACTATATCATTTCTTTTTTTTCAATAGTTTGTGCTACCTGGAATCGTTAAGCCCTATTTAGTCAAATTGCATGAATTGGGATTCTCCTCATTCAACTCCCAGATCGAAATCACTGAAGAGCGTTTTGAGAAAGTCAGTTATCAGCTGCAATCTGCCGAAGAAGCAGAATTTATGGAAGGAGAATGGGCCGGTCCGATCGTGTTCTCGTACTTCCCGCTCAACGACCTATTGCACTTGCTTTCTCTTGTGCTGTTAGAAAAACGGATTATTCTTTTCAGCAAAAACCTCGCGCTTCTCACTTCAACAATGTAGCATATTATCAGCCCACGCCCCTAATCTTAACTCCAATTTCTGTATATAGGGTCGCGCTTCGCGCTTTTATCAAGCCACTAAGCTACCCTTTCCCTGTCATTTTCATGCAAGAGACCCAATTCGATTTTCTTGACGCTCCCACTCCGATGATCGTTGGTAATAGTCACACAGCGATTCTCATTACTTATTTTGAGTAGGCATTAACCAAGGCCTGGAGTACGTGCTTCAGAGAGAGTTTCCCACTCTCTATAACGGCAGCGCCATCGTTGTGCTTGAACCAGAGCGGATAATCATGTTCGGAGACACTTTCGAAGCTCCTGAGTTCGATTTTGCCGATTTCAGGAACAGTGTTGCTCCAGACTACAAATTATTCAATGACAACACCGATCCTTTGGATACCTCAATTTATTATGTCTCATCAACCGACCAAGCGATCCACCTCACCAAAAACTGGCCAGGTGTAATGCGAAAATACCATGAAACGAACATCTGCTACTATGCTGACCCGAAAAAGATTCAGGCCAGCCAAAGAATCTTAAGCAGCCTCTTTAATTGCCTCGAAAGCTACCTCTGTGGGCTTTTACCTGAGGAACCTAAGCGCTTTGATCTTTCCAACGTAATGAGCGTGTTTTTATATAATATTTCTGACATTATGGCTATAGGAGCTGGATAATAACATGATTGAGAAGTACGCGCGAGAGAGCAGTAACTTGCAGAGTCCTTTCCTCGACGAGTTCGTGCTCGGGCAGCATTTTAGAAACTATTCGATAAAATTCTACCAAAAACTGGTACCAAAGGAGCAAGGAGGAGTTTTTCCCAAGAAAAGCCCCAAATCAACCGAAGCAGAAATGCTCAAGGCTCAGCTGCTGATTAGCCGGATTCAAATGAAGAGAGTAAAGACGATGCTTATGATGGGGCAGCAGCAGGTGCAGAGCCTTAGTCAGACGCCAGTGGAAAAAGAAAGAGTTTCTTCTGTGATTAGAAAGAGCAGCACTAAGAAATCGTTCCTTTCCTTCTTTTAACTTTAACGGATGCTTAATGTATGTATTAAATTAATTTCACTGTTTCTTTTCAGAAAAAGCATTAAGCTAAGACAACAGTCTTATTTGCTGCGGTGGAGTGACGATATTTCGAATCTAATGTAGAAAATCGCGCTTATTTTTTTAAAAAAGCACTGATAAACTCAACACATGTCGTATATATCATACATATATCATAGACTCGACTGCCAGCTCAAAGTTAACAAAAAAACAGACAAAATCCGACGATATTGAAAATTTAGCTCTTCTTAACCATTTCATCCTCTTCCTTTCGCATCTGTGAAGGGCCATTCGTGCCATTCACTGGTTCTTCCTCTTTCATTTCATTATCTACGTTTAATAATGCTGGATTTTGATAAGTTTCAAACAGTTCCTTCAGGAGCGCTAAACAACCTAACAAAATATAAGGCTCGATTAGATCCTCAATTAAAAGTCAGCTTTACCATTCACTTCTTCAAGGGTAGCATCCGGATCGATCTCCTTGATCCAGCTTGTCATCAGCTTATCTTCTGCCTTCACTCTTTCCGCTTGACTAAGCAATATTTAATTAGTATTGCACATTATCAATGATCTTTTACTCTAATTTAGAGAGATCGCCTTCGAAGCTTTTGATGTTTGGACTAAGGAGTGAATGAGGCCTTAGAGAAAATACATTTGAAGATGATAAGTTACGGCAAATCGAATCCGATGAAGTCGGTAGCTATGACCAAGCACGCGATCGCGATGGAGCTGGCTCTATACACTAAACAAGCATAGGTTCTATAGCTATCAATGGCGAAGATTCTTGCGAGACTCATCAATTTCATTGATTTTTTATTGTCTTCCGCTGCTCGAATAAGTTGGTTTCAATCAAAGAAGCAATTGCGATTTTACATTTATAATACTTATCGACGATCTTGTCGATGTAGAGTATTGGCAGAGGAAAATCGAATTCGAAGTTTATGACTTTCAGCAGTTTGTTTTCATGGATTATGATTTTATCTCTAATTTGTTGCAATTGGTCATCGTCTAATATATCAATTCGGTCTTTTTTCTGCACCTTGGCCATGATTTTGTGGTATACATTGCAAATGCTCTTCATTTTTGGTCCCTCGATGTCTTTGAGTTTGAGAGCCAGAAGCATGCAGCTGGAAGCCACAATCTAAGCAACATAAAGAGACCAGTAGACGGGAAATTGAACTCACAAATCTGTCGTAGTTGATATAGCATTTTTTATAAAAGAAATAATGGCACAGGTTGATCGCGAGCGCTGTTATTGTGTACCTTCTGTTAATGACGCATTGTTATTCGTTTTGGTTGTAATAAGAGGTTATTTACTGTTTGAGGTTAATGGCGAGATCGATGATGAATTGAGCATTTCCATTCATGAGTTTTTTCTGCACCTCGATTGGGATTTCATATGCGGTGTTCGGATTTTTGAAAATAGCGTCTGGTTTTATGAGTAATTTATGAGGCAAAGGGACTCCTAGTTCCACGATATCCATTAGACGATAAAGACTTCGACTGACTGAGTGTTTCTAAAAAACAAATAAATTTAGTTTAGGCCCGAAACCTCTATTTTTTTTGAATTATTTAGCGGAGAATTATATAATAGACAAGTCTTCCCTTCCAAAAGGAGGGGGCAAATGGCTATACGTTCAGCTAGGGAAGAAATCATGTGGGAAAAAAGTTTAAGAGTTAACTATGTAGTGGAATAACAGCCATTTGGATCGATAGGGAATAACTTCTAATATCAAAGGAAATTCTCTAGCTTTCTGCTTATGTTTGCAGGATCTCTAAGAGAAAGTATGCAAAAGAGAAGTAATCAATAGCTTAGTCTACATTACAATCTATCAAAAGTCAAAACTCGAAGAGTAGAGTTTAATAAGTTAGTTTTACATTAAATTAATAATTTGAATTCTAAAAAAATTGTGAAAATTGACAATAAATTGGAAAGATTCTCTTCACATTGCGATCCAATAAAACTCCAACATGTCGACTTCAGATTTCATTACTGTTACGATTGGTATGGAGTGATAATTGCTTTTCGTGAGGGCAGCTTTCAGAGGAAGATTCAAAAATCTCAGCTCAATTTTCCCTGTGTTTTTGCAGCAGCTCTGGAATATTGCATGATGTCGATAGACTCACCTCGAAGGTCTCATCTCCGTGATCGGAAAGGGCCTAATGCTACATAACGAACAGAAAACGAGGCGCAATTTCGGAGTACTCGGAAATAAATTGAGAGTGAAGCAGGATCTATTCGAAGTGAGCCATGCTCGTTTATTTATGCTATTCAGTATTGAATTTCTGATGTCGTGTGATTTTGCAGTCTGAAATCCTCTGTTCTTCTCCACAAGAAAGAGGTGAGTAAGATTGATATTGCTCTCTAGTGCATCTATCCACCGCTTGGTGCATATGGAGGCAATAGAATGCAAAATAAGGCATGAAGGAGTGTTACTTGGGTTATGTGAGGAAATTTTGCCAACAAATTGTTCAAAGTTGGGGTTTAGGTTGTGAAGTTAATAATCTTGACTCTCGTGAGAAATTACGAGTAGTGGTAAATTATCATGACACTGATTGGAGAAAATTCACTATTTGAATTGAATATATGAGTATTGGTCATTCCAAGAAGATATTTATAAGATTGTATGAATGAAAAAAAGTATCAATTAATAAGTTTGAGGGCTGATTAAACGAGTGAATCGACTGATTAATTCCAAAAACTCTTTAATTCAAAATGAATCTACATGATTCCGATCGTGTGAGCAAACTTTAATTTCAAAGTATGTGCTAAGTGAAGCATATGAACTTGATCTCATTTAATAGTATATAGTTTGTGTGAATTAATTAGTATTGAGATCAGAATTTAACTATTTCTAATAATTTAATTAAGCAGAGAACTATCTCTGGGAAGAGTTGAAATACTAATTGCTGGAACATCATTTGCTCAGCATTGATGAACATGAATAACTTAGACTCAAATTCTGCATTAATGTCATTAAGTTAAGTCATGGAGATTTAGTAACTTCTCTTTTCTATACTATTAGGAAACTAGACAATAGTAAGACTTACTAACCTTATCAATGCTCATATTTTTTATGAGAATAGATTCATCCACCTTAATCAAATGAAATCTCAAAACTTCAGAATGAAAATTTCCTTGAGAAAGAATCCGAAAACTTCGCGATACACTGCTTTCCAATCATTAAATCACCTAAGTAGGTTCGTTTAGATTGTCAGAAGATAAGTTAATTTTACACCTTTTGCATTCAGATCATTCCAAACAAATCTCCTCGATCCGTATCAAACAGATAATATTATTTTTCGTTGCTCGATGCATCCGAATTGCCATTCGTGCTTGTCAAAAGGAAAATTTTTTCATTATACTGTTTACAATTTAAATGAGAAAAAATCATCAGGCAATTTCAATGCAAGCACGTTTTTATGCTGTTCAGAAAATCAGCTCGCAACCTATCATCCTTTGTGGCTTTTTTATCCCAGCTTACAATTGACTCACTACGCGAAGATCGAATTTCTTAATTCTGAAAATTTGTTTTCAGGCTTTTTCTCTTGCTTACGCAGGCTCATCATTCAGCGTTCTCTGTCTGCATTGAAATTCAGTGTTTCAAATTTAGAATATTAAATCTTCATTTTGTAGGGAGATGGGAAGGATTCAATACTTTTTGGAGTGAGTCTCTCTTTTTTTGTAGCAAATCAACTGCTTCTTGCGAGACCACACAAAATTGATCATCAAATTCAAAGATTGAAGTAATCTATGCTCTGAATGAAAAAGGAAAAGGGTTGTTGGCTCAATGAGCGGGAGTGACCCCAAAGCTGAAATGAACACAGAGAAAAATGAGTTTTCTCGTTTCCCACTAATGTTTCCTAGTTGAGGACAAAACATACTTAGCTTTTTGTCTTCACAGAAACCGTACTCATCACAGATGAATGCTGTGCGGCAGACATAATACGAAAGCTGTCACATTTATTAAGCTGTGGAAATCCCGCAGTCTCCCCCTGAAGCTTTTTTTCCAGCAAATTTATGAGTCTGATTCTCGCCTAGAGGGCATAGGCTGTAATTTGGGAAAAACTTCAGACATCCAGGTTTTCTCTATAGATATATAATATATCATCTCAACACTATGACATATCTTTCAGCTATGATGAATTTGATGAGGAGAAGAAAGAAAAAAAAAAATAGATTCTCAGAAAAAATTTCAACGAAACAAAAAAACGTCTTGTACTTGAAAAATGGAATCCGATTCTACAGTATCAATTAAATAAAGTTGTTACAATAAGGAATATGAAATAACAACGTCCCGGGGTAATCCAGCAACTACATATTTTGATTCTTGGGTTTACTATCATCTGAACTGTTCTTTTAGCTTAAATTTGTTGATTAGCACATAAGAGCTTTAGAATACTTTCAATTTTTAATTTCATCAACCAGCAATCTATTGTCTCGTTGAAAAACAACTCACACAACTGCTTTCAATGCTCAATTTTACTTTGACTCTTATTTCACACTGGTTTTCCATAAAATCACATTTGTACTAGCAAATTTCTTCCACTCTCGATGCATTTAAAAATCACATTGCCAGAGCTCCTCCACATTAAGCTCAATGTTCTCGCCTTCTTTTTGCCATTCGATCAATCAACGATAGCTTTGATTTCAATTTTTCTCTCATTTTAAATTTTTCCTACAATTCTAACTCTGACTTTGCTTAGCGTTATTGATGGCATTCGTCAACTTGCTATAGCAATGTCATTTTGCATTCAGCATTCACAAGTTTCTTTTTTAGATCGTTTTTAGTTTGAATCTAAATTCATATTCAATTTCTGAATCTCAGTTACTTGACGTAACTTTAATTATTAAATACTACCTATACAGGTCGTACTGATTAACTCAATCATCTAAATTAATCGATGTTAAAGTGTAAATCAATTACCTTATTCGATCAATGAAGTTAACTACTGTCATTTCAATATAAGAGCCATTACCTCAAGAAAAAATTTACCTTTAAGATAGTCTTATTAAATAAACGATAATTACCTGTAAACCAAGAAATGGAATCAATTTAGACAAATAGTTCTGCCAGGCTTAAACGAGCAACCTACATAAAGGTAACCTTCAAATCCCCCCTTTCCCACAAAGGAAAGTGCAAAAATGAGTACAAAAAAACTTCGCAGATACTCATAAAGCCAGATTCTATGAAGTCCGAATGTCCTATAGAACTTTTGGCATGAATAAACATAAGCAGGGCAACCCTATACCCAATTTCAGATAGTTACAAGCTTGGAAGGCATAGAAAAAATCATTTTTCTCAACTCAAAAACCAACCGGGTGTGACAGTAGTCCCATATAACACTGTGTTGGTAGTTTTGACACAAAAATTATCGATGCCATTCCAACAAGTAACCTTTTCATGAGCTTTTGAACTCCAATTTTTCGAGTTTTTTGTTTTGAGAAATAGAAAATTTTATATTATAAATCTAAAGTAAATCGAAATCTTTAATAAAGATAAAGAAAATTTAGTTGTATTATTGTTGAAGATATTATTATTAAGAGTCAAAAAGAAGGAATGAATGCTCAGATGATAGACTTGCACTACTACTCCAAGAGGAAATAGCTATTCCCGAAGTATCTCAAGTTTTCATATTGAAAGGGAAGATTCAACTATTTTTGCATCAATAATACTTTGGTTACAAGAGGAAATTACATTTAATAATGTGAGATTCAATTACTAATTACTAACATTAATTAAATTATTCTTCATTAAAAATTACTGATTCATCGGAATTTCTAGATCGCACCAAAGTTATATTGCTTGGATTCTAACTCTGGTCTGACTAGCTTCGATGAAGGAGTTTCGTCACTCGCTCATGTCGGTGTTTGGAGAGCAGTTTCGAATGAGAAAGTGCTACTTAATCAAATAGGATTTATTTCACCAAATCACAATGCGATATATTACGATGGGGAGCAGGATTGATATTGGCTGTCTTTATTAAAGAACAGGGGTCTGAAAAATTGGTGTTGGATCATTTTGTTTAGAGGGAAGTTAATCGAAACTTCTAAAACATGAAATGTCCGACAAGAAAATAACCAATCTCATCTCAGAAAAGGAGTGATCTTGTCTCATTAGATAAGCTGTCATGATGGAATCTCTCGTCTACAATTACAAATTTTCCTTTATTTTGAGCGCATCAGTAAGTACAGTGAGTCAGCCTTCAGTTTTCTACTCTGAGAAAATTAATAGAAATTATTGGGGAGGCGAAATTTGCGATGGTATCTTCTCAAATTCCACAGATCTAAGGAATATTAAATCGCACAAACCACGACAATTACAACTAATGTGTGACGTTTTTCAGCCAAAATGTTAGGAAACCCCATATCATTTTGACGCAAGTTTACATTTATTTTGAGCTAACTTGTTGCTAATATTTTCATGGCATTATATTCAAATGAGCCAAGAGCCCCTATGAGCTCTCCATAGTAATCAATCAATCAAATCAAGATGAAGTCGAAGTTAGAATGGTTTCTTTTTGGAAATGAATTTGCTTCATAATTTGTTTCATCTACCTGAGAAATATTTCAAATGTTCTTTGCAAAGTGACAATATTGCACTGGTAGTTCGAGTTTTACGTCCCAAAATAATGGAGTGATAATCAAGTTGAGAACTCGAGACTTTGAACTCTTTTCATTCCAGCCTCTATTAGAAACTAAGGGTGAGTAATTCCACATGTAAATCAATCAGAAACAGATACTAGATTATTATATCACATTATTAAAATGCTTTTGAATAAAGATGAAAATCTGTTGACTTTTAGAGCAGGAATGTATCCCTACTCTAATTGAACTTTCCGCGTGAAACTACTTGTATTGAATAAATCTCTTTCGAAATATACTAAGAATTGTATTTCGTTATGAACTCTGGTAACTTTTTCACTGTGAATTATTTATTTTCCACACTTAATGAGATTGCTCATATCTTTAGATTATACTTTTTGAAAAATTCGTTGTGATGTTATCGAAAATGTCGAGATGAATTTGAACATTATATTTGATTGAAAATATGAGTAGGAACTTTTACCGTAATTATTATTTTGCAATTCGCCTTATACCTCAAGACTCTATAATAATGGTTTTCGTACCTATTACATTCATTCAGGATCTTTGGCTCTTCCCTTTTATTCTAGCAATGCCTATATTGCTTTTTGTGCCTCTTTCAAAAAATCATCTTTACACCCAAAAAATACCAAAAACCTGAAGAAGAAGAAAAATGATTTTGAAATATTTATAAACAAAATTTTTATTAATTTTTTCGATTTATCACTTTTCTATAAGCATATCTTTTGCAATTGAATACTTTATGTACTCGATTTGACGAAGAAATGGTTCAGGTTTGCTTCTAAAATCAATGTAGGAGCTTATTATTGGGCCGATATCCTTAGACGTATCCTAATAATTCAGAGATAGACTATTTTAGTAGACCCTCAAGACAAACGATATTACCATACACTTATCAATGCGCGTAAAATAATAAAATTTTGGACTATTCTCCTGCTGTTCTACTGCTCAGCCTCTATAATTAACACAAAATGTAGATGCTTGAAAAGCGATCAGTATCGTCCCTCTTAGACACATTCCGATAAAATTCTTCTGATACAATTGCAAATTTTATCTAGCGATACTTAACTTATTCAGGTATCCATCTACCGGCAAGAAATGACTCATTAGACCTACCAAGCGCTTCATCTTGCCATGAAATACTATTTATCGTTTCTGATTATTCATCAAAGATTAGTAGAACTACCGCTCTAAAACGCGTGACGCGCAACAAACACATGACTTGACGACTCTTTCTTCCTGATGAAAGAATATTTCGACTTCAATTTACTTTTCCATAGCTCTAGCGCAAATCAATTACATGAAAAGGAAAACTCCATTTTTCTCTTTTTCTTCCTAAAGTCTTCTCTTGAAAAACTTACTACCATGCCAAAGGACTTTACGTCATAATCGTCTTTACTTCACTTAGAGTGTGGGTAATACTGCTGTAAGTCAGATATAAGAATTTGTTAGAAGCTCTGGGATATTTGACAATTACCCTTTGTCAATTCTCAGGAATCAATTTGGATGGTCGGTATAGTTAATGAAAAGAGAACAGTAGATAGAACCGATTTTTGAATCGAATTATTTTAATTATCCAGGCAGAATGCAGGGCAGTTTTGGCGGCAAATTGCCCTTGCCCTGTGTAAATAAAATTATTTAAGTATCTATTGCGTTTTTATCTATCCAAATTAATATACCAATCGAACTCTCAAGGTTTAACCCAAACAATAGGAAAATTTTCAAAAAAAAAAGGTTTTTTGCCTGAAATCAAAAACAGAATAGTTTCTCAAACTACCTACAAATCCAAACTACCCTAATGTTCAATGCCTCTGAATCAAATCCACTCAAAACCTCAGACATGAATCGTTTTCTCGATTCCCCGACAGTGAAAAACGCATTTCAGAAGAATCTGCCCCAAATCAGCTGCCTTCGTGCACCAGAGAGCGTCAAAAAGCATGCTTCATATTTTGAAAGCCATCTTCAGAGCAACAACTCCAACGAATCAGCAAACTTTGATCAAAATGCAACGCTTATCGAGCGAAAAGCAGAAACTCAGCCAATACTTCAGGAAAATTTTCAGTTAGAACCAGAGAACAATGGACCTCAGCCTAAAGCTATGAACGCAGATGTGATCAGTGAAAAAATGGAAAGAGCTTCAAACAAATTCGAGATCAACGCTTTAATATCTAAACTCAGCCAGCTTCAAAATAATCATCATACAAGCGATTCCTCGCCAATGCTCAACGAAAACCAAATTTTTGACCTCGAAGAGAACACTCTCTTTTCCAATAAAGTCAAGGGCTTCGGAGATCATCAGAAAACAGTCAAGTCAGCTATGCTTCCCTCCTTCAGGGACCGAACCTTCCCCACAAAATCGCGAACACTCAATCTAGATAGCTCAGAAGTTAGCGATTTCGAATTGGATAGGGGCAATGGAAACGGAGGTCTTATGCAGAGTATTTTTCAAAACCTCCGCAACAGCGATTATGGTTGTAAAACGGTCAGGCCGTTAGATAAATCAAATCACAATTTTGTAAAGCAGCCATCGGAAATTCCTTGTGGAATTATCAAAACCGAAAAAAGGCATTTTTCTGGAAAATTAAATGTGCAGCAAATTGGATCAGACGCGACGGAAAAAAGAGGCTTTTGCAAAAATTTGTTCGCCAAACATTTCAGTAATGATGACGAAGATGAGGTTGAGGTTGAAAATGAAAGGTCTTTGACACTATTACAAGGACCGGCGAAAAAGCTGTTCATGGATTCTCCTGGGCTCAGATTTTGCCAACAGTTGAGCGGATCGAACGCCTCTACTGCTCTTAACAGCCTAAATCCATCGAATAGAAATAGCAATGATGTGATAACTCCGCCTCAATTTCTCCAAAGCAGCTCGATCGGAGCGGAATTATTTGAAGAAGAACCGAAATTTTCTCAGCCAAAACCGCATCTAATGCTCAACGAGGACAAGGTCATCCCCTCTCCGACCCTTGCAAGCCAAGATGTTCATAGTTTTCTGCCTGAAAGAACGTTTTTATCTTCAGTTTGCATGCTGAAAGACTCGAAAATTCAGCCCGGGACCTCACCACGAATCGGTTCCTATTTGAATGTTGATCTCAAGTCTAGTCCTTCGAAGAATTCGCTTTCTGAATTGCCTGAATCTTCTCGGTTTAGTGTTGGATACGAGAAGTGTGAGGAACTTGGAAGGGGGACGTTCGGTAAGGTTTACAGGTGCATCGGGCGGATAGATGGAGCAGAATACGCTGTGAAGGTTATCCCTCAAAGGAGCCGAGGAATTTCGAGAGTAGATAGAGCTCTGAACGAGATTCAGATCCACGCTGCTGTATCCCAGAATGAAGAATCGTATTTCTCGAGATATTATAACTCCTGGGCTGAAGATGGGAATTTCTATTTAGTGGTAACCTATAAGTTTCTATCTCTGAGCCTCTAACGTTTGTTCCATTAGATGGAATATTGTCCTTGCAATTTGACAAAAATGGTGACTATGGGAACTAAGATGACTGAGCCAGTGATCCGGAATGTGCTCAGAGATGTCTGCTTGGGTCTACAACAGCTGCACCGTATGAATTATGCTCATCTTGACATTAAACCAGGTAAATTTGCTTTTATGATCTCTGAATACTAAGCTAATTCGCAATAGATAACATATTGTACTCAAAGGACGGAAAATACAAAATAACCGACTTAGGGCTCGCCCGAATAGCTGATAGAAACCCTAACGAGGACGTTGACGAAGGAGATCAGCGTTATTTTGCCCCTGAATTTCTGAACGATTTCAAAGGTGTGACTCAAACTGCTTCTGTACTTACGAAAGCCGATATATGTTCTCTTGGAGTGACTATTTATGAGCTTATGATAGGTAACTTCCTTAATTAAGTTCGCTCTTGATTTATGAATCGATGCAATAGGAGAAGAAATGCCGAAAGGGGGAGATGAATGGCACAATATTCGGGGCGGCATCCTGCCAAAATTGGACAATTTACAAAATTATTCAGATTCACTCAAAGCAATGGTGCGTCTCATGTTGAGCGCGGACCCGCTGTCGAGGCCTTCAGCTGATGAAATATTATCTAGATTGCTCCCAGATAGCATGACGCTTGAAATCCAAGGGGAAAAGGCTGAGAAGGTGCTTATTAAGAGTCAAATGATGGAGACTGAGGCAGCGCAGCAGAACTCGAGGAAGTACACCGCTTAAAGACGGTCGTCCAACCGTGTTAACAATTTTTTGATAAATATAACTTAGTCCTTATAGGAATTTCGGATAACGGTCACCAGGCAGTTTTGCTCGTGCCTGTGTGAGAAAAACGATTTTTGAAGATATTTGGGGAGTATAGTATCCTCAAAACAAAATTTTTGTTAATTTTCAAGTCGTTTGCCTGCAAATCTTGAAAATATCTATGATTTTTGGTTTTAGGATAGATACTCTTTGTTTTGTATTTCAAACAGAGTCTTTGTTTTTGTTCTCTATGAAAGTCTATTTAAAAAGAAATAGTAAATGCCTCATAACATCTCCAACAAACAACTCATCTCCTCATTATCTTCATTGCGAAACCACCAAATTACAAGACCAGTAAGAAAGGCCAAATTTTTAAGAATTGATTGAGTTAACAAAGCAGAAACGAATAGAAATTGTTACATGAAATGGAAATGACTAAAGGGTGGTATGTATGTATAAACAAAAAACCTAACTGCTTTACTACAAACTAATAGAGCTTAAGAATCATCATCTTCCAAATCTATATCATCAGCTAGGTCTCTCTCCTTCATAAGCTCCTTAAACTTAGCTGCAGTGATTTGTCCTTTCTTAAGCTTTTTGTAGAGCCGTTCTTCAGTTGTAAAATCGTCCAGGTCCTTCAAATCGGCCTTTATGATTAGTTAGTTAGACAATGAGATAATGGTTGCATCGTACCTCCATGCGTGCTCTTCGCCTCTGGGATTTGCTCTTTGGTTTTTGAGCTTTCTTTTTCTCGGTAACTTTCTTAGCTTCTTCGGCTCTTTGCTTACGTTCCTCTAAAAGATAAAACGAGTTAAATTAGTTTTCGTGCGATTTATATGGTTATTACCAAGTTTTTTTTGATTAATTTCCTTCTTTTCCTCAAATTGCTTCTGCTTGTTTTGGTCTTTAAACTCAATTGCCTCAAAATCGATGTCTGTTGCTTCGAACTGGACTTTCTTGCCCAAAATTTCTTTGATTCTTGGGAGACGGAACAAGAAGAAGGAATGCGCGACATCTCCAATGTTTAGATGCTTGAACTGGAAGATATATGCTAGCTGGTTGCAATTGAGAGTTATTGCGACTGAGATGTATAAGGAATTATTACATCATGCTCTTTGTAGCTTCTTATAAAAGACACAAATGCTGCCTTTGATTTTTCGATGAGATCTCTGTCAGTTTTCAAGATTTCCTTTGGTAGAGCAAAATTAGAGCTCAGGCACGAGAATAGGGAGGAAGTACATGCATCTTTGTTTTTACAGACTCAAAGTTTTCCGTCTTGACTCCCTCTTTGTCAGCATCCTCGTCCTTCTCAGGATCATACGGAGCCATTTCTATCTAAACATCAAACAAAAAAATATGAGCTTAATTCGTTCTTCAGAAATCGAGGTCTTACTCCTTTCATCTTCATGAAATCCAAATAAGATTTTTCGTTTTCGTTGAGTGTAAGCACAGCCTAAGCCCGAATCCATTAGCTTTCTGATAGAGCAATATAGGATCTTACATTTCCATTTCTGCCGACTCTAGCAGTTCTTCCTATTCTGTGAATGTAGAACGAAGGGTCCTATAACGCGAGTTTAAGCAAAGATGATGATGAGAGTTCAGGGTACCTGTGGCGGGTCGATTTGAACGATCCAATTGACATCAGGAAAATCGATACCTCTCGCCAGGACGTCGGTTGTAAACAAGAATCCCTCTGGTTCTTTTGAATAGTGCTCGATGACTTTATTTCGTTTCTTTTGTTTCATTTGCCCATGAATAAAAAAGATTTTTTGCTCTAACAACGCAATTCACCACATATTAGATGAAATCCGTAATCATCATTGCTTTACTTGTAAGGGAAGGGAACAATGAGAGAAGCTTGCTGTAATACGTCGTCGAGTTGCATGTATTAAAGAAAACCAGCACTTTTTCCTTGATGTGGCTTTGCAGAAAATTAATCAGGAAGGTCATTTTTTCCGAGCGGCTCGGAGTCATCAAATAGAAATTCTTCAACGTCTTTGGAATGGCAACTCTGTCAGTATTGCTCACTTGCCCCTTTCCACTTTTATCTTGCTCCTCCTAACAATTTTTCTCTTTAACACCTCACCATGCACTCTATAATTCTACCTGAACTCTGATCAAAGCAGGGTTTCTCATACCAAGCTTCTTGAAAGCCTTTGTTTCTTTGTTCGATAGCGTTGCTGAGAAGATGCCGGTTCTACGCTGCTTAGGAAGGCTATTCTAGAAATTAAAACAAGGGCTTCTTAATGCTCTTTCACCTGTCTAGAATATGACTGAGATCGAATTCGTATTCCGAATCCAACAGACGATCTGCCTCATCTTATTTATGCACGAAAAGTTAGAATTATGCGAGTTTCGTAGTGTTATTACCCATGATGAAGAAATAAAGAGATCTCATATTAATATGCTCAGATTTTCTTTCAAGGATTTCTCGAATTTTTCCCGGAGTTGCGACGATGAAATTGCAACCTTTTTCTTCAATTTTCTTCAAGTCTTGGTCGGTATGCGTTCCTCCGGTCAATAAACAAAGACTAAATTTGCCTAATTCATTTAGAAGTTTCCTGGCGACTTCCGTTATTTGTTGAGCGAGCTCTCTAAAGCGTCATATTAGAACAACTGCGGTAGTTTTATTATGAAATACCGTGTAGGAGCCAAAACGAGTCCTAAAACGTCGCTTTTCTTTGCATCGCGATAATTTTTCAAGCAATAGTTCAAGAAGGGAACCAGAAATGCCAGTGTCTTTCCAGATCCGGTAGCAGCCTATCAAATGCACTCAGATTGGTTGTATCGTAGGAATAGAAACCTCGACTGCAACGTCAAATGATTTTGCGAATAAGGGAATGACAGCGGTTTGGACAGGCATGAGGTATTCGAAACCAAAGGCTTTTTTTACTGCAATGACGAGCTCTTCCTCGAGATCGATTTCGAGGTCTTCCCACTTAGTTGAACTGGTTACGGAATTCATGAGAAAGAAGCGAGTGATTTAGCTAAATAAGGGATTTATTGCTTTATCTTATTTCAAAGGACAAATTCTGCTCGGGAATAAGTCTTTTCGCTAACAAACTAAACTTAGAGAAAACTCAGCCTAACAGGCAGTTTCCAACCCACAAACCATGGGCAGGCCACTGAAGGATGTACACTCATGAATAACTAATTGTTGAGAGAAAGCTTTTTTCAATAATTCCAACAATGATTGACAAGCTGCTTAATACACAAGGAACTAATGATAACATCATAATCGAAGAATAACTGTTATTGTCCATAAAAACGATATTGGTCACGAGGGACAACTTTTCAAATTTTCAACGCTATATAATTTAACAATCAAAGCAACCTAAAAGCACAATTACAACAGACTTTCCTGAGTTAAGACAAAGTAGTCACCTCAACAAGTTCCTATCCATAGCTTTCTCATGAATACAATAAAAAAGATTTAAAACAAATTTTGAATGAACACACAGAACAAAAATAGTAAAAATTTAAAGAATTTAATAATAACACTCAAATCTATGAATCAGCATAATAATAATAAGTTTGAAACTCAACTCACAATGATTTTCCATTGTAACCGTCATCTAGAACGTGGGTGATTCCACCCAATAAATCGGCTAAAACCTTCAAATTTAATTTCATAATGCCCTTATCACTGCCACATTACGTTTGTCGTGGCATGATAAGGTCTATTCCAACAAGCATTAATCCGCTAAAAACTTATGAGAAAGCAATTCAGCTGCTTGAGGTCTCTCATTGGGCTCTCTCTTCAGGCATAATGAAATAAAATCTTTCAGCTCTTCGCTCAAAGTTTCAGGAAAAGCTGGCAGATCTTTGGTCCTTGAGATATTCAACATTAAAGTAAAATGATTCTCGACGTTGTATTGACTCCAAGGGGTTTTACCAGTTGCCATTTCAACAATCGTGCATCCAAGTGACCAGATATCGGATTTCCTCTTATTGTGTTTTTTCCCATCAGCATCTTCCCAAAGTTCCGGCGCCATCCATGGGATGGTTCCTGTCACTTTTTCGAGCTTTCCGCTGCCCAGGGTTCGTTCAATCTCAGCCGAGCATCCGAAATCTGCCAGCTTCACTGTCCCGTCCTTGTGAATCAAGATATTCGCGCCCTTGATGTCTTGATGAGCCACCCCTTTCTCATGCAGATATTTCAAGCCAGCCAAGATCTGTTTAAGATAAACTTTAATCGTCTTTTCTTGTAAAGGGCCAAATCGCTCGTATATTGAACGAATGCTTCCTAAAATTTACAATTAATGCCTCGCAATTGTTGATTCATTACCTTCAGCAACATATTCCATATAAATATACAAGTGACTATCCAACGTCTCGTGCCCAAGGTATTGCACAATGTTCTCATGCTGGCATTGCTGAAGATTCAACAACTCATTCTAGAAAAAACATTTCATTAAATTTCCATGATGCACGTCAGGACACTTACATCAATTCTTCTCTTATCATCGCGCCCAATCTCATTATTTAAAACTGGAATCTTTTTCACAGCAATGATGCGCCCAGTGTCAACCTCCATGGCTTTGTACACTTTCCCAAAGCTGCCTGATCCAATGGGATCTTTAGATCCCAATTTCCATTCTATAATCTTACCGAATTTTTCCTATGTAAACAAAAAATTTTAAAAATTCCTGCTTCAAAGACTTTAATTTACATTTTCCTTTTTGATCACTGATTCTTTCGCATTTAACTTTACACTAGCACTATTCTTATCTTCCGCAGCATCCTCAACCATTATTTGAGGCTTAATAATATCAAGACTCCCTTTCCTCCAAGGGTGCATTATAGTGTTATTGTTAAAATTAAAAAGATTCTGAAACGCCGGCGGTTTTGCCTGTTTATTTTCCTCCACCACGTCGTTTTCAATCCGGATAACTCTCAGACTGTCTCTTATCACCTGAGACTCACTTGGGTTGTTAGGCTGACTGCTATCCGAACCATTTGAACTTCGAACATTGCCAGAATTTCTTCCCGACTTGCCCAAGTGTCGCTCGTTACGGAGGATAAAACTGCAATTGCGGTCCAATGAGCTGCTCTTATGCTTCTCATAGGACTCTTTCGACCCTGAGAGACTCAGGGAACTAACCACACTGAACGATTTATCGAAAATGCCTCCGCGATTTGAACTACTGAATATCGATTGATCGAAATCATCTTTAATGGTTTCTTCTAAATGCGAGTTCTTCTTCTTCTGGTCCTGATCTGATGGCAAATTTCTCCTCACTTTGCTTTTCCTCATCTCATAAATCACAGGACTCTGGAACTTCTTGCTGAAACTCGTGTTTGCTTCCGATTCCTGGTTCTGCAGCATTTCATTTGATTCATTCTGCTTTTGAATGGCCTCTTTTAGTTTGCTTTTCTTTTTACTCAGCTGCTCGGGCTGAGGCAAAAGTTTCAGTCCCACCTCAGCTTCTTGAGTTTTTGCGTCAATAAATTTGGCCTTCAAAAACGACCGTTTTCTGTCGTCCTCTTGGCTGCCTGGCTTTGAAACGCTCCCCAATCCAGGAAGTATTTTGGTTGACATGTGGTGGTTTTCCATCGAAATGTGCTTTCCGCGAATTGGCAACGAGTCGAAATTTGGTTGATGATGATGAAAGTCTTTGACTTCATGATGTCTCAAAGAAGGAATGCTATTCTTCTTCCCAGAGAGCGAGTTCACTGAAATACTTTCAAGTTTTTGGGCCAGAACACTCGGGTTCAAAGTTTTTGCTTTCTGCTCCTTAGTCAGCTTTTCCAACGGCACTCGCAGCGGCGAATGCGCTTCGTTCTTGAAAAGCTCCGTTTTGAATGATTTCTGGCTCGAAGTATGATTTCCAGCCCGCGTGAGCTGTGTCAATTGAGGCATTTTGGGCCGCTTCTTTGCGGAAATAGTCTCCAGGACCCCTCCGTCCATGTTTTGAAGAGATACGTTTTTGTTAGGAGACTGTGGATCCAATTTCATCAGCGAATTTTTTTGAACTACTTGACCTATCGCATATAAAGTTCCGGAAATAAGAATTAGAATTTTTTGTACCTAACCCTGGTGTTTTTGCTCGGGTAACCTCTTGCTTTGAGTTCAACGAGCTTGAGCTTGTGTTTCGAATGGGCGGTGCGTGGTACGACTTCTCCTTGGCGTCAAGGGATTTTTTCCGATCAGCTCTAGAAAATCACGGGCTATTATGAGGAAGAGGTGGTAAAATTCACTGTTGTAAGTTCGGACGGGCAGAGGAAAATAACGGCATCCTTCCGGGCTCATTATCGTAAGTATTTAACATCAGAACGAATTTTCTAATTTGCTCCTCTTGATTTATGTAGAGCTCTATTTATTCTTTGCCGATCTTGTAATTTAAATCCAGTTAAAAAATATATATCGCTTAATCAGGTTGTCTGATCATGATTAAGCGATTAACGATCTAAATTATTTTCCTTTGAATCAAAATTAGCTCCGTGTCGCTTTGAAAAATCGTCGGGGTAATAAAAATCGTACCGAGGACGACGAACCTCTGAAGACGAAAAGGACTCTTAATCTGCAACTAAAATGATCTCTTCGAAATATTTATCAGTAATTAAAGGGGGAATATGAATAAGTTTTGAGCTGATTAGGTTTACTGCAATTGATCGGGTTAGTGAAAGTACTAATATTAAGAATAATGAGACCAATGGCTTGACCTCGTCTATA
>ENA-UOTZ01000066-UOTZ01000066.1-compost-metagenome-genome-assembly--contig:-NODE-66-length-71293-cov-13.328760_pt1 | contig 71293 bp, 45 predicted proteins | sample MGYA00238144_ERZ746983 | MGnify/ENA primary metagenome ERZ746983 (study PRJEB28759, sample SAMN06268863) | compost metagenome | isolation source: single cell | place: USA: California, Emeryville, Joint...
GGAGGAGATGTTGCAGGTCAAAATCTATCGTCTTCGGTGGCAAAAAGAAAGAAAAGAAGGGCAGGATCAATGATTAGAAACCTCCTCAGAACCACCTATCGAAGCATTAAAAATCAGTTGATACTGTTTTCCAGCGCAGCGATGGGAGGAACTTTGCTTCTAATGATGAGTTTCATCATTATTCACTTGCTTAACGTGCTCAACGGAGCAGAAATGAGCAATCCTTCGATGTTCTACCTGTCAGTGTTCTTCTATTTCTTCACTCCACTGTTTCTTATCCTCGGGTTCCTTCTTGTTGGCTGGCAAACCAAGCTGAAATTGAAAAGCACGTTCGTTCCAGTCTTAGCAGCCTTCTTGCCAATGTTTGTTACGATGCCGCTTGCCAACGCGATGGTAAACGACGAAATTCTTTCGGAAATAGGCACCTTGCTGATATTCCTCCCGGCGATGTCGGTTGGATTTTGGTTGACTATCTCTTACTTCTTTGAACGACATCGAAAAATTCGAACAGCACTCGTCGCTTTTATCTTCATCTTCTTCTACATACCTCTACTCGTTGTTCGATCTATGCGCGAGGTCAACGGTTTCGGCAGCATCGATGCTCTGGGACAATTCACTGAATTCACACTAGTCGGCATCGGAGCCTTAGTGGTGCTATCACTGTTCCTCTATCTTATAGTTCGAATACTCATCATGGACGAGGCGGAAGTGCAAGGTCGCTATGGCAATCAGCAGTACAAGATTATGACTATGTTTAGATGGGATATACAGAACTGGGGGTATTGGGCCAACTCGTTAGGCTTCATCGTCTCTACAGCAATCACGCTTTGGAGCTACTTCCATGCGTCAAGGCGAGTGTCGCAGCCACTGAAAGGATTGGTGCTTGGCCTGACTCTTGTTTATTTACAAACTTTTTACATAAGCAATCTTGCGCTGCGACTTTACGTGGTTCATTATCGAAAGGACATTAAGAAAACAAGACTAAGCTTCGATGATAAGTTGTTCGCGGATCAAGACACTCATTCACAGAGGATCTCGAACTTTATCGAAAACAACGACCTCAAAGACAAGCAGCTACAAAGAATCGCTAGTAACAGCAAAGTAACTCGGTTCTTAGTTGTGACTCACATCGGAGTGCTGGTTCCTTTGTTTGTGATTTTGGCTATTGCGTTCGGTGGAGCTAGATTAAAGCAACCTGCCTTTGTCTTCTTGGCATTAGCGGTTGGAACGCTCATCAACATGGGTCTCTATCATTTTTATAACGAGTGGAAGAAGTACAACCCAATCAGCTCAAGGTTTATTGTACCAGCCGTCATTACGTATGTTTGGATCGCAGTGGTCTGCCCACTCGGAGCACTCCTTCCCGCAGCCAACGTTTTCTATGGTGTGAACTCAGAGGACTATCCGAAGCTCCAACGAATCACTGTGGGAACAATCGCGCTCTGGATTCTCGTTACAATAGCGTTACTCGCGATAATTGCAAATCTATTCACAAAGAAAGTGGAGTTTGATCGCAAGGTTAGGTTTATTAACAACTTCATGAGGAGAGAACTCGATAAGATCGCGGTGAAATCAGACAGCTACATCCTTCGAAAAATCTATGAAGATTGGATCAACAAAGGCGAGAAAGAACTCTCGAAAATGCTGAAAGAAAATGGAAAGCCAGCTTTCTGGTGGCCGATTCCAAAAACTTGTCACCTTACGCAATACTCGAAAATGCTGATTGACTACGACGCGTACAAAAAACTTCGCATAAGATTCAGAAACAAAGCGGAAGGAATTGAAAGCGGAGACCATGACCGAGACGCGCTTGATCTCACCCGCAAAAAGTACGATAATAAGAAGAATTGGTGCAACTTCTGCGATGGCAGTAAAGCTTGTCACCATTGCACCGAATACTGTTTTCCTAGTGTCGACGAATGGGGGAACCCAATCCGCGACCCTAATGAGAAAAAGCCCGTTGATCTCGAAGACGAGCCTTTAGAATTCGCTCCCAAGCTCGAAGAGATCTTAGCGGTCGATTACAACGATATCCAGAAGATCGATCTCTCGGGTAACGGACTAGGCGACGATTCCGATCAAGATGTCGACGATGAGGATTACGATCCTGAGGGGTACGCCGAAGACGCGAGTGTTATGGGTCACAAAATCGAAATTATGGGTGTTGATTTCTGGCCCTTGGATCCTCGAGTCTATCGCGCTATGATCGTTTACTGCTTTGCGGTTAAAGTGCACGTGAACCAAGAGACCAAGATCAATTTCTTGAAATTAGTGTTCAGACTCTTTGCTATTGGCAATTGGAGGGAATATGATGAGCGCTGGCTTGATTACACGGGCTACAAGAAGCTGCTTGAGCTCTCTGGCATTATTCCTTCTCGCAACTTCCCAGACTACATGATTGATGTTGTATATTCAAAGTACTGCCATAGAGACCGAGGGAATAAATTTGAGCCGATCAACTGGGAGAGATTCGAAGGATTTGTCACTGAGATCGCTAAAGTGAAATACCCGAACGAAACTAGCGACAGAGAAGCTCTTGCGAAGCTGATCAGATACTATATGTATCCGAATCTTCTGCATTTGCTTCCTTCCATGCATAAAGGAATGCCGGATGAATGGAGGTACATGTCTTACCTGATAAATAAGTATAGAAAAATGGCGATGCAAAAGAGGAAACTAAAAGCGCTTGGGTTCACGAAAGAAGAGATTGATAAAATCCTGCAGTTGTCTGATGAAGAGATCGAATCGATAATAGCCCAAAAGGAAAAAGAAATCGCAGAAGCCAAGGAGAGAGCTCGACTAGCAGCAGAGGAAGAGGCAGCTCACCATGGAGAAGAGAATGTCTCATTGATGATGGGAGATGAGAAATATTCAGGACAAAACCAACGAAAGAAAAAACCGTGGTCGAAATGTAGACGATGCATGATCGCGCTATGCAGTCGGACGAGCAAGTGCTGGAGGGCGATGAAAAAAGGCTGTACGACGCTATTTAAGGACATCTTTTTCTTCAACCCAAATGATATTAAACCCAGCAGAGTAGATCAGTACATCGACGATCTTCACAAGCAAGAGGAAGAAGAACGAAAAGATGCTAGGTTCGATGAGAAGATGGAGCAAGGGAGAAAAGAAGATGATTTTGCTGAAGATTCCGAGGAAGGTGAGGAGGAGAAAGTTAACATTCAGTCAGGAAGTAAAGGCGATAAAGAAGGTGTAGACCCGTTGAATATGGGAACAGGGGCACGAAAGAAAATGAAATATCAGAAGAAAGCGAGGAAAATATATGATCATAAACCGAGCCCTGACTGGCCCGTGATTGTTGATGTGATGATGGCTGCGATTCAGGCAGGAGAGCGAGAGTATTCTGATCTGAAAGACAGTCTGAGGAATACTCCTTGGAAGACGAGTTTCGCGAATATCGTTGCTTTGATTATTCGAATTGTGTCTATTTATTCAATCGGAGCGTTTGGATTTAGCCCGTCGATAGTTTGGAACATCCCAGACAAGTTGCTTGCTATTCTTATATCCGTCAATGGATACACGGGATTGGTAAATTTTGAAATTATTCTCAATTTAGTAATGTGATCTTTTCTTCTCCGATAGGGCACTTATGATGCACTTTTCATTGCTTGTTTTGTGATCGCGTTTTTCTATGTTGCTCTCGGCGCTCATGCTCTGAAGGACGCAAAGAAGGGTCTGCTAGGAACAGTAAGGATATATCGTTCTAGGGGGAGTGGGCTAACTCTGTTCAAAATAGAATATTAACGGCGACCGAACTCGTTTCCCACAGTTGAGATTCTTCCAATCGCAACTTTTGAATATTTTGAGCCAAGCACTATTCATTATGTTCATGAAAACCTTCATTGCTGCTTATTCCTGCGATTTCACTACGGTAAGCTGGTTTTGATTTATAATGGATGCTTATTAACTTTCTCATAGGATCCTTACGTCTTATACACCGACTCGGAAATGATTTGTAACTCTGGCAAGCATAAAGCGTTTATGGTTCTCGCAGTCTTCGGAATGCTGCTGTTCTATCCAATAGCGTCGTTCCTCTACCCAAATCTCCAAGTTGCCGATGAGGCAGATGATCTCAGATATGAGCCAGCATTTTTGGTCATCGAAACTCAGTCCAAGCTGTTCCTTGCAGGTAATTCTCATGTGCTATGATTTTTTTTGCTCTAACATCATTTGTAACACAGGTTTCGCTGTTTTCTTCCCTGACGCAGGAACCATCACAGTCGCACTGAGCGTTGGTGTATTTGTCAATTTGGGCCTTGCCATGCTGAACAAGGCTACAGTCCCAGGCATGATCCGTGTACTTGTTCCTTGGGAGACTGGAATATATGTTGCTGGAGCTTGGGTATTTTTTCCCCATTTTTTTCATCACTGAATCTTATTTTTTCATAAACAGCTTTGTATCTGTGGTATAGTAGTGAACCAAACAGGAATCAACTACATCGGCTTGGGCCTTTTGATTGTTGGATGGATTGTTATTTTCTTCCTCTCTGCGATTGGAGCACGCAAAGTGCGAAAATTCTTGAAAAATCGACAGCATCAAGGATATAAGCCTGTCATGGCAACCACGGCTGAGAAATCTCCGAAAAAAGTCGACAATCATCAGCAGTTGCAGTTCTCAAGCAACGTTGACTCTCAAGGAACCGAACGTAAAATGAAACCGACACAAGAGATAGAGTTATCCAAGACCAATCGAAATATTGCAGATTTAAATGAAGCTCTAAATGACAAGCCTCAAATAGGCTCTGAAGTTGAAGGCGGATCTGTGGCGATAAACATCAAAGACGTTCATCATCATGATACTTCGCTGCAATCGCATGTTGACCTACAAGCTTCGAAAATGCAGGATGTCGACGCTTCAGTCGAAAATAAATTAGTAGGAAAAAGCGGAGTGAGGTTTCAGAACAGACGAAGAAGACCTCAACAGGGAAGTGTGATCCACCTCGATGATTCCGACAGTGAATCACATCTAGGAGAGCATAATTTTTCTAAGCAACGTGACTCCTCGAAACCATTCTAATTTAATCTCAATTTATTGCAATCAGGCCCACATTTCTGAGAGAAACGTGGGCTTGGACTGCTTGATGTGCCTCAAACTAATGTAATAATGTATTAGCAATTAATTTATTGGAGTAATTGTGTGCAAAATGAATTGAATGCTTTGCTTTTTGATGTCATTATAATATCCAAAATGCACTCTTAATAGGAACTAGCAATGTTAACACGAAAATTATCGCAACCTTCCTCTGTGTGAGATATTTGTAAGCAATATGATCCGTCAATAATTAAGCCATTCTCAATGTCCAAGTATTGGTACTTTATTGATGTGCGGATGACATTTTTTGAATTGTTTCGGAGTTGAAGAATCTAAAATGACTTTTCTTGAATAGATCTTTGTCTCCTAATAAATGAACATGGACCTTGACTAGCTTTCAAGTTCTCTGAGTGCAATAAATTCAAATTAGAAATTAAGGATCAAATCAAAAAGATTTAATAATTTTTTAAAAAAGTCAAATAAAAAGCTGTGCAGATTCAAATTGTAGCCATTATTTCGTGAATGGCTTTCCAAACATAAAGGTCATCCTTCTTCAACAAGTTATTGACGATTCAAAAGTACCAACTGATGAAATATTTTTAGAAAAATGGTAATTCGGGTAATATCGCAGATTTAAACCCTAAAAAATCAAATTTCAGGTTAGTTTTGATTGTTTTATTGGAATTGGTAATAACTTGGCATGGTTATTTTGATAAGAAAAAATGTTGTCGGTATGAAATTGACTGTATTTAATCTTAACCAACGGTAAATGTACAAAGCACACGTAAGTAAGTTTTCACACTATTTGAGGTATTCGAAAGATAAAACTATCAGAGATCGCAGATATCACACGTAAATCGGTATAAAGAAGCAAACAACTGTAGTCTAAGCAGTTGTGCAAGAAGGTTTTTAAAAGAATTAAGAATAAAGTTATGATACTTTCAAAGAAATAACAATGAGAGCCTGTTTACACAGGTTCGATATTTGTGATATGAAAGTATACTCAGATGCTCTAAATCATGTTTTAATATAACAGTTATTCTCATTGATATGAAATTGTTGGATGGAGTTAGTATTCAGTACTGTTCCAACCTCAACAATCACTATGAATAACTTAACAATAATGAACACCAAAGAAAGGATATACTACCCATTTGCTTCTTAATTGGTGTTTACTGCCTTATAAGAAGCTCTAATGAAGTAAATGGTAGTCTTTAATGTTTTAGTACTGTGAAAAGATGAATAATAAAATACTCAAATCAACTAATACAGAATGATGGATTCATTCTTAATTGTTTTTCCTGAAAGAGGCTTTTCAGCACAGATATGAGGTATAAGAGAGTATCATTCAATACGCTTACAGCGATCATTTGAAAATTGAATAACTCGGTTTTTGAAATGAAAGATAAAAATTCTCCAGAATATTGAATTAAGAACCTTCTCCTCAGGTAGTTAGTTCATCAATTCTGATTAATGAAAATTGGTATGAGAAATGTAGAAAATATCAGCAACAACAACACGCAGCAAAAAATGCTGAGAGATCTGCTACAAAATCAGCAAAACAAATTGTGGATAACAATCATATGCGTTCACTGCAAAGATGAATTCAAATGTTTGATGTAATATCAAATTTTGCTCAATGAGAAGGAAGAATGAGACTATCATTCAAATATTGTTATTATAATTTTTTTTTAAGATGGTGAAATGTTTACAAGTTGGGGATTGTCCTGTGTTGTTCTTACTACAGGGTAAAGGGGACTGAACTTGGGTCACAAAGAAGATTTGGGAGATGAAATCGTTTATAAAGTGAACCAAGCAAATAAACGAATTTTTTTTGTTGTTGGAATGTTGTTTAGACGATCTTCTTCTGAAGTCAACAATGGCGACTGAGCAGTTTCTTCCAAAAAATTTTTTCTTTCGCACATTAGTGTTGTAACACTAGTTTTTATGATATATCCAATCCCCTTCACCAATCTCAGCAGCAGCAATCTTGGCACTTTATTACTTCTTCCAAATAAAAGTCATTCTAACCAAAATATATCACTGATAGGCAGTTAACCATGAATTCGTAGATTACATACGAAAAGTAAACATTTAATTATTGCAAAATATCTGCAGTTGAACCTGTTTCGTTCGAGACTGGTTCGCTCGAAATTTACTAAACCTGAATTTCACTCTTGAATCATGAAGGAATAATGGTGATGTAAGCTAAAATTACTGCGTAATGTAATTTTACCGATAAATTATCCTATCACAACTAGTTGAAATGAATCGTATAGGTCTGTTTTCATGATTTTTCCCAGATGAGTCCACAGCATTATCTAACATAGATGTAATCCACTTCGATTTCCAATCGAATTTGTAATGAATAATGTTTGACATTTTTTTCAGCCCCAAGCTCTCTGTAGCAAATAATAGCGAATTTTGTGCTTTACTGGTTCTGAGTTTTGACCGGATGATGATATCAAAATACCATGACTTAATAATAATCAATTCCAGCGCTTTTTCACTTAATTTAAGTTTTATTTGTTATGGCAAAATTTCTCAAACGCATTGGTACAACAGCCGAAAAGTTCGCTTTGGAGCTCATTCTCGATAAAGTCGAAATGAAGATCGTCAAGGATGCACGAGTCTCGATTTCGTTCAAACGAGGTGGCATTTTTTGTCCCATTTCATCAGGCAATAACTTAATTTCACAGGAAATCGCAAAGTTGACTCTAAAAACGCTCCTACCCTAATAAAAGGCGTTGCCGATTTTGATGAATCTCTTATATTACCTATTACGTTTTATCTCGACAAGAAAAAAGAGAAATATCAAGAGAAACAAGTGCTTCCTCCTTCAAAATCAGCATTACAATTAACTTAACCTAGGGCGAACTTATAGCTTATATTAATACGGAAAAGGGTCCGAAGAAAGTTGGCCTCACTAAATTCGATCTCGCTGAGTATTTAAATAATGGAACTAGAGGTTCTCAGGAAATATGATGCATGGGTTTAATTATGCCATATTGTCAATAGAAAAGAAAGAAGTTATTCCAATCCTAAAGTGTAAGGACCAGTCAGCAAAATTCCATTTGACAGTCAAACTAACTCCGCTTGCAGAGCTCGAGCATCAGCTCGAAAAGTAATAACCGAAAGACGTCAGAATATTTACTTTAACATCTATTGTGATTAGTGATGGTGAATCGGATGACTCTGCTGATGAAGGGAGCAAAACGCAGAAAACTGATGGAGACAATGCTTCTGACGAGGACTCAAAAAGTGTGTTCTCTATTAGAAGCAAAGATCTTAATAAGTCAGGGCTAACTGACAACTCAAGTATTTTCTTGTTTCAGATCGGATTATAAAACTGCTCCTCTCAGACAAATCGCAACTCTCAGGCAAATCGCAGAAATCGCAGGATAGGAATTTAAGACCTAAAGAAGAACGCAAAGACCGATCCAAATCACCTGGCCCTGATGAAACAAAAAATCTTTTTAATTTCAAGAAAAACTCTGATATCTCAGGTAATTACAGCATTGAGGTCACAATTATTTAACGTAATATTTGTAGAAACCAAAGAAACAAGACCGACAGCTAATTTCTTCACTAAAATCGACACCGGAATTTCAAGATCAAAAAATTTAGATAGCTCCGATGGTAGCAAATTACACAATATTCTCCTTCTCTAACTGAAATTACTAAAACAGACGAAAGTATGTCTCAGTCAGACAAGAGAGCCCAGGCCAACCAATACAAAGATTTGGAGCGCCAGTTGAATGTCGCAAGAATGGAGAGAAACAATTTTCAGAAGCTCTGCAACGAATTGCAGACAGAGCTCCAGGAGACAAAGGACGAGTTGAGTGAAGCTCAAAGGCAAGTTGAATCGTTAACAAAACTCTACGACAAAGCCAGAGCGATGGCGGGCAATAAAAAAGATTCCTCTAATTCAGGATCTTTCACAGTAATTTCACCGTTTAGGTGTATTCTCATAGCAATTGAGTAGCTCGACACAAATGTGCAGGAGTACAAGGACAAAATCAGTCAATTAGAGCAGGAAATCAGAACTTTGAAGAAAACGACGAGTCCCAGAGGCACTTACAAGGCATCTGAAGTAAATGATTAAGCGAAGGATGATGATGATAACTAATGTTTTGATCTTTGAAGTCTGAGACCAGGAGATACCAAGAACTTGAATCCAAATATAAGGAATTGGAACAAGAACTGGAGGAGTATAAAGAGAAGGTTGAGACTTTAGAGAACGACTTAAGCAAGAAGAAATCAGTCGACAAAGCTTCATACGAGCAGTTCAAAAAAATAAATAAAGAGGTAGCGGCTTTGAAAGAAGAGAACCAGGACCTGAAGGATAACAAAGAGGAGCTTGAAGAAACCATAAAGGAGTTAGAAAACAAACTGAAAGAGCAGAAAAGTAAAACCTCCAGAAGAGGCAAATCGCCGGATGCTTCGACTGAGTCTTCAGATTATATGGACAAATTCTTTGATCTGGAGAAAAAGTATAATCAGATGGAGGAGACGCTTAATAAGAAAGTCGCTCTTCTCGAAAAAGAGAATAAGTATCTAAAAGAGAGGACTGAGCGCGTGGAGACATCAACGTCGAACAAAACAAGCAAGCAGCTTGAAGAGGATAACGAGCAACTTCTCGCAGAAAATGAAAGTTTGAAAAAGCAGTTAAAAGAAGCTAGTTATAAGGGCAGCACCAGCACCAAAGGTGATAATAGACAGATTGAAGATTTGAAAAATCAAATAGAAACTCTCGAGAGCGAGCTCACCAAAACCAAGGTAACTCATCCGTTTATTATAAGGGTCAACCTGATATAATGAAAATTAGACGAGCTTGAAGAGCTTGAAAAATGAGAATGAGAAACTGGCAACCGAAATGCATGAGATAGAAAATGAGAATATCCAATTTAGAGTGCAAGTAAGCAAACTCTCCGATGACCTGCTGCTTGCTAAAACGAACCTCGGAACGGTTATGAATGCAATCTTTGAATATGCTGGCCCTGAAGTGTTCGATATGATAGAAGAGAAAGTATCTTTTGGAGAGAAAGATTAATAAAGAATTCATTATAAACGAACGTCCTTTTTCGTTGAAGGATGTTGGTGGATGAGTTCTGGATTATATTTTCTAGATAGGTAACAATAATGGTTTTTTTTTTTTGGTAAACGTATCCAACCCAATCCGTAACAATTCGCTCTAACTATTCGAAAAATCATAAAAGTTGAAATTTGAAATTCGGGAATTTCATAAATTGAGAATTTTGTAAGCTCTAAAAATTTGATTTTGATAACTGCTATCAAGAATATTCTCTTTTGCTTAATTTCGCAGGTTAAGCCGACCATGCAAGAAAATATTATTTATAATATTTTGTTTGACTGCTGTATCATGGGCTATTGTTATAACTCTTGATTATTCACAAATAGCAGATTTCTGTTGAAATAAATTATGGTATTTTGGCGGATTTCTTTGAATAATGCAAAAATTTGCATTGGTTTTGAAATTGTATAGGATGCCTAACCTTCAAGTTTACATTTCCTCTAATAAGCTCTCGCCGACAATACGATAAGTAAGTTTTTTGAAAAGAGAAAACAAGTTTTGTTAGGGTTGAATTTATCGATTATTTTCTCGGTTTACTATCTTTACTGGATATATAATCAAAATTTGCTGGACTCAAAAGATTGTTGTTGAATTAGTTCGCAATCAAAAATTCCTTTTTTATTAAGAATCTTTTTGACAGGCATAATTCCAGTCAACCCTACCTACTACATCGAAACTATCCAAAGATAGCAATGACTCAAATCGAAGAGCAACTTCAGCCAAATAACCTCTTCAACCTCGTCAAAAAAGGGAAAAATCTTCATCGTCGCGTACAATCTTCAAATTCACATGATTTCGATACTCTCCTCAACAACAAGCCAGCAACTCCGAATCTTATGGCAGAGATCGCTCGAGAACAAGGGGTAGCTGACACTGCCAAAACATTGAAAGCTGTAGAAACGTCAGCAACAAAACAAGAGGAAAAACATGTCACTATCGAAGACATCGATGAGATCCCAACAAATACTGGATGGATTGTACCAAAAAACCCTTACTCGAAAAACCCGATGCAAGCTATTAAGAAACGTGATCCTCATACGATTCAAACTCATACCAATGATGATCACTTTGAGACTCCCAAAAAACTTGAAAGATTTTCTGACCAACAGCATTTAGATGAAATAACCGGACTGAGTACTGTACTAGAACGGAATCAATCAATAGAAAGTTCAGAGATAGATCCTAAGGAGTTAACATCGGAGAAGTCCTTAGAAGGCCGTTCATGCAGGTCTCATACAAGGAGGAGCAGCTGCCATGAGCCAACTTTCTCAAGAAAAGGTTCAATTACTCAAAACACCCCACAAAATATAGTTGGCTACCCATTAAGCAACGAGCTTGAGAAAGAAACAGCGGAGGGAGTAGGAAAGAAACCTCACTGCCAGAAGCAGCAAGTCCCAACTCAGGCTGATGCGGTTAAGTATAAATTAAACGGAGTGATCTCTCAAGACCAAAAATATCAGGCGATGAAAGTTGCAAAAGAAAAATATCATCTCTCAAAGAAAATTACTCCACAAGCTGCTCGAAACTTTCTGAAAGTACTTGATAAGCATCAGAAAGCACTTCCTGAAAGGAGTCTTCAGAAACCTATGAACGATAGAATTCAAAAACCGATTGAGACACTAAAACTAGAGAAAAACGCACCAGTCAATGAGGAAATACAAGTTTTTCATAAGCTAGAAAGTAAAATTGATATGATGAGTACAAAGGTGGAGCATTTGAATCAGAAAACAAGCCTCTTGATGAGTCAGGTTGCTGACCTTAGGAATATCGTTACGATTCTCACGAAGGAACATAATAACTACCAGCAGGTAATAATATGGTTTCAAGACAAACTTTAATATTTGATGGCAGGATTCTCAGAATACAAAAGAGAAAATTCGTATGTTGGAGAGCATGTTCCAGAAACTTGAAGCAGGACAGACACAAGTCGTTGATGATCTGAAAAATAAGCAATTTGAGAATCCTAACGAGAAGTCGGGGAATTATCAGTTGAGGTAAAAAAATTAGCATATCTTCCACTCATTTTGAATCTTAAATAGTAATGATGCGTCTACAATCGAACCTCCTGAAAATGAGAGCCGGCAGAGTGTAACAGGCGATCCGCGCTCAAGGACGCGTTTGGACCCAAGCAGTAATACCATTTATCAATAAGTTGGATTTGGATTCTCCTTTCGAAGTTTTTGAATAAAACGGAAGGAGAGCTTATTTTGGCAGGTAATCTCGAAATTGGATTGCCCAAAAATTTTGTGAGAGTATTAATTAAACAGTCATTTCGATTCTAAATCATAATAATATGCGTATATTTCTTTTTTCTAATTGCCTGAAGGTATTATGTCCATTGCATGCTATGAATAACATTATTTCCTATTGTCATTATTCCATGATTTCATAATATTAATAGTGCATATACTACTGACTAAAGGAGGTGTTTTAACAATAATGGTTTTACTAATTCAATAGCAGAATCAAAGTTAACGAATATTTGGAATTTCTGGTGATTCAAATTTCCCGATCAGAGACTTAACTTTGCTAATTACCAAATAAATTTTTTGCACCTTCCGATGGAAAGTTCCAATGATTCACAAGAGTGGCAACTCTCAGAACTATATACTTATTGCCAATCCAAGAATGATAGGCACAGCCCCGAAACCTCCAATAGCAATGAGGATAGCAATTCGATTATATACTACAAGAAATATTTTGCAGCACCTTCCAGAACAATCAGCACGCGCTTATTGAACGAAAGAGACAGAACGATCTTAAGAGATACAAGTATAAAAGTTCTCTACATAAGGGTATCATTCGCTATTTCGTTTATGCCAATAATTCATACATAGAGAGATAATCAGCCTTCATCAGGAGAGCAATGCTATGTGACTCCAATAGGTACTTAAGCAGATCCCACTAGAATTATTCTCATTGCTTGGAAATTGCTGGTAGGTGTCTTAGAGCGGCCTCGTGCTATGACTAAAGAGAAATATATGAACAGTTTACAAGTTAGTGAAGATATATTCCACTTTGGGAATGCTGTAAGACCTTTATATCTCAAATTCTATCTGACTTCGACTACTAGCCTCCGGCAAATCCAAAAACCTGGATACGCCTTCTGAACATTGATCAAAGTATAAGCAGTTCCCATGCCCAACTGCTATGGAAGCCCGCATACTTTGAAACTGCCCCCTGGGCAAAGTCGTTTTTTTGCTTTATTTGGGCTCAAAAGCAAGTAAAGGAACACAGCATTTTATCACGGCTGCCCAGAGAGATCAATGAACTGATATTTCAGTTTATGGCCGGTAACAGGAACTCGAGCCAACATGAGATTTACTATGATTATGCCATTAATAATTTAGAACCATTGAACTTCTATCTCCGACATGTGAGTAGTACAGCAGATACTTTTGAAAGACTAAGGTATGATATTCCAAAACTGCTGCAGGAAAATCGAGAACTGGTATTGGGAGAGGACGTGTGTGTTCATATAAAGGAAGTCAATAATCCCAGTGACGAAACAAAACTTGACTTCGATCCTAACAAGCTCAGTTTCAAGCAGAGTGTAAAACAGTTAAGGGAAGAAGGAGTCCAGGTTCTTGGAATGGGAAATGAATTTCTATTTAGCCTGCAGAACATCAACGATAACCGAAGGGTCCGAAATGTGAAATGGAATAAGCCGTTTAATTTCAATGTTCCCTATATTAAACTGGAAGTGTTTCGCCGTACTGATAGCTCACTAATTTGCCACCACCGAAAATAGTACAATAAAACCAGTTTCTATTGCCTGAATCATTTTTCTTTTTTTCCTTGCAGTTTGATCTTCCCCTATGTAAAAACCATCTTTACACTCGGAAAAGCGCCTGACAACGATATTCGTCTTCCAAGCGACTCAAATTCTTGCTCTGCTTATCAAACAAGGTTGATTTTTGACACAGTCTGTTCTAAATAATTTGTAAAATCCAGAATCTCTTGGGAGTCATACAATAAAGAAAAGGCGTGGGTGGTTTACGATGGGAACGATTCCAAGCCAAGTCTGCATGGCAGCTGGCTAAATGTTCGAACAATCTCTGAAGTAAATTATGGCATGGCTTCTTCACCAGTTGTGGTTCAAGACAGGTCAATTTTTCGATTCGGCAAAAATGTCGTATGCACAGTAATAACTATCGATTGAAAATATGATAGTTTAAACAATCTAGTTTCTGATTGACAAAGTGGATTTCAAGAAAACTGATATAGTGAACTTTAGAAACAGGTGGGAGAAACTTCGAGAGATATATCCCGTTCAGATTTAAGATATTGATTTATTGATTTCACAGTTGTAGTACAATTTTATATCAATTCATAAGCAAATCAGGAGTAAAATATTCTAACCGACTTGTTGTAAGTCGTCCATATTTCAAACTTTATTCAAGAAGCAAAATGAGACGAATTGCTGAGGCCAACTTTCGCGCTGTTTCTCAAAAGCCGAAAAGCTGAAAGTTATTATTTTATATCACATTGACTCCGTTTTTCGCTCTGGGTTTAGGTGCTATCGAAAAACTCACAAACCTTCTTAATTAAATTATTACCACTTTATTTTTGGATACGTTAGGATCTATTGCGACTCCATCAATTGTGGAATGAGTAGTCTAGAAAGCGGGCTATTCAGATTCCTTTGACCAGTGTTTGACGACCATCTACGTCATTCAGCTTTATTTGAAGCTTATGCTGTTACAAAACCTTTACTATTTCATTGGATCAACATTGTTGATCAGTTAACGCCTTTGTGAATGGATAAAATGACCCTAGGCGGCTCTTCTCTTAAAAGTATAAGCGGAATATAGCACTAGAGCGACCAGTTGAAAAGTTAGATTTTTTGGCTTACGTCCCTTATATCCTATTGCTCAACCGCGATTTGAATCTCGTACCTAAATTCAAATCAAGAAAATAAATTTTCAAGTCGGTGTGTTTATTCATTTGAAGTATTAATGCAAAATCCAGCCAAAAAGGAGAAAGTCTTTAGTAAGAAGTTCGCTTCAGCAGGTAGCACACCATAGTATCTATAGATTCCTCAATATGCGAATAGATACCAACGAGAGACACGATTGCTTCGAAGACCTAAAAAAATATCTTCAATCAGCTACCGTTGACGAAGAAGAATATACCAAAATTTGGAAGGGAATATTTCAGGGTAATAGCACTTAAATAAACGGAGAAGCTTGAGTACGAATATAGGCATCTTGGTGGCAGACAAAACGAAGCATCAGAATGAAGTGATCAACAGCATCTCCCAGCTGTTGGAGTGTTTCACGTCGAACTTCGAAGGTTGGAAAACTTGGATCAAAGGTGGCTTCCAACTCATGCACCAATCTTGGGATAAGCGTGATTACTCGGCAGGAAATAAGCTGGCTAAATTAGCCCGCTTTCAACTTGTGGAGATCTACAAGTACCTCGAAACTCGAGGCTGGAAGCTAAACGTGACTTCATTGTCCTCCGTCCTTGCTAATGAAAACCTAGGATATCAAAGGATTGAATAAGATCCTCTTGTCTGATGTGCTCTCTGAAGATTTATGTATATATGAAACTCTCTCTTCATTCTTAATAAGTCATTGGATGGTGTTCTACAGCTCACAGGTCCATCGGATTGATCTCGGATATCATCAAAATCTATATTGAAGTGATAGAAGCGTTCAAAGAAATCCCTGCAAAGATAGCGGGAATGCTATTTGATCCGTTCATCGACGTTAGCTTTCTTTGCTTCGCATGATTAAACATGGGATGCATTAGTTTATTGGGCATTGTACTGATAAGGCGATTCGAAAGAATATTCAAGGGCAAATATTCAACAAAGCAGTGGAAGGACTAAAGGATGGGAAATTTCCTACCCTGGAGATTGATAAGTTTATTGATAGAATAGAGAAGCAGGCCGCTTCGAAGTAAACTATCAAACTTGATTTTCATCTCAATTAAATATGGGATTAATTTCCAAGGGGTCTGAATGAAGATGGCAAAAAAACCTTGAATGAAGTGGTAAAGACGCTAAAAGGGTCCAAAAAAGAAATTGAACAGCAAGCAAATGATGAATCTCCAAGCAAAGGGTATGGGAGACTTGATAGTATTCAACTCCATAGTATGCACTGAATTCTTGTCACACTCTGATGCCAAATTCATGCTGAATGTTATAGAAAAAAGTATAGAAAAAAAGAGCAATCGCTCGAAAAAGGGCGATGAAGACATGGAAGAAGATGACGATAAAGAAGAAAGCAAAGATGAAATGAGCGAGGAAGAGGAAGAAGAACCACCAAAATCAAAGAAACTTTCTAGAGCTAACTCTTTGCCGATTCAGCAAAAGAAGGTAGCTGAGAAGAAAGCGAAAGCAGAGAGTGGAAAGAAAGACAAAGCTGCTGAAAAAAAGAATGACAAACGGAAGTAAAATGCTAGATTTGAGATCAAGCTTTATTTAAATTGGTATCGATCATATTAGAGCAGCTGTGAGTACATCAAAATTGGAGAAAGAGATTGAAGAAGAGGAAGATGATGATGAGGATGGTGATGGAGACGAAGAAGATGATGAAGAGGAGGAAGAGGATGACGATGACGATGACCGTGAAATAACTGAAGAAGAGTTGAAGGAAATGCTTGAAAAAGAAGGAATAACTCTTGAGGAATTCCGACAAATGGAAGAAGAGGAGGAAGAAGAAGAGTTTGGTTTCGCAATGCCTGTTGACGCTTCTGGAGGAAATTTCCCACCATATTTATTCATGACTCCTGCCCAGAGGAAAAAATACTTCGGAAACCTCAATACCACTTATTACAAGCACCTGGCTGAAGAAAAGATCAAAAAATTGTCTCACAACCGCCAAGTGAAATTCAATGCGAAAGGCAATAAAACTCACGGTAAGAGTTTCAATTTTTTCATAATTTAATTGACTTCTTGTGAAGAATTTGGAAAAAATGCCAAAGTTTCTGACAACAGTAAAGTCGAGACTAAAGCAAAAGCGCCGCTCAAAGGGGTTTTAAAAACGAATCCTAAGTATCCTCCCCCAAAGGACAGTATTAAGGAAGTTCCAAAAGATGAGCAAGCAACGGAGCAGGCAGGGACTTCAAAAAGGGGCCGTGCTGAAAGACCAAGCAAAGTGATGGCCAACAGAAAAATAACCATGAAGAATAAGCTAGCTGCGAATAAAAAAGTAGCAAAGAAAAAGAAAGCGGCAAAAGCGGCTGCTAGCAAGAAGAAAAAAGTCAAAAAATGAGAGTAGTCAATCATAAAAGAGCAGGGAAGGAGAGTTTTTTTGGCACATTTTTTTAGTGATAAAATTCAAAGATTAATGGTCAGGAAACTCCTATCAAGATATTGATTATTCGAGTTGATCGAATCAATTTGTCGTCGCGCAATTTGAGCTTGAATGTTATGTTAATATTTTTTCTGTCATCAGCAATGAACTAGTAGCTTGGGTCTTTATCATGCATGAATTAGAATGAAGCCTTTGAAAATTTTGAAGACTGATATAAAAAATGAAAGGAAATATAATATATCTCCTTTTTCTGGGGAAAAGAAGCTAATATCGCAAATAGAAATATTATTTTGATTGTCGATGCACAAGGGCAATGTGTGATTCTTAAACGTATTTTCTATAATTTTCATCGACACAAAATTAAACTTCAGTCAGCAATCAATGAACCATTTTCTTTGATTTAAGAGTCACACACACAATAAAAGAATCACTCAATAAGACCTATTATTAAGTAAAGCTGAATTTAGGTCACCAAAAGCCTGCAATGTAAGAGGTCTCTTTTTCAAGTGACTGCTTAGACTTAAAGAAGGAGATGCACTAACTTAAGTTGTTTAGCTTTTCCAAATATAACGTTTCGTATTGTATGATGGCGATTTACTGCCCGTTCAATAAAAACAACCGGATTCGAAGCTCAGCGAAAACATTCGATTTGAGAGAATATCGAGCTAACAATTATTAACTCCTAACTTTGACTTAACATAATTTCATTCAACGACTCTGTATTTTAAGACGACTTCCCTATAGAAAGTTTGTTGCAAAATCTTATAATTTCTTTTAATAATATTGCACTTTTTAATGGAAACAGAATCAACCCATCTCCATTACAAAGACTACAAATCTGTCTCAGTCTACCCATACATCCCAAGGGAAGCAGATGTTGAGTTTGTTCTTCTCCGCGAGACCAAAACTGGGAGAATTTTTGAAATAGCTGGAACAACCTCCGCGCTTGACGCTTGCAATTTGTTTACTGCTGCCAGAAGTCTTCTGAAGCATACCCATGGCCTCTTCACTGCGTCAAATCTTCTGCCAAGCGACGGTACTGAGATTAAACCTCTTGTTTTGAAAAAGCATGAGCATTTTGACAGCAATCTCATTCTTAATGAACCAGAGTTCAGTAGTCTACTGAAGCACATGGCAAAAGCAGGTGAGCACGTTCACGTGCCATCAGATTCAAAAGTTATCATGTTTCCAATTGGACCAATCAATCTGAAGGAGTTTAATACTTATCTTGGAAAGGCTCAGGCTGCATATGAACTCATCACAGTCCCAGCTAAGACACTCAAGGATTCACATGACTTGAAATTTGACCCTTCCACAAAAGAACACATTGACACTATACTCTCCAACATCTTTGTAACGATCCCTCATGTCATCGATGCTAGCCGAAGGAAGCATTACGCTGTGATGACCTGCTGGGATCCTGCGACTACTTCAAGAATGTATGACCATTGCGAGTATCTGCTCCAAGGTCAGTTCCGTCGCCAGGATGAAAGCTGGTACTACTTTAAAGTAGCACTTGATGAATATCCTGATCTAAGTCTCCTCGAGAAGCTTGATGGTAAAATATTCAGCTCTCATTAGCCGTTAATAATTTATCATTTTAGGTATAATTGTGCCTGGAGCCGCAGGCAGTTGCTATAAGCCAAGTAAATGGATTCCAAAGTTTGAAGAATTTATCAGACATATATACAACAACACAAAAACTCGTTATCTAGGCCTATGTTATGGAGCTCAAATCCTCGCTCAGGCTCTAGGAGGAACCGTTGAGAGAAACCATGCTGTGGGTTTCAAAGCAGCAACAGAAGAAATCCACCTTAAAGACGAATTTTGGGATCTTCCCTATGTGAAAGCTCACAAAGCCTTATGTAAGAGGAGACCAAAAGCACTAGTATGTGTGAAATCTCATGGAGATCACGTGACCAAGTTGCCTGCAGATGCTGTATTGCTTGGGTATTTGTTATTATCTTTTTCTCTATCTCCTAACAATAACTCGGTTTAGGTCTTCTGAGACAACTAAAGTCGAAATTTTTGCTATTGGTGACAGATTTTTCGCAACTCAAGGACATCCAGAGTATTCAACGGAGTTCGTTTTATCAAGAGATTCTTCAGTAAAAATATCCGAGGCGGAAGATAAGGATATCGAATCATTCGAAGCGCTTAAGAAAGCAAAGAGGGAAAAATCTTATTCTCTTCAAGAAGATAGATATGATCTAAGGATGGTTTGCGCTAACTTTCTTAAAAAGATTGAGGCTTAATTATGCAGTTAATATTTCTTGAGATTGTTTTCTATCATATATTTCGATAAGAAAAATAACCAAGACAAAATTGCTTGCACAAGATCAAAATTTGTAAATAAATAGATAAGCCAGTGTTGGATAAGACACTCAGTAATAGAATCACGCTTTATTTAATAATGTGTTCTCTCATACCCCCAAAAAAAGAGAGCAAATCTGTTGTTTACTGCGAATAAAAGAGTTGGAGTCTGCCTTAGATTTTGTATTGATTATCTTGGATGAGCGTGAGTTTTGTTATTAACCAAAAGTATATACTTGGCCAAACTTATGGATATTTGGATATGCGATTGGAATGAGTTGCTGGGTCATAAATACTCAGTCAGAAATACGAACGAAACAATAAAAAAAAAGAGGAAAATAATCAATGTGGGTTCACTCTCGGCAAATTTGCTACTTACTCATCATGGCATAAAGAATAAAACCCTTTTAATGATTTCCCTTGCTCACAACTTGTCCAGAAAGGAATATCCAAAACGCACTTGTAAGTAACATAACCACGACCATCAAGGCGATTATCTGTGGTTTCGAAACCTCTGTGCTTTTTCCATGCGTACCACGCGCACGACTAGTTGCCTTTGTTGGCGGCAGGCCTCGGAGCGCCTGTTCCAATTCCTCATTTTTCTCTTCAATTTTACGACGTACTTCCCCATTCTCAGCTTTTTCTTTTTCAAGTTCCTTCCAAAGGGCCTCTATCCTTTGCTGCTCCGCTTGATACTTGTGTGTTAGTGTTATTATCTCCTTCTTATAAGCTTCAAGAATCCTTTCTCTTTCATCGTCTGCCTTGCTGTCTAGTTTCGCGCGATGCTCTTTCTGAACCTTTTCTAACTCTGAATACAGCTCTTTCTGCTTTTGCTTCGCCTTGTCAAGCTCTCGCTCCAGTTCCTCCGCCCTCTGCTTCCAGCTCGCCAATTCTCTCTCTTTATCGTACAATTTCTTATCCAACTCACCATATTTTTGATTCACTTCCTCCACTCTCTTTCTGCTAGTTTCTAATTCCTTTTTGTTTCGATTGAATTCATCTTTGTGGAGTACTACATTATCATACTTTTGTTTTTCTTCATCCACCCTGCTCTGCAGCTTACCGATCTCTGTTAATTTGGCTTCGAGGTCACCTTGCAACTTTTTTACTTTTTCATCAGCTTTTTTGCGTTCTTCTTTGGCATTTTCTGCCTCTTTCGTCAGTTTCGCAACCTCTTGTTGCAAAGTCTCGATTTTCTTGTTGCTTTCGCTAAGTTTCTGTGACTCTGCTGTCAGTTTTTGTTTCTCACGATTACTCGCTTCCTTCAGACTTTCCAATTGAGTCTGTAATTGCGCATTTTCACGGATAAGGGTTTGGTTCTCTTGATTAATGCCGCTCTTCAATGACGTAATATCACTGAGCTTCGAGCTTACTTCCTTCAGTTGGCTCTGGTTAGCTTTGAGCAGTTCTTGATTCTCTTTGTTTAGGGTCTCATTCTTATCAAGCAGCTTCTTATACTTCTCTTCGAGCTCTTGGTATCTTCTTACGGCGTTCTCTCTACCATCTGGGCTAAATCTCTTCAACTGCTCATTTTTCTCTGTGAGTTCCTTTGTCAAGTCATCTATTTTTTTCTTTTGGTCAGAAAGCGTGGCATCAAGGTGTTTCTTTTCAGCAGCAAACTTCACCATTTCGTCTTCAATGCTTTTAGATTTTGCCTCAACCGCTTTTAGCCTCTCTTCAAGTTTTTTAGTTTCGGAATCTCTCACAGCCAGTATCTTTTCAGCATCTTTTAGCTCATCTTTAGTTTTTTTTAACTCGTGTGTTTTCTGTCCGAGCTCGCTCTCAAGCGCTTTTATCTTATCAATTAGTGCTTTTTTCTCCGCATTGGCACTCTCGGTGATCCTGCGGGAAACTGATTCGAACAAGCTTCTGTATTTCTGCGTCAAAGTAAGAGAATCATGAACTTTTTCATTTGTAACTTTGGTGCCATAGACAATAAGTTCTCTGAGGGCTTTTTCCATCTGATCTTTTTCATTTAGAGGGACATCGAGTACTTTAAGTGCATGTTGAAGGGTATCCAGAGTCTTGAGGAAATCAAAAATACTATGATTCGTAATTTGAGAAGAGTTATTTGCGATTTCGTCTCGAATGCGTGAGAGGTTTTCTGGTTTGAGAAATTCGATGTCAACCTGCTCGTTCGATCCTCGCAATAATTCAAAATTTTCATCCAAGACATTTTTGAACTCTTCTTCTACCCTGGAGATACTAGCACTATTAGACTCTGCTTTTGAGTCGCCGCCTATGTCATTGAACAGGGATCTTCCATAGAGAGGTTTGCCTACCAAGTCTTCTGATTGGTTACGTGGACTGCTTGACTGAGAATCATGGTCAGGAAGGTCATTATCAAGGTCGGATCTGAAATTCATAATTGTGTCTATATGTGTCGAAAAAATTCTGGGATTTTTTAATTTCAAATACGTACAATTAGAAACTCAATGCTATAAATAAGGATCTATATATCTTCGAAATTTCGGAGATAAAGACAGAATACTCTTTCGAAAATTAGGAATGACCGACACCTAGCCGTTTGATCCCGATTCTAACAATATCCTCGCTCACAAAAAAAGTGCAGATAGCACTCATGCATTCATTAGCAACTCTTAATTGAAAGTAATCAAGGGTCGAAACTCGAATCTAAATATGTAAGTTCTGTTTGTGAGGCTCCCTTTCATAACTGACTCAATACGATGGATTTTAGGAGTATCGATAAATTCAACCAAATGTGGATAATTTCATCACAGTTATCGAAAAATACTACACAACCGAAAAGTGGCGAAATATATTGCTAGTGACTGTTTGCTGTTAAAATTTTTTCAAAAAGCGAAGAATAAAAAATGTTACGAAAATCAACTATTTTCCGTATGTTCGGGAACCTGTTTGTTCTCTTCATCGCTCTCTACATGGGTACCATGTACTACACGTTCCCTTACCTTAATGGAATTGCCCGCCCTGACAGTACAAGCATCCCTTTGTTGTTATCGTTCATTATAACTTATCTTCTATAGAAACAACTCTTGATACGGTATACTTGACTTTTGTGCACTTTTGCTTTGCTATGGTTGGAATTGCGTTTGTTCAAACGATTGTTACTGACCCTGGACGAGTGCCTGTCTATTGGGTAAGCTTTTCCTAAATTTCTTCGAAGTCATGCGAAACTGGTACAAGGGTTTTTATTTGGATGATCCTGACAACAAGAGGAAGAGATACTGCTTGATTTGTCACATCTTTAAACCTGAAAGATGCCATCACTGCTCTTCATGCAATCGATGTGTCCTCAACATGGACCACCATTGTCCTTGGCTGAATAACTGTATTGGGTTCTTCAACAGGAAGTTCTTCCTACTGTTGCTGTTCTACACAGTTCTGGCTAAAGGCAGCGTTACAGTCTATTATTTCCCTACATTTATCCGATGCCTTGAAGTGTTATGGGTAAATATCACCTTGTAAAACGATACGTTATTTAGTTCATTCAGGCGAATGATATGGAGGTCCCTTTTCATCCTGTCTATCTCACCACACTTGCTTACTTGATTAACTCTATTATGTTCGTGGTGATTGGAAAGTTCTTCTGGTTCCATGTGAAACTATTGATGCAGAATCTCACCACAATTGAGCATATGGAGAAGAAAAGGAATTTAACAGGAGGTGAAGAAACAACGAATGTAAAGACTCTTCCTTCCTCCTGCTGATAATATAACTGAAATCGTTTTTATTTAGTATGATATGGGATTGTATTACAACTTCATTCAGATCTTTGGTCGGGATCCAAAATTATGGTTTCTGCCATTCTTCTTCAAGACAGGTACTGATGGGAAAACTAAGCAAGTTATAACCTGCTGATAATATAGGAAAACCACTTGGTGATGGTGTCGTGTGGCCACAGAAGCCATCAAATGCGTAACAGCGTCATTGTTTAACCTCTTCTAAATTTGTTGCTTTTCTGAATGTATAGGCAAACTTACGAGCTTGAAAGCGGAAGCAACAAAGGGGTAAATCTCAGATATTTCTGTTAGCATTAACCGTTTTATATGTGATTAGGATGAAACATATAAATCGCCTAAGATGAATCCTTCAATCCTTCCCACTGGAAACGCAACTCCATTAAGGGAAGCTTCAGAGGAAGATCGGCACGGCCACAATGTAATTTTACCATACCGCTAAGAAATTTGCTCATATTGTGATCTTCAGATTAATGATGATTACGTCAGCACAAAATTCGAAAGAGGCCCAGAATCCACTTATTTTCAAAGTCTAAAGGTATGCAAAGATTTTTAATCAATTTGGAAAAAAAAATCTAACTCAACTTCCTCAATATAACATAGTTGGATAATTATCAATCTAATCAGAGCAGCAAACCTCAGCCGGCCGGAGTAAATGCCTATGGATTCGAATTCGTGATGGGAAATCAGCAAGTCTCGGCACCTCAGCTCTATACGAGATCAAACTACAGATTCCCTTCTAATTATTAAATCTTCAATTAATTTTTGTCGCACCTCTATCTTTATACTCTCTCATTCCCAGATTTTCAGAATGTTAAATAATCTGCATGATCATGATTTTTATTTTAAATAGATATTTTTCACAAGCACAAATTCACACCTGCTTGCTCTCAATACACTTATTTAACAAGCATTACACTTAACAATTTTTCACGATGATATGGTTGAAAACCGAATAATAAATAAGGAATTCGTTTTTGATCTCCAGAGATTGGTTATGTGGATAAAATAAGGGAATTTTTTCTATTCAATATGATTTAAAACTATAAGTCAGCAGATTATAAAACTCCGTCCCCCATTAACTACCTCATTCATTACGAGAAAATAGTGAGGAGCGATGATTTCAAACAAAATTATGCAAATAATCTAACTTTCAGGTTCTTGATTTGTTTTGAAAGTTGTAATTTCAATATTTATTTCCTGTTTCTCCTTTCCACTACTGCCATCACTGATGACTGTGCTATCATCCGTAGGATTCATCTTCTGGTAATTCTTGTAATATTCAACTGTTGCGGCTTGATATGTCGTATTTTTTCTCCAAAAATTGAAGTAATTTCTGAAGCAGCCTTCATTAAACGGGTTATCTATCCCCTCATATACATTCTTGAGACACTCATGGGTCGTTAATCCTTTTCCAATCAACCATAACTGGAACCACAGTAACACGACAATCCCCGTACTCAGCACGAACCCAAGGCATCCAATTATAATTTCGATAAGATACGTCCTCATAAAGCTTTCTTCGTCATAATTTTGAAAGGCCATTTGCAAATCGGTAATTATCAAGATCTGCAGCTCAACAGACAAAATCAAGCTCACCACAAGCAGCCAAAGAAACAAGCCTCTGTTCCTTCTTCCTATACAATTGGCTATCCACGGGCAGTGATGATCTAAACAATGACATGATTAAATTGTGGCATATAATAGAAGGGACAATACCTAATTCTTCTACGCAGACATCGCATACTCGGCAATGGGATGAGCGAAGCGGCCGATGCAGTTTGCAAGCAGAGCAGTATTTAAGGGCGTACATTTTGCCGTTGTAATCCACCATTTTTAACTCCATGCCTACAAAGTTTCAGATAAGTGAGTGAAGCTGATAAAAGCTTACTCATATCCTCGTTTCCGACTTCATTGAGTGGTTTGACGTATATTCCAGGGTCAGAGAAGAACACCACCAAAAAAATACCAACGCTCAATACGTTCAAAATCACAATCGAAAACACGATGACCCAATAATAATGTTCGTTTCGGTAGCTTTGCAATCTATGAAATCAATGAATTTTCCCCCTTAAAAAAAATAAGGTATTACCCAAAGATCAAGGTCAGAACTGGGAGCATCCCTAATAAAAATAGAGTGAAGTAAGCTTGGCAGTTTCGGTTTCCCACGTAAATGTTCCCATTACAGTAAACCTTCCTATTGCCAAATACAGCGTCGGGCATAATTTTAACTAAATGACTTTAATATTTATTCCTTTATTAACTAATCAAATTTGAAAAGTTACATTTCGAACCTCTTGAAAAATGCAAACAAATCCCAAACAAAAGCGCCTCGTCCTTCATTTTGATCTGGGCAGAACGATCGATGTGAAAGACCCTGATATCAATAAGCCTCAGGAATTAGTGGTACATAAATTGAACAAAGCAACCAAATCATTTAATACAATACTATTTCACTTACGACAAGCTTACTGAAGTCATTTGCAACTACTCATGGGGACGGGTTGAACCAGCACAAGCTAATGGCTCTACACCAACTTGGATACCTTGTAACTAACACTATCTCATGCATTTTATTCTAAATATGTGAAAGATCGAACATACAATTTTACAGTGGAACCCCCAGAGAGTGGCTTGATATCATACAAGTTTATTATTGAAGATATTGCAGTTTTTGGTTCAATATTTGCGATGTAGGAAATTCGTTGAAGAGCATCTATTCCCAGAAAATAATTCTTCAGAGAAGCCGGCAGAAGAGCTAGCAGAGTTTAACAAAAATCAGAGGTAAGAGTGATATAGTCGGCTGCTGGTAAAGCTGTTTTTTTGGCATTAGAGAGCAACAGTTAAAAGCATTACAAGAATTTTTGAAACCTGGAGCTCCAGGCTCTAAATTTTGGAAATCTTTTGAAAATCTTCTGCGTCAACTGGTATGGTCGTTTCATGAAGATAGATTTATTAAATTTTTCTTGCAGACGCTTCCTCCTCAGGTCCTTAGCTATTTGCAGATCAAGAATCCTAATCCAAAGAATACGACCGAGCTTGTTAATTCCGATTTCAATGGGGTATCTCTACCACTCATTGTCTTATCTGATTGATTGAATTTCCAAGCAGTCAGAGAACTCAACATTAATAGCTAAACTGAGAGAAATCTTTAAGGATGGCTATTACCAGATGCTCCCTTCGTTCTACAGACTCCTGATACATCTGAAGAAAACGAAGCGTGAGTATTACATCGTACTTCGAAGCTTTTCTCTGGATAAGCTTTTGTTGGCCTCAGAGGAATTTAATTTGTATAGAAGCTAATTACACTCACTGAAACTAACGAAATAATTTTGTAAAACAAGATTTTGCGAAGGAAAACACCCTTGTTACAATGGAGCTAATGGATTCCCACTCTTTAAATTGAACAGTACCAAATCCCATTGTTGTTACAGCAGCTAAACATATCTTGCTTGTTTTTCAGTTCAAAAAGGAGATAAGGATTACAGAATGAATGAAAGACAATTTTCTCAGTTCGTCAGGTTTACTCGAGATTTAAATGACACCACCTTTATCGCGAGAACAAAAACAAAGGTTGGCAATGAGATATTACGAGTATGTGGTTACTATATTCTCAATAGGTGGTCAAAACAAAAGACATCCAAGATCAACTCTCAAAAGAGATGGAAGAAAAAAAGGTTGTGATAGCTGAAGGCTCCCCTGCAAAGATCAGTGTTGTGTTTAAGCAAGCGTTATATGAGGTAATCATCGCTATTGATATGTGATATCTGAGAGTGATTATTTTTAGAAAGGATCTCTACTCGTAAAGGATGATCTTCAGTTTTGGGAGGACAACCAAGTCAGCGAACATGGAAGATTGCTCTTTGTAGACCCAGATGATCACAATACAATCCAAATTTTTTTCGATGACCAAGCAACAGGGTTTGATAATCATCTAGTTTAACCGTCTCACTGTGTCACTAAAGAGATGACAAATCGATCGTTAATGTTAAGGAAACTGGAACATTTACCTCTATTCCTCCTCTCAAGGCTCTAAATAAGTAACTTTCTTGTAGTGTTGTTGGGGATCTTGATTTCTTGTAGATATACGGTAAAAGTGGAAACTCTAGAGGCCATTAGCGACGAGATGTATTTCATTAAAAAACTGGAAATCTGTGAGGCCGCCCAAAACGAGCTGGTAAGCGGCTTCTTCAGAGCTTCGCATTGAAATTTAAATATTTCATGTGTAGATAGAGAGAGCTCAAAGAGGATTGAAAGAAGACGAGCCGCTGCATGTTGAAAAGAGCGACTGGGAGAAACTTTCAGAGCTTAATGATACCAGTTATTTAAGAAAGGTTGTTATGCCGATCATATATCCAGTAAGCCATTGGAAGACAAAAGCTGTTTATTCATTCTCATAATATTCAAGGCTTACCAATTGTTAAATTTGCATCGACCTGAAGATCCGCTGACATTCTTGGCAGGATATCTGCTGAGACACAAAGATTCTATTATAATCCCAGAAAAACCCGTGAAGAAGGAGATTGTTGAAGAGCAAAAAGAGCCAGAGGTCAAACCAGAGCCAGTGGTCGAAGCAAAACCTCAAGTTGAAGAGAAACCCACAGATAAAAAAGACACGAAAGGCAAACAGACAAAAGCTGCTCCTCCTAAGAAAAAATAACTAGGCTATAAGTTTTTGTATTTATGGATGTCATGGTGAAAATATAAAGCTGCTAGTCCGATCGTTGAACTGATAATTAAGGATTTCCATTAAACAAAATTCTCTTTCACGCATCGGTTTTGAAGTTACATTTCAACAGCCCCAGATTGTCGATTATCAATCATAGTTTCAACTAGCTATAACTACTTTTCATCGGAGAACAGTACAACTTGAAATTTCAAAAATTTATATTGAAGTACACAAGTAACGGAAATTATTAATTCTTATTCATTAGAATTTAGCAATTTAATTCGATCAGCAGAAGCTTACATCATTGCCAATTTTCAATTAAAAAAATTTTTTTGGGTCTTTCACAGAACCATTATCCACTGTGAAGTAGAACTTGAGAATTTCTCTAGTTCATAAAGATGTATTCAATAATGCTGTTGAATCAAAAATTAATTTCAAATAGTGTGAAGGAAACGAAGTATGTATCTATTAAAATGTAAACAAATTTTGTTGCTTTCTAGATTTCAGGCTTGTATTGCTTCAATCCGAATATCTAAGAAGTAAAAAAGTATTTAGATAAGAGTTCAAAAACCGTCAAATATTACCTCAATCAAATTATTTGTAATCTCTTTGTTATACTCTTTCGGATTTCCTTTCAGCGGAACGATCGTCTCCAGCTTCTTGGCAAACTTCAATTTCGTATCCACAGCCGCGTTATAGGCATACAAATAATTCTTCTTCTCTGGCAAGTATTTATATTGAATTCTATTGTAGTCATAAATGTGTTGGAAATGTCCCTAAATTAAATGTTACTTATCCCACCTCTAAAACTATCAATATTACCTCTCTCTGAGCATCCAGCAGTCTCACCACTGCGCTCATTGGCTCAAGGAACGTAAGCTTCGGCTTTCTTCCAGAATACAATTCTTTCAAATAATCCCAGGGCTCAGTGTCAGCTAACTGGGCAATAATGTCCTTCGGGGCCGGTCCTTTGAAAACAGGAAGCTGATATATTCCAGATTGTACGTAACCATCCGCACTAAAAATCGGAAGCGCAGTCCATCCTACAGGCTTGATGACAGGCTTTTTCTTTCGAATCACGATGCTACGAATATCGATGATGATCGTTAAGTTCTTATCGAATGGAATATCCTTATATGTGATAAAACCGTCCAAAAATCTCGGTGAAACCGTCGGCGAATTCCAATCATAATGAGAATTAAGATTCACGCGCGTCGAATCGTATCTGTCTTGATAGAGGGCTGCAGGGTTCGTTGTAGAGTTGAGGAAGTATAGACCGAAATAGTTCACTCTCGTGTCGGGCACGTTGTGGAAGCCATCAAGCGCGAACTTGAAACCTGTCTGAAGCATATATTTGGCAAAGTACATCAAGTCGATGATCTCTGTAGCCTGATTCTTTTGAACTTTATCATCGATCCATCGATGGATATCTTCATCGCTCTATGAAAGAGAAGAAATTTAATATATATCCCTTAAATTAAGATCGATGGTGTACCTTCTCTTCCGTATTTTGATCGAGCTCTGTCATGAGAAGGAGAGCACGCTCTCTGATTTTTTTCTTCTCACGTTGTTGTCTCAGGATAAATAGATCCTTCTCAGACTCTCTGACTTGACAGAACGTGGTGTTATATTTTCCTTCGTGGTAGTCGGGCATAGGAACCCATACTTCACGTTTCTCCCATTCTTTTTCTGGCACATCGTTTATACCTAAGACTTTAAGCCCATCGTCGGTTTTGGGTGCCTGGTTAATTCGAACGAGCAACGATGCAGCAGGCAATCGATCGAGGTGAACCATTCTCTGCATGTTAAACGGACGCTTTCGGAAAGGCTCTTGACAGAAAATTGGAAGTTGGTAGTAACCATTCAGTAGAATGATATCCTAAGTGAGATTATTAATCTAACGCCTGCTCAAGCAAATGATTATGTTACATGATCTGTTTCTTTCTGTGGTTGTTCTTTTGTTTTTGCGTTTATGAACAGATTGATCGCTGAATAACCAATAATTCTGACTTCACTACCAGCTCTTTCGTCGATCGTCTCCAGTCTACAATGAGAAATTGAATTTTGAATTAATTATCAAAAAGTCTTTTTTGATTTATTACGATATTAGAGCCATGGTTGTCGGATCGAAGAAAGGAGCTCTAAGCTCCTGTCTGAATCTAAACACCGGATTATACACGTCACTGTCGAGTTCAGGCAGACCGGCTTGTGGCGGGAGAATCCTATCCATATTTTGACCGAAGAGATAAAGGACAATCTAATGTTAATAGTTGTCAAAGCGATACTTAGATGTGTTTTAAGAAGAGGCTGTTTACCTTTGTGACGGTGACATTATCCGGCAAGAACCTAGCAGCATCGATGTAAAAATCAATACCATTACCTTTTTCAAAAGGTCTATCATGATATTGCGGCTTCGTATTGATGATGAAAGGTCTGGTGTCGATATTCAGTAGAGCGTCTTTCGAGACCTTGACCTTACCCAATTTCATTCGTTTCTCTCTCGGCTTTTTCGGAGCTTTTTCAATGACGATGTTTTGTCTTGCAACCTCATTCGCGTCGTATGCGTACTCTTCGATCTGATAGTCCAGTTCCATCTGCAGTTTTGTAATGTTTCCCTCATCGAAAGGAGGCCTCAGAATTGGCGGCAAAAACAGCTGCTGTTGGAATCTACCGACGTTCAAACTTCCATCAAGATTATTGACCTTAACGGCATACCAAGACTCGATTTTCCATTCATCTTCACCCATCATCGATTGGTTCACCACTGTTTGGTTCACAGTTTGATCACCTTCCATCCCAGGGCTCATTTGGCTTTGATTGATTTTCGATTCCTCTTCTTTAGGAGCGGCGGAGAGATACATGTTTCGAACCCGAGGTAGTTTAACCAGCACTTGGAATGCAAGGTTGATATCAATATTGCCTTCTCTCGCGACAATCAAACCAGGGATATTTCTGTAAAAGATATGAACTTCATCAAATCGTACTTCCATTGCTTTAGCTTCTTCTTCTTGAATGGCGTTGTTTGTATTGTCCATCATGGACGTCCCGAGCCGAAGGTTCCTCGTGATGTCTCTCTCGCCTTCGACTTCTTTGGTGTTGTAGGCGCACGGTCTTGCGTGTTCATCAAGGATAATATTCGCTCCGTCAAGAAGCGCAGCTGAGACTTTTACAAATCCACGCGTTGTGAAATATCTGATAGAATAGATGGTCAGCTTTATACCCTTGCTAACGTTGAGGGTCAAAGAGAGATTCATTAATCGGTTCATAATTCTCTTCCTCTCTTCCTCTTCTTTTCGGCGGCGCTCTTCATCCTCTCTGCGACGACGCTCTTCTTCTTCTCGGCGACGCTTCTCGCTTTCACTTGTGCCTGGTCTTGATTCTTCGAGCGACTCTTCGTCAGATTCTTTCAAATCTTCCATGTTAAGCACCGGAAGCTCATCTCCGTCATCTCTCATTCCGAATCTGAAAGGCAAACGAGCCTTCTTCTCCCACGTGCCGTGGATAGTTGGCACTACGTGCTCAAACTAGTGAGGAAGAAAAAAAAAAAGAGCATAAGAATGCTAATTTGCTCAAGCATATTAATTACCTCTGTAGCTTCAAGTGCTCGCTGCTTATCAAGCATAAATTCTTCGTCATCGGGTTTCAAAATTTTAAAGAAGAACCAAACATCGTCTATACGAGTTAACCCTCTAATCTCTTCGATAAGAATATTCGTGTTGGTTGGTTTCATATAAATCGGACATTTCCATTTGCCTCGCCTATATTCCGATGATAGATCAGTTAGAGTTAGGTTGCATTCAAATTTTTACTTGATATTTTTCTGCAAGTCAAAGAGGTCGACCATCGTCCAGCCATACGTTTCAACCTTCTCTCCGGTTGAATAACCCACCTGGTAGTGAACTTGGAACTCAAAAATGAGCAGCGCATCGGAATAAGGAGGCACATCATAGATATGATGCTGCTCATCAAAGATGCATTTACAGGTATTTATTGTGTCTTGCTCCGTCTTATGAGTCTCTATCAGTTTTGGAACAGCCAAAGTCTCTCCTTTTGAATACACCCCATAAATAATCTCAACATATTCCATTTTCTTAGGAAGCCCACTCATCCACTCGAAATCAACTACAAACCCGACGTTGGGATCGTAGTTATTCGCCGCTTTATAGTGGAAAATGTTCCTCTTGAGTCTTTCTGCAATTTGCATTTTTTTGCGTTGGTCTTCGGCTGCCGCCGAGCTGCCTTGGTACTCTTTCCACATTCTGGAGAGCTTTTGCTCTTGAACGATCTTCTCGAGTTCACGTTTAAGAGTGCTCATCTGTTTAATTTGATTCAACTTATAGCTGTACATCTCACTATCTGCTGGAATCATGCTTAACGCCTTTACAGCCTCTTTCTCCTGAGTGGTAAGTGCGATGAGTGCTTTTTCCTCCTCTGTTGGCATCATTGCCTCAGCTCTTTCCAAACTCCCAGGATTTAAACCTCCGAATTTCAATTGCATGTTTGTCATTGTTTTATTCCCGAACTTTAGAATATTGTTGATTTTATTTGCTCCTTGCTGCATTTGCTCAAGCTGGGCTTTTAGACCGGTTGTTTCATTTGCTTTCTGCGTGTACTGGTTCGCGAAGGATTGATTCACTTCAGCTGAATAATTCGGATTCAGCAGACTCTTGACTGGATCAAATCCGTTCTGAGAGCCAAACACGTGAGATGTTGTCGTGTTGTTGAGCTGGGATACCCCCAATATATCGCCTTGCTGCTGAAGACGAGACTGCTCGATAGCAGCATCCAGCGGATCCATCAGATTTGCCATTTGTTCTTTTGCTTGAATGTAAAATTTCTCGAGATGCTCCAGATTGTTCAGATACTCAACATCATCGCCGCCTGTGTTAATAAACTCCTCCTTCAGTCTCCTGATCTCTCCTATAAGTTTTTCCATCTGCATTTGAGATTGCTTCGAGTTGAGATCATCGAATTTCAAGCGGACCTTCGACTTTTGTAAGCCTGCCATAACTAAATGATGAAAATAAGTTAGACTTCTACTCTCATACAAGATAACGGATTACCTCCATATTTCACGATATTTTCTCTGATTTGACTCAAGCGAGCCACTTTATCCTCCGATGTTAGCTGTCTCCCTTCAATTTCAAGCACGAATTTTTGAATCATATCTGCATAGGATGGATGCTGAGCTGTTGGGAACTCATCAGGATCGGCAAGCAAAAGCTCTTTTTTCAGGAGTTCTTCCTTTTGCCTCTAAAGCAGCCAGGTTAATACATTCACCTTTCAAAAATAAAATAATTTTTTACTCTCATTTCTTTCAGTCTCTCCGAATCTAATGTGATCTTGCTCTTCAATTTATCGATTGTGTACAGCGTCATAGGAGCATAATTATCATACTCTATCTTCTTGCTGAAATTCGACATTAACAGCTGTGTTTGGTTCCTGTCAATCGCAGAAATATTTCCATTCTTTATCTTCGACAGATTATCCTGCAGCCTCTTCCTCTCAGTATCAGTCTGCTCTTTCATCGATTTCACTTCTTGAATGCGATCCCTCTTTACTTTCTGCTCAAGGTCAGTCAGACCCTTTCCAGATATTCTCTGCAACTCGAGCTTATCATAAAAATCTTTGAATGTGACAATTTGCTCGTACAGGTTATCCTCTATTTTTGCTAGCGCTTTCCGCTCCTCAAGCAATTTCATAAACTCTCTCTTTTTCTCGAGCTCTCGGGCATTGACCAGCATTTGATCTAGTTGTCTCAGTTGATATGAAATTTCGCTGAGCTCGTTGCTTGCACGCCGTTCATTTTCTTTCCGGTAAACAATTTCAGCAAGAAGCCTTTGTACTATTTTGTCCTCCTCATTAGCCTGATAACTGATTCTCTCGCGATCTCTTCGAAAAGTATCGAGCTCGTCTCGTAATTTGTCGTCTGGGTTACCAAACGCTTTATTTTTCAGCCGATCGAACTCTTCATCAACTTGTTCGGAAGTCAGCTTGAGGTCACTCGATGAAAGGATATTCTTCGCAGCAAATTTCGCTTGAAAGTTCAAATGATGAATACTTTTCGAATTTATTGGCCAAAAATGTACCTGGAGAATCGATTCCTCTATTCGTAAACTTGAGGATTTCACTTGTAAGCTGATGAGTTGAAGATATTAGATATAATCATGAGGGAAATGTGATTACGTTCCTATTTCCAAGTCCGTAGTTCGACATTTTGAAACTATCAACGTGATAATAATTCACAAATAATTTTTCGGAATTGAAAACTGGACGATCTTTAGTGAAATTGGAAATTCTTACCAGAAACAAAGGAGGATTAAAAATGGAAATTTTCTATTCCTTGATTGTCAAAAAAAAATTTTAGTGCTGCTAATGAAGAACTTAATTCAGTCTCCATCTTTTTAACAATATGTGAAATTTTTTGCAGTATTTTGGACTTCGATTAAAGTCCATCATTCTCAAGTAAATTATCATGGTCTCAATATGGTTTCAACTAAATTATGAGGGTGTTATCAATAGCTGTATTCAGTAGGAGCGAAATGATTAATTAAAAATTATTTAGTCGATCATGATAAATTGACGAAAGAGTCAAAAAAGGAAATTTCTTACATTATAATAGCATTCACCATGATGAGGTCTTTTTCACTCATTACTATTTCTTAAGGATTCAGCCCAAGAAGAAAGAGATGCTTCATTCAAATTCACACGCTGCTTTTCACTTTTGATCATTTTTCTCCTACAACTGATAGTTTTTGTACTTTGTAAGATCATCCTAATTGATAATTTTTTCCTTTGATAACTGCTCACAATGGAATCAGTAGCTTGTTGTGTATAATTTGATGAAACAACAACAAATTCTGTTTTTTATTGCGCTCAATTACGCAATAAGTTGTGAGCGGGTTTTGAGATATCCCTTTCAAATTGTTTTATTCAACAAAAATGTAAATCTGCATGCTTTGATAACTTTTTCTTTGAAACTTAATAATTTAAAAAATCCCTGTAAAAAGTCTATTCTTCAGAAAAAACTAAAACGCTAAAGGTAGAAGAACTTCTTCCACATGATGACCTCAACGCAAACAAGTATTACTCACACTGCGCTGGCAAAATAATGATTTCTATTCGCCTAGTGCTTATGAATCCGACAACCAAACTTGTCTCTTCACAACCCGTAACCAAAGGCTCTCATTTATACAATGGGAATGACGAAGTGCCTATCAAAGACGTCTGGCAAGACAATTTCGAAGTCGAATTCAAAAAGATTATGAAAATCGCAGAAGAATATAAATACGTTGGAATGGTAAGAACCCTTAAGCCTGACATAATCCTGATATGATTGGCATAGGACACAGAATTTCCAGGAATCGTTATTTCCATGAACGAAAACTCAGACCTTGGTCCAAATGTAAGTGCTCCTAAGACTGTTCGCATGTCGAACAAGCTTTTTAATAGGAAACTATGGAGTATGCCATGATAAAGAACAATGTGAACCAATTGAAGTGCATCCAAGTTGGACTCAGTTTCGCCAACGAAGACGGCTACATGCCTCCCGGAGTTTCCTCTTGGCAATTCAACCTGCACTTTGACAAAAAGTAATTTCTCATCATTTTTTCCAGTAAAACTCAACTCATTCATCTATTAGTGCCGATCTCCACGCCACCGAGTCGATTGAGTTATTATCGAGCTCTGGAATCCAATTTGACAAGCACGCTAAGATGGGAATTGATCCCCAGCTCTTTGCTGAGTACCTCATCGCTTCGGGTAATTTTTTTAGACGTTTGTTCAGACTCAACTCACAAACATAAATAGGCTTACTCCTCGATGAAGAAATGACATGGGTTTGCTTCCATGGTGGGTACGATTTCGGCTACTTGCTCAAGCTGATTACTTGCACCTCTCTCCCTAACGAACAACAACTGTTCTTCAAGACACTCAACTCCTATTTCCCAACTTACTACGATGTGAAGTACCTCATCTCCGACTTCGAGAAGATGAAGTACAGTGGATTGACCAAACTTGCGAGCGATCTTAGCGTATAGCTTTCTTCTAACTTGAGTAGACTCACGCATTATCTACAGATTAGACGCTCTGGAATTCAGCATCAAGCTGGAAGTGACTCGCTCTTGACATTGGCAGCTTTCTTCAAATTAAGGGACATGTATTTCAAGGGGAAAGTTGACCCTAAGTCCTCCAACATCATTCATGGTATTGGAAACTCTCAAGACACATCACCGGAGTACTACATGACATACGTGCATTACCAAGACCAGAATCCAATGATGTATGGCGGATACCCGATGAACATTACATCGAACGTGGTCGGGCCATACTACAACCAGCAGGATAGCATATATCCAAACATGACGAACAATACCTTCAACTATGGTTATCCAAACTACAACTTCACTCAACCCCAGTTCATGGACTCGAACGCCCGCTTTAAACCATTTACCAATGGTAAAGATGGAATTCGAAAATAGCTAGCATTCTGTTAACAAAATCTCTACGATTTTCCCACACTTCTTATTTGTAAGCATCAAAGTAATACATTAATACACTAATCCAATAAAACTCTATGTTTGTTCCTGTAGAATCCCCTATTCTATAAAAAAAAAAACAGAAAGAAAAAACCTTCTATATCTCACAAATTTATTCTCTGTGTTGTGCTTTCTTACTGTAACGCTGCTCATCAAGTGTTTTTGAACACTGTTGTTTGCACATCAATACTGGTTACTCCATAAAAGCAAAACCAAAAAAATATATATCTATGTATGCATAGGCTTATAATTTCTCTAGAGCAATATCTGGAGCTGGCTTTGGTTAGATGCTCTTTTTCGAAGCTTGAAATCATTAATTGACTGAGCAATCATACAAAAATTGCAAATGTATTGCTTCTTCGTCTTAAATATGATAGTGTAGACGATTACAACATGATTCATTCCAGAGAAAGGAAATGTAAAATGAAGAATGCTATATAAAAGAGGATCGTTTGAGCAAAATATTACACACTGTCATTCATTATTTCACTTGGACAGCAAACTTGGCCAAATTTCAGATGAAGTTAGCTTTACTATATAGTGCTACCTACTAAAACGAGTTGACTCAACTCAAAGGTAGTTTTAATTTCTAATTCAAACTTTCATTTAAATAAATACACATTGTATATTCCTCTATCATTGAATCATATTTTAAATTTACTTGAGCAGAGTGAAATTTGGTTCTTAAAACTTTATTTGAAAGTTAGCAGCATAACTCAAATATGCTATTCGTTGGTAAAATATTGCCTTAGTTGTTTAAATCGCAACAATGATGAGTTGCTAATTAAAACACACCATGGTAGACTCAGACTTAGTAGTCTGAAATCATGAAAAACTGAGTGGAGATATTATTAAAACTTCCCTTTGTTTCTAATCAGGTTGTCGTGCATTATATTGTTAATTTGAATGCCACAGAATTTCCAGAAGGTGAATGATATATTTGTCATATTCTAGCAGAGATATACACTTTACCCTTCAAAACTCAATAATATATTGATATTACCTTTTTTCATTGAATGAAGATATATATATATAGCAGAGAGTTATTACCATTACCCTTTGACCAAAACATAGAAGATTGTAAAACTCAAAACTCAAAAATGAATTATAATCAAACATGAAATTATATGCTTGAATTTTGTGCAATTTTGAGATAACCAATGAAATGAAGCTCATTGGCCTAGGGAGAGAAATTGAAGTACCTTTCCACAAATTCAGGTTCGGGTTCATTATATACCATTACATTTACTCAATATTTCGTTGATTGCTAAAGTTTTGAAAATTAACAAAAAAACAATTACAAAGATTTCTCAAAATTTAATTAATTAAGTTTCTTTGAATTGATTTTCAAAAATTTGTATCTCTTCTAACGGAATTAGGAAAAAATCTTTTTTGTTGAGATGTTTCTCAAGTTTGAATCAAGATAGTGAGATGGAAAGCATGAAATTGTGCTAAACAATTTTGGTACTACTTAACAACCGGAGGTGGAGACTGAAAAGGCTTTTGCTCATATTGAGAGATCCAACACCTGGAATTCATGATTTCGACAATCTCGAAATACTTTTGGCACAGTAAGACTCACAATAGAAAAGAACATTTTCATTAAGACTGATCTTCAGATTTTTCTTTGCGCAAATCCATCATTTCAGCGCTTACAACGAGAGGAAATGCTTTCCAGTGATCCTGGTTTATTTTTCCAAGATATAGGAGGTTGTTCCTCTAATATAACCCCGAGAGAACTGTAAAAATAACTGTTTGTTAATGAAATCAGCTGAGAAAAAAACTGGGAAAAAAAGAAGACTGCGGTTTCTGAGCAAGGTCATTTTTTCACTTATGGTTTTAAATTAATGTCCCAAAGAGGCCGAAATATTTGCAGATAATTCAGCTCATATATTGTGAATTATAAACTCCCTGACGAATAACTTTCATTATTTTTATAGAATATCCACCGTTATTATATGTTATAGAGTATCCTACTCTTAATTAATTCAACCATTTTTTCTTCAATTAACGTAGGATCCAAAATCACACCAAAAAGTAAGCTCATGATGTTACATCTCCAAGTCGATTTCTTCCTATAAATATTATCCAAGTAAATCAATTAAAGATCCCCGGAAATTTACCATAAGAGTCGCCATTTTCATGTCAGCAATCTCCGATATTTGGCCCAACAATCCCATACACATCTTCTTTCGACTCTTGAAGATTTTCTAAAAAATTACAAATTAACTGCTCTCCTAACATCCATAAAAATGACCTCATATTCATCTTTCTTGGCCTCGGCTTTTTTCATTACTTCATCTGAGATTTTGGGATAGTTTCCACTTTCATAGACTGTTAATTTAGATTCTTCTTCTTTTATCTTCATACACATTAGATTTGAAATTTGTATTGAAATTGGTTTACCATGTTTTCATACTTAACGATGTCTGCGTCGATTTGCTCATCAGTAGGCTGATTTTGCAAGTCTTTTAATTCAGCAGTGAGCCCTTTTACTTCTTCAGTCAGTTGCCGATGTGTGGTTCTTAGCTCTTGTACCTCTTTGGTGATTTCATCCAGCTCGGACTGGTTTACATCCGGGATGTTTTTTTGGTTCAGTAAATAAATTTTGGCTTTTCCAAACTCTTTCACTTGCAACTCTCCCGCACTTGCGAGAGAATCAAGAATTCTCTGAACCTGAGGTTTTTTGATTTTTCCATGGAGATTGTCAAAGATGTTTATCAAGCTGTAAGGTCGGTTCTGCTTTTTCATATATTCCAGTACAGTCTCAGTTTCTACGAATCAGTGATTAAAAAAGAGAGCACGAGCGAGATATATTTATTATATACCTTCATCCCGAGAGACAGCACCTTTTTTCCCTTTGGCTGACGGTTTAGCAGTCACCTTCTTTGCTGACGCACTCTATAATTGTTGAGCACGATTTACCGTTAGACGATCAAATAAAAATTAAAAACCTTTCCTCTTTTCCCTTTTGTCGGTTTATCGGAGGCTTCCTCATCGAAATCTTCTTCGCTGTCCTCATCTGAACTGATGTTTGGATGATAATTCTCGTCATCATTGTCGAAACCTTGTTTCGATTCTTCATCGTCCTTTTTTTTAGCAGGTTTCCTGGCAACTTTCTTCTTTTCTTTGGCTGTAATTGACTTATTCGGAGATTTCGAAGACTTGTTGGGAGATTTAGAAGCCTTCTTCTTTCCTCCTCCAGCCTCTTTAGGCTCTTTCGAAGTTTCTTTTGTAGATCTTTTGGCGCGTTTTGCTGCCGGTTTGGGGTCAAAATCGTCGTCTGTGCCTGCGATAGACTTACTGTCTTCAGACATTTTATCGTAGGATCTTCTTTAATATCAGTCCTTTTAAATTTCGCTCCAAAATACTAACACTATTTTATTGTTGGAGTGTTTGCATTTACTGACTGTTTGTATGCTATCGCAGGGTATTTATCATCTCGAAAAATCAAATCTGTAGTGAGAGCGCCCGTTTTACCTTTAGAGTTGAACGGCAATTAGCTGTATTTGTCTCATACATTAGAAATCCCGCGGGTAAACTGATTCATATGCGTTCCTTACCGTACTCATTTTTCCTTACATGCTTAATAGAAACTATAAGTTTCGTTGTTTATATTGGGAGACAATAAACAAACTACACACCACAGGTATTTTTGATAATTATATGAACAAGGTGTTTAGCTAGTATGCAGATTTTTTTACAAGGTGTTCTCTGTGCGAAAAGATATCCAGAATAAATTTTTAGAACTGGGGTACCATGGCCGCTACTTACTGACAAGCACTTGGGTAGAAAGCATGCTTTCTGAATCCTTAATTTGCTCCAACATGCACACTAAACCTGCAAGAGAGAGAGAGGAATTTTCTTATAATATCGATTGTTTTGAACTCTTTTTATTTTTTGAAATAAAATCCTTGCAAAAAGAAAATCAACATCTTATGGGTAAACACAAGCGTCCTCTCAGCTCATCATCAAGCTCGGAGTCACGTGGTCGGAGATCACGTTCTTCTTCTTCAAGATCTTCATCATCTTCTCCCTCTCGCGATAACAGAAGAAAGAAGTATTCAAGAGATGATCGGAAAAAGAATGACCGCCGTAAGGAAAGCAGAAAAGGCAGCAGACGTGACAGATCGAGGTTAATGAAAGAGATTTATAAAAAGCAATTGACTGAATTAAGTAGATCAAAATCAAGATCGCGATCACCGAAAAGACGACATGAACGTAGAGGTAGAGATGAGGATAGAAAGCCTCGACGAGAACGCTCGAGAGACAGAGATCGTTCTAAAGACAGAGGACGTAGAGACGAGCTTCCTGAACGAAATGAAAGAGAAGAGAAAAAGACTCAAAATGGTAGAGCTGATAGAAGGCCAAACCCAGATGAAGGTCAAATTTTAACCATCACCGCAGCGTTGTAATTCAATGAAATATAGAAATCGATCAAAATATTCCCGAAGACTACAGGGATGATAGAAGACCTCCACGACCTGAAGAAACGAAAGAAGGCGAAGCGCCAATAGAAGTCGAAAAACCTTGCTTTGAACCTTCAGGCATTTTAGCGAAATATGCGAACACTGTGAAGTAAATATCTTTTCTTCTCATTTTTTTTCTTGCTTGCCTTGAATTTTCTGTTGTTGTGCATACTGTTGAATGAACTAACTTTCTTTCCTATTTAGTGGTGTTGTTCTGAAATTTACTGAACCACCTGAAGCAAAGAAGCCGGACTTAGCTTGGAAGGTCTTCCCATTTCGCGGTGATGAAGAATTTCGTAAATTTTTTCGGACTGAAAATATTTTTCTAAATTGGGTTTTGCTAATCTCTAGCTGTTATTCCGATATTCAGACAATCTTGCTATCTATTTGGAAAGGATTCAAGGGTATGGACTGAAATATTACACTGTAACATGGCGAAACCTTCTTACTTATTTTTTGCATTTAGGTGGCTGATGTGTTAATTGAGCATCCGACTTGCTCAGGTCAACATGCTGTGATCCAGTTTAGAGAAATTCCCAAACAAGACCAAAACGGAGAATATTATACTGTGATCAAGCCTTATTTAATGGATTTGGAGAGTACAAACGGAACGTTTTTGAACGGGGAACAGATTGAACCTGCTCGTTATTACGAACTTCTTCCTTCAGATGTGATCAAGTTCGGAAAAAGTACCAGAGAGTATGTCGTCATGAGAGAGGATGTCGAAGTTCACAATGAAAGTGATAGTGACTAAACAACAGAGATTGAATGTCGTTTTTGTATATTTTGATAGGAGCGTTTAAATGAATAACAAAATTGCAATCTTTTTGAATATAGTGAATTTGCAGCTTTTTCTGCCAACAAATTAATCTTTTTACAGAATCAGTAGGACCCAATGAAAAGATCCATCGGAATTAATTAGAAAAAAATCCCTCTGAATTAATTTCGAAGAGAGTCTTCATGAGTTATACAACTCAAGCTGAATGCACTTTAAGAAACCTGAGTGCTTATGAGTAGAAAAACCAAGAAAAGATGAAAGCAATCAATGCTTGAATGAAAAGTCGAGGCATCCGAATGATGCTGTAATTTATAATTGTGCATGTACTGACGATTTAGAAGATGACGAAGCCTGTTTGAGGATCCTATGCATTGAATACATCTTTAACAGTGCTCTTAGAAAAATTATATTACTTCTTCTCCTATAAAGGAATCAAACCAAGTTGTTATTTGAGTCTTTAGCACTTCGCATTCGCCGTTTATTGCATTTTGATAGCTGACGAAAGCACACAATCCGGACTCGAAATAAACCACCTGTATTATTAAGGTAAGAATAATGCAATTTTATGTGAAAGGTTTCACTATTTTGTCTTCCTTTCCTACAAAGGAAAGCAGTGGGCCAGCCATTTTACATTTCAGTGGATCTCTCCAATCAGTACTTCGGTAATACTCGAGATTTGGATGAAATTTACTACAGCTGGGATGCGCTGTCAATATTTTGGGAGCCTAAAATTGTGAGTATAGGTGTGCGTTGTTATGTTATTTTACATATCCTTTGATTTTTTCATAAATTCCATCGCATTCGGATGGTTCAACAATCTGCAACTCCGTGCTGAGCTTAAATACATGCATTGTAGGTTTATCGGTGATTAATGCGATGTATTTGTCATCTTCTCGAAAAACTAAATCTGTCACGCGAGCGCTCATTTTCCCTTTGAGGTTGATTGAGAATTAGCTTTGTTGGTATCTGATGTTAGAAATACCGCGCGTAAACTGATAAATATGCCTCCCACTCTCGATATCGTATATATCGATATATTGTCCTTTGATATCCACAACTGCTATTTTTGTGCTCTATGCCAATTTATTATTTCACATCATCCAGTCATTCAGAAAATTGTTACATCATTGCTGATAACAATCTTTTGAATCTCTCGTTTCTCCAATGGAATGATATGATTAGTATCAGTCACCGTATTTTTCACAATTAACCCTACACAAGAGCACCTATCAGATATGGATATATATAACTGCATTCTACGTTGCTTGTCGTCTTGATATCCAATAAGAGTGGAACCTTTCTTTTGAGAACTCAGAATGAAGGTACATGGATTTGACTGTGTTCTTATAGTTCGATCGATATTATTACTTTCCAGATTCCAGATGATGATCTGAAAATCATTTATGAGAAGTCAACTGAGAAAAGAGTCTCACAGCTTCAGATGTTAGAGAAAAAAGCCTGTTCTCTGTCACAAAGATAGATTCAACTTTGCTTTTATGAGCAAAAGATTTCTTCGCAATGTTTTTGGTATAGTCGTTCCAAAAGTACACCTACAAACCCTTCATCAACTCTAAGACAAAACTCATCTGTTACATTTGAACTTGGGAAAGATCGATTGCTACCATCTGTGACGAGAGCTACAAAAGTAGTGGAGTTCAAGAGAGCAATGCTTGATATTCCACTCTTAAATGCAGCGATGATAAGAAGAACTTAGGCGAGTGTTACCTCCAAAGGAAAACTTTCACCTTCTTCAGTTGTGACAGTTTCCATTGTTGCCAGCTCCACCAATCTAAAGCCGAGAGTGGTTCCGATGCCCATTCGACTCTTAATAATTGATATAAGGGAAAGGAAACAATTTTACTCGATTCTGGTTGAAAGAGATACACGTAATGAATGAAACACTTCCTGTTTGCTTTTTATCGGGTGGAGTAAACTTCAGTTCTTCATCTTGCTCCATTCTCAAGATATTAGGCTTTTATTTTATTATTAGATAAGATTACTGAATTGAATGAACAACTTTTCGTAATTCTACACAAAAATGCAGAATATTACGATTATAGAGGGAAAGCATAGATATGAAAGGGTGTAGCACCCTCTGAAGAGTGAGAGCATCTCTAGAGGGAACTTTCATGAAAAAATGTTCTGTGGGTAAGAAAATAAATGGAAATAGACATGTGGCTTATTTGTGGCTGCTTCTCAGAGATTTCTAGATCCACCAGAGCCATTCCGGTGAAAAAGAAGTGAAACAGACAAAGGATGCGGTGAGACAATTCTTACATTTTGAGCATGAAGGATGAGGTCTTGCTAAGAGATTTGGCATTAATCTTTTACTGCCCAGAAATTAGTTTTATCAATAAATGCTGACTTTCTCACTTACATATTATTCCCATGTCAGAAAGCACGCTGTAGAAATGCAAAATGAGTCCGAAACCTGAGATAGAAAGACTAACGGTGCGTGCTGAGAATAATTGTCAACATTTGTCAGAACCTACTAAAATACTTAGTCCTTGTGTTTTCTTCTCTGAAAACTTTATGCTTGTATACACTCTTCATTTCTTTATATTTGTATGTTTCTCAATAAAATTAGTGTCTTTATTACTATTGTCAAGGTTCCTTTATAGATCTGCTTGAGTGCGTTTGTATAGTCAACATTAGTAGAAGTTGACTTGATTGCCAATCAGTTAAACTTACGAAATTTGAAGTCGTGAAGTATACATGATTTGAAAATAATTGAGAGTGTTACTGTCTTCTAATATGTTATATGAAAATGATATGTCAGCACAAATGAAAAATTTTTTTTTCTCATGATAAATGGCATATTTATCCCAATACTTGTATTATTCTGAGAATAATATGGTATACTTAATATTGCTTCGTGTACATTTTCAGAAGCGAAATGAAATATTGCCAGAATACATTATGCGAATTCAATTGATCATAGAGGTTGAGTTGATTTAGTTTACAACTCTATAAGTTACCGTCAATCCATATCTACTCTTTTACACTCATAAGATGAAACACAATCAGATGATAAAATTCAAATTTCAGATCTAAATTATTATTATAAATTAGTTGGAGAATCTATCACATATCTAATTTCTCTTTTCCAATGAAATCATATGAGCTACTCCCATTCAGCATCGAAGAGGAATTCCCAAACTTTTAAAAGAAATGTGATAATCGAAGAGAGAAAAGAAAGCATTCATTTTGAAAGATTTAAGTCAACTCTTTTTCTTTGATACCTCTTCACCTTGAAGTCGAAATGCGAAGATTTTATTTATCAAACTCAGACTAGGTGACCGTATTTGCGGATCTATTAAGATATATTTTATATGCTTTTCTTTTAGAAGGAATTGAATCGATTTTATTGTGACGAATTCTAATTATCCTTGGCTTTTGTAAATTCATTCTGGAGCCCTTTGAAATATTTCTTAAAGATAACTAATGTTTCTTAATCCATATGTATTGTTAAATTGAAAATTATTTCATTTGTACTATAGTAACTAGTCTATTATCATGATGTTAAATTTTTGGGAGCTGAAATGTTGAGTAGTTGTTCGATTACCGATATTACTGGGATCAAATTATAACACCTTTGACATCAATAGAATGTACCATTACAAGATGGAGCGTCTTTTTCTTTTGTTTTTTGTTTTCTTTTTATTTGGAAGAATGTTGGCTGTACCAAAACCTCAAAATGCATAAATTAAAAAGAGGTATTAAACATATTGAATTTAAAATGGAATTATTAAATTATAGGACGACTCCTACTTTAGACAACAATTTTTTTTAGTATTTTTTATAATACTTTATTTGCTAGTATTTCAACAACCTAAGGAAAAAAACTTAGTATTTTCAACAACAACAACCAGAATGAATTCACTTTGATATCAGTCATACTTAGAAATTGTATGAGATAATTTTTTTACGAAATACTTTTGCGAAGTATTGAAGTATTGGCTGAAATAACCCTAGATCTTGTAAGCTTGAAAAAATGGTAGGCTATAAGCTGCTACTCCTTAAACAATGACCAAAACATAAAAGCAGTTTTCTATCATTCTGGCGAGAGTCCATATATCTTTTGTCCTCTAATTGCTTATTTTCGGAGTCTATCTATCAGACCTCAATTATAATTCTTTAGTGTTCATTGCGCGGGTATTTTTCAACAATCAGAACTTTGGCTCAGTACTGCCTTTCTCTGAAGTTTCTGCTTGCGATGGCCTTGACCATGTTGTTGATCCTGCCTACTGACTGGCCTGTTATTTATTTTTGTATATTCTTTGCAGTTCTGTACTGGTATTTCTCATTATATCTCGATTTTTGTGGATGTCGTGAGCATTTTACATACAGACTCCACGCTTGAAAGCACGAATATGCGAATCGAAAAAAGCTACCTCTCAAAAAAGCTGTTTGAATAATTTAAAAGCAGATATGAAATTTGGCTGCCATAATCAAGCATTGTCTTCTTCTATTGAAAAATATCAGAACCAACTCTATTAGATAATACAATTCTAATTTCATTATAAGAGCAATGAGCCGAAAAGAACGGATGTTCCTTTAATAGCATTACAATCTTCTGACTCAAGAAAAAAAATATTAAATAAATCAAATCATTCTCTTGAGCCGCTAATTTAATTATGCTACCCTTAGTAAAATTCCCGCCTAAAATAAATACAAATGGAGTTAACTTTTACCAGTGATATCAGCAAATTCCCACTTGAGTTCAACAGCAATATTTGGCTAGGGAATTTCTTTGCCTTACCTTCGCTATACACTCAACATCATCTTTTCACTTAAACCTCATTATTGTTCATATCTCCGACAATCCAAGGGTTTTTCTTTTTATGAGCCATAATTCCTCTATTTTCTTATCTGAGGCTACTGAAGATGTGCTTTATTTAAGGGAAGTAGAGAAGCAGATTGTTGATTCAACAAATATTCTTCAATTTACGTTGAAACATTCTTCCTGTCCTGATTGATATCTGATTGGCGCCTCACTACCTTTTGAGTTTGCATTTTTGAAGCATATTTTGATGCGATTCTCAAATACATTCAGTTGGAAAAGCATAAATGTTATCAATTGCTGCTTGATAACTTTTATTTCAAGATAGCTGTTTTGGAATTTGTGAATGGTTGCTTGTTTGAACATTGAAATCAGATTAATGGTACAACTTTCCAATTTTTTAGGATCAGGACAATAAAAATTAGCGTTATAATGAAATACTCTAATGATCAGATTAAAATTTTAAATGATCATTTAAACAGAACGTTCTCTCATAATTTTTTCTGGATTAAGGGTATTTTACTTATCAAGATGGAAATCCAAAAATTGAAACATTTCTTAATTAGAAAAGCTGGTGAGACTTTTCGAGATTAAATAGACCTCTGCAATGTAATTTTACAACCTCAATTTGTTGTAATCCCTCTTGATTTATCAAAAGGGTTCTCTTGCCTCTCAAACAAAATAAAACCTTTCAAGCAACCTTCTACTATTTTTGAATTGATTCCCTCAATTTTAAACAATCTTTGATTTGAGCTAAGAATCAAATCGGTTTGCTCTGGAAGCAAATGACTCTCTGACTAATTCGTTAGGGTGTCTGCAAAATGCCGAACTTTCGAATGCTTAGATAACCGATTGACGCACATTCTTAAACATCAGGATTTTCCTATAGCAAGAGCCAAAATATACGCAAACAACATACTTTCTAAAGGGACAGCTCATAGGAAAGGCATAAAAACAACGAAATGCCTTGCAGGAAGAAGTTCAAATCATAGTTTTCTCAAGCATAGAATTCGCCTCCGAATTAGAAATTATCAGGCTAGAGCCATGTTTTCGTGTTTTGGCTTGTTTAATATTTGGAAGTCACAAATTGGAGCGTTTTTTTTTTTTGAAAGGTAAGCAATGTGGGAACTGAAAATAGAAGTCTGGCGTCTGATTTGCTTCGAAAAACAAGCTATTCACATTTTCAAATCACAACATCTGCATCGGTAATAAAAAGTTGGCATTTTTAGTTAGTGTGAACTTTGGCTGTTATATAAATAAATCAATATCGTTTGCTTGGATAGGTAAAGGACAGTTAAAAATTTTTTTCAAAGTTCATACTCTAACATCTCAAATCATATTTCGCAAGATGGAACTGCTCAAAATAGCACGGAGAGTAATCTATTGTAGGATGGAGTTACAAAAAGTTTTTGTGTTTTTCAACGATATGAATATCGGTTTCAAATGAACTTATCTAAATATAGCTCCGATTGACCAATTTCTACGATTTGTAGCTTCTGTCTTATTCTTACATGGAGCGTAGCAAGTTAGTTAATTATAAATATGAAAATTTTTTTATATACTATTCTAAAACGGATAAAAATCGATTCCATGGAAAATCTAAGAGAAAGAAGAATAATAAGAACCTGAGAACCTTTTTTTTAACAGAAAAATTGTAAATTATTAGTAATCATAACCCATAAACGCCTACAAGCGTTTCTGATTACGTTTCCTTTCGATGGTTTTATTTTCACTGCATGGCTGTTAGAGCTATCTCTTCATGTTTTTTTTATAATGTTCTTTATTTCTGAGAAGCAGCGTTAAGTTTATTTATCACGATTTTAACTGTAGATTGCATCGAATGGGCTATATAAAAAGTAATGAGATATCAGAAAGAAGGGGCTTTAGAAAATGTTCAAGAATCAAATGGAATTGAGGTTCGAAATTTAAAATATTTAGAATCAAAGATATAAGAACCGAACATCCAAGAAGGATTATTTTTAATTAGGTTCTACGATGACGTAGCTCGGCTGTTACTAAAATTTAACCAATTACCGATTCCAGAATTAGTTTTCCGTTGGAAATGTTCCAGAGAGTCAGCCGGCGGTTTCACTCTTCGTTCTAGCCTGAATATGGGCGTCATAGGGAGATCAAATGCATTTGGCGCTAATTTCGGACAGAGTTGATAAATTTGAATAGCAATTAAAATTATAGGTTCTGACAATTTGAATGCGCAATTTATAATCGTTTAATGTTTCATTGGAAAAAAAGAGATCAATGAACAATAGTCCTCCAAACCACAACAGTGGGTCCAAGTTTTGGGCCCGAAAGAGTCTCTCTGACCTTGTCATCAACATCTTTAACTGTAGCTGTGGTACAAGAGAAATGAAAGATGAAAAAGTGCTGCGACACAGCCAATTGCCTGAACTCCAGGAAAAAACCTCTCAGACGCGAGAGTTTTCACAAGCAGGGAACATGAATCCCTCCTTCCAAAACATTTTGCAAAGGATAAAGATAGATGAGTCTTCAGCTGACCTCTCTATGGACGAGGAAGATGAAGAAGAGAAATTTTTAGATTCAAAAATTCCTTTCGCCCTCTCAAACGAAAAGGAAAATCACGGCAACCTGCCTCTTTTGGCAACTGAGCAGAAACCACGCACTAACGACTATTCTTACCTATACACGGAAAGAATTGAAGAGGATGAGCTCAAATCAGTGAAATTCGATGATAAGCTGTCAACCAATTCCAAGAAAATTTCCAAACATCATTTCGACTTAGCAGATTCTCACGCGAGCAAAAGGATGGCAAAGGCTCGGAAGTCCTGGCAACCTCACGAAGATAAATTAGTGCTTGAACTTATCAAAGAGCTAGGTACTGCTTGGGCTGTAATTTCAAAGAGAATGGGCGGAACGAGAACCGGAAAGCAAATAAGAGACAGATATCTCAATAAACTGGACCCGAAATTGAAAAATAACGCCGAATGGACGAAGGAAGAAGATGCGTTGCTTGTTAAATTATATAAAATTCACGGGAAAAAGTGGAGAGAAATCTCGAAAAATATCCCCGGTCGCTGCGAATCTATGGTGAAGAACCGCGTTCAATGGAGATTCCGATGGATGTTGGAAGATAGATGGGAACCTTCTAAGAGTCACAAAGAGTTGGAAGAGTGCGGCGAATCAAGTTACAAGAGCACGGATAGCAATTCGAAAGTCACAAATTCTCATAAATACGATGGACTTTTTTCTGAAAGTTCTCAACAAAACGGGTTGACTAATCAGACGTCTCAAGATGTCACTAATTACTCAAATTGCAACCAAAATAATCAAGTACGAAATAATCTACATAGCCAATTACCGATACAAAAGACGTGTCCTCAGCCAGCAAACGAGGAATTTTATCAAACTTACCAGAACCCGCCTTTTAATAGCCTAGATTTTATAAACAATCAGAATCCGGAGACAATCGTTGGTTGTGACGGGTATTATCAAATAAACGGTCAAGGTTATCAAGGTTATGTGCAATCAGACTCTATGAGAGAGGAGACCAATGGGGTGATGAACGACAGACTGATGGTTGAAGAGCAGCAAGGAGCTTTATTTGATGATGTTCCTTTCATTGATTTTAGTGATGCAAGGAAACCTGACGATCTCGATTTATTCTGGCATCACTTGGCTTCAAACCCAAGGAATACGAGCGGAAATCTTGACATGGAACTTGTTCAGAATTTAGACGGAGAATGCTTGCTCGATGTGAAACAGCCTGAAAACCAGTCGTCGATGAAGGAAAAATCTCCTCCAGAAACCTTGAACCCTGACGAGAAGATTCAAAAGGTGGAAGTATTAAAACAGCGATTAGCAGATTTGGAGTATTTAATGCAAATGACGTATCAAGAGATTTTCAAAGCAGCTGATACTTAAATGAATAAACTATATCAGTGGTGCTTGGGTCTTCCGAGAGGATTCGAACTATGGCAGCGTTTTTTTTCATGTATAGCGTTTTTTGCTTTAAATTACTCCAAATTGTATTGTATCAATTTATTAGTATTTCAAAAGAGATTTGAAACGTGAATATTTATCCGTCAAATCTTACTTGTGCCTGCTCAGTTATATAGTAGCTAGCTCCATTACTAAATATTTCCAAAAATTATTTTGTTGGGAAGATAAGTATTAAACGTTTATTAATGCAGATTACCAAAAGAATCTCAGTCTCTCATTAGAAGGTGAGTAGTATTCGGCAGTTAGTGGAGGAAGGAGCTTAATACGTGAAGAAATACAGAACAGAAATATTAATTTGAAACAAAAAGCTAACTGTTTTGACTTGTGAATTATTAAATAGCAGAAATTAAATGTAACAGTTCGCTTTTCTGATAGTAAGTGGAGGATGCTTCAAGACCCACTTATTAAGCAACTTCAGTTCAAGGGAGGCGGGTTTCTTCGCTTGGAATTCTTGCTGGCCTCGCTGCTCCGAAAAAGAAAGGGAATATGAAGGAGACATTTTTTATGGAGTATTTATTGCAAATAATGTATTAAGAGATTTCCAAAGCCAATATACTTAATGAATAAACTATATCAGTGATGCTTGGGGTCTTACGTGAGGATTCGAACAATGGCAGTGTTTTCTTCATGTATAGCGTTTTTTCTTTAAACTACTTCAAATTGGATTGTATCAATTTATTTCTGACCTCGCTGTTCCGAAAAAGAAAGGGAGATATGAAGGAGAAATTTTTTAGCGTTAATTCTCTTGACGAAAGTTTCAAATTGTAAATTTCAATGACAAACTCCGATTTCCAATCACTCAGTGACCCCTGGGTCTCTGAATTTTCGTTATTGATTGACAAACTTAATTCAAATGCCTCATTCTGAAAAAGTCAACTTTCTATTTTCTCATTCTTTCAGTCAACAATAGCAGAATTGAGTTATCAACAATTCAATTGAATAGATATTTTTGACTCTTCTCTCTTTTTTTTTTTGAAATATCTCTTGATTTTGAATTTGTGTAGTAAGATGTCGACTAGTTTCGCAATTATCACTTGTTGCACTGAAAAAGCTTGGAGCCTTTATCGAGTCGAAATAAATTAGCTTTCTTATTGATCAGTATCTATCGATTTTATCAAAAAGTGCTTGTGACCTTTTCAGGCCAATACTTCAATTACAACAATTCAAAAAATTCGCAATATACTTCCGACTGGGCAGCATACATAATGCCAGCGAACAAAATTCGTAGCTGACAGCTTGATCAGACTAATTCCTTTATTATTCTGTCAAATATGATGATGAAGATGAATAACCCTCTAATCAATCGATCTCAGCGATTAATAGAAATACAAAATAAAATAGACTTATTTAAACAAGCAAAAGGATTCCAACAATAAAGTACTAATCCATGGATAAGAGCCAAGACAGTCTGAAAAAAATCAATGAGCTGATTATCGATTTGATGAATTTCATGGAAGTCTGCATCCATCAGATCCTTTATTCGCAGCGATTATACCCATCTATCGTATTTGAAACAAAATCTTACCTTGGTCTCGAAGTCAAAACAATCAAAAAGAACGTTCTTTCAGATTATATCCACGAAATAATGGAAAAGGTTGATGATCTCACTCGAAGAGACTTTATTGAGGGAGTGCAAATTAAAATCTTGAAAGAAAACTGCCCAGAGTATTCATTCGAGATAGAAATCGAAAGAGTACTGAGCTATGCAAAGATGGAAAATCTGCCCGATAAGTTTGAGCTGGATTCTAATCTCAAAAGAATGCTTTATAAACTTATCTCTCAGGACACTCGGGAAAAAGCGGAGCCGGAAACAGAACCGACTGAGAATTCCAAGAATTCGTTTGAGCTATTGATAAAAACGAACGGTAAAGAAGAACTTGATGAAGCTTCGAAATTGATATTAATGAGCGATTGGGTTGGAGCTGGAAAGTCCGATAAACCTGGAAGAAAGAAAAAGAAACTGCTTCCTGACCTTATTGATGAATCAGCAAAGAAAATAACACCAAAAGATATCCAACTGATCGATGGAAGTGATTTTGCCGAATTTTCTGTAAATATATATAAATTAACCCATTCGTGATGCTGCTTGTTCTGTTTGTTTTTTTGTTTTATGGTTTAATATTTTGTTTTCAACAGCAAAAAAAATATGAATATGGGGTCTTAATATTATAAGTTCACAATTAATAATCCTCAGAGACTTATTTGGCAAAGTGCCTGAGCAGGTCCATGGTATTTTCAAGTGGGGTTGTCCCTTCATAATCATTACTAGAGTTAAATGCAAACATTTTGATACGTGATAAAATATTCCATTGAATGAGTGAATTGTTGTAAATTATTTCCTCTCAGGGTTCATGCTTCAATATGCTGAAAATCTATTATTAAGGGTCCGATCAAACTTCCGATTTACTCAGCATGTTCAAAGAGCCAAATTTGGATTTTCATATTGTTATGCGTTCAGTTCAAATATAAATTTTATATACACACCAAGTTTAAATTGAAAATGTCAATGAAAGACTCCCCAATTATTGATTCGTTGTCCCTGCAGGAACAAAATGACCCTCATCTTATCAATTTCACTCGTCCATTTATAATCTACTCAACTATTGCTTGGGGAGCTGTTTGGATCGCGTTTCTTTTATTCAAACTCAGACATTATTGCAGAAATGGATCAAAACCATCAGTCATTTGTAATGAACTTCAACGTGATTTCACATATGCGGTTCAAAAGTCTCTGGCTGCCTATTTCTCAGATCACAAGGTCCTTCAAGCAACTTTTTTTCTTTATTGTGTATTTTGCTTCACCATCGGACAACCTATTTATTCATGGCTGATTCTCGAAAGATTAGCAGAGTACGACACGGTTTACAAAGGAGCAGAAATGACCAGTGAGGTCGTGCTAATGTTCATCATACATGAAATTTGCTGCATTCTTGCAAGTGGCGCCAGTATGATCAGTCTATTTCTAGTTACAATGATTGGAGCAAAAAGAGAAATCCTCTCTCATACTAAAAACCCTTTTAAAACCGTGATTCTAACTCGATATCAAAAAATGATTCTTGTGCAAACCAATCTCAAAAGAGCACTAATGATATTAGTCTTAATGACCTATGTGATTTCTCTGATTGTGATGATACTCACATTATTCGGATTCAAATTCGAATTTCTCATAGGTTCGGTCCTAGGGTGTATTGGTGTTATCGATGTTTTATATCACAAGATGTCTTTCCTCTGGTTTGAAGGCAAACTTCAACAAGTAGCAGCGGCTAGAACCCGGATGGAAAACAAGATTAATACTCTACAAAAATTTTTTCAAGAATATGATCCTCGCACGATGATACGAGCAATAAATCTCCCTGATACAGAGCAAGACCACAAGAGTTTTGGCGACGAACTTAAAATGTTGAGCTATTCAAGATTGGAAATGTTAGAGCAAAATATGGAAGTTATCAAAAACGATAAATCAGTCCCAATACTCCAGAATACAGGCGAGATTTCTGTTCTATCGAAAAGTTATCTTGCTGCGAATCTCATACTGATGATTATTATGTTTTACGATATGGTACAAACGCCAAATGTTTCGCTTGTTAGTAGGACAATTGTAATGTGTTTGCAGTTTTTTGTGCTACCTGCTCTAGGGACCCCGCTTTTTTCTCGCAGATGCTCTTCGGTCATAAAGAGCTGAAAGAAAATGACAAGGATATAGAATTGCATTGGACTCGCGGAATAGCGAAATCAATTCAAGTAAGTTTGGGGAATGATTTGCTCTAACCTCAAAATATCTTCTGGATCTCTATTTCGTTTTATTCGAAATTTCATGTGGAAAAGCAATTTAGCCCATTTATTATTGAGGTTTCCTTTTTCTGAAATATTCGAAATTGTTGAGAGTTTCCTTTATTCATAATATGTAATACGCGAAGATCATTGTTCGGATAGAAGAACTTGGTTCTTCGAGCCAGTAGCAACGAACTATGAGAAAAGATATAGTGATTTAAATTTTTTCAGCTTCTTCAAACATTAACAGAGTCTATGTGTGACTCTTGCATTATTTTCAAATTTAATACTGTGGCTTTCAATAATTAGCTATTTCAGTCTCTTAAATTCGAAGAAAATTACCAGAATTCGAGCAATACCTTCAAACTCTTAGTTCAGAAGTCTGAAGCTATTTAGCGGTATTGCATTATACAGCATCCTTTGATTCTGGTCTTTAATTTCCACAATATCGAAGTTATGCGAATTATTCGAGCCATAAAAATTGACCCCCGAAAATATATTCAGGAGTAATCCTAAGGAAATGATATTATTCTTTCCATAGCGCCAAAGTTCGAGTTATTCAGCGAAATGGATTTGAGTTCTAAATTTAAGCACATAAGCACGAGTCCGTCACACCGATTGAACCTTTTCAATTTAAGCGATTGTCGAAATCAACCTAACAGATTTTCCAAGTATTTGCAGGAAAGCTCAACACAAAGCAGTCAACCCGAATCCAACGAAAACAGTTTATTTTCTGATTCTCTTTCTCAAAGGACAGGAAGCATTTACCAAAGCAACTTTGAAAAAGCTGAAATTGAATCTCTTATTGCCAAGCTCTTGAAAACGCAGGAGGCCACACCTACTAAAATCCACAGTCTACAATTACAAACTCCAGAGCGTCCCGCAAGAAGCAATGACATCTACATGCAGCTTACATGTAAAACCGAAAAGAAACAGCAAAGGATCTTCAAACGAAGGAATCCTAGCAGCTTTAACAGCCAAAAGTGTTTTACGGAGTTGAAAGACGCTGTGAACGATCTGAAAATCCAGTTCAATGGCATAAAAGGCTCTCTTGAAAAACTTATGGTGGGTGAAAATCTAACTTATAGCATCAATTTCGAGGAACATTTCGAAAAAGGAATCGCAACAATATTGGAGAAACGCCGAAACTTCTTACCTTCTCCAATAAGAGGAACGCAGGCAGGCAAATTTAGAGTTCACAGAAAGAAACTAGTGGGCACCTCAAATGAAAGTGTTCAAACAGAGGAAGCTGCGTTCATTAGTGATGAACCAACGAAAAAAATAAAGCAGGAAATTCAAGAAGAAACTCCAAAATCATTTTCTCAAGACACGGCACATCATGATTTCGCTGCAAACCCCGCCACTGTGAATTGGGAAGTCTACACTGACGAGTGTCAAGCAGTTCTCAAAGAACCTGGCAGTATTCATTTTCCAGCGGCTACAACAACACTCGCTCAGCTTTCTGCCGAGTCTGAGGAGCTTTCCGAACAAATTCAACAGCAAGCACAATTCAAAGACGATGTCAAATCAAAAGAAAACTCTGCTATTGCTCCTGAAATCAAAGTCGATGAGATACCTAATTCTGGACAAGAGATAAAAAATTGTAAAAGATCTAATATGAAAGCGAAGAAATCTTCAAAAAGAGAGCCAGAAATCTCGTTAAAAGAAGGTATGCTCGTGATGAATGATCTGGACAGCGATTTATACGAAAATGCAGGAACCGATTCGAACCTCTCTTTAAGTTTCGCCGATGATCGCTCAGAATCGAATTTCAACGTATCATCTGAAAGTAATGCTGGAGGAAATAGCGTCTCTCAAGATAATAAAGGTCCAGACACGACGAAAGAGGCTTTCAATTTTTTTCTTACGGCCGAGTCGGATTCCAGCAAAATGACTCCAGAATTCGGGGTAGCGGATCCCTTGCCAGGTAAAGCAGACACTGAAATAACTTTGGAAGATAATCATGTGAAAACCAAATCGAAAAATGCAAAAAAATCTTCCAAGAGTCGAAATCAAAAAAAGCCCAAAAAAACTAAGAATAAGATTATTGCGACTGAAGAAAAAACTCCAGCAAATAAGTTACTTCCTAAATCTCGTGTCCAAGAAGAGGCTCAGAGTACCCAGTCAACGTACTGGTCAAGTAGTGGGAATAAAAGAAAGTGCAAGGAGAGCGGGACGATAAAACTACAGTTAAGGGAAATATTAGAAAGTGCTGCAATGCGAACTCGAAGTGAAAAGAAAGCCTTCAAAAAAACCTATGAAGATGGAAAAAACTTTTGAGAACGATTCAATATCTTTATTCACTCAATATGTTTAATAATAATGGACTTTGTCAAATTCCGAACTTCATCTAGTTCAACACTAAGTTGCTAAGAATAATCATAAGTCATAATTACAAATCAAAAGATGTTCAAATTGAAAAACAAAAAAATAATGACAAAATACTGTTTTTATGTCCTCCTTTTGTGATATGTTAACCAAAGAAACCCGTGAAGTTAGTTTAGTAAGATATTCGACTGATTAGAGGACCAATCGCAAGATTAAATGCAAAAAACTTATATATCGCAGGATAATGAGGAGCCATGAAATGTTCCAAGGACGTCTCATTAGAAACAACAAAGAATTAGCAGTGCCTTGAATTTCGATCTCACATTTATAGGTCTAAATAAAGTTCCTGATTTTTCCTCGTGATTGTTATTTCACGTTGAAAACCATTTTGCGTTTTCGAAGACATAGGCAAAGATCGAATGCTTGATTTCAGCTCTCCTTGTCTTAATCGATTATTTGTACTCCTTGCTTTTTAAATATACTCATAAAGAACCCACTAAATTTGAGGATATTTATGTTGCTCTGAGAAGATCGCTCTCTAATCTCATTCTAATAATATTAATATAATATGCAATTAAATTTAATCTGAAGCATTCGAAAAAATAATGGGATGTGTGAGCCCTTCCACGCATAAGAGGAGACCTGCACCAGAGACAATTCCTCGAGTAAAATCATTAAGTTGTTATGTGCTGAAAAATTCTTTATCCAGGATCACAAGAATCAAGAAATCAAAGCTCATCAAAATCATTTTGAGAAAAAACCTCAAAACCCTATTATTGACACCCAAACATCCAAAGTCGGCACAGGGCTAAGCACAAATATCGCATCTTTGAAAGAATTAGGCAGCGATCAGAAAGGAAATCTGAGTGAACAGCAATCACATCAAGCGCAAGTTCATGGAATGGAGACCCATGGACACCCAAAGAATTTGACAAAAGAAACTTCCAAAAAGTATCAAGGAGCTGGCGTTCATGCAGTGAGTACACATCATCAATCAAAACAGGAAGATCATGAAGAAGTTTTTGATGATGAACTCCTTAAAGAATTAGAAAAAGATTTGAACAACTCTCGCCGTTTAAAAAATTTTGCTCCAGATCAAGACGCAGCGACTTGTCGGAATTGTAGACGTTCACGCGCCTTAGATTCTGAATACTTTCAGGATCACTCTCCGATATTTGGACAAAATGGAAATTTTGATCCTCATAAAGAGAACCTGTTCGAAGGAGAACAAAGCTTAGCATTAAATCTTACTGATTTGAAAATCGAGCATCATTCTTAAGAGTTCAACTATCAGGAGAATTAGAAAATCAATTACCTCCTCACTAATCACAATAAATATTAGAACTAACCTGAATTAAGTAATATTTTTTTATGTTGAGCAGCTTGCTCAATCAACAGCGGCAATAATCTCTCTCTGTCTTACTTTCGTTTGATGCTAATATATTTATTCATGATCTCTTTACTTATAGAAGCTCAAGATAGTGTTCGCTTGAGTGATGTGATGATATACACACATAGACTCATTTTCTGGTTTCTGTCTGTACTATTTATTCATTTTTCTTGAGTTGCTGCATACCTTAGCCAACATAAAAACTCTCGAAATCTCATATGAAATAGCACAACTGTGTAATACTGGCTGTGTTAAAGCTATACTTCTTATTAGAATGAGAACTAATCTGCATCCCGTACTGATCACAGAATTTAAATCTGATGTATCATAAATTAAAAGAGATACAGAGACAATTTATACAAAATTTCGAAATATGAAAGGGGTTAAACCTGCAATATCCATTCCTGAGAGTAAATTTGCTTTTCCGACTATCATTTAATTTCATCGCCAGAGTTATCGCATGAATACTTCACATATGACCAAAAATATCTGGTAATACTGCCGGATCCGCATAATGCAATACATCTATGGAGCCTCGAAACCAAAAAACGCCTTGATTCATTGTCAAACCCACACTCAGGTGCTCTAATTAATCCAATACAAACATTTGCTTTAACAAACGGTCCATTGTAGAACCAATCGCTCACTTGGAGATGTCTACTTCAGAATTGATGTTCCTTACACATTCAAAGAGTGAGTTAGTCATTTGGCAAATCAAGGATGGAAAATTTTCTCGCTTTGTGGATTGGAAGATCTCCAACTTTATATGTACCCAAAAAAAGAATTCGCCTTAGCACTAATCCCGCTGGATTCTTAGCAAAAGGTGCGATACGCAGAGCGACACTAGCAAATAAGATTCAATGCATTATTGTTTTATTAACAAACAATAATATTATTTGCTTGAGATTTCAGGATGATGGAAAGGTTGGTCTAGAGTCAAAAGCAGAGGTATTAATATGCGACTCTTTTGCGAGATTAAACCAATGATTAATAGATACAAAGTTGCACAAATGCAGGGAAACTAACTATGGATCAAAGATTCTTGTCTATCATCAATAGTTCTAATAGAAGCGTCCTCGTCTGGAGCTTGCCAGACTTGAAGTTAGTCGCAACGCAAAAGATTTCTGGTGCAGGTATTTATTTTTACAATTTTATTACCATCATAGACGTTTTTGCCAACAGCAGCGCACCAATTAGCAACTTCCCTCTTGAATCCGAATTTTTATATTCTCCAAAAAGGAAAAATCTTGGAGTACAGAGATTTTCGCAAAAGGAAGCCAATGTTCGTGATTGGGATGACGCATTCTCTGGCTTCCGGAGCACAAACCTTAATTTTGACCTCCAGGGACGACTTTATTGCAATTGATGGTGGAAATGGTTATGAGCCCAGTTTTTTCCACCTATCCTCAAGAAAGTGGGTACATGTTGTCCCAACTCCCAGAGGTACACACACATATTTATATATTGCGTAGATTCTTTTATTCGTCGTCTAATATAGGTCTATTTAGAAGAAATTTTTCAATTTCTCCCGATGAGGACTATGTTGCTATCGGAGAGAAGAATGAAATACAACTTTGGGACATTAAAGCCTTGAGAGCACACCAGTTTAGTTTTAACTATCTCTCAGAAACTGCAATCCCTTTGCAAATAAAGATATTTATGAACCTACGTATGAAGGCTTACATTTCGTCAACTAACTTTAACACAGAGAAGATTGTCCAACAACGGAAAATGATGCTCTCCAATTGGGAACAGTTTATTGAAAAAGAAGGTCTGAAAGAAGCACAAAAGGAAGTAATTGGCTTAAAAAATTAAGAACAACTAACTAAACTCAAAATAGGTGTGTACTAGAGAAGCTGTATTTATCAGAGAAATTTTTCGGTGTCTGAAGATAGACGAGTCTATTTCCGCCGTTACAGAGGTTTCCAGGGGCAAGGTCAAGAAAATGATATCTGCAGACACGGGCCTGTTTGCACATAAGTCAGAATTAGTGGCTCGTTTTGCTAAGTTATTGGAGCTCTATGAGAAGATTGAGTATCGAAAAGAGTTGTTTTTACGAGAGCTTAGACGAGAAATTAACGAATTTGTCGCTGCTTTTATAGCGGGAGAGCAGGAAGTTCTGAATCGTCTGCAAAGGCAAGGGAAATTAAAATTCATCGATTTCAAAAAGGAAGAGGTATGCATCGTGGAGAAAGGGATTAGTAGATCGGAGATCGATACTGTTGCCATCTTACCGAGAGTATTATGGTTCGCTATTTCACTATTCCTAACTTTGATGAATGATAGAACAAAGAGAAAAATGGTACTACAAAGGATCTCGAAGGTGAGCTTGTAGGGTATCTTGATCAAAAATCAGAGGAATACGAAATTTTCATCGAAATGGCAAAAGCGCTGGGACTCGAAAAAGTGGCCATAAAGTTGGCTGGTTGTGTAAGAATTCCATTCTACTACTGATTCCTGATTAAGATCATTATTTATTTATTAGAAAAGAGGGATCGCTGATCTGAAAGCACTCCTTCATCGAAGAGAAGTCGGATATTTCTAACCACAACAACGAATGTTATAGGATCCCGTTAAGGGGTCATAGCCTGAACGTTACCTAAGCACTCGACTCAATTAAAACTCAGAATTAACGAATTAAATCCTAAATTCTTCTAAGAATTATCGAAAAACTCTTTTAAGAACCATTGAATGTGTCTACGTACTAGTTGCCAAGAGTGAATAAAAGTATGCATGAAGTTATACATGCGCAAGGCACAACTGTTGTTTATAACCTGTTCAATGAAATTCAAAATTAGAAAAATACCTATTTTCCACAAAACTTGCAGGAGTTCTTCATGTAATCGTTTTAGATTTATCGTATAAGAAGTAGCCCTTATATTAGCTGTATTCGAGAGAAAACACAACCTTGCTGGTATGTTTGGATTTTTTTCTTCGAAAACCAAGAATTAGATTCCAACATAGGCCAACTCCTAACATTCACTCATCTTTGAAAAATCACAAATAGTGTTTTTCGTTACTCTTCATAATTGTGATTCAAAAATGAAAGGTTAATTAAGTTGGTTTCACTCAAGGGACAAGGTTTCGTGTTCAACTGCTAATACGCTTTTTGATAAATTACCAGCTTTAAATATATATATCCATAGGGTTATTAACATTTACATGGAGATATTGCGAAAATTAAACACATGCTATATAAGAATTAGAACACATAAAGAGAGAAGGGAAAACTCTATCGAACAGCATTCTCTCCACATAAAAATACAGCATATATATTATATGAATGAAAAAAATCAATAAGCAGCTTTGAACTTGAAACTTTGCAGTGGCTCCAGTGATAGTGTAATAAAAGTAATTGTAAAAATACCTAATCACTCATTTATCTATAGACAAAATAAAGCACACATTCTTCAAAAAGCATTGATTCTTAACACCTAATTCTTATTATTATTTGAATCAGAAGTAAACACAAGCATTTTATCTAATACACAATTGTTTTATTGCAGAGAAATGCAAGTCTCCTAAGGAGCATCAGACGCATCTTTCTGCTCCTCAATTGACTCTGGAAGCGGCACAACAGAATCATTAGAATCCTGAGGCGCGAGATCAGAAGCAGACACTAATTTACTCCTTTTCTCAAGCATTTCCTTCAGGAGTTCTTCTCGCGTAGGCAGAGGTCCATCGTACCACACGTGCTCTTTAATTTCTTTAATTGAAAACCTCTCATTAGGATCAAGAGCTAACATGGGAGAGATCAGAGTTTTTAAATCTTCTGATATAAGAGATTCTTTATCCTCTTTACAATCCATACATTGTATATGGTATTTCCAAAACAGATCTTCTCTCTGTTTGGTGATAAATTTATAGAAAGAATCTCTTGGATCAGCGCGCCCGAAAGGCGGATGACCCACAATCATCATAAATAAAACGACGCCTGCAGCAAACAAGTCAACTCCTCTCCCATCATAAGGCTTGCCGGTATGCATTTCAGGTGCCATGTACCTACAAATAAACCAGTTCAAGATAAAATTTTAAAGAGGCTGAATATACCCATCAGTTCCCAACGCAGTGTGTAGGGAGAGTTTCCCACTACGGTCGTTGAGGAACTTGGCGAACCCGAAGTCAGCAAGCTTGAGATTGAAGCTTTCGTCGAAGAGGAGGTTCTCAGGCTTTACATCTCGATGCATAATTCCTCTCTGATGACAGTATTCCAACGCTATAGAATAATTAAAAATAAGAACGTTTAATTTATTTGAATAAAGGAAGAAGTTCTTACCCTCAATAATTTGACGGAAGTAATAGCGCGCCACATTTTCACTGAAGCGGCCGCTTGTTTCCATATATTGGCACATATCGCCATTAGAAGCGAACTCTAAGGCAATAGCTGTCACCTTTTTGGTTGAGCCAGTGCCTATTTCGAGATCAACTTCGTCATAATAGCGCTTTAGGTTAATTAGATTTGGATGATCCAGACCCCGAAGCATAGAGACTTCATTTTTGAATGTATTGCGGTGTGCTTCAGAAGTTGTATTGGTCAAAATTTTAAGTGCCGTGGATTCTCCGGTTTCCGCATGGAATCCAAGTTTAACTCTGCGAAAATGAAATATTAGAAGGAATGCATGTACAGGATGTTACTTTGAAGAAACTCCGGCACCAATTTCCTTTATAATGTCGTATTTGTCGAGTCTTTCTTGTCTCATGAAGGACTGCCTCGGGCTTAATTTAATTTTTTTATTCGAATTTATTCTCTGAGATTAGGTATGCGTTTTACTTAAGCCCAGATTTTGTTGACTGTATTTAATCAGATCCCGATCCAGAGAACACTGGCTGTAAAATTTGATTAAACTGAGGAATTTGTTTGCTCAGTGCAATACTGGTTAGGAGGAAGCTGCCTTTTCCCTCTTTCGCGAGGCTTAAATACCTAAAATCCTCATCCTGACCGACTCTCTCGGCTGATAGGAATTCAGAAAAGCTACCATTTTGGCAGAACCAAATGTATATCGGAGACCAGAATATTTGAATTCAAATTTCGAAAAGCGATTCAAATCGTAGCGTTCAGAGCTAAAACTTCCATAGGGTTACACCGCGCTCCTCAGAGGCGGTTTCTAACAGGAAGAGAGTGGAATTATATGAAATTGGAGTCTGAAAATCGGCAATTAAAGCGATAGGCAAAAATAAGGAGCTAATGATCTCGAAAAACAAACTCCGAGTCCCTTGAGTGTGTCTTAGTCTGATCAAAGAGTTCCTAAATTCTGCTCATCCCATGTTTTGCATACTATGAGAGCGAAAAACCGCTAATTATTTTTTTTGAAATTTAAATCGAGTCGATCTTCCTCATCCACCCACTCGAAAAGCCCACTCGGGTAAATGCCTTTTGTGTAAATTAGAGCTTCCAGCGATATTTTCTTTGAATTAGTAGAGAGGAATTCTAAGCTGAATGGCGCTAAATTTAGACATTCTATGGTTCTAAGTGAGGAGAAAGTAGAGTGAGGTTCTAACTGCTCAGATAACTCTCAAGGAAAAGCAAGCTTTAAAGCTTAAAGCGAGATGATGATGATATTGACCTCTTTTGCACGAAAGAACAGGGCTGAAATCTATTTTTAGAGGCTCATCAGAAAGAGAACATGGAACCTTGCCTAAAGTGGCCTTCTCAATCCTCGCGTCGGTCAAAGAAGATTTTTCAGTCAATTGATCCAATTAGAACGATATGTTACTCTAAAATACTGAAAACAAATGAATTTAATTGTTTCACTGAATAAATCAAATTAGACTTTTTCTCACAACACACCGAATTTGAAGCGGCTATTTGCACTAACTCACTCTTGTTCTTCACTAACTGCGCCACTAGTCATAAAATGTGTCTAGATGCATTGATTATGACAAATTACTGTCAAGAATTTCATTCCAAATAGTTTTTCAGAGAAGTATACAGAAATTCAGAGAAATAAGAGAAATAGGTGTGGTTTGATCGTTTGAGAACTCAATAATTTTCGAATAGAAAAAATTAGCACAACTAGTTTTCCATTCGTATTAAGCTTCAAAGAGCTATCCTTAAACTTCATATAATACGAGACTATTAAGAATTAGCAACAGTATTGCTGGACTTGAGCAGCACGATTGAAGAAAGATTTTTCTAGAATAAAAGTTTCCTTGCTCTACATTTTCAAGAGAATACCTAATCAAAACATTATTGTTTGGCACTTTCAACTTAATTTTGAGGACGGGAAGGGAACAGATTGCCTCTGCTTATGAAATGAAGAAGTCGAATCTCATTCGAATCTGTGGAAATAACGAACTATTCTATCGAACAACCCTCAATCATTTCTCGCAAAATCGTCTTCGACACAATCTTGCGTTAACCTCGAGTAAGCAGTATCGCAGAAGAAAAACATTCGATAGCTTCGAAGAATTCATTTCAGAAACAAAAAGCTTACGAAAATAAAGGGAATGGAACTGAAAAAGTAAGAAACTAAAAAAAATTTATCAAATTCAGCCATTTGTTCGAAGATTCGAACCAATTTCGACTTGTGAAAGGTACACTTTTTCAATCGTCATTAAACTCTCTGCTGATTATTTTATCTAAGACGGCTAACATGATTTTGTTTTAGCATTTTCAGGCCATTTTGTAGAACAACAAAAGAGAAATTATTGAACAGTGTCCATCTGCTAAAGGTTCGAATTTTTTTTGGATAGTAACTTTATGGAGAGTACTTGCGTTTAAAAAAGGATCGTTAATTCTGAATTATTTTCTCTTGTCCGGGACCGAAAATTTTAATTGATTGAGAAAGAAAAAGGCGAAGCATATCCATCAGCAAATGAAGAGGATATCACATACTAATTTGATAAGAGGTTTTGATGCTGCTAAATCTCAACATCGATATTTTGATTCTAACCATCATAAGACTCTTCGTTATTGTCTTCTCTTTCGCTCATCGTCTTAAATAAACAACTCCGATATTACGGCAGTTTTAGTACATACTTAGCGCTCTTAAGACATCCACAATCATCATCATCCGGTTTGTTGAACTGACATCATCATTATCATCGTTTTGGAAAACGATGCAGCTGAAGATAACTGCTCATAAAAATTTCTTTTTTCATCAGCAAGCGACTTGCTTACGACTTCAAATGATTAGTATATTTCACATAAACTCTCATTTGGGTTGGCAATGGTAATACTTATCTTAACTAAATGTTGCTTTATTAATTGAAGCATTAGTGTTTCTTCTGCTATGAGGATTCTTTTTGTTAGTTATAGTATTTTCTAGTAATTTTTAGTAAGCTTACAGAAATGATTAGTGATAATTTAGCTAATTGATATAAAAGGTTATAATTATTAAATTAGTCAGGAAGATTGAATGATAAGCATCCTTGTGAGAATCCTTGAATTAACTTTAGCTTTCAGGGAACAGTCCTTCTCTCACAGCGATCCTTCCATCCTCCATTCTCTTTAAAAATCACTAATAATACATGTAAATAGCTGGTATTGGTAGCTCTGATGGAACTATTGCCAAAATATTGTAATTATTTCAGCAGTTCACATTTCTGTTAAAGGTATATATATTCCTAAGACATCACATCTTATTAATAAAGTGAAATAAAATCAAATGAATCTCAAATAAGTGAGAGCAAAGAACATAATACTTATACTTTAATTCAAAATAAGATAATGAGTTTTTACACAGACAATCTCTTTCTGTATCTATCTGCATTTAAATAAGCAAAATATTACTCTGCAAAAATTAGCCTCGTACTTCGAAAAGAAATTAATTCAGAATTTTCTTTTTCTCTGCTAAACAAAATTTAGCATTCCTAAAGGTCATGATGCCGAGAATCAACCAAGTAAGACTCAACAATTGCATCCTTTAAATTGCATTCTCCTAAATATCAAAACTCGCATAGATAGAAAAAAATTTTCATTTTCGTTCAACGGAGGAATATTATTCAAAAAGCAGTAATCTCGTTACAGAAATTTTCAAGAAATCACTGATTTTTCCAACGTCTCTTCCTGAATATAGTTTACTTCTCTTGCCTAAAAATGCAATACATATTTTTAAATCCTAAGCTTATAAATAATTACTCAGAGTCCAAAGAAATTTAAACTTAGCTTTTACTATTGAAATGATGGATTACGAAGAACCTATTAGGGAAAGAGAGCGAGTGGAAATCTACCTCAGCTGTTCAGATCTAAAATGTGGCAAAGTGAAGTCGTATGCTGTGATCCACTACGCAGAAAAGAATGAAAAATTTAAAATCTATGGAGAAACAGAAACCATCTCAGACTCTGCAAATCCCAGTTTCACCAAGCCTATCATGCTCGAATATCGCTTCGAGCAACGGCAGGACATCGGCATTGAATTATTTAACGCAAGAAGCAAAGAAAAGATCGGCGAAACAGCTTTTATGCTCGGGAAGCTGATTGCCAGTCCAAATCAAACATTTACGCACGATCTCTTTGTTCCAGGGACCAAAAGTACGATAGGGAAGTGCACATTTAGGTTCGAAGTCATGGATCTCGGTAGCAGTGACGGTAAAATACTCCGCGCCTCCGCCACCTCCCTCTATGATCCGTCAAGTAAAGGGTTTTTATGCTTCGGATCCCGAGGCACTTGCAACCCAGTCCTTCGATTTTACCGAGAAGGCGAAAACGGCACTTGGACGCGTACTCACGAAACTAACCATGTAAACAAAAATCGAGACCCGAGATGGTCTCCTTTCTTTACAAGCGAAGGGAAGTTATGCAGCGGGACTCAAAGGAAAATTAGAATCGAGGCTATCTCGAAGGATAAAGGGTCTGAGAGGCTGATTGGAGAATGCGTTTTTTCTTACTCTGATCTAAAGTTAGACAGCGCTCAAAAATTCAAGCTTAAAAACGACGCTAAGCGCATCCAAGAAGCAGGCACCGTGGAGATAACTCTTCAATCGGAAATAAAATTCTCAAGTTATCTAAAAGCCGGTCTCAAGTTTAATACAATAGTCGGAGTGGACTTCACTGAAACGAATAAGACACAAAAACTGCATAATATTTCTGATTTAGCGCAGAATGAATATCAAAAGACACTGAAAAATGTATGCGATATACTGTTAAACTACGATCCGAATAGGAGGATACATATGCACGGTTTCGGAGGAGTTCCCAATTATCCCAATTATAAAAAACCTAGTGTTTCGCATTGTTTTCCGTGCACTGGGAACCAAGATGCCGAGATGGTAACAGACCTCAAGGAGCTTATGAAGGCATATCAATTCGCAGTTGACAACGTCACACCATTAGGCCCAAGACATTTTTCTGAGATTGTTGCCAAAGCGATGGAAACTGCGAAGACTTCTAAGCAAAAAGGCTCGAAAGAGTATACTATTCTCCTGATGATCACAGATGGAATTCCTGATGATATTGATGAAACGTTGGATCTTATGGTGCAAAGTTCATATCTGCCTCTGTCGATCATTATTGTCGGAGTTGGAGTGGCAAACTTCGGTAAAATGGCGCAGTTTGATGGAAATCAGCTGATTAGCAAGAAAGGATATCGTCCTGAGAGAAAATTAGTGCAGTTTGTTCCTTTCAGCAAATTCAAAGCCAACCCAGAAGAACTTGCCTCTGAGGTTTTGAGAGAAATTCCTGATCAATTTCTCCAATATATGCTGAGTCAGCGCTTGACGCCTGAAGAGTTGCAGGGTGAAGGTGTTATTCCTTCGAAGAATAATGCGAAATCTAATGAGAAAGAGCTCGTGATTAAGACGACCACTAGCGAACGTATGAATCAAATTTGATGAAATTGAATTGAATAGTGTAGAAATTCTGCATATAGAGGATATCTAGTCTTGAATATAGGCAAGATCACATTTTGAATTGTTCGTGGTTTGTTAAACTGAACAAGCAAGTTATCTTACCCAAAAAAAACCATGATCTAATCTACCAAAAAAAAAATTTTAAAAAATAGGATAAAAATCGAAAGGGTACCAATAATTATCTCAAAATCATTATAAAGTAGAAATGCTAATAATTTAGTCTGTGAGCCTTAAGGCTAAATGGTGGCACCGGATCAAGTTGTTAGCACCGTCAACAATTTTTCTATTATTCCCATATTGTTATAGTGTAAGTTAATAACTTAGAGACGAGTATACTTTCTTTTGTCGGCGCTATCGTATTTTATATTAAAGGTTGTAAATGGCAATTTGATGATATTAATAGCCTTAAGATGTCGTCTAGAATCGCCACAAATAAGGAAATGTAAATATCTAAAGGCCATTTATCTCTTTGTAATTCCAAATCTTTTCTTACGCAATTTTCTTCTTCATGTATTTTGATAGACTGCCACAATTAATATATATGATTTAGTTGAGGTTAATAACAAGCTGATCTCCTGAGTTCACGATCACCTTATTAGAAATCTTCACCAAGGTAGAACCTGTGGAAGAGTCATTTTGGAATTGAACTCCGATTACAGGCTGAGAGTTCAATTGAAGTGAGGCCGATGAAGGCTGGCAGCCAGTTCCGTACAGGACGAATCCTGTAATAGCAACTTCATCTACATTACTGGTATCAACAGCAGAGAATTGGACCTTGAGTTGCTTTGAGTCACCACTAACACTCACATCAAGGAGGCAGTTGCCGCCAATGCATCGATTGTTGACGCTTTGGTCACTCATGTCTGTAAGAGCGAGGATCTTTCCACTGGCATAGAAGTGGCCTTCAGAGTCTGTCGCTAGCGCAACTCTTAATTCATGAGAGTTATCAAGGTCATCAGATCTTAAAACATTATCCGTGTTCTGGAAAGGAATCACCCAGCCAGCTCGGACAAACACAGGAGCGCTTTCATTAAGCGGAGCTTGGATAGTCTTGACCCCCGGAGTATCACAAGCGTCTTGCATTTTTTGTCTGCTCTTGAAGTCATACCAGGTTCCTTGAGGAAGGTAGAGGTTGACGTTTCCACCGTTATCGTCCAAGCAAGGAGCAACTAAAAGACCTTTTCCTAGCATGAACTGGCTCTCGCTCAATTGCTGTTGAGGGTCATAGAGGTTTTCATCAGACGGGAATTCGAAGAAGAGAGGTCTGAAGATTGTTCCTCTTCCTTTCTTCTCTAAGAAGAGAGAGTAATAGTGCTTCAATAAAGCATATCTAAAGCTGAGACTGGCTTGGGCAGTGCTGAGGACTACAGGACCGAGCGCATATGGAGCCTGATTAACGTCATCGTTGGCGTGATGATCTCTGGCAAATGGATAGAAAGCTCCGAGTTGGATCCATCGAGCGCAAAGGGTCTCAGAAGCAGTACCAAGGAAACCACAGATGTCGGCACCCGTCATTGGAATTCCGAAAATGTTGAAAGCCATTGTTTGAGCAACTGAGTATCTCAAGAACTCCCACATCGCGACGTTGTCGCCAGTCCAGTGAGCAGCAACTTGGCCTGAACCGGGGAAATTTGACCTGCTGAGGATGAATGTGAGAGGCGAACGTGTAAGGAGGTAGTCATTAGTCGCCTTGCCTTCCAAAAATCCGAAGTAAGAATGGGCGTTGAAGTGCTCAGCTCCATCGTAATGTTTGGCAGTTGTGTCAACAGTCTTGTGGTAGAGCGGTGCGCCTCCAGGAGTGTATGGCAAGTCATTGTAAGGATGACTTGTATTAGGCCCAGCTTTGCAATTACTGTCACAGAAATTTGCAGGCTCATTCATGTCAAGCCAGATTCCTGAGAAAGGAATTGTGTTGTAAAGGTAATCAAGCCCTTCAAACCAGAATTGAGAGGTTTTTGGGTTGTGGAAATCAGGGAAGTAGGAAAGACCAGGCCAGACTTGAGCTTCAAGATATTGGCCGCTGGCGTCTTTGAGATAGATATCATACTCTAAGCCCTTTTTGTAAAAAGTGCTTTCGTCGTTAATACCAATTCCAGCGTCGATGATGGGGACCCATCTTTTCTTTTGCTCAGCGAGGAACTGTCTCATGTGATCTGGCGGGAAGTTGTGAGAGTCAACACTGAAGTCGAAGTAACGATCCATGTAGTCAATGTCTGACCATATAACATCCAACGGAAGCTTATTTGCTGTGTAATTCTTCACAACTTGCTCGAGATAGCTAGAGTTCGGAGACCCGTATTTGCTTTGATGCCATCCATGAGCCCAGAAAGGGTGATAAGTCCATCCACCAATGTAGTCATGATAAGCTCTTACCGATGTTTCGGGATCTTTGTCTCCCAAGAAGAAATGAAAATCAAGGATACCTCCAGCGATTTTGTAAGTTAGCTTTCTGCTGTCAGTATCAATATAGACGTCCATAGCGTTGGAACTACGGAGATAAACCATATCGAAGTTTCCTGATTGCTCATGGAGAAGGTAGACTGGATGATAGCCGTAAGTTTGGCTTCCTGGTTTATTATCTCCCAAGACAGCGAATTGGTCTTTTGGCCAAAGAGTATATCCACCTGATGGTAATTGAAGCATGAAGCATCTCTCTCCGAAGCCGTAGATGTCCTTACGAGGGAAACGAGTTGACAATTCGATATAAAGGTCAGAGTAAATGAATCCATCTGCTGAAGTGTCGAATATAACCTCATTGGTGTCCTTGCGAGTCAAGGAGAATGAGAATGGCTCTTGCTTGATAGAAATGGTCACGGCTCCGTTGTTGAGTGGGATATTGGTTGTGTTGTCTGTGTCACGAGGGAATGGAGCTTGGTGAGGGATCTCCCAACGAGTGTTGTTAGCATCTGTGATTTTGACGTTGAATTTTGTGGTGGATTGGAATGTGAGAGACAGGTTCAAGAATTTGATGTATGGGTTTTGAGACTTGAGGTAGGTTGGGTTAGATCCAATGTATTGAATAATAGCCCAAAACGTAGAGTCGGTGTTGTGCTGTGCAACGACTTGGTAGTTGTTTTCAGTATTTGAAGCGAGAAACGAGTTGGTGGTTGTTCCGTTGGTATTAGTCATGAATAGGAAAGCGCATAAATAACCGAGTGCAAGCACTGTGAGGAGAATGAACGTTCTCTTCGTCGTAGAAGAGCGTGTGGGTTTTGGTCGGGAGAATAAACCCGAGGTAAGCTCTGTGGTATCTCTCATCGGAGTTAAACTGTAATTAAAAATTCAAGCAAGTGTGCAGAGATGTTCTAAGCAGAGTACTGTGAATAATTAAAAATTTAAATGAGATCTTAAGTCTGGTGTAC
>ENA-UOTZ01000067-UOTZ01000067.1-compost-metagenome-genome-assembly--contig:-NODE-67-length-71014-cov-12.682577_pt1 | contig 71014 bp, 37 predicted proteins | sample MGYA00238144_ERZ746983 | MGnify/ENA primary metagenome ERZ746983 (study PRJEB28759, sample SAMN06268863) | compost metagenome | isolation source: single cell | place: USA: California, Emeryville, Joint...
TTCAAGGAGTTAGGAAAGAGTCAAAAAGAAGAGCTATTCTATGAACTGTTATCAATTGAATGTTACGATTGAAGCTTGCAAAAACATTCATTATAGTTTTCTATTTAATACTTTGAAAGTTTATATAACAAACTTGAAGTCTTCAAGTAATTGATGCAAAGATTTGCTTAGTGGTTTGAAAAAAGAGTTCCCAATTTGACTTTCAAATTGAACCCAAATAGGTCATTCACTGAAAAAGGTTGGATTACCGAATATCTTTCTATAATGTGGCTATTCACTTACAACTGCTTGCTCAGGAATTTTATGCATTGTAATTGTATTTTTTAATCACTTCCTTTTCTTGGCACTCCAATTTAGTAGACTGAACTAGTCTGTCACTTTCACCAATACTCAGTCATACTAGTTATAACCACATTTTGTTTTTGTAATTTTCTATTAATATTATAGCCCTAATTACCAATCAATCTAAATTGTAGAGTAGACATTGTGAGTTAAAAAGGTACAACAAAGTATTTCTTAGACATCATGGCGAATACAATACTGTTGTATCATGCATTGATTAAAGATAATGATTTCTCACTCTTCCTCTTGAAGGATTAGATATTTTTTGTTGCTGTTAGCTAGTATTATTTCAGTTTGATTGTTATAGTTAATTTGGACTTGCTTGTTTGAAGTTTTAAGGGTTAACAAATATTCTACTAAAGAATATCGGGGCTTAAAAGATTCAATCTGAGAACTTAACATTAGACACTTTACCCAAAAGAGTGTTTGGATATCGTCAGTACTTTACCATTCGCATACCTTTACTTATCCATTCCTACATTTTTACCTCACGGTTCAATCTTCTACCAATACATTCTCTACTGACGATATATGTATTTCCATACATCATCAGCCTTACATTACAAACAAAAAAGCATTGTGGGAATCTATAAAAAATTTGAAATTTGGTAAAAATTAATAAATCTTAATTATTATACAAATTAAGACAGGCCGAATATTATATTTCCTATATGTTTGAAAAGGTAATCCAAAAGCATATAAGCTCCATTATAATAACAGATCCAATTTTCCAGTGTGAAAAAGTCTATTGTTTAAGCAGAAAATCAATAGACCACCCTCACTGCCTAACTATCGTTTGTTTTATGATAAGTTTTGTAAGCAGCATCGTCCTATACATTCATTAGTTTATAAGATGTATTTCTTTAGCTCGACTGCAAGGAAACAGTAGTATGGAAGCTAAGTTTCATAAGCTACTAGATTTGATTTATCTTGAAGCAGCTGAAACTGCGGCTGCGTATTATATATGAACTATATTGTACCTGAAGCGTCCAAATTAATTTTTTCCTTGAAAGAGCATGCATAGAATCAAGTCATAAGTCAGTGTCAATAGTGCATTCTTCGCAATAATAAATCTATCAACAGAATATTTTCAAACAAAGTTTCTATTCTGCTCCTGTAATTTGATTATATTCATTCCAAAAAAAGGATTCCAATTCAGATCGAATGTGATCTGCTAATTAAAATCATCTCGAATTTAATAAAAACCCTTTTTATCTGATCAAAGCAATAGGTGTTTAAGCCTTCGTAATTTTCCATTTTTTTCACTTCAAACGCCTGAAGGCTCAGTTTCTCAAGCAAAGCGTTTATACTATCAAAATTATCAGAGTAGGCAACTAGATTCACTAAACACGCATTTGGAATGAATAAAAAAGAACATGATTTAATCACCATAAGATAACCACTTCACAGACAACTTCTTGATACGGCCTCTGAAGTTCCTCTGAAGAAAATTACCGATGTGCGCTGCGCTCAAAGTGGGTATTTATCATAATAAAAATTTTCTGGTCCATTACCACAAAAGTATTAAATAAATATACATAAAATTATTAATACCTCGCCCTCATGTCATTCGTTTTGAGATTCATATGTTGTGCCAGCGCCAAAGCTGTCAAAGAAGAGGAAAAAGACGAAGAAAGGCACAGCGACCAACAGAGTGAGAGAAGCCCTCGCTTCGGCCAGCCGTCTAAAGATAACGTGATAGAGATACCAAACAAATCTCCCGACGATACCACTAGTTTCACCGCTATCACTGACAACACTCGCAAAAATCAAAGCAATTCAGACCGTGACGCTCAGAGAGCTAACTCCTTTACTCCTGAATTGCGGCCATCTCTCTTTACAAAAGATAAGAGCTCTACTTGGCAGTCACATACAGAAGATAAATACAAAATGAACTCCGATCCACCCCAAGAAGTAAACAATATTTCTGTAATGTCAATACAGCCCGAAGAAAATCCAGAGGGAACCAGTAGGAACACCGGGACCTTCAATCATAAATCAGAAGAGAGAAAGAGTATCGGTCTTGCTAAATTTAAATCAGAAACATCAGTCCCTATGACACAACCCACATCGGCTAATGTACTCAAAGGAGGTGTTGTAATGAAAAAGGTTGATAGAAGTCGCGAGAATCAGTCCACTGGGCTTTCGGAGGAAAATATCTTCCAGGCGAGAGCAGGAAAAAGAAGAGCGTCAAAAAGAGAAGATTTAAACTCGACGCCAATCTTGAAATCAGCGACTCTTTCGACGATAAAGCACATTTAGGTGATGTTTTTCTGAAGGTTTTCTGTTGTAATTGATTTTTGAGATGATTTTTATGATGAAAGTCAGAATTTTCTTTAACAGTTTTATTTTTTTTCAAAATGATTGCACCTTTTTAATTGCCGAGGACAATTTGGTGCATTTTGAATGTATTAAACGTGTTATGCAAAGGAAGAGTGCATGATTAGTTATAATTGCTAATTCTCTGGCCCAAATGTTGTTTCTGAGTTTGATCATGAAAAAAATTGAGGAAGCAATTGCGAAAAGTTACTACTGAAAGTATAGAACTTTTGTTTGATTTTCGTAAAAAAAAGAAGGTTTGAGCTGACAATAACAAAGTCTAGTAGCAGCGGCTCTCTGGATGGAAATTAAAAACAAATTTCTGTCCAAAATCTTTACCTTTTATTAGCTATACAGAAGAATTCTGGGGATCCATTGATAATTTAAGCTGAAGGAAAAGAAACTAAAGCAATATTCCGAAGAAGGAAATGACTCAAAAACTAGTAGAGAAAGAGAGAAAGAGTAGAAAAATATCTCTTCTTCATAACTCATAAATTTCATTTTTTATTTCTTAGCACTAAGTAGTTTGTTGAGAAGCGGCCGCGATGAATCGATCAACTTTCAGCTAATTCTGATTTACTGAATGGAGTTTATATTATGAAAGAGCGAGCAAAATCGCTATAGAGATTATTTCATGGTTTTTTTATTTAGGTAAATAAATTAATTCGTCAAGTTCTTATGGAAAAAAAATGTTGGATTTTCATAATGATGTGCACCTCTAGCGCTAGTTAAGATTGCTTTGGGACAAACCAAGCTATTTCTCTACAGCAGGCTAGCAGCTGCAATCAATTCAAATTATCTCAAACTTATCACAGTGACGCCATGCAAAACCTTTTTTGAAGAACTTCGCTGTCTTTGTTATTGTAGGACTCTAAAAAATTTGAAAAATTGCAACTACTATGAGTTCCTTCAGAAATGAAACGGAGAATGTCCGATTTATTATCAACTTTTAATGAAGTTACAAATAGTAAATAATAAAATTTTTTTTGAATTTCAAAATTTTTTGAGTGAAAAACAAATCGCTTGCTGGTATGAACCTACTATCTGATGGAACGATCCCGAAAATAAATGAAAAATAATTATGGGTAAACTGTAAAAGTTGTTAGAATACAATCTCCATACGATAAATTAATACACACAAAACTGGTAGTGATGTAATTATGGATTCTTGTTAAGAAAGAATACAAATTTGGAAACAAAAATAATAATAGCTTTACCTTTGCTCATTAATTTAGAAAATCTTTCACTGAAATAATAAGTTAGAACGCTTTGAAAGTAAGTCTTTTCTCATTATACTTTGAACGAAAATCTAACCCTAAATGACAAAATATCCACAAATACTGACAGCTAAAGAGTGAAGATTTACTTAATTTGAGTAACGCATTGTTGTTCAAAATGAGCTTCAGCATACTAAATCAAAGCAGAAAAATGATATTTCTCAGTAGAAGTTCATATAGTAAGCTGTACTTCAAAGCTTAGTTGCACTCACACAAAGTACTTATTCAAACTTTCATAAAGAGATGCAATTAGTATTTCTTCATCAAAATCTTCAATGGGGGACATCTTCCATTTTTTCCGACACAAAATTTTCGTTATTTCTTTCATCTACTTGCTAGTATATCAAATTCTAAATAATAACAAAATGTATGTTAAAGTTTCTCTTCCACATCTCATTTACTTTATTAATCAATAATAACAAATAGAAAGAGTGCAGAGATATGAATCTAAATTTCTATCATTAACTGTTTTTACTTAGATAGAGACATTCACCAAGAATGCAAATTTTGTTTGAGGAATCGCAAGTCTCGCCCTCTTACCTATTTCTTCTTATTCGCTTTCTCTTGTCTCTTGATGTAGAACAATGCAAGTGCTTGCATGGCCTGACTAAACTGGTAGCTTGGATCACTTCTTAAATCCTACATAAAATTACACCATTGAATTTAGCAATTTTGGCTTTTAATACCTGAACAAATTGAGTGAACTCTTTCTGGATCGCCTGGAAACTGTTCGCATTTTTCTTTTTCCTTACCAGATAGCCTCTAGCATATCTTTGTATAATCACAGCAGCCTTAAAAAATTCTTAAGCAACCCATATTTCCATGATTATTGATTACCGCATTCTCAAGATCTTTCGCTGCGCTTAACAAAGACCTGATTTCTTCGGTGATTTTCATAACTTCTTTATGAGCTGTTTAACTGATAAGCGAATGAACTACAGGATAGGATTTACGTTTTTCTGCGGCTGGGTATCTCTTGTCTGAGGCAGTCGTATTCTGCCATTTGCTCTGAGAAACACTGGCTCGTGTTTCTTGAGGTTTTTTCTGCTGTTGCTGCTTGAGGTCCTCTCTTGTGCTGCTTCTTCTGCTGGAATCAACATCGCTCATGTTGCTGGTGACACTGCCTCTGGATCCAGTATCGCTTTTATGCTTTGCTATCGTCGCCTGTATTTTTTCATAGACGAGAGCTTCTGGGCTTTTGTTCAGGGTTTGAGTCTCTCCAATATTTGTATTCTGACCTTCTTTTTGCTTTGCAAGACCCACGAGCGGCGCAGAAGTAAGAGGCTGAGACATAACGCTTCCTGCTCTCTGCTTATTCAAGACACCTGCAGAAAGTGATTGGAATTTGTCGCTCTCGGAATGTCTTCGCGCTTGGCTATCGGTAGCCTTGCTGTCCTTGGTTTTATTGGCTTTAGTTTCGACAGGTTTGGTTTCTACAGGTTTTGTTTCAACAGATTTTTCTTCAACGGGTTGTTCATTCTTAACAGCATAGGTTTCTTGAACATGAATTGCGTCTTTGGTACCTGTAGTCTTGACTGGTGTTGATTTTTGAAGATCAATGGCTCCTTGGTGAGTAGCTCTCCTCAAAGTTTGCAAATAAGCGTCCTTCGCTGAAAGTTGCGGTTGCATTGTGCTCGCGCTTCTTTCCCGTTGTTTCTCGGGTCCACTGGACGCTACCTTCTTCTCAGTGCCTTTAGAAGCAGCCTGAGTTGAAGTGGTGTGCAGGCTAGGACGATGACTTTCGAAGATTTCCTCTGCAGTCTCTTCAATTATAGGCTGCTCAACCACAGCTTTCGGTTGAGATTGTGTGTGTTGCTGAGTAGGTTGAGTCGAGTGGGCTTTTGCTCCGAGTTTGGACTTGAGCTCTCCTTTCACATATCCTGTGGGTTTGCGAGTTCTCTGGGGTTGCTCTTCTTCTGTTGCCTTGGACTGTGTGTGACTCTCTCGGCGATCAGCTTTTCCATGCTTAGTTGGCAGCGCCTCTACTTCTTCCTCCTCTTCATCCTCTTCTTTTAAGCTCTCTCTATGTTGTTGGGTAGATTGGGTCGGATGGGCTTTTGCCCCGATCTTGGACTTAAACTCCCCTTTCACATATCCTGTGGGTTTACGGGTCCTCTGAGGTTGTTCTTCTTCTGTTGCCTTGGATTGAGCGCGACTCTCTCGGCGATCGGCATCTTTATGCTTTGCTGGTAGCGCTGCAACTTCTTCTTCCTCCTCTTCCTCAGATTCTTGCGAGCTATCCTCTTCGCTGTCAACATCAGGATCTTCAACTTCATCTTCCTCAATGATTCCTTCCGTAGCGGTGATCATCACAGGCTTGGTTATCGTTGTTATCACAATTTTTTCAGCAGCCTTCGTCTCAGGAAGCGGTTCTGAGTGTCCCTGTTGCTCATGAGGCTTCTTTTTATAAATAATGCCATCCCCGGAGTGACCCACGAGAACAGGCTGTACACCTTTCAATTCCAAAGCCTCTCCGCCAATCGTATGACGCTTATTCAAGTTTCCCTTCGTCTTTCCTCCTTTTTTCTTTTTCTTTTCACCTCCATTTGACTCGTCTTTAGACGAAGCCTGTCCCTCCGACTGAGCTTTCTTGTTATCTCCTTCATCGTCAGACTTCGAAGGCGCATGAGCCTTTTTGCTCTGCTCAAATTTTCTGACGTTCTCTTTCGTTAATTCATGAGTTCCATCGTTTGCAAATTGAGAAGTCCTTTTCGAACCCGAAGCCTTCGTTTCTTTTGCCCAAATCGGCAACAATTCGTTTTCCTTCCTCTCCTCACTGCGAGCTTTAAGTTCCGCTAAGACTTCCTCGCTTGTATGATTTGGATGTCTACTGCTGCTCATAGACCTGTCGTCAGAGTGCATCGACCTAAAGGACCCTCTCTTTGAAGGAGTTTTTGTCTTCAATTTAAACAGAGGCTCAGGTTCTTTCTTCTCTTCCACTCCGTTATGCTTACTCTCCCAGGCTTTCGTCTCTCGTGCCCAAATAGGAGCTAACGCGCTTGCTCTTCGTCCACTGAGGATGGATTTGATGTTAGGATCCATCAAACTGTATCTTTTTAGTGGATCATTGAAGTTAATCTTCCTGATTAGCTCAGCTTCCTGCATTGCTTTGAGCTGTTCAAGTCTCTCCTGCTGCTGCTTTTCTTCCTCTTCTTTCTCTTTCTCCTCTTCAGCGAGCTTTTTGACGTCATTTGCAAGCTTTCCAACGTCTATGATATTTTCTTTATGAACAACCGTAGCCTTTCGTAACTTAAGCATGTTGCTCACTCTTCGGAACCATCTTTGGATCAGGACTGTCGCCTCGAGCTTCTTTTTCCAGACTTCTGTCATTAATATTTCTCGGATGACTCCCCTTCCCTATGAAAATAAAATAAGCAATGGAAATCGAAGGTCAGAGAAAAACCCTATTGCTATAATCTTTTCTTCTGGAGTACACAATTCTACGTTCATCGTCAGAGAATAATTTTCTATCAACTTCAGTTGAAAGGAGGTGCTCGTCTCTTTCTAACAATGGGATAAGGTGGAGTTTTTTCCTTGGGATAATCTCCGTTGCATGGGTTGTAACAAGCTTTTATGAAATCTGTGAGGATTTTGATTGAGGTAGGAACTAGTACCTGACGCTCGATGTATTGCTTGCCTGGTTCGAGTTTGAATTTGGGTTTCTTCGCTTTAGAAACCTCTTCTCGGACTGGTGAGGCTTCCCGACTAGATTGATGAAAAGCTTTGTTAATGTTCTTAAGGAATTATGTAGATTACTAAAATTTCGTTTGAAGATCAGTGTAAGCGATGTCAAAGAATTTCTCCTTCAAGATTTGCTTCCTAATGAGTTTTTTCTGGCAAATTTAGCTTGAATAAACGATTAATTCATGTTACTTCCTCATCAGAAGAGATGCTTGCGTCTGAATCGATAATTTTGGCTTCAATCTCCTGTCTTTTGATTATAAGAATCGCGTTTTCACTCTCTTCTTCATCTTCTTCTGAGTTGAGAATCCTTTCTTTCAATTTCCTAGTTGAAGCGTGAATGTCGTACATATCACTGAGAAAAAGGGGCTTACAGAATCTCAACGCCTTTCCCTTTACGAATCTCGCTATATGAGAGTGCTTTTGAAAAAAATGATGAGATTAAACGATAAATAGAAGCTCCTTACTCTGTCTGTACGTTGGGCTCATTGAACGAGTCGGACTGCCGCTCCTTGATATCGACCTTTTTGCAGGCGTCAAGAATTTCTTGTCTGATCTAGCTAGCGTGTGTTTGGCACCTGAAACCCACATTTTATGATGATGAAATCATTCACCGAACTTACTTTGTGGAGTCTTGATTCTGCTGGCTCTTGGCTCGTCTTTTGTGTCTGCTTCTTGAGCTATATTAACTGTGAGCACATTCAAAAGAATAGAAAAAGCTTACTTGGCTCAGTTCTGGTGATTGCAGGCCATTCATCTTGGAGAGTCTGACTGGTTGCTATTTCAATAAAGGCTGAATAATCATTTTAATGAAGAAATACCAAAAGGCTGTTCGATCTGCTTTTGGGGTTTTTTCTTTTTGTGTTTGGTGGTGCCTTTTGAGAGACTACCATTTTTCTTTGATTTCGATGTCGAGCTACCTTTCTTGCTTTCTAAACAAAAGTACAATTTTGAAAGAAAAATGATTGTTCCATACCTTTTGTAGCACTTGGCAAGAACATTGCGGTGGTTGTGGACATCCGGAGTAATGGAGTATCTCACCTAGCAGTTAACAGATAAATTTTGTTAATATTTTTTATTCTAATTGATTAGATATTTATTCCTTCAAGTCATGGCTCAATGAGTCACTCAGTTCAATTTGTCTGCTAGGCTTTTTTTCCTTCAAAAAAGGGAAGAGAGAAAACCTGTTATTAGTCCCCATTTCAAGGGGACTCACTTATTATCAGCAAGCTCAATATGGCATAATATGGCATGAGCAAACCGCCCGCATGAAAATCTAAGATCGAAAATTACTCACGAAGCATTTTGTTTATATTTCTAGCTGGTTCCAGTAGTTTCACTCTCAGAGAAAGCTCTAGATAAGAGAGTAGTTCATTTCTGGGAAGAGATAATGTATTTTGCAATCAGATTTATAATATACACATTAGTTTGTAGCAACCAACCTTTGAGGAACACAAGCAATCCTCAGAAGTGATGATGATGTAGCAGAGATTTCTTTTCAAGGAAACGGCATTTATTACCTGATATTTTGATGAAAAAGACCAGGATAAAATATTGAAATTAATGAGAAATTTATTCTCATTAGTTTCCACTTACTTAAGTGCCTGTCGCAATTGAATTCCTCTTAAAACCATCATGTACGATGGGAATAATAGAAAAACTATTGCTTTCATAGCACGACTAACATTTGGCGGATCAGGTTACATGTTTTATGTGCTGAGCCAATCTTCAATAATTGTTAGGTAGCAGCAATGAGAGCTCTAAGAGCTGCAAGAGTGCATGATTCAAGATTAAGTTAGACTTCTAGGGTTTATAGATCTTTTAGCTGATTTCTGATTAGATAATAAGATATTTTGGTAATCTCGCATGATCAGGAGCAAAAAAACGAAATTCAAAGCCGAAACTTAGGTGTTTACTGTTAGGAATGTGACCAGTCTGGATGAGTTATTTCATGTCTGGGCCCAGACATATAAACAGCTAACATAAGGGGCTTACATCCTGAAGATCAAAGATTATTCTTGGCTTTGCTCCAAATAGTTATCAGTAACAGCGACTTAGAACAAAAACATTCCTTTAGAGTCTTGGAATTGTCTTCTAAAAGCTTAAAAGAATTGAAGAATTACAAAAAAGAAGTTTGAATCATCTTTTGGGAGTCATAAGAAAAAATGGAAGGTGTTAGTCTCTTAAGAACCAATTTCTGCGACGTTTAAGATATATTATTGAAGATTGCCGTCTCCAAAAAAAGGGATTTCGTGACATTAAGACAAGAGTTTTCATTATGAATAAACAGAAATTAAGCCAAGCGCTTTAATTAAACATTTTTAAAATTTGATAAGCAATTTAAAAACACTGATTTTGGGGCTTTTTTTGGAGGCTTTTTTTTGCATTTGAAAACCGAATTGTTCTCTGAATTGATTCTGACATTATCACTTCAGGAGAAAGGCATAACAGTGAGTAATTCAGTTCATGAGATCTCTCCTCGAATGATGCTCAAGATGTGCGGCTTCATTTTGGTTATCTGCGGGAGGTTATAATCAGATTCCATTGTTTAGTTTCTCCAACTAGATAAAAAGATAAGTTTTCTTTCGATTTTGGGAGCAGGAGGAGACTAGAAATTGCTAGTATTGAGATAATTGTTACATGTTACACTCTTTTTTTTTGAAATTTTACAAAATCACGTATTGTATTTTGAAAAGCCAAGAAGTTCTTTCTTTAATTTACGAACTTTGAAATATAATTAAAACAAAATATAATAATTAGAGACGATCTATATTAATTTGAAATTCGGTAACTCCATTATCGAGTTTAATAATTTATTTTGATTGAGTTATGAAAACGATTTTACATATTTTGCAGGAATCGGTAGTGTACTGCCTATATTCTCAAAATATCGGAGGTGGTTCACTTCGGACGTCCTTTGTTCCCAACGTACTCCTTGTAATCAGATTCTTACAACTCACGCTATTAAATTCGATACAAATTGAATCACAGAAGCTATTAAGCTCGCTCTTTCAAATTCTACAGCTCCCAAATATCACGCACATACAGTCTTTAAACGTGCACAACATTTTGAGAGTTGGTCTCTGGATAATTTATTCCTTACTATTTCTCTCGCAAGTGTTGCATTTCGTTCTGAAATTGACGACTGCAAAACCCACCAGCGACCCAAATACTGCGGTAGCCGGAAAGAGTCTTCGTAAATGGGCGCACTGGAAGGTGCTCGTCATAAACTGCTGTGACTCTTTCCAGTTAATCGTCGAGAGAGTTCTCTTCATTCCCACTCTCCAATTTCTGTTTTATTCCAACTCTCCCACCACAGCTGAAGGAGTTGCAGCAGTAGCAATGAGAAATAATCGGTCGCTTGGACTCGGTATTCAGGCGCTCTTTTTAATTTTATTTATCGTCAGTACAATCAGATCAATCTCAACTCGGCTAGGAGTCCGTTCATTCTCGAAGCTATTAGAAGACAGAACACTAGAAAGAAACAAACTTTTTTCCATTCTCGAGCCAGTAGCAATTACTTTACTTGTATGGATTTCTGGCCTTGTGAGAGAAGCAAACCTAAACGTGGTGACTCTCGACAGCTGCTTGATAGTTTTTGGATTTCTGATAGTGATGGCTAATCTTGGGTGGCAGACGCTCGCACATTCTAGTGCACATGCTTTACTTGGGAAACTGGCAACTCTATTGATCTCACATTCAATTATACATTTGATCGCTCATGCTTCTGAGCGGAAAGACAATTTTCTCTCGGTTATTTACTTTATTTTCTTGCCGTTTGCATTGAAGATGTATATCAACTTGCACAGATTGATTTTCAGGCACGATGGCAAATTAAGTGAAATACAACAGATTTCGTGGTTCCAAAGCCTTCGTTTGCATCGAATGATAAGGACCACAGCAGAAAAACTTACTCTCGAAACAGACCATTCAGACGAGCAACTCTCTATTGCCTCATTCATAACATCTGGTTCCGATGTTTTTGAGACTGATGACAAAATGAATCCTGGAAACAAAGATAGAATGAATCAAGATCAACTTGTTCAAAGATTATTGTTGAAAGTCTTCGAATCACTCTCTAATCAAAAAAATAGTCAATCTTTTAACCTGACGCTTGATTACATCTGCTACGAGATGTTTTATGCAAAGAAATCTGCCATTGCATGTCTACACACTTCGAATTACATTCATAAATCAACTAGCAGCTTTCAAAGAATAGTGCTTGAGCATTTTCTAGAATTCGCCGAAAACTATGTGGTTTCTCACATGAGCATTGAGAGGCGTGAGCAATGCCAAAGGAAATTCTATGATGGTATCAGATTTGATCAGCTTCACACAAAGATCCTTCTCAACATGGAAAGGATTAAGGAAAATTACATCAATTTCTATTCTCAGCTTGCTGAGGGCGATAAAGTATCCCTTCAACAGATCTATAAAAGGGGAAGAACACATTTTAAGTTCATCGAAAAAACTGCAAGCGACATCGAACAGCTTATTCTCCTCAATCCAAACGCCATCGAGCCTCTCCACCTTAAATTGCACCTTCAAGAAAATATTATGGAAGAGACTGGTTCTGAGCTAAGATTGTTAAAAGTAACAATTGATACCATGCAAAAAAAGAACCTTGGTCACCAAAAGACTTCTGTTAAGGATGTCGATGTAAACCAAATGGACCGCAAATATTATTATATGGCGGTTGACATCTCGGCAGAAGTTGGTCGGATAGCTCACTGCTCTCAAAACCTTTTGACCGATTATGGCTACGCCAACAGGTATGATGGAAACAATGGAACAAAATTGCATCTATCTGCAATCCTCCCTCCGAATGTTGCTGAGGTCCATGACAATATCCTCAGAAATTTTGTTTATACCGTAAATGAGCACGTTTGGCAGAGACAACTTCCATCGATATTTGCTCGAACAAATGAAGGGTATATCGTTCCTGTGAGCATCATTACTACTTTTGAGATAATCAATTCGCAAATTTTTGCAACAGCAGTCATGAAACAACTTCATTCGACGAATTTTGAGCATCACATCATGATTTCAGGGTTCGGAAGAATAATTTCTTATAGCAAGGGATTGACAGAGAGTGAACTAAACTTGCCTCCCTTAGCCTCAGTAGCAAATTTCAATATTTGCTTCTTTATCCCCGAGCTCATGAAATATTTATTCGAAGACTCCAAGAACAGCGAGAAATTATATCCAGCAGACAATGAGACTGATATAATGAACCTGATCTTTTATGATTTCTCGAAAGTGAATTTGAACCAAAAAGAGCTAGTAGAATTCCAAAAGATCGCTGAACGTTACGAAAAAGGGGAAGTAATAAAGAAGAAAAAGTTAAAAGAGTGCTGGTTTGAGTGTTTGGAATACATCCAGCTTCTAAAACTCGATTCTTATCAAGTCACGATGAAACTCATTAAAAAAGATTTCACAAAAAACCAGATTTTCTTCAAAGCCATCGAGATATACCGAATTAGACAAATAACTGGAAAAGACAAAATTCGAAATGTGATGGGAAGACTGAAACAATATTTCAATGTGAAAAAGCTCATTGATCTTGAATCAAGTATAAGTTCAGCTGCCACTCTAAGAGGAGATCTCAAACGACGACATAACGAAAACTCTTCAATACGCTTTTCTGAAGAAGACCAAAATTCACTTCAAGAACTCTCGCTAAGAGTCGCTTTGCCAGATCTCATTGGTCGCCCCAACCGTAACAAACAAAGCCTTTCCTCAAAAGCTAGTTCTCAGGGTGCTATGAAAAGACAAAAAGGGTCCTTTGGTGAAATTGGTGGGTCATCCCAAGCCAGTACAAAATCAAAAGGCACTTTGAAATCAATAAAAAGCATGTTATGGAAACGTGAAATCACAATTTCTGTGCTGAATAAGTATTCACTGATCGCTTCAGTTTGTGCAATTGTTCTTCTAAGCCTGCTCTCTTTTCAGTTTGGATTTAATTACAGCAACACAAATGTCCTTTCAGCTTTAATTGACTATATGGAAAAACCTCTTGATGTCATCAGAACATGGAATTCTTTGAGCAAGAGAGCACGAGGAGTCTCCCTTGTTCTTGGAGATGTGATCAATAGAACTCAAGTGAGCCAGATGTGGTCCGATCGGTCAGGACCATTCGCCAAATCGAAAGACGTTGATCAGACACTTCAAACGGCTCTTTTTACTCTTTGGAACTCATCTGATTCTTGGAGACAAGTAGGAGATTATTTAGAAACGACAAGGGTCGAGATTACATTTCCAAATAATCAGACCTCTAAAGTTACTCTTCCAGAGGTGATGCTTCAAAACCTTTATTATATACGAGAATACCAACAATACAAGGTGAAGGGAATCATAGCAAATCAGGATACTCCTGTCTATCGATTCGTCGAATATAATGAACTGAAGGTCGTTGCTGATTTTGAGGATTTCGTTGATTACATAGTTGACAAAAAAGAAAAATTACTCAGCAGCATACTTAGTGGCAATCTGATCATTGTGATAATAAGTGTTGTTCTTTCGTTTGCAGTGACAGCATGCTGCTTTTTGATTTATTCCAAGATAAGATCCACCAAAATGAGGATACTGGCTTTGTTTTGTCGCATTCCGAAAGTCTCGCTGGTCAAAGCGTTGAATAAATTTTCAGACGTCAAAAGAATAGAGGAGAGGAAGAAGAAGAAAACTGAGAAAGAAATTATTAAGAAAAAGGACCGTCTCTTTGTAACCATTAATTCGAAGAAAGAGTGGATAATGGCAAGCATCCCAGTGTTTTTGGTATTATTTTTGGCCCTGAATGCTAGCTATCTCTGGGTGTTCGGAATTACCCAAAATGCAGTTAGATCGATCAGTCAAGGGATCGAAGATTATCAAATCATGAAAAATTGCACGAGTCTCAACGAGATCTCTCTCTCAACTGCTTATGGGTTCTTCGCCGCTCTTGCTTATAAATCTCCAGCTGATATTGAGGCTGCTTATAAGCGCTACATAGATCAAAAGGAGATAATGGAAATGGAGTTTAATAGATTCAGTGGTGTGTTAATGCTCTTTGGCACTCCCCGAGCCAGTGAGTTCTATCCTGAAAGTATTAACCAAATGTTTACAACTTCCAGAGACAGTAACTTTTGCTCATACGTCCCTTCTAGTGTGACACCTTTCTGTTTGAATACCTCGATTCAAAACATTACGAGTTCTGGAATTTTACGGTCAATGAAGTTTTTCACCACACAATTCGATCTCTATATTCAAACGATCTATTACTCAACTGATCGACTTAGTCAACTGAAGAGTATCGGATTTACAGACAATTTCATGCTATTGGACGACTTGAGGATGTATTGTCAAAATTTTCAGACAACAACGACAACGCTAGTCAAAGCGAATGTATTTTCTCAAATTGCCAGTTCGATTGATTATTTGAAAAAGCTTTTTATCGGATTATGTGTGGTGATGGTTGCAGGAATGGGTGTTGGATGGGGCCTTTTTGTACGACAAGCGTTTCGAAGGATAAATAAAACCGTTCGCATGCTGGCTATTTTACCTCAGAGTATATTAACTTCGAATCCTCATATCCGTGCGTTTATTAAGAATGACTTGAAGATTCGAGTAGTTTCCGCTTCGACAGCGGAATGAAGTTAAACTTTCCTACAAATACATATTTTGTTTTAGAAATGAAAAATGAAAGCAAATATTTCATATTCTGGCGCCGAGTAATATTTCGTTCCCTATTTGCTTCTGTTTCAATACCATTGGCTTCTCAATAGAATTAATAATGATTGTTCCGTCACAATATATGTAAATTTCTTTGTGACAAAAAAATAGATTTAAAGATATTCTCAATATGATGTAGCAAGAGATCTCTATTGCAATCAATTTTGCTCTATAAACCTTGAAGAAAAAACAGGAGAAGACTTCTTTTTCTTCTCATCAAAAGCCACTGGTTACAACCACTTACTTGAGAGTTTCTCCATATACATACATATTCAAATAAACTCAAATATTCTTCAGCTGCAGAAATTAGTTATATATTACTCGTGAGCAGATTATACCTAGGAGATTGCCTAAACCAAATCCTTCTTTGCGGCTTTCACAGCTCTTAGGATCAAAAACCCAATTTCTGCTATCTTTTATCTCATTCTAACAAAAGATACAAAAATTTATTAATTGATAGGATTATCAAATAAATTTTAGATATGGATATTCTTCAGGAGGAAGAGGTACTATTAAGCAAACATTGAACGCTCATTTGTCTCTTCATAGAAGAATGTAACAACGGAGAACCCTACACTAGCTCACCCTACCAATATGACGAATAATTCTGAAGCAAAAGGGGTTGAAGGCAACAAAATCAAAGAAATTACAATGCCAAAAAATAAAGGCAAGAGGTCCAAAATAATGACAGCAAAGTTAAAGAAAGACAAGGATTTATTCGAGATTCCACCCGAGAAAATCCGATATGAGTTCTTCCTCGAAATGAACAGTATGTGGAAAGAATACATGCAGGAGCTCCTCGGAAATGAGTAATACACCACTATCTGACTGTACACGACAGTAGTTTGATCATAGAAAAAATGAAGACATGTTTCTACAAAAATTTCTCAAGGCAGATTACCACGGCGCAATTTTTAAAGGTACTCTGCTCCGTCTTCATTTTCTAATGTCAATCATCACTTCTCAGTCCTATCAACCAAATGTAAAAGCTTAGAGGGTATCTATGGAATTGTCATTAAAGAAACTATGAAAACAATCGAATTGGTGACGCCAGAAAACAAAATACGCAGTAATTCGATCTCCTATAACCTATTCTCAAATGAAATCATAGCTCTTGCAAAGCAAGATTCAGTGTTTTTGGTTGAATGCGTCAATAGAACTGTCAAAATTTATGGATCGCATTTGCAGCTTCGAGTAATTCACTCTTATTCACATGATTTCTCACCAAATCGATTTCTTTTCCAGCCTGGTGATCGAGCTAGAATGAAATTCAAAATGAAATTTCTTAGAGAATTTTGCAGTTGATCAGTTATTGTGCACAGCTAGATACAAAAGTGATAAATTTTGTAATGAATGAGTAATTTTTGTATATTTTACAATAAAAAAGTGAAATCTCATGAGCGATTAACTTTTAGTTAGCATGAATCAATCTAAAAAAAAGTAAGAAGGCATTTATTCATAATAGATATGAAAAACTCTAACATGTATTTTTTTAATAGTATGGAACATAGTGATTTTCAATTAACTGCATGGTTAATTACAAAGTGGAATTTCTGTGACATATCTCAGTGGTAGAAGCTTTATTGCAGCAGTGCGTTTATTCTTGCTCATTTCATTAGGCTTTATCGGACCTTTTCCTAATTTTAAAACAGTTTGGCATTGATACATGGTTTCTTCTTCTTGACTCCGGAGAGATTTCTTCTTTCGCTTTAATTCGGCTTTATCAAAGAGAATTTCGTTGATTTTTTGATTAAATTCTGTATATTCTTTTTTCCAGCTTGAATCCTCCACACAATTTTTGCATTTTGCCATGAGGTCTTCAAGAGAACCACATATCTCTTGGATAACCGGAGCATTTCCTCGGTCCTGAGATAATTTTCTTTTTGGTACATCTATTGAATTGACACTAAGCCTTCTATGTGATGAATGAAGCGAGCTGCTTCCCTTCCTCAGGAGAGGAGACCTGAGAGTTGCTGTATTATCTCCATTAGAGAGTTGGTGACTCTTTTGAAGCGCAGGGAGGCCAAATTTGGGGGCTCTGGCTTGGTTCTTAGAAGTCGATGAGTGGGACCCTGGAAGTAGCGCAGAGTGCGCAATAGAGTGAGAAAGGCTTTGTTCAGTCGCGCAAGGCACGTCAAATAGAGTTGGCAACGAGTGGTTTCGAGGGCTTTCTTTGTGTGTTGGGAGCTCGTTTAATGATGATTCAGGGAGTGACTTTCTTCCAACGGCGACGAAATCGGTAATGACGCTTACGCACCTTGAGGGAAGGGTCAAAGCTTTTCTTGAGTGGCGTCTAGTTAAGAGAGCAGAGTCTTGCATGATACAGGTGATGGTTTTTGTGTTTTTTTATGATTTATATTTTTAATTAATTTTAAATCATTCATTAAATGAGCGTGGGTTCGCAAAGGAATACTGGCCGAAGCGTGCAATTGGTTCGCAATTTAACAGATTCCAATTCAAGCGCAGAGCAGGAATTTTTCTCTTCGAACTAGCTGGCCGAAGGTCCTCTATGTTGTCGTCTATGGAGATCAATAGCAGCTGGTTTGGAGGCAGATTTCGATTCGTTGTTTCAGAAATTCATGACAAAATATCCAAAAAGATAGATGTCCTACTAAGTTATCGCTCATCAGCGTGTTCGGGCAGACAGGTCCGTTCACAGTCGTGATCACTGGGACACCAGACGGAATTTTTGGTTGTCTTCGAAAAGCTTTTTGCATTCAGGAGTCAAGGAAAGACTCACCAGTATCAAATTAAAGTACTGGTCGCTGAACCATAAATCAAAATTCTTTTGCTGATTCAGTAAAGTAGGAATCTCGTCGCTTCCTTTGAATTAGAAAGAAAGCTGGTCCTGGTCCATGTTCCCGCACTGTTACAATTTGAAAAAATGTAAACTGAATTCAAGCTACCCTGCGTTAATTGGATATGCTCTTTACCATGTTGCTAAATAATGTAACAGGCTAGACCTTACGGCCAAAGGACCCATGTGACATTTAGAAATATGATATAGGATTATATACGTGTATTATCATTGGTTATCACACTCGAATGAAATACTTTATTTCAGAGTAATCTCAAGTAAAGTCGCTGATAATAGAATCATGTCTGATTTTCCAAGCTTTATAAACATATCTACATGTACTGAAGAATAACAGTTCAGAAACTTACAATTCTATCACCAATCTTAAGAAAAATATTTCGAAACCACGAATTCTACGAATACCTCATTGAACTAATAAAGAACATAAATTCTCATTACCCAAGGGTGAGAGATAATGTGATTAGTTTAGGAGCAATATCCTTCTTTGTGAAACAAATCAGATCACTAAAAACAATAAATGAAAAGGGTGTTTAAAAGTACATTTATCCATCAGAATATCTTCTTAATTTATCAAGCCTATTGTTGCGAAAAAATATGGAAACCTCAGTTATAAAAGTGGAATTAGATAACATATCTTTAGGCGACATGAACTCTCTTTGTTATCTGATGTAAGTACGCTTCTAAATCTTGTCTTCGTTGTTTATTACGTTGCTTTATCTCTTCGCTCTCATCTCCGGAGCTTTGGAAATCTTCCGAGCCGTGCCACTTCCCGGCTTTATCACGGGTCATCACCTGAAGCGCGACTTTAAGAGACTCATTGATGATGAAAGTTCGAAGTGATTTCTTTTTCGATTCATCCTCTTTCTGAAGTTCAACATACGTTATCTGGTCAATGTTGAGGAGACTTCGATCGATTAGAAGAGTCTGTGGAGCAAGTGTATTAGCGTAAGATATCTGAGGAATTTGTAAGCGTTGCTGGTGGAAAGCTACTCCACCAATAGCAACGTTATTAGGAACGTGACTTCCGTCGAGACTTGGTAATAAAAATTGATTTGGGAATATTATTGGAGCAGCCGTTGAGTGAGAAATCTGCAAAACTTGTGTTGGTAGAGCGTTATTTTTCATGTTGGTGGCCAGAGGGCGCTCAGATAGTTCAATGGTTGAACTGCTTTGTGGTTTTTTTAAGTTCTCTTCAGGTCTTGGAAAATTAGAGTTGTCTTGTTCATTTTGACTTCCTCCTGTTTCTGATGAAAGCTCAGGAGCTATTGCCTCGTTTCTAAGCTTTCTCTTCAATGGTTGTACATATCTCTAAAGAGGAACAGTTTAAATAAGGGTCTCTTTATAATGATGCTAATACCTTTCTCGTATTCGTGAACCAATTCTGAATTTGCTTTTTATTCAAGCCAGTCATCTCACAAAGCTTCTCTTTAACTTCGTCTGAAGGGTATGGGTTGTCGATATTCTTGATGAGCCAGTTTTTCAGAATGTCAGTGGTTTTCTTATCAAACTTGGTCTTGACTGAGATTTTGCTGCTTGCTAGCTTGCCACTCTTAGCTAAGAGCTGCAAGCTCTCAGCAAAATCAAGGTTTTGGGTGAGAAGATCATCAAAGCCGAGATCTGGCTTCTTTCCTTGAAATATAGGGGACTTGCTGTTTGTATGTTGTTCATTAAGTTCTTGCTTGATAGAATTGAGGTCTGGAAGTTGTGTCATCGAGTCTGCTTGGGAAATATGAAAGGTTCGTTGACTATTTCTGACTTTGAGAAAATTTAACAATTATTGTTTAAATGATTGAGTTCCAGATTTATACCTCTTGACGGCGTCTAGAAAAATATGGAATATAGAACACTGGCTAAATTGGAGGGATGGATTTTGTTTGTTTTAGAAACCTTAAAATTCATCTTTTTTTCAAAAATTCGCCGCCTAATTCTTTTCGAAAATTTTGGAACTGGAATAATTATTATTTGATTGGTTGAAAATAAAATAGATTTCGAAACTCGAGGATTTTGGAACACGGGTCAGCGACAATATACCCCATTTAAAATTTCTGCACGGGTTCAATTCTACTTCAAGTTTCTCTCAAAAGCATTACTACCAGGTCCCAGCTGCACAGTCCAACACAGTTTAACGATCTACAAACATAGACCTAGTTTTACCTGGCCTCCATTTGCTGTTTTGAGAAATATCAAATCATTGTTCATTCATTCGGCATGTAGGAAGGATGCCATAAGCTAAGAAGGCGAGGAAAAAGTGATTTCTTCCTGCTTTCTATTAGAAAATTGCAAGCTGCTCGCGTATCCACTCAATTCAGGAACATTAACCGAGTTCGAAAGCTCAAGTTGTTCTTTGATCGAATGGGTGAAAGCTTAACGATTAAAAAAATTTAGAAGGTCTCGAATCATAAAATCTTGCTCGATTTACCAAATTTTACAGTAATTAAATGCCTCAATTAAATAGAACACTCTACTGACCTAACAATTACTGAAATTTTTCAGGATGGTCCTGGTGACTGAATAACAAACTTCTTTTAGAAATTTTTTTGTAATACCATCATTACGAGGAGTGAATCCATGCTACCACTAACACAGTGGCAAAATCTAATTTGCGGCCCCAAAGTGGCCGCAGCCAAGGATGCTGTAAAATTAAGGGCATAGGACTCAAGCAATGCATTCAGATGAGTGAAATTTGAATCATTGAAGTTCACCGCTAAATGAAAATCGAGACCATCAGATAACTTAAATTAAGTCTATTTAGAGGATTAGAGAGAGATAGAGTAAGTAGTTTATGCCTTAAACGCTACAGTGACCAATAGTATTGGCCTTGATACACTGCAAACTAAATTCCTGAAAGATACTCTCAGAAGGACAGCTGCAAAGTTTTCATCAGGAGTTTAACGAAACAGTGTACAAGTTTCGAGCTCTAATATGCGAAATCAGTTGTTTTTCTTAGGTCCCTTGCACTCTAACTGAATATTAAGCGAAAGATTCAAGTTACTGCAAGGGCAGGACTATGTACGGATTCGCTTTCAACTTAATGGGAAAGTGAGACAGGCCAAACTGTGCACGGAGATTGCTCGACAATTTCCAATTTCATTGGCCCGATTATATCCCTATAAATAATCTCTATAAATAATTTGGAGAACTGAAACACTGCCAATACTTCCCAGGCTAATTAATTAATTATTCGAGTCGATTTTTCGTCGTTAACATTGTTTGCGAATGCAATAAGCTCAATTGAACAGAAGACAGAGTCTTTATATATCGAAAAATCAAAAAGATTTTTTTTCTCCCTTCTTTCATTCTCATGAAGAAGGTGCTAGAATCCCTTGACCTCTTGAGTGGCCTGGTATAAAAAAGTCGATTTCTAATTCTTAATTCAGTTGAAAACCTCATTTTCCAAGGATTTTTATCATTTTCAGACAATCACATTGATTCCCCCTTCATGGCTAGAGGGCATACTGAGATTTGTTATATATATGCCTACGAAAATACGCAATAAAAATTTGTTAACTCAAGTTGTAATAACTATTTATTTCACATAGATAGAGGCTAAATTACTTGGACTCGCAAATCGTTTATGATAAAAGTTCGTATATGAGCGTTTGCAATTAAGACTCTCTGAGGCAAAATCGCAAGCATACGAGCAGTCTTATTAATCTCAAAATACATTTTTCGTACAAAAAGCGCCCATCCAACTCCCATCCCCACAGCCATTAACACACATAGTCCTATAAAAACTGTCTTCAGATAGCTAATTGAACTGTAAATCTGAGCAAACACGTTTTCTTTCACTATCGCCGTTGTTGTTGATTGAAAATTTTGAGTATAAATCCTCAAGTCATCCAATAGCATGAAATTTTCCGTAAATCCTATACTCTTCAGCTGACTGAGTCGATTCGAGGAGTAGTAGATTGTTTGAACATCTTGATTGAGTTCTGAAACAACAAACTTCATCGATCTTATAATCCCAGTGCTCGTAATATTCTGAATTGAAGAATTTAAACAGAATGGAATCACAGGCGAGGGAAGGTATTGGCAAAAGCTACTATCTCTGGAGGTTTCAAACATTTGGGTGACACTTGCGGGATAGAAATCGCTGCCTCGAGGAGTCCCAAAGAGCATCATTACATCATTAAATCTATTCATTTCGGCTTCCGCGAGCTTCGATTGGTTCATATAACTCTGATAATCGGTCTCAATATTTTCTGGCCATTCATATGCGATAGCAGCAAAGAAGTTATATGCATTGGCAAGGGCGATTTGGTTAAGAGTACTGCTATTTTTCATGATTTGGTAATCTTGAATTCCTTGATTGAGTAGGGACATTGAGTGATGGGTCGAACCAAATAGCCAAAGGTAGCAAGAATTTAGGGCTAAGAGCACTATGAAGAATATTGGAATGCGTAGGACTATCCAACCTTTATTAGAATTGAAATTTATAAAAAGGCGCTCTTTTGACTTGTTATGTTCCTTGCTGATTTTCTTTTTCTCTCCGCTCTTTGAATCTGAAAACTTGCTCATCTCTTTTAGCAATGAGGCTTTTGGAATCCGACAGAACAGAGCTAATATCTTCATTTTCGTGAGTCGTATTTTTGAATATATCAAAAGACAGCAGAGAGTCGCTACCAATGATGCAACAAAACTCAATATTACGATAGTCGTATTGCCATCGAATATATTGTCGATTAATGTTGTCTTCTTTTGGATAATATAATCAAGAAATTTCCCAAAAACTTCATTGATGAGAAGCTCGTTATAATCAAACCATCGATATGATCGTGTTTTCTGATTTGCAACTGTGTTTCTCTTTTTATACATCTTCCAATCTCTGGTGTAATAATGAGCTTGAAGCATTATTTCCGGTAAATTATCAATAACCGTCATGTTATTTGGGAACCTGACAACATAATATAAATCTTTTATATAATCATCTATCTCTCCCCAAGAATCAGTCGAGTTCCACAGCCCATGGATAGTATCTAATAGCAGTCGATCGCTATCTGGTATTTCGGAAAATGGGCCTGACCGCTCAGACCACCATTGACTCATTTGTGTCCGGTTGGTTACCTTAGTTACGCTCAAAGCAACTCCTTTAACTCTTCTAGTCATTTGCTCCCAAACCTTGATCATATCAAACGGTTTTTCCATATAATCGGTAAGTGCTAGTAGGACGTGAGTGTTGCTATAATTGAACCAGAATTGATAAGAAAGCAAACTAAGAAGAATGGTCGCACAAACCGCAGCTATCATTGTGTACCCTGCAAGAGCGGAAACAGCGAGCTGTCGCTCCCACAATATTCTTTTGATCGAAGTATATGCACCTTTTGATTTTCCACTGGCTTGGGATGAGGCTGCAGGCATTTCTAAGCTTTCCTTTCTCAGGTTCACCGAAACTCGAGAGCTACCCATTGAAGATTCGACTTGCTTATTATTGATGAAGCTCTCACGTAATGTTGGCGTTGCTTCTGACGAGATCATCCCATTTGAAGATTGGCCTTCCTCTTGGGACCTTTTTGAGAAATAAAAGTTTTTTGGAGATTGCTCTTTTTGGATGGTATCTGTAGAATATCGAACAGCGTCTTGATGACCAGTTGATTCAAGTTCGAGGATCTTTTTCACATTGAGGTATGATTTCAGTGTTCCCATAACCTTTCTCAGTTTGTCCTTAGCTAGAATCGGTTTAATTCTATAAATTTCAATGGCTTTAAAGGAGAAATTGTGTTTGGTGTAATCTTTTTTGATGATTTTCATGCTCACTTGGTAAGTGTCAAGCTGAAGCTGCTGCATCCATTCGTAACACCTATTCCAACGCTCTCTCAGTTGCCTTCTGTTAGCCATATCGTCTTTCTCGCAAATTTGAACAGCGTTTTGGAATTCCACGAGCTCTCTCTGAATTAAGCTTACTTTAGAGAAGTCATAGAATATAAGGTTCAATATTTCAGTCTCGTTGTCCTTTGGAAATAATTTCTCATCATTGTAGTCGTCAAAGAGATATTTTGTCAGTTCCGGGATAAAGAAACAAATATTGAAATTTGCTACGAGCTCTACTGGAGGAAAATTTAGCAGACTCTGCGTCAATCCCTTGCTATAAGACACTATCTTTCCAAAACGTGTGATCATAATATGATTCGTTGGGACTTTTGTATGCAGGTGTTTCATGGTTGCTGTCGAATAAATTTGAGAGTTGATAATCTCAAATCTGGTGATAACACTCACAGGGACAATATACCCTTCACATGTCCGAGCAAATACCGATGGGAGCAGTCTCTGCCAGCCAATTTGGTCATTTATGGTGTAAGCAAAATTCTTCAGAATATTGTCATGGACTTCTGCAACATTTGGAGGCAGAATAGCAGAGAGGTGGAGTTTGTTTAAGTTGCTATCATCATGTTTGCCCGCGTAGCCAAAATCGGTCAATAGATTATGAGAGCAATGGGCTATTCTGCCGATATCTGACACGATGTCGACGACTATGTAATAATACTTCGAGTTCATTTGACTTAAATCGATATTCACATTGGAACCTTTTTGTAGAACAGCATTCTTTTGTTTCAGAATATCAATATTGGTTTTCAGCAACTTGAGCTCTGCGCCAGTGTCTTCAATGATATTCTGACGGAGATATAGCTTGAGATTGAGGCCCTCAACGTTGCTTGGGTTTAGAAGAATGAGACGTTCTATCTCGTTTGAAGTTTTCTGGATCAACTTAAAATGCGTTCTTCCTTTCTTGTAGAGGAGATCAAGGGAAACAAGATTGCTCTCAATGAGCAGAGAGTAGAAGTTTGAATAGTTCACCTTGATTGTTTCTATGTCGTGCTTGATCTTTTTGTGCAGCTGATCAAATTTGATGCCATCATAGAACTTTCTTTGGTACTGCTCACGTTCCTCGTGACTCATGTGAGCAACCAGGTAGCTTTGGGCAAAGTCCAAGAGTTCTTGAAGTATCATTTTTCTCAGGCTCCCAGTTGATTTTCGAATGTAATTAGAGATGTGTAAGCAAGCAGTGACAGGTTTCTTGGCGTAAAACATTTCATAACATGCAAAATCAAGAATCAGTTCCAAGGACTGAACTCTTTTTTGATTAGAAAGAGCCTTGAAGGTTTTGAGCAGTAATCTTTGGACGATTTGGTCTTGGCTCATTTTTTCTTTACTTGGAGGACCAATTTCGTAATCGGTTTCGTTGGAATAAGAATCTGAGGCCATGAACTCAGCGAGAGCCAGCTGCCCATCGGCGTGTTCGGTTTTCATATGTGTTTTTTCTGCGGTAGTTCTTATCATTCGATGCAACTGAAGACTTTGAAACCACGAAAGCTTCTGCTTAAGCCTTAATGTATCATCGTACTTGAAAATCAACATATGCAAGTTGGTATACATCTTCAACGCAAACGGCAAGGTAATAAAGTAAATTACTGAGAAATAATTGTCTTTACTCTCTGAAACATGGACAATTAATTGCATGATTGAATGCGAGATCAATAATGTCGCCAGTTTCCCAAGTAACGCATGTGTGTTCGAATGTGCGAACGTCTGCCATCCAAGGTTAGCAACCACTATCAGAAATCCAAAAACAATCAGACAGCTGTCGAGGGTCACTGCGCTTAAGTTTGCTTCTCTCACAAGGCCAGAAATCCATACCAACAAAGTGATTGCGACTGGCTCAAGTATAGAAAAAAGTTGATTTCTTTCGAGGGTTCTGTCTTCTAAAAGCTTGGCAAACGAGTGGACTCCTAGTCGAGTTGAGACTGATCGAATTGTACTGACGATAAATAAAATGAAAAATAGAGCCTGAATCCCGAGACCAAACGATCGATTATTTCTCATTGATACTGCTGCAACTCCTTCAGCTGTGGTGGGAGAGTTGGAATAAAACAGAAATTGGAGAGTGGGGATGAAGAGAATTCTCTCGACGATTAACTGGAACGAGTCACAGAAGTTAATGACGAACACCCTCCAGTGTGCCCATTCGTGAGAGGTCTTTTCATCAGATCTGGACTTCTGCCCTTTTATGGTCCACAAAGCTGAAGATTTCACAATGAAATACAATACTTGCGAGAGAAACAGCAATGAATAGATGATCCAGAGGCTGACTCTCATTATGCCGTAAACATTTAAAAATTGTATATGTGTGATGTCGGAGAGCCTTACTATCTGGAAGAGTGAGCTCAGAACCTTCTGAGATTCGATTTGTGTCGTATTTAACAGCGCCAGCTGTAAGAATCTGATTACAAGAAACATGTTCGGGAGAAAACTTGTTCTGAATGGGTTTCCATCAAAATTTTGCCTATATAAGCAGACCCCAATCGCGCTTTGAAACCATTGTAAATGTATCCGCATGGTTCAGGTTAAATATTTCTTTAAGCTTGTTTGTTTATAATTCGATTCAACAGAATAAAATATAGATCAAAAATAAATCGTGATTCTCTTGATTTAATTAGCACCTCAAAGAATTATAAAAAATCAAAGTTAGCATTCCCAAATATTTAATCTCAGCGAATTAAAATGCCAATAAAGAGAGAAGAAAAATATACTTAAGTTAAAAAATTTAATGATTAATCAAATCACTAATCAAAAATATTTATTTTGCTTTTTCAAATAGCAAGCAAAGACAGGAATTTTTTCATGAGTTGAAAAAGAGATGCTGCTTAGTGGGTACTCCGTTTCTTCAATAGTAGATGAGCACTTGCCCATAAGGAAATTGGCTATAGAAAAGACAAATTAAATTTTTAACAATTCTATAGAGATTGATATGAAATTAAAAATTTGAGAGAACAAAATTGGTTTTGGGAGGCAATATAAGCGTTCGACAAGATGTATCACTTGTATATTGAGCCTTGTTTATAGAAAACCGCAGCCTTTAGAGTTTCTATTGAGTCAGAGTTTCAAGCCTTATCTGCCTTGAAACAGCAGAATCTACAATAATAAAGGCGATTCATTTTAGACGCATCATACGATCCGCCTTCCATTTATCACTTCAGAGCATTGTCAGTATCTAAGGAAGCGCTTTTTTAAAATTAACTAGTCGTAGTTTTAATGCTCCTTAAGCATAATATGCAGAGTATGCTGACTCGGCATCTTTTCATGGTCCTTACTGGTGAGTATCGATATGGTGGTGGATGCTGGAATGAATTAGTGGTTATAAGTGATAGTTATAATGAATACACCCATTTAATGATTGAAGGAATGATGCTATTTTTCCAGGGTTTTTGCAAAATTGATTTTTGTTCTTTAATGATAAATTTATTGTCTATCTGAAGTAGAAATGGAAGTCCTCAACAGCTGACTTTGATCACGTTGAATTCTTTGTTGGACTCATTGTATCATTTACTTGTCATTTAGGTGGAGCTGGCAGCGTCCAACTCTAATTTCCATTTGGGTGATGCAGTTACATCAGATACAATGGGAGATTGAAGTTGACGGGCTGCCCGAAATGCTTTATTAATCTCTAATTCCTATCTATCAACTCGTTTATGTTTACAACCAGTTGAGCCGAACAGAGATATGAAAATTTAATTGTCGTCTCAATATACCTTTTTTCAAATTTGATCGCTAAAGAAAAATAAAATTTCATAATAATCGCCAATGTCGAGTATAATGATTGAAATGATGAATTAGTCATCTTGTCATGAAGTAATTTAGTACATAACTCATGAGTTGTCATTTTTGGGAAACTCTCCCACTTTAAATATGTAAGCTAGTTGAACTTAGCTTTTTTGTCGAATGGAATCGCCGGAGATTGGTGAAAGCCACTTTAGGTATGGAATTTGTGAGTATCTCTCTCGAAGTATCTGTCATCCGATCTCTATTTGTTTCTGACTGCAACGTCTCAATCCTCGTTGAACTTTTCACTTGCTCAATCATGCTTGGTTCTGTAGCTATCCTTTTGCTTTCTAACCAAGAATCTTGTGTACCCAAAAGTTTATGTAACATGGCAAATGGTTTTTGCTTAAGGCTGGGAATTTTCAAAGCGTTAAGAATCCTATTTTTCTGGGGGTCGTCTGAGGCCAATTCCTGAGCAGCCAGCTTCCTTTGAGAATGGATAAATTTGTCTCTAAGGTTATTTATTTGCGCCTTTGGTACATCTACTTGCTGCATACTGGAGTCATTAACAGTGATTTGCTCAGTGGATAGATTCTTCTGATGATAATATGATCCTTTTCCATTAATTAACATTTCAGGTTGGGTTGAAAGTGACTCGGCACTTCTATTCGAATGGTTGCTCATTCTCAGCGTCCTTTTGAGCGGAGACAGCGGGTTCCTCTTTCGTTCACTTTTATTATTGCTGGCCACTAGGAGACCCTGTCTCTCGTTTAAGCAACCATCATCGCACTTCATATTGGATCGTGTTGTAATAAAATTATATTTTGCACTCTGGTCCGCATCGAATGAGTCCATTTTCAGACGGAATTTTTGTTTATTTGCTCTTTCTGTCCTAATACTTGAAAACTCAGGAACCTTTGCCCGCAGGAACTCTTTTCTTGTAGTGAGGTTTTGGAAGATAATGCGGGACTCAGAACTCGTATCACGAGGAATCCTGCTTAAAACATCTTCAGATTTGGTTGCTCTGGCAAAAGGAGGCGGAGAGTCCCTCCCTCTGATCGTCCTTCCTCGCTTCTCCAACTCAGTCATATTTTCGAAATTGCCATCAGTTATGCCAACTGATCGTTTGATCTCCTGAACAGTATCAATATGTTGGCATTTTGCAAGCGTTTCTTCGTAATTCCCCCATTTATTTTCCGCCTTGCGTGTCATTTTAGTAAGGAAATTCTTTCTCCAATTGTTTTTGGAATGCTCATTCAGTTTGTAGAGCACTTCTTCTGGTGCATTCGAGTTCATGAAAAACGTCTTCATAATAATAACAAGTTCAATTCTCGATAGGAAAATCGCCTGAAATTACCTTTCTATCAAGTTTATACACCTCAGCATTTTCGCTTCGGCAGGTCGCTGTACACTCTCTGCGTCGAGACAACTGCACAAGGTCTAAATCCCCTAGCACTTCCCCAGCTGATATTAGCGCAACCTATTTCTCTTGGTTAAGTTGAAAAACCCAAAAGTTCAGTACCCGCAAGCACTCTTTCTTTCGAATTTTTCTCTTCCAGTGAGGGTTTATCGACTTGAACAACTTAACATCGTTGTGGTTGACTTTTTTGAAGATGGGCGAGTTCACAAATGATTGGTCAATATTGCAAATATCGACTTCAATATTCTTAGTTAGCTGATTCAAGACAAAAAACAGGAATCTAGAAATGCGTGTAATCCAGTTGTTTACCTCAACAGTACCACTTTTGACAAAAAATAGGTCTTTCACTTCACTATCCTGCTTAAAGATCACTTGACCGTGTTTAAATTTCACAATTTCAACATTTCGCACCAACGCTGAGACATTTTCAATAGGCCAACTCTTCAGTAAAGGCACGTTTTTAAAAAATTCCAGTTTTTCTTTCATGTTCTTATCAAAATGGTCCACTTTGAATTTCATCATGTTAATATGACCAAGAAATCACGATTGCTAGATTTACTTATCACACGGTGGTATGTGGAGCGCTTGAGGGTTGCTAAATAACATTTTTCTCGACATACGACAGTTGCTGTTCTATAATTCAAACAGTTAGCAGTTCAAAACTTGTAGGCTTGGATTACCTTGGCAGACACTCATTTAATGCTATTTCTCCAAAGTAGTTTGGGGCATAGAGAATGTTTAAAATAAGATGGTCAGGAAAGGATCGAAGGAGTTCTTCTTGTGACAGTATTGGGTCGTCTTTATTGACTTCAATCCATTCAGAGGGAGCTTTTTCTTCTGTGTGTCCATCTTTTTCAATCGTAGGGCCATAATCCAGCAATCTCAGGATAGACTGCCGATGAGTCCGACTGCGAACCTGCGTCTGTCTTCTTTGAGGACTCTTTTCAGCGGAGATTTTGTCAGGCCTTCGAAAATTGAGATTCGATTCTTTAATAATATACACGCTCCCTTGTAGCAGCAAAAACAATTGGGAGCCAGGATCTCCTATAAAGAGTATTATCAAATATCCTTGGCATCCAGAAAATAAATGCCTGAGTAAAAGACGACATCATCCTTATCTAGCTCCTGTAGTCTGATTTCCCGGACGACATTCAATTGAACCTCTTCTTCCAAGCATTGCTCTAATTGACCAAAGAAATCTATTTTGCCCAGAGTTTCTTGAAGAAAATGCAAGTCGTTCAAAGATCTGTCATTCTCATATTTTCGGAGAATGGATATCAAATTCTAAAGGAGTTGGCTGGTTCAAAAGAGTTTTATGTACTTCAAAGGTGTGGCGATCGAAGTAAGTCGTAGTGTGCGGGTTCTCTTGACCAACAGCATCCATATATTATGATCGAGTCTTCAGCAGTGTTACAAATAAAGGTTTGTTATTTTTATTTGGTGTTCAGTTCACTACTATTGAAGAAGAAAAATCTCTACTGAGAATTTAATGTACACGGAAATTCTTTCGAATCTTCTCTGAAATTGGCCAGATAAAGGAGAATGAACGATGATGCCACAGCTACCGCACTCTAGTAATAGCCGATAATCACAAACATTTATGAATTTTTTAAAATTCGGTTTCATGTTACAACGTTAGAAGAGAAATATGATACATAAAAGTAGACTCTAGCTAACCTTTGGAGAGAGTGCTTAGACGAAAGCAATTAGTTTGAATGTAATTCATCATAATCTTACTTGAGCATGAAGGATTTTATATGCAGCTCAGCCAATCATCGAGGAAATATTATTTCGATAACTCAACACAACTGGATCATATCAATCGTTATTCGCGAACACTGACAATTATTGTCATTAATGCATATTTCATTTGGTTCCAAAACCATCATTCTTACTGAATGAGTCACAAACATTCGATAAAGCATTTCAAATGGGGGACTTCTATCATTTCTTCGTGTCTTATCAGAGGCCGCAAACAAAAAACTCTTCATTATGGTACAGATATTCAAAAATACACAAGAAATTACTTTAAAGACAATGCTACACATAAATAAAAATTTTACCTCATTAAAACTGCCATAATAATAATGAAAGCTCTTCAGAATGTGGAAACAAGCTATATTGGCCATTTATATAGAGAAAGGTATTAACACTATATCTAATCTAAGCTAAGATGACTTTAACAACATTAACAGAGAATATCGAAAGCATGTCCAGCGCATGAACGATATATTTCAAGGGAAACTCCTCAAGAACAAATATTTAGATGACAGTCACAAAGAAAACCAAGATTTGAGACTCCAAAACCATTGGAAAGCTCGTCAGAGATCAGAGGGAGCGAGATTATATAAAATTCAAAGAGAAAACGACCTATTACTGGGACGCTTGGTCAAAATCTCAACAAGAGAACCAAAAATCCCAGACAGTAAAAACTCCTAGACCACAGATTGCAATAGCTGTTTTTTTTAGGCGGCAGAAGTCGAATTGAAGAGTCTCAGCTCGATCGTTCTCACATATCCTCTCTTTTTGAGAATGGAAAACTGACTTCTTTGAATGCAGTGGAGAGGAGACTAGCTGCTAAAAAGATTGAAGTAGAAAATGAAAGTTTATCGGAGCGGATTAAACTCAAGTATCAGCAGCAATATTGACTTATGCATTTACTGGCTATAATAGACGGTCTGACCTCTCAAAGAAAAAACTTGAAGTTGATTACACAAAGCATCAGAAGCTGGTTAATATGCTTCGTAAAGTGGAAATAAGAGAGGACATTTCTCGTCCTCAAATCATTCGAAGAGGGTAATTTCATTAGAGATTAAAATGAAATTGAATGGCATTTTAGAGACCTGGTTTATCGAAAAGATGGGAGAATTGCTTCAAAATCTAAAATTCTTCCTCCGTTACCGCAGGCAATGTATCATAAAAAGCTGCTCGGAGAATCGAGTCTTAACGTAAGTATGAGTCATAGAGAGCTTGGAAATGGGCGTATGCGAAGTGGGAGGAATGCTTCGTTAGCTGACATTGGCAGCGTGAGATTTTTGTATTGGCGTAATCGTTCACAATGAATAATGATTTTAGAGGTACGATCCGAGTGAATTTGAAACACGGCAAAAAAATAACAGAAGCTCTTCGAATATAGGACTTGAAATTCCAAGTAAGAATGTATCATTAGATCATGGTGAAGAAAGCGGGCGGAAAGGTGAGTAAAGTGAATTGAGTGCAGAGATCCAAAGTTGTTGTGTTATCTGAATCATTAGATTGTTAATCAATCTGAATTTTTGAAGCTTCGTTAAGTAATGACTAGTGTCAAATTTCTCCATATTTTCTGTATTTGTTTGATTAACTTTAACAATTACATCACATCAATGGGTTCTATGATAAGAAATTCTTCCCTTTTATAAAAAAATGTGTTATCAGTCAATATGTCTCTTTGATATAAGGTTTAGGAATACCTATTTGCCGCATAATTACAACACTCAATGTAGAATAAAAAAATATATATATTTTAGATACACGCAACTGACTAGCTAATGCTTTCTATCGTGACGAGATCACTGATCAATTTGGAAAACCTAAGTGAATATTGAATTTTGAAAATGATGCAATGCAAAGCTCGAGATGAGCTGATTGAAAGATAGACGCTCTCACATTGAGAGAACCTATAACACAAACGGAAAAGCAAGTACTTTTAGTGGATTTGGTGTATCTCAAGTAGACAAATTTGTGAATTTACCTGGTAACCTTTGGAACGATATTAGATTTGTAGGATAGTAGCTTGAGCCAAAAATTATTTTAATAATGGTAATTAGTTGGAAAATATAATTAGGTTAGAAGAAATATACAATAGAGAGATAGAGAACCGAGTTTTATTCCCCTGCTTCTTTCCTCTCTGATGATGATAAGAAGTAAGAGAGAGCTAATAGCATTATCTGTCCCAATAAAAAGATCTATTTTCCATAACTTCCCATTAGCGAGGCAACTTTTTGAAAAAATTCATTCATAGAGATCATGAGGCACAGAGACTGTGAGAAGAATTCGCCTGTAGTATTTGCCTTCAAGACGCGGAAATTGGAAACAAATGATCCAACTATTAGCTATCTTCAATAATTTTTCTCCGAGAGGATAACTGGTTTAATCAATGCCTTTCGTGACTGCTCAACAGTCAAACCAAGTGTCGTTCGGGCAATTTAGGATATTTATCAAGGTTAAGAGTTCAAATAGTTTTCTTGGTCTTATGCTGTTTGAAATCTTCTCTATGATGCGAGTGGAATAAATTCATACATTTAAGACATTCCTCCAACCGTCTGCACTTCTTTCAAAATTATGGTGGATTGTCTTTAAGAAATGCTAAACAGCACGTTGAAAAGGATATGGAAGCCTAAAAATTAGTTAGATCGTCGGGATTCTAAGAATACGGGTGGTTTTCGTTCAAACGATAGCGTTATCTAGTCAGAATTTCGGAGGGTTCAAAGCAACTTTAAAATTTTAAAAGGCATGCATTAAATTTGTTTTTAGCAATCCCAACCGGATTGAAAGTCATAGCTACTTATATAACTCCTATATCTGCTTAGACAATCAAATAATCGTCAAGAAAGAACACCATTTGGGCCCAACTTGGAGTATTGTCTCCAATGTCTTCTCAGAAAACTATAATGAGGTCAATTGTCAGTGAGACACTCTCTTATGAGTGACATGGGTTCGTTAGTACTTTGATTTAATTGATATCGTGACGCTTCTTTCGGAAAATATATTTTGTTCATGAAGCTTCTAAAAGCTTGAATAAAATCAAACACCTATTAAATAAAAATTTAATTCGAAGAGGATTCGCGAAGAAAGATCGCAGTCATTCTTTAAAACCACATAATTCAACCCAATTTTCTTTCACCTGAGAAAAAGCTCGCCAATGGTCTAACTCACTACTTTGAGAGCTCTTATGTTTGATTGCTCCTGTCCCTGCAATCATTTTTCTACTTTTTCAGATCAGGTAAGCACAGGCTCTTATTCAGAACAAAACAATCAAAATTCTCAAGGTTGACAAACTCGGATTGGAACTCTTTTTTTTAGTCAAACTCCCCCTCTACTGTTCCAAGTTACAATGCCTAGCGAAATCATACGTTCTCAATTCAAAATACGTACAAAACACAAGCGCTTTTTGCCTGGAAGAAATTTCATACGAACTACTATCACATTTCAGTATTTCTTATCCCTAGCAGCTTTAGCTTTGTAGGCTTCCTTGGTAGGTTTATTTTACAGGTTCACTAATTCGCTTGCATGATCGAAAGTCAGCGTCAATTATTATCACGTTCTTGATTGCTCTAGATTGCTTCTCTATTCAGTATTTTTTTCCTCATAAAAATCTGAGAACAAATTCAACGTTAATCATTTTGGTGACGTAGGAACAAATCAATTCTTCTGGTTCTCGAAGATTGAATTGTTGTTCTCTAACTCGTTCATAGAATATCTGGCGCTTAGCTTCTAATTCTATACTGACGGAATATAGTACTAAGCTATCCGCTCGAAATGGCATTCAACAAAAAATGTTCATCAGCATATCCTTTAATAAAAGGAACGTTCAGAGTCGGAGTCAAGTTCTTCGATTCTGGGTTTTTGGTGAGTGAAGACCACTTTCCAAAATAGTCAGTCCCAAATTGATTTAATGATGACTGAAAAATTGAAGTTTTACTGATGAAAAATGATTAGAAAGTTCTTGATTATTCTGAGAATATCGGTTGTTTATAACTAAATAAATTCATTCCTGAGGAAACTGAAGTCGTAATTTAACCTTAATCAAAGCTCCTAAATGGAAGCTTTTAATTTTCTTATAATTATCAAGTTATTATGCAAGAAAACTCCGCGAATCTAGATCTCACCGACAGTGTACCTCAGACAGTAGCTAATACTTCTGATGAACAAAAACTGCGAGTCCCAAAATTCCTTAGAAAGCTGCATGAAATCGTCCAAGTAAAATTTATTTCCAACACTAACAATAAATTAACTTTTGGCAGGATCCCGCCTTTCAGGATTATATCGAATGGACTCCTGATGGAAAGTCCGTTCTCATAAAAAACTCTGAGAATTTCGCTAAACATGTGCTCCCAGTCTTTTTCAAGCATAAATGCTTCCCTTCATTCGTACGTCAGGTATTAAACAATTTTACCATTAAATTAGAATTTTTTTCGGCCAATGTATAGCTCAACATGTATAACTTTAAAAAACAGAAATTCGATGACATGGATGGGTGTATTTTCTCTCATCCATACTTCCAAAGAGGACAAAAGTAAAAGCTCATAATCCTTCTAATTCGAATTGGATTAATGTTCGAAAGAGTTCTTATCGAGAAAATTAAACGTAAGAATCCAAACAGAACGAAAATAATTAAACCAAAGAGCCAAGAGAGCAAAGCACCTGAACCACCTCTCCAAAAGATCCAAAGGCAAACTAGCGAGGTAATTTCATCGGGACTGTTTCATGCTGAGATATGCATGGCCACTTAGTTGGACGTCGTAAAGACAGATTTAGCAGAGGCACTCAAGAAGATCGAGAGCCTTGAAAAGAGAGTCGATGACCTTGTGGTTGCTAACCATCGACTTGTTGGGCTCATAGAAAAGTAATTAATTTGGTGATAAAATTCAAACTTAATAATTTGGTATTACTCTTGTAGAATAGAGAAGTGTATGACACCTCAGTACATTTCATCGACAAACGCTGCGCTGACTGGAAATTACAGGGATTTACAGCAAGCTGTGAATCTTTCAAACCTATCGAATCTATCGAATTCAAACTACCAATTACTCTACTTTCCACAGAAGCATTTTATGTGACAAAAATAATTATTCAGAGATCTGCGAATTTAGATAGAATCCTATAAAAATGTTAGATCATGTGATAATTAATTTTTTTTTCTTTACAGTGGCTGCGGATTGTGTTTTATTTTGTTTTTTTTTTTGGTAATCTTTGTGCAAATTATTATATCTCGACAAAAACTTTATATTGAGTTAATTGATCCCTCTCAGTCCTTAGGTTTGGAGGTTGAGAAAAGATATAAGCTCTTAGAAGAGGATTCTCTCAAGAAATACTAAGCTGTGAGAGAACTAAGAGAATCAGTACTCTCCATTCTGCGAAAAGGTCAGGCTTTAAATTGTAGTATGAAAAAAGATTTCTTGAGATTTCCAATATGATTTTTTTGGTTGTTTTTTTTTTTGTGAATAAGAATCAGTAAGCAGCCTGACAAAACTTCTTCAGTTTATTTGTCAAAGGCTTGCCTCCTTTCTATGAATCCAGTACAGAATTTATATTTTAGAATATTGATGATGTTTTTACTCTGTTCATCGGTAGATCGTGCCATACTGAGGTTAGAAACTATCAGATGATAATGAAGCTATCCTTGATCAATTTTCATCTCACGTCATCAGCTCCCTCACTGTTGAACTATTGGACTATAAAATAGCAGAAAATACGATAAAATATCAAGTTCTTTGAAAGCAGTATTCGATATTAAAATAAAAATACTGATATTCTAACACGGTTCAAGATGAAAATTGTGATCTCGGCATCGATTCTCTGGGGTCTTCTGGCAATCGTTCCCTTCACTTTGGGTGGTGTATGCTATTTCAAGGACTCACGCAATCTTGCTCTTGTGTTGAGCCTTCTTCTTAGCAGTCTGTACTCATTGCTAGCGCTATTCTGTTTCATTAAAGCAATTCAACTGATCCGCAATACACCTTCACCCATCTATTATGTACCAAGCTTCTCTCGAAAAGTCTTTAGATTTTGGCTTCTCAAAGTGGTAGCAGGGTTCTCTCTTGCTTGCTGGACTTTCACTATCGAGACTCAATCTGAGTTTGAGAAATTTAGCGTCATTTACTCTCTCATTATACTCTCGATAGCAAACATGTACAACGCCACGCTCTGGATTCTCAGTTTTCCCTTCTATTTAACATTGTGCATATTCATTGAGTACACGAGGAAAAAAATCGCAAGCATCAGCACAATAATCGCGTTCGTAGCGATGTTTGTCCATGCCCTCGCATTCACGATATTCGAAGAGCCTCTATACAACGTATGTGACAAAATCCAAGTGAAAAACTTCTCTAGTACCTCAGGAATCACGGTGATATTTATTCTCGGATGCTTTGTCTTCTGGATCAAAAACGCCACGAAAACACCCAATGATATCTTTTTCTCGAGTTTCCACCCAACGCACTCAATGCGGTATAACCTCTGCAGACGCCTTGTCAAATATTTCTTTGTGTGTTTCCTCTCAAGTGGGGTCTTCTTGCCTGGAACCGTTATATTCTTATCAAGATATGCCAAAACCGATGGTTGCAAAGCGTTTATGGGTGTGACATTTATTGAATTCGTGGCGACCCTCTGGATCTCTTTATTCAGCGTGGGGATGATGGTGCATTTGGTGCTCAAATACCGGAGAGACCTAAGGAGGTATCAAGAAGCTGTTCTCGCCCAGCAGCAAGTTGAGGGGCAGTATTATGAGGAGCTTGAGAAGGGACTGACCTCCGTGCTCTATCAGAAAGTGAATTCGAAATTAAACACATCAGATGGCGCGACCCAAGGGAGTTTTATTGTGAGACAGTCATTTTCTAATGTAAAACTCGAAGACGAAGAAGATGAGAGTGCTCTGCATCAGAAACTTTTGGTCTCGGAGGAAGACAGGTGTCCAATCTGTTGGGTGAACTTTGAAGAGGGAAAGAGTTTGGTGATATATGTAAAACCGTGCAATCATGTGTTCCATGACACCTGCATAAGGTCTTGGGTGCGGCGTCAGCATGAGAGTTGTCCATATTGCAGAGCTCAAATCCAAAGTTCTAATTCGAATGTGTAAAGAGTTCCAAATTCAACTTCTTTGTAAGTTTGATAAAATGCTGTTGATTATTTTTCCTGTTCATAATTATGCTGTGATTCTGAAATTTTTGTGAACATATTTTCTTAAAGAAAAATCTTGTTTTCAAACTTTGGAGTTATTTAAAATACTTTCACTCCGAAATAGAGCGCTTAAAAGTAATCAGGCAACTCACGCATGATAAGAGAGTAGAGATTGCCAAATATCAGAAACCCCAACTTTAAAATGCAGCTCCTGACTGTTTTAATTGATCACTACTATTGACATTTTAAATAAGAAAGGTTTATTTTGGTGTTTTTGGGAGAAAGCACTAGTTCTGTGTACAACCTTCTTATAATTCGGCAGAATTAATGTGGTTGACTATTAATAGCATATTATTCCTATCATAATTAGAAAGACCGCTTCTTTAACCAAAAAAAAAAAGTTAGTTTAACCTCTTCAATTCATACTTATAATGCCATTTAATTAGTTAACTGATATTAGTTAAGTTGGGGATGGTTTAAATACACCATATATTAGTATAAGCATAAATCTAATTACACTGAGTCTTTCTGAATTATTTGCCGCTTGGCGAAAGCAGCACTTTTCCCTTTGAGCCATTTTCATATTGGTATTTCATTGCTTCTCGTGCTTCGTCAAGACTGAACACCTTCGAGATATGTGTGGCAAACACTCCTCTCAATCCTGCGAAAATCTTCTGGAATCCCTCAGCTATTTTCTCCTTCGGATGGGTTTGGATGTGTTTTGCTACCCAAAATCCATTAAGAATAGATTCTTGACTGAGAAGTGCCCAAAAGTCGACATGAGCTTGAGTGTCTCCTTCAAGTATTCCATATACACTAATCGTGCTCTTCTTTGGCATCAACCAAGCAAGTCTATCTGTGAATTGTCCTCCAATCGCATCGTACACCTTTCTACAGTCCAATGAGTTCACAGCCTCCTTAAACTTCTCTTCGAAATCTTCATCTTTGGTGTTCAACACATAGTCAGCTCCAGACTCTTTCAGTTCTTTGATGTAGGCATTATTTCTGACCAAATTGATCGTTTTGATGCCATTCTCTTTCATCACCTTGATGAACATGCGACCAAGGGAAGATGAGCCAGCAGTGTGGACTACACTCTTATGTCCTTCAGCTTGCAACTCTAGGAGCATCATATAGACAGTCATAGGGTTGACAAAAGTGCATGCTGCCACATCAATTGGAGCATCAGGTGGAAGAAGGTGGCAATTGTCGGCTTCCGCAGCGACATATTCAGCCCATGCTCCCATAGCGAAACAAAATATCTTATCTCCTGGTTTGAACTTGGACTCGCAATCCTTCCCTACTTCAACAACTTCTCCTGTCCCCTCAAAACCGATTGTTATTGGAAGTGGAAGGTTGCATGTCGCGAAGTATTTTCCTTCACTTGACAATTTATCCGCTGGATTGCATGAAGTGTAGAACATTTTGACCAGGCTTGGAGATATTGTTGGAATTGGAATTTCAACAGTCTCCACGGGCTTTGAAAAGTCCTTTGCTTGAACAGCTTTCATAGTTTTGTGAATTTCCATTTTTTTAGAATTAAAAAAAGAATTATTTAATAATCTTCTTAGAACACTCTAAATATTGCTCAGTACTGGATTGATTACAAGATGCCAAACAAGGCTTCACCAATAACGAACTTTGGTGTAAATTGCCACTCAGGAACTCTATCTCTCTGATCTAGCGAAATTCCTTTGCTAGCTCAATTATTATCTGAACTAAGGAGGAGAATACTAATCGCGAAGAGATTGTTAAATGCGATGCTCTGTATAAGAGAGAAATAGAAAGAGCGAGGATCATTCGAAGACACGAATGTTGTTTGTGCTTTCTATTAAATTCTTTAAATTCAAATATCAATCAAGAGAGTTTTTTTGTTTGTTTTCTTATGTAGCAAATTTCATCTCCAAATTAAGCTCTATGATTTTCAACAGAAGATACTTTTTCTTTTTGATTGTTATTAGATCTATTCAATTATGCACTCATGAAATAATGATTCTTTGGTTAGATTTCATTTGACTGAGAAATCATGAAAATACATTCGTATGACTTCTTTATATTAATATCATTATTTATTTAGTTTTACCCCTTAATTCCTAAGCGTGCTGGAGAGAGCAACACCTTACCCTCAGAGCCATGCTCCTGAGAATATTTTATGGCTTCATGTACTTCGTCAAGACTGAATACCTTAGAGATTTTAGTAGCATAGGTACCTTTTAATCCTGCAAATATTTTTTGGTAGCCTTCTGCAATCTTCTCCTTTGGATAGTTTTGCATCGCCACTGGGAGCAAGAAACCCCCAATTTTCGAGTCTTGGCTGAGAAGTGCCCAGAAATCAGCATGAATTTGAAGATCGCCTTCGAGTACTCCGTATACATTGATCAAGCTTTTTTTAGGCATCAGCCAAACAAGTTTTCCAGTAAATTGTCCTCCAATCGCGTCGTACACCTTCCTGCAATCAAGTGAAGCTACCAATTCTTTAAACTTCTTTTCAAAGTCTTCGTCTTTCGTGTTCAACACGTAATCAGCTCCAATTTCTTGAAGTTCTTTGATGTAGGCATTATTTCTGACCAAATTGATCGTTTTGATGCCATTCTCTTTCATCACCTTGATGAACATGCGACCAAGGGAAGATGAACCAGCAGTGTGGACTACACTCTTATGTCCTTCAGCTTGCAACTCCAGCAACATCACATAAACGGTCATAGGGTTGACGTAAGAGCAGGCTGCAACGTCGATCGGAGCGTCAGATGGAAGGTGATGACAGTTATCACCTTCACTGACGGCATATTCAGCCCATGTTCCCATAGTCACGCAAAACACTTTATCTCCCGGTTTGAACTTAGATTCAAAATCTTTGCCGACTTCAACAACTTCTCCTGTTCCTTCATAACCAATTGTCAGAGGAAGTGGAAAACTTCGTGTTATAGAGTTTTTTCCTTCGCTCGACAAGATATCTGAAGGATTAACTGAAGCATAGAACATTTTGACCAGAACTTGGCTTGATGATATTTTTGGGATGGAGACCTCAACAGTTTTCAAGGGCTTTCCCCATTCCTCAACTTGGGCGGCTTTCATTGTTTTTTGCGATTCCATAATTTTTCGAAATTAAAAATAGAATTATCGAAAGATAGGCGAAGAATTCTCAAAAAGTTTATCAATGAACAAGCAATTGAAATAGAACCTTATAATTGTTCTATCTTCGATCAATAGCTGTGTAAGAATTTGGAAACAAGGGAGAAATACTTTCCTTTCTCCATAATCGATGGGATGTGTTCTTGAGATTAGGTCTAAATACATTCCAAACATCAGTAATTGGTAGACAAAGACATTTCAAAAGTTTTTCTTCTTCCTTCTAGAAGGATAGATGGAAGACGCCTTCAAAAATACAGATCTTCTTTAGATTTTATGTAAGGAATATCAGTAACGCCCATAAATTCTCATGAAATACGTAAAATTATTCATTCCATAATGGACTCAGGCTGTCTCTTTGTGCGTTGACAATCAGTATGGAGATTACCTTTATAATAAAGGCCCTCTTGGCTTCATTTGCAATTTATGTCTGTGAGGTCGCTTCCTTTAAAATCAAAATTCAAAAAGAAAGTAATGAGGAAGTCCGTTTATTAACTAATAGGCAGGTAGTAGATAACTGTCGACCTAAGGGGAAGTAGCTTTACCCTAAAGACTTAGGCAGACGTTAGGACTAAATGGCGCCTTGTTTACATAATAGAATTGATGAGACTTAAATCTAAAATAGGTCTCAAGCAGACAACTTGATCAAGATCTGATGGTAAGAAAGTAAAAAGTGTTTTTTTTTTTCCCAAAAGATTCCTAGTAAAGACTTAAGCTATCATTTTTTTTTTCTGTCTTTCTCACACAGAAGGATTTGTTTTTCCAACATATTTTTTGTGTTGATGGTTGGTGAAGTTGTTCAATTCATACTTATGAAATCACATGAAATCTTAGGAGGAGTTGCTTCTTAATATTCATTATTTAGTTATTTGCCAGTTGGAGAGAGTAACACCTTGCCCTTGGAACCATGTTCCTGGGAGAACTTTATCGCTTCCCTGACTTCATCAAGACTAAACACTTTCACGATTTGAGTGGCATACGTTCCTCTCAATCCTGCGAAAATTTTCTGGAAGCCCTCTACAATTTTCTCTGTTGGATGATTTGCCATTTTCACTGAGAGCCAAAAGCCACCAATTGTTGAATCTTGGCTAAGAAGAGCCCAGAAATCGGCATGAACTTGTGAACCTCCCCCAAGCAGCCCATACACACTAATATTACTCTTCTTTGGCATCATCCAGACCAGTTTACTTGTGAATTGTCCTCCAATTGCATCGTACGCCTTTCTGCAATCCAATGAGTTCACAACCTCCTTAAACTTCTTTTCGAAATCTTCATCTTTGGTGTTCAACACATAGTCAGCTCCCATTTCTTGGAGTTCTTTGATATATTCATCATTTCTGACCAAATTGATCGTTTTGATGCCATTCTCTTTCATCACCTTGATGAACATGCGACCAAGGGAAGATGAGCCAGCAGTGTGGACTACACTCTTATGTCCTTCAGCTTGCAACTCTAGGAGCATCATATAGACAGTCATAGGGTTGATGAAAGCACATGCTGCAACATCAACTGGAGCGTCAGATGGAAGAAGGTGGCAGCTGTCGCCTTCGGCGATGACATACTCAGCCCATGTTCCCATAGTTATGCAGAACACCTTGTCTCCCGGTTTGAACTTGGACTCGACATCTTTGCCGACTTCAACGACTTCTCCTGTTCCTTCAAAACCGATTCCAATGGGAAGTGGAAGGTTGCATGTCGCGAAATATTTTCCTTCAGCTGATAGTATGTCTGCTGGATTACATGGAGTGTAGAGCATCTTGACAAGAACCTGGCTTGAGGATATCTTTGGGATTGGGATTTCAACAATCTCCACAGGCTTTGAAAAATCCTTCACTTGAACGGCTTTCATTGTTTTTTGTGACTCCATCTTTTTTTTTTAGATTTTAACTAAAGAATTATTCCAAGATATTCGTAGAATGATCTGAAAATTAATTGCGGGTCTTTAGGCCTACTACTACTAACACCAGTGATTCCCAACAATCGAAATGGAAGTTATCGACTGTCCAGTCTTCATGGTATCAGTTAACGAACACTAGTGATTGAGCCAGGTGAAATCACATAAGTTATTGGACATTCTTATGTGTTCTAATGCCGAATATATTAAAACGTATAACATTCAAAAATTGGAAGAAATCTCCTCGCCGGCAGAATGGATCCCCATTTAGCAAGCAAAATATGAAATGTGTTTCTGGATGGAAGCATTTTCAAAGGATAGAAAAGAATGAGAAAAATAAATTAGTATTTTAGAAAATTTTTTTTTTCGAAAATCGAAACTTGGTGTTTTTTCTTCTCTTTCTCTCTCTCATTCATTTGAATGAGAAAGATTTATCAATGTGTGTTGTAATAGATATTTGTATTAGATAGGCTCACTTAGCATTGCCCTTGAACTATCAGATAATTTTGAATGAAAATCATGACGAGATTTTTAGCTGATCATCAAGATTTGTGAAAATAGACGGAATCTAAGCTCTCATAAAATTGTAGCAACGAGAAAGGATGTAATATCACTATATTAAACTTGCTTGCACCCTACCTCTTGGCTCATTGTTGGCCAAGTGTTTGCATAGTGGAGTTGGGATGATCCATTCCGCCAGGATTATTTGTATTTCTTAACGTTTTTTTCATTTCCTCCCAAATTCAAATTCACTATATTTTTAATATGTCCAGAAAACTAATGAACATAGAGGTTATGCAATGCGTAGCCTTATATATGATAATATTCATTTTTGGCATTGCTAACAGGCCGTTCTTTTTTTTAAAATGATCGATATCAAATTAACTTGCTAGACTCAACGTCAGCAATACGAGAATTCTTGAAGTCCAGAAAGAAATCCCTAATTCCCTCGAATAAGTAACTATGAGAGTGATTACACGAAACCGAGATAGATTCTTGATTTAAAACTTTGCATTTATAAAAATAGTAAACGAAGCCAACTTACTCGATTCCCTTAGCTCTGAAGTGCCACTAGATGAAAATTAGAGCTGGCCATGAAGAGAATTTTGTTCATTGTGTTACCCTAAGTCTAATAACTAAAAATTAAATCGTATACAACGATATGTAAATGAATTTTCCTTTTATTTGACATAACCCGTGCTAGCTTACGTATTGGGTATGCCCTGATTTAGAGCCTACGGTTTTCGAAGTATTTCAAACTCTAAAGAGTAGAATTTGTATTTTCCCTTTGGACCTCTTAATTCAGCAGTTGGACAGTCTGTATTTATAAGTTGAAATACTCAACATCTCTCCGCTAGCCTAACAGTTACTCTCAACATTTATTTAAAATGCTCGAAGCCAGAAAAGTTGCTCTCTTCACTCTTTTATTCTATCTTATTACTGCCCTGGTTAAATTTTAATTTCGGAAACTATTGACTTTAATTTGATTTATGTGAATAAAACCCAGACTAATAATGGGTATTTCGCTTTCTTCGTAACATTAGAAACCGTATTAAATGGTTTGATTTGGCAACCTTGCTCTCTTTTTTGAACTTCCAGCTGTTTGAGAGGCTGGTCCCACCTCCAAAGACAAGCGTCACATAGGAGCAATAACTTAATTCAGCAATAAACTCTCAATATGAGAAGAGTCCTATACAGATTAAATAAGTTTAATCGGATACAATACTTCGCTTTGTTAATTAGATCGCTCAGAGCATCTTGCCTACTGATAATAAATTTTCATTCAAATTACTAAATAAAAAAAATTTTCAGTAAGAACGCTCGTTCAACATACCTCATTGCACTCTGCTATGCTCCAATCTCCAGATTTGGTGTCTCCAACAACAATACAATCTCCCAAGAACGGTACTACCACGAATGAAAAGTTTTCTCAACAAGAACCTTTCCATTTGTTGACTGCAGCAATTAATTCAATTTCATTGATTGAAAAAAGATGCAAAAGGAAAATTCTTGGCAAGATCACCAGCTTCACTCCGGAACTCTCGCTCAAAGTCCGCTTCCTGATGCGAACTACCTTAACTGCTCTTTTCCTATTTACGCAAGCTATTTTACTTTTCCCATCATTCTTCCATTATGCATTGCTCTTTCTGTTATTTAACGTGGGTTTGCTGTACCTAATCAAGATCAGAGACTTCAATTCAATGACTCACGCACTTACTTACGCTCCTCCTCTCATCTGCTTCTTAGCCTCGTTCGGTGAATCTAAACAATATTTCTTGGTCCTGGCAATTTCGTATATCGTCGTCTTCACGAACTCGTCTGTCGCATTATCGCTCTCACGACAGGCCCAAAGCTATGGACTCCTAGCACTGTCTTACTACATTCATTGTATGATCAGTAAATTCAATATTCAAGGAGTTTTTAATGTGATACTTATCGGAGCGAGCTTTAGCATGTCCGCGTCGCAGTTTTTATCTACCCATGTCATAAAATCAGGGCAGAACATCAAAATTCTGCTAGGAAAAGTTGAGAGAAGAGACAAAAAGATAGTCTTGCTTGAAGGAGAGAAGAAAGAGCTGGATCAGCGTCTGAGTATGCTCGCTGCGGAAATCCGTCAAAAAACAGAAGATCTAAGCTTGGCAGTGAATTCCCGTGAAATTTTTCTCAACACTGTGTCTTCTGAGCTCCGTAACCCTTTAAACTCTTTGATCGGATACATCGACTTACTCTCAATGGAACTGAAGGATTCTTCATCTTTGGAAAATCTCGAAAACGCCAAGCACTGCTCAGAGTTGCTGCTTTGCTTAATTAACAACCTCCTTGACGGTGCGAAAATTCATGCAGGGAAGCTGGATCTCCATATACAGCCTCAAAATATCTTCTGGTTCATCGAAAAACTCTGGGCAGTTGCTAGTCCAAACATCAAAGTGAAAAACCTGAATGGAATCATTCTCGTGTCTAAGAACGTCCCTCCAGTCCTTGAATTTGATCAGCACCGTCTCATGCAAATATGCCTAAATCTGCTGCATAATTCGATTAAGTTTACCCAGAAAGGCTACGTCAAAGTGAGGTTTTCATGGACAGTTGACATCGTCAGAGAGTCTCCAGCGCTCGGGAACCGAGGCATCTTCGCAAGAAATGTTGCCAAAAAGGGTGGTTTGACCAGCGCCATGACAATGAGTTATCTGCCTCAGAGAATCGGAGAGAAAAAGAGCATGATGAGCATGATGAACAACATCTACACCTCGAAGACTTCTGAGGATCTGCCAAATCGCAATCCAAAATCAATTAGTTTGGATGTTGAGTCTATCCAAGCGAGAAAGCGGTTCAAAGAGTTCCTTAATCACGACAAGCGGACCAATTTCTTTTCTCGAGACCAGGACGAGGTAGACGAGAGCTCCATCAACTCTGCCAGCAACATCTCAGACTCTGTGAAATCGATCACAATCCAAAAAATAACATCACGGAAAAACTCCTACGACTCCGCTATTAAAAAACACGGGAGCAAACATGGCGACAGCGCCGATCCATCCCTCCCTCCGATTTCAGATTCAGGAGAGGACGATGAATCAACCACAGTAAGCGATCAGGTCACAAAGCACTCATCTGCTCATGGGCCTAGCCTTAAGGATATCCGAATGAAAGACATGGACTTCGATGAATTGAATTTCAACATCAGACGCTTCAAAAAGGAAGTCCATAAACGCCAGCAATCTCCTCCGCAGCACGATTTCAGTGAAATGGCTGTTATTAACGAGGATAAGGACGAAAGAACTGCGGAACGAGGCAAACTATTTATCGAAATCACAGATAGCGGGTGTGGCATAAGTCGCGAGGCCCAAGATCGAATTTTCTCGCCGTTTGAGCAAGGAGACTCTTCCATAACGAGGAAGTTTGGAGGCTCTGGAATGGGTCTCTATATTACCAAGCAGTTGGTTGAGAAGATGGGAGGCAGTATCAAAGTAGAGAGCGAGATAGACGTCGGTTCGTACATCATGATCTCGATTCCATTACGAACTTCTTCTGCGAGCGTCACTCCGTCATTCAATTCTCTCCTTGAAAGTTTACCAGACGAAAACAAAAGCAGAAAGCGTGTGCTGGTAGTGGATGACAGCTCGTATAATCGCGATATCCTGGAGAAATTCTTCAAAAAATACAAATTGGAAGTTCGAATGGCCAAAAACGGCGACGAGGCCGTCCAAATCTATTCCAAACACCCCGAACACTATTTCTCTCTGATTACCATGGACTTAGAAATGCCAGTTATGGATGGACTCACCGCCTGCAAAATGATTCGGAAGCTCGAGAAAGAAAACAATATCAGCAAGAAGATACCTATCGCCATCATCAGCGGCAATATAGAGGAAAGAGAGTTCTGCCTGGACCCCAACGGACCGATCGCTGCTGATTATTATTTCAGGAAGCCAGTGACTTTCGCTGATCTGGATAGTTTTGTTCCTAAACTTCTCTTGGATGATAAACCCGTCAAGCCTCTGGGGTCAAAATGCGGTGTCCTCATCGTTGATGACGATGTGCTGGGAATCCAGTTCCTGCAGAATTTTTTCAAGAAGTATGGATGTGAATGCAGTTTGGCGACTGATGGAGAAATTGCTATGGAGACTGTTCAGAGAGTGTACGACAAGCTAGATTTAATCCTGTTCAACTGTGAGGTGCCGAAAAACTCGAACATGGAGGCTGCTTTAGCAATTAAAAAGTATTTAGAGTCGAAGCAAAAAAATGATACGAAAATCGTGGTGCTAAGTGGAAGAATAGACGAGAAGCTAAAACGCCATTGCGATAAGCTTGGGTTCAACTTTTTGCTGTCCAAGCCTGTAAAAGTGCAACTACTGAAGCAACTTCTCCATCTTTAAGAGCTTTCGTTGATGTTTCTACTTGGAGTTCTCTCTGCGTGCTATTGACTTGAGAAAAGGTTAATTTGTGCATAAGATAAGGATTAGTTAGGATCTAGCAGCGAGCAAGAAACGATATTATATGATATTTATCTTATCTGATGAATATTTATGCTCTTTGTTAATGGTATTGGAGAAGGAGCTTTCTCGAAACAGTTTAAGAGATTAACAATTCTCACCAACTATGAAAATTTCACTCGGACAAATTATGAAATTAACAAAAGTGCATTGTTACATATCAAAAAATGCAAATACATTGCTGATTGGAGCCAATGTATTATGGGATTATATATCATTTGACAATTATTTTAATAGGCGTATCTAAACTCACTATCTCACATTCACACAAATCAAATATACTCCAAAATTTTCGAGTACTATAATAGCCTTTGCAAACAGTAAAAAATTAGTGTATATCATATTTTTTGAGTATCTTTAAAGCCTCTTCAAATGATAATGGCTTTACACAATAGTCGTCGAAGCCTGACTCCAAGATGTTTCTAACATCTTGCTGCTCGCTTATTCCCGTGCAAGCCACAAGCGGAACCACTTGAATTTGGTTACTTCGCATAAGGGATTTAAGCTCAGCTGCTGCCTTAAATCCATCCATAATGGGCATATGACAGTCCATGAAAATCAGCGAGAACATCTTACAAACAGAGCACTTAGTGCTTTGAGCCCGGCCCAGAACTTTACTTATCACTTCCTTCCCGTTAAAGCAGGAATCGAAAGACACCTTCAGTCGGTCTAAAATCGTTTCAATGGCTAAGATGTTGTAAGGATCATCATCTACGATCAATACTTGTGCACAGGAACACTTCCTTGGTTCTTCAAAATCTTTCGCGCTTACTTTAATCAGATCATGACTTCTCCGAGTCTCACGATTTCGTTTGAGAATGGCCTGTTGCCGGTTCCGTTGTTCCTCCAAATAGAAGGGACTAACTTCATTTTCGAAAGGAATAGTTGACATATCCTCCATGTCATTCTGACTGTCAAAGCACATGTTATCTAAATCTTTATCTCCGCTAGGCAGCCGGAGAGACCTGCTCCAGCTTAGGAATTTCTCCTTCTGATTTGAGTTTTCTCGACGTTTCTGAAGATTTAAATTAACTCCTGCCGACGTCGGACTGATCAGCATCCCATATAAATCTGGAGGGAGAAAGTCCTGATTGACCGACAGCTTCGAATCGAATTCCGTTCTCTGACGCATCAAGTTTTTCGATTTTCGTACATTGTTGAAGGTTTTCTCTTCCACGATGAACGAAAATTTGGAGCCATAATTCAGCTTCGAGTCTATTTTAATTCCGCTCATTTCCGCATTACTCGGTCCTAGGCTTTTCGATAGCGCATTCGCAATCGTCAATCCCAATCCAACGCCGTATGGGTTGATGTTAGCTCTGTTTCCGTTGTCTATATGTGTATATGCCTGAAACAGCTTTTTCTTATCGGGCTCTGACAGGCCAATCCCAGTATCAAATACCTCGATTGACAACAAACGCGGGCTCGAGCAACTGCCTATTGAATGAGCGATTTCACTAACTACGACTTTAACATAACCTTTCTGAGTGAATTTTATCGCGTTGCTGAGCAGATTTAAGAGTATCTGTTTGAAGCGACTGTGGTCAGTGGAGAATGGTTCGAAAGATTTACTCAGCATAAATTCTGTGACCAATCGAAGTCTTTTCTTCTGAGCCTGCAGCTCGACAAGCTGGATGCTTTCCCTCACAGTCTCTTCCACGTTAGCAAATGTAAAATTTAGCCGAAGTTTTCTTGCTTGGATTTGAGATAGATCAAGGATGTCGTTCGCAAGATTAAGAAGAAGCAAATTAGACCTGAGCGCAGGCATTAAATATTTTTCTTTCACTTCTTTCGAAGGGGAAGGGTCGACCAGCGCACGTTCGAGCAGATTATTCGAGCCGTTTAACGGAGTTCGCATCTCATGGGAAAAGGATGCAAGGAGCCGTGATCTCTGTAAATCTCGGTTTTTAAAGGTTGCTAATTGCTTTTGTTGTGAAGTTTCTGATACCATCATGACGATAACTTGTTCGTCGTCCATGTATTTCGAAGTCCAGAGCTTGACGTCAAATGCGCGTTCCTTCTCCGCTTCTTTGTCTTCAGATGGAAAAGATGTACTTAGCTGCATTATTATCTCACCGTTAGGCAGTGTTGGATTATATTCATTCCAAGTGTTGAGAAACTCTTTAAGCAGAGAAGCCAAAGATTGATACTGCTGAGTTTGATTAAGCGGTTTTTCGACACTGCCGTCGAAAGAAAGGTACTCATTAGGATCTGAGCGGTTGCTTGCCTCTGCCTGAATGGAACATATAAACCAATTAAATTGTGAGTGCAAGAGCATAATTACTTCAAGTTCCGGCTTTCTCTCAAAAATAAAAGTTTTTGAGTTGCTTTGGAAATCTGCATGAACAAAAGATAATTGGACATTCTGAAACTTCTCAAAATCTTCAATTGTGATTTTTCTGCCCTCTAGTGCCTCTAGTGCGGGTGATAAGTCTGGTAGGCTTGCTACTTTTTGAAAAACCATTTTTTTAAGCGAATCATTTGAAAACTTTTCTTCTCCTCTTTTCCCGAGGATAAGATATCCATCAGGAGACTTTTTAATAATGTTTTTGCACGTATTTGAAATTTCAGATGTATCTTGAAAAGTAAGGAATTTTCTTCGTGCAATATTTTTCTCGACGAGATAAGTAACTGTTGAAAGCATCAAAACATTGAGCAAGATATCCGCTATTCGCCATTTATTAGCTTCTGCTGACTGTAGATTACGAGTCCCGACTATTATACAGATAATTGCGAAGAATAGGCATCTGGGCATCCAGTTGAAAAGAATCAAACTGCATACACAGATCTGCAGTCCGAGCGAATAGCCATTCAGGTACAAGAGGCTGTCGTTATCCATTAAATGACCAAAAGGTAGAAAAATGCAAGTTACAGCCAATCCGCAGCAGAAACAGAGCTGTATTCCATCCAGTAGCCAAGTAGCTATCTTCATATTTTTAAAGCAGTGGAACGCTAAATTCGGTTTGATTTTTTTCGAAACGACGCCTAGGAGGATATTCAAAACAATCAAAACCGAAAGTCGTGTGATATGCCATGCTAGGTGCTCTGTGTAAGACGATCTATCTATTATCAGAGTCACGATATCTCTGCCAATCACGTTGAAGGCTAACAGAGATATGCTCACGTAAAATGAAACTGACACACTCTTGCAGAGTTCTTCATGGTACTTCGCTTCGTAGGCTCTGTTTTTAAACTGCAAAAAGAAGTTAGTTTTCCTTAACATAGATTCACTGACGCAGATCAGTTTCGATTATTAAAAGTCCCTGACGATAAAATGCAAGTAAATTTTAGAAAAATGAGCAATCAAGAGAATCGCGAGTAAAAACTCCGAACACTTCTGTTTGGAAGGTTTTATCAAAAAAATTTCAATTTTTTATGGTCGATCAGTTCACTGGAATTTTTAATAAATAATGAAATTTATTCTGGGTCTTTCCAGAATACTCTGCAAATTTACCCTCATTGTGAGAAAACAAGAAAGATAAGTTTCAAAATGTATCCTATTCTATAGGAAAACCCATAAAACTTAAATGTAATTGCTGCCCAACTTTTTCTGGGGTTGCAAATATGACAGAGGTCGAAAGTTTGGACTTTTAATAAGAGAGAGAGCTGATAATTCTACTAAAGCGAGAATGAAACTTGATACTCCAAGCATGTTTGAAAGAATAGCTCGAAAAGGTCTTTTAGTCTCTCTCTCTAGCTCTCAGATTACTTTCGTGCTTAGGACAGCAGCTAATAAAATTAATCAGAGTATAGAATTATTAATTTTTTTTTAATCATTTTGGCATAACTCGCCAGTTATTCTTTAGTTGTTTCATACAAACGCTTGATTGAACCTATCAGCTTCGCAGCTATCTAAATATCCAGCAGCTAGGATTGCAAAGTGGAATGATGAAAAGAATAAAGGTTTCTAATCTCTCAAAGGGAATGAGAGCCTTCTTTTCATAAGAGAGCATAAAGGATTAGAATTTGATCTGCGACATAAGACTCCAACGGTGGGATGCCTCTTTGCTATAGTTCATAAAATATCAATATTTTTCCTTATAATCTTACTCAAGAGCAGCATGAAAAATGATAATAGTCTAATGCAAAACAAATAAAGTCACCATCTTTTCCAGTACTCTAAAAAGTTAACAACATTCCGGTTTTGAGAAAATGGAGCTTTTTCGTTTTTTGTTCTGTTTTTGTTATGAAGAACACTCATTTCAAGGGCCTTTAGACCAAATTTTCTTTCCATCAGCATCCCAAAGATAATCTCTACATAACTAATTGTGCAGGAAGAAGGTTACGAAAATTTTGTTCCTAAAGTATTAAATTTGGTTAAGCTTTGTTCGAATTCTTTAAGAAAACATGCGCAACAGGTTACCAACAAATTAACAAAAGAAAGCTGCTATCTCGTGCGTTCTTTGCTGCTGTACAACTCTCACTTGCTAGCTGAAGCTGTTTCTTAACTCTGTCAATTTCTTAGGACTCGGTGTGAGAATTCCAATTAGAAATGAATTTAATACGTGTAATAATTCTCTTTATAAAAAAATAAGGGTTTTTATCGATATAAGTTATTTTATCTGCATTGTTTCTCTATCTTCGCCAAATATTTTACGAGAGAATTAGAACGCAAGAAATTTTTCAGTATATAACTGAAAGGGCTTGAAGAAACCTGGTTTACTGCTTGTTAAGGAGAGCGGCTAATTCTGTTTGAGTCATATTTTTTCTCATCCGATCCGATCTGATCTTTTCATTGAGTTAGTAACTTCCAGCAAAAAATAATTCAGAATTTGTCGCAGATATGTCTCCGAAAATTCAGAATTTCTTTGATTTCTTTTTCTTCCAGTGAGGGTGTATTGTGGTTAATCTGAGGATTCGAATTATATGTTCACTTCGAAAGAATCTCGGTGAGAACTGATCGCCCTCGGAAATTTATAGTTAGAAATATGAGGAATCGTTTGCACTCACACAATTCATAGACATGGTTTTAAAGGAGTAATCCTAAAGAAACTTCTGAGGTATGGCTACACATTGATAGCATTTGGATTTCATTCTGTATTTGAAATTATTGGGTTATGGACAAAGAAGGTATATGATATTCATTTCTCTCATTTCATTTAGCAAATCATTTGATATTGTAGCAAATTTGTTTCTTCTTGCTCCTCACAAGTAACTCGTCTGAGTTTTAAGTTTGCTGGTAAAGCGAAGAATCATGACGCCAAGAATTCATTTGCTTAGTCGAACAGCTTGTTACGCTCTTCTCTTTTCAACTTTCTTAGCCTAGTTTATGCGAGATCACACTAAAATTTTGGAAGAGAGTTAAATTCCTTAAAACTCCATGTAATAAACAGAAATGACGAGAGAATTACAAAAATCCTATGAATCCTCTCCTATTGGTATTATTTTAAAAATGTCAATGCTTATATCAAAGCATCCTGCCCAAGAAGATCTTTCTAATGTAAAAGTTCCAGGGTTGAATTGATACTGGTATTCAACAAAAATTTTGTTGCGTAACCTTGCAATTAATAAAATTAAACCGTAATCATCATCAAACCTGCAGAACTTGCATGATCTCCCAGTCAGCAGATTCTCAAAAACCTACTGGTGTCCGAAGGCCTTTGTATCAGAATCGAAAGCCGTCTCAATCGGAAAACACCCCACTGCAACCTTCCGACTTATCCTCAAAAGCATCCATTCCAAAAACGAACCTTCCAACTAATCAACCAGATAATACAAAGCTACCTCATTCTAGGGAGTTATCTGGCTCTCTAAACCTTCATGTGAATACAGACAGCAAAAAATTACTGAAATTCAATACCTCTGAAAGCGAACTTGCTGATGACAAGCAAAATTCTCCATCCTCGATTAACGCATCGCTAACGAGTCTTTCGAGCACTTTGAAATATATCAAATCCAGCAAAACTTACCATTTTACAGTCGGTCCGATTGAGAATGGAAATGCTACGTTAATCAATGAGGAGTTTAGCAAAGTCTGTATGCCATTATCTCTACTTCCATTGGATGTGAAGCAAGGAAATATCCTCAAATTTACTGTCGAGAGAAATTTACCCGAAGAAGAGATCCGTCGCGATGCAATAACCAACATTCAAAGGGAAATATTGCAAAACGATATCTCTTTCGATGATTATAAGCCAAAACGAAACGGATTTCAGCTTGATAATTTAGAAAATGGTGTTAACAATGCTCAGCAACATAAAGAAACCATCAAACTTCGCAAAATTAGTGACAAAGCAATCTTACCCCATGAAAGTTACAGCAAAGCGGGTGATGAGTCACAGAATTCGAAATTTCGGAAAAAGGATGATGAAGAATATGAGTGATAAACCTAGAGTTTTTTTCAGTTTTTTTGGCTCGAATCGCTGTTCTTTCTATTTAAATTGTGTATCAGCTATGTTTTGCCGTTGTCTTGGAAGCTATTCGATTGGCTTCAGATTCAACCCTAACGATCGATTAAAACTTGGACAACGAAAACTTTTTCATCATCTCCTTTCAACAATATAGATAAGTGATTTTTCTCAATTACTTAATATCACACTCGTGTAGCCATTTTATTAGACTGTATTTTTGATTAAGTGACATGGGCCCGTTGAATATTGGGTGAAGAACCGTTGTTGAAGTTGTTTGTATAAGAATTCCGAAGCAAACAATTTTTGTTTCTCGGTCTGATGCTAATAGTTTAGGGCCTGATTTTGCTGTGTGTGCTCTCTCCAGCTGATTTCCGGAGTGCAAGAGAAAAATATTATTTCTAAGCTATTAGCAAAGTAAAAGAGATATTTTAGAAGTTTCAAGGAAAAAGATGTAAATTCTAAGTTAATTAGTCAGTCATACTGAATCTCTATGATTATTATAGCCCTTCTTAATTATCAGATGTGAAAAATTCTCAACTTGGCTAAATGAATAATATCATTTACTTTGCAAATTTCTTTATCATAGATGGAAAAACATTGCTGATGCTGAGATCGCTTCTTTAAGTATTGAGGAAAACGGATGCTCAAACTTTGAGTATATAAGATTTAATAGTTATCACTCCGTAACCATCTCGAATTCAATCTTCTGCTTATTAGGTTACCTTGATTTGATAAATGTTAGTATAACTGCGTCTGTAAACCAATCTTCATATCCATTACTAACAATGACAATTCTTTCTTATCATCGTACTTCAAACTTTTTCAGTTGAGACGCTTTAAAAATCCACATAGCAGGCAACTACAGATTATCAGTCCTAATTTCTACCCACCCCAAAAGTCGCCAATGCCAATAAACAGAAAACCTTGATTCTCACAACTCTGCTTGAGAAAACTCAACAATTCTGACACTCAATTGGTGTAATCATCCTTATTCAAAAGTAAAGTAAATTTAGATAATTAATTTCCTATTCCTTTTACGAATAATAGAACACGCTCTCACAAATGGCACAACTATTAGACAACGTCTGCGATAAACTCCATCTGCACAGATTGGAACACGTCCCACTCATTCAACAACTCAGCGAAAAGACAAAATTGAAACCTGCTCACATTGGGCTTATTGGACTGGGAGTCTTTGCTCTTCTTCTCCTATTGGAGTGCGGCGCATACTGGATCGCTTTCTTGGCTGGGTTCCTTTACCCTGCTTGGGCTTCCTACAAGGCAATTGAAACTCGCTCTCGAGGAGAGGACGCTCTTTGGTTGACCTACTGGACAGTCTTCGGATTCGTTCAAGTCTTCGATAAACTCGTTTTCAGCATGTTCAGGTACATTCCTTTCTACAGCATGCTCAAAATCGCCCTCTTTATCTACCTCTACCACCCTAAGACCCAAGGCGCTTTGGTCCTGTACACTAAGGTAATCCGCCCTAATTTCTTGAATTACGAAGGAGAGGAATACAAAAAAGAAGTTGAAGAGCTTGCCCAAAAGAAACCAAAAACCGTACCAACCAAAGGCGCTGATGACTTTGATGTGATCAAGAAGGATGAATAATCCGAAATGCAAATAAATCAAATAACATTTAGATAAATGTGTAGCCTCTCACCCGAAAAATAAAATAAAGGTCATAAATTTGCAAATTTTAAGCAGGAGATGACTGCTGATGAAGAACTCAATAAATTATGTACCATTTTCTTCTCGATATTCTCGTTTCATCTTCTTCATATGTGTACCTGCAAATTTGAAGTAAGAATTTGAATATGACCACAAATATTTAGAAGAGAATCTGAAAAACATTCAATATTTGAGCAGAGTAGAGTTATTCTGGGGTGGTAGAAAATTTATCGTTGCGAGTTTATCAGAAAACGTTATTTTGGTAATTTTTGGAGAGAAATTCTGAGATTCATAAATCTCTTGTAAGAAAAAAATTATTTCCCACATTTCTGAGAAAACGAAAACTTATCTTGCTACTATTTGAAATGTTATTGCTCAAAATAATTTCAATAATATCAATTTGATGTGTGAATACATGTATTCATATACAATACTTGAATTTTGTATTTTTATGGTTTTATTAAGATTTTCATAGAATGATATATGTGGAAAATTCAATCATCGTTGTTATTCGATAATTTCTTCTGCGTTAACCGATTGAACTCATTTTCTATCCTGAAACAGTTGAAATAATTAAGTCTTAGCAGAGAGATGGTGCATGCGGATTTTTTCTTTGATATTCAGAAAACATATACCAGCCTCTCCCTGTGTAATACATAATGAAATTATAGGTGATTTACTGTTCCCAAGGCTCTTCAGTACTATTCCAACGCCCAAGCAAACATATTTAAATTAAGAGAAATGTTGCTCTTCTCTTTAATAAAGAGGAAAGATTATGTTGAGAAAGTTGTTTCACAATTTTGAAAAAAACCTCAAAGTGACTGAACATCGTCTCATCGAAGAGAAGAATAAAGTCTAAAATTTTTGAATGGACATTTTTGGCGCAGATTATTTTGTTCTATAAATGATATAAAATTACAAAAATAATTGAAGGTGTAAGGAGCCTTAACTCTAATTCTCGGTTGAGGAGGCAATGATCTCTTGGTATTCCTCTAACAGTGGTAGAGTACTCATTTTGGGTACCGCAGAGTAGTCAGGCCTAATTGGAAATTAACAAACAAAATACTCAAACCGATTGCGCTATACTTCCACTAAAGAGCGATGGTCTCTCTGAAAATTTTAGGCCTTTCCATCTTCATGTATACATCACGAAACTCCATTAATCTCTGGAAGCTCTATGAGAGAGATGAGAAAAACAATTCAAGCACGGACTTCGTTTTGCCTTCATGACTCCATAGAAACCTACTAAAATCCTCTAGAGCATATATTCGACGAGGCTGCCGATGCTATTTGCTGAGAAAGGTCAAAAGTTTCATTTGAATTTAAACAATATTTTTGATGAGCTATTTGATGTTCAAATTGTTAATTCTCGGTGGTCATTTCAAATGTAAAATACATGAAATTGGCTCAATAAAGCTGTAGCAGCCATGATAGGTTCAGATTCGTTAACATAAGGTACTTTCAAATTATACGACCACAATGAAAGAGAGGGATTCTTCCACAAGGCTTGTTTCGGTGATCCTACTGATACCAAAGAACAGCTAATGAAGAAACACGCAAATCTGACAGCATCAGCCAATCCTAATTCTAAAAACTTTTACTCTTATTTTTAGATCGATTTCAACAGAAAACGCCATTTCTTGAATTTAGGTCGTCAAAGCCTTCCAATTCTAAGAGGTGGTTCCTCTCAATGGTATCTGGACACCGAAAACTGGCTATTCTTAAGGAGACAGGAAGTTCAAAAAAAGCGCTTCTCAAGTTGAAAAAAGTTCTATCAGAAGGAAAATTGTAAATTTTTCAGTGCTCCCAAAAGAGTGAGTTGCCTTTCAAAAATTTTTGCGGTTATCAAAAATCAAATAACGCTCTTTGTTTCCTTTGAGACCACAGGAAATAAATTCGATTTAAATATCGAGAGTGTCATTCAGAAATTCAAATGCACTAATTTCGGCGTTCTGATTGGTAAATCAGGTTAACTCCAATTATTTCTGAAACGCTGCTGCTAAGATTCTTCCTGATTATCGCTATTTGAACGCGTTGCTAATTAATCAAATCACTAAACTCTCACGTTTTAGTTCAAAAAAGAAAATGAATATCAATTACTTCTCAATGGGACCTTCCACCAGCGGAGTCCTTCAAAATGGCACCTTTTCGATTTCTACTATTGGATTTACTACCTCTAACACTACACTACCACCTTTGCAAATGAGAAACCCACCCCTGTGGCAAGATTTATATAGCACAGAGATTTCACCGCTATCTACTCGACAATTTCCTCCTCTCTTTGACCCTCCAATGCTCGCAACCAACCCCTTATTCGAAACAGACCGCCTCGCTTCTCCATTAAATATTGCTCCTATGCAAACCAGACCCGAACCGATAATTTCACTTTTTTCCCGCCCTGATTATTTCTCTTCGCGAACCCTCGAAGCAAGGCTTCTCACCTTGCTCGAATTAGAACGAAGAGCCTTCCAAACCTTCGAAATTCTCTTTGATAGCGGTATTTTCGAAGAAAGCAAAGAACGTGGATTGAACAGAGAGCAGATCGATAAAATTGAAGTTTCTGAATTCGAGGAGAAACCCCAGGAAAAAGAGCCAGTGACGCGGATTAAATCTCGGAATGGAATCCATAAAACTCCGAAAGTTGATCCTAAAAAAGCCATCAAAGCTGCCCTACAGAAAGAAAAATCAGAACCCACCAGCAGTAGCACCTGTGCGATCTGTCTCGAGGATTATAAGCATAAAGATAAGTTACGGAAGTTCCCTTGCTCGCATAAATTCCATCAAGAATGTATTGATAAATGGCTCAGCTTGAAAAACAATTGTCCTGTTTGTAAAGGAAAACCTGTTGAAGACTCTCAGCCTAGCGCTCCAAGGACTGAAAATGTATCGAATCAGTTTGAAAATAATGATCTCTTGCAGCTATTGACGTTGAGAAGGCCAGCAGAATCTGTGCAACATAGTGGCATGAATTCTTCAGTACCACGTCTAACAGACTTGATTACTGATATACATGGTCTTGGTCGACTGAGGAATACCACACCTATTATTATTGATGACAATAGTGATGATGTTAGTATGAGTCATTCTTCCAATCAACAGCCAAGAAGAGCTGAGAATGGAAGAGAAACGACAACAGGGAATCGCAGGAGCAGAGCTAACAATAATAAAGCAGCACATTGAGAGGGAATGGGAATAATCATTTGCATTCCCAAGAATTTTCTTCTCTTTAGAGCATCTTGAGTAAAATTCCTGAAGGCCTGGACGTTAGACTCTTTGATTGAATTGGAATTATAGGTATTTTGCGATTTGTAATGATTTATAGGAGTGAGATGGAGTTTAAAGAGTTTGCAAATTATTTGAATTTAGAGATAAGTTAATATGTCATAATACATTCAGGCTTTGGGTTTTTGAAAACATGTATTCATTTTTTTGAACTACCTGTTGCAAAGATCAATTGGTTAACTACGTTAACCGAGTGCATACTTACAAAATTTCTCTTTCTCTCTTATTATTTATCGGTAAATCTGGCTGAGAACATAGTCTGAAATGCGTGAATGAGCAATTGTACACTCCAAAAATAAAATTCAGGTTGAGTAATTAGTAAGTTAGCGGGTCTCATTTTCAGATTTTTGTTAGCTATTAGAAAGTTTTAGATGTTATAATACGTGAGGTCATTCTGTTTTCCCTTTTTCTCTTTTTTGGTAAAATGCACCCAACTCAAGGCAGCAAAATTTTCCCGGAGACACTCATTTACGTTAGAAGGATACCTACGATTCAGTAGAAGCAGCTTTCGATTTTCCTGGTCGTATTGTAAAATTGAAAAATTGAGATTCACTAGTAAGTAGAAATTTGAAATATAACTGGCAAGAACATATATACGAATATATTCTATGAATAATTAATTGGAAGAGTCTTTCTGTTCTCAACATCTGATAGTAAAATAATTTTAGCCTTCCGATAGAATTTTTTTCCTATAAAATTTATGATTGCTTCGGAATGAAGAACTAATTAGTTTATCTACAGGACAGGACCGTTTCTGTGACAATGGTATTTGCTACCTCCGTGTGCTGTGCCTTGGCATTAAGCATCTTCGATCTTTTTAAAGAAAAACAGCCAAGCTTTCAAAAATTTGCACGCAATTTTAAACTATATTATTGCGAATCAAAAAATGAAGCAAACACTGAAAAAAGCAGCAATATTATAAAAGAAAAAAAACACTCGGACAAAAAAGAGAGCACACCCTAAAAATTACCCTATACGATAGCAAAAAATTTGTAAATAAAAGAAATCAAGAGAAAAATATTGCAACAACAAAAAAGGCTTTCTCCCCACATATACATTATTCCTGTACCTTTCTCCTCATTGGCATGTCTTGCAATTGAAATAAAAAGTAGTCATATATTAACGTATCGGCAAAAGGGATAAGCGCAACTTTTATCCCATTTTGGTCCCGAACAGGTGAGACATTGAAAACGCTTTGGGAGCAAGATTAAAAAATTGATTTCTCCTTTCGATTTCCATGCATTTTTGATATTCTTCTTTTGAAACAAATTTCCCTTTGATCCTTGGCTTGCTGCCTGCAATAAAGCTTCTTCCCAAGTAATTACGATTTAAAGGGTGAGCGACTCGCCATTTCATTATTTTTTTCTTATATTGAAGGATCTTCTCCATCCTTTCCTCTCGACTATATATTCCTGGAGTACTCTTTGTCTTTGGAGATTCTGGATTTTTCTCTTCGTCCTTCTCGTCGACCATTTGGGGGCTCTCGTGTTTTCTCTCCTCTAAGATTCCTTCTGATCAAACATAAGTCAAACTAATGAATAATTTCTGAGCAATATACGATCGTTTTTATCATTAGATGCTACGTCAGAGAGCGAGCGGTTGGAGACTAAGTCTGTCAAAAAAACGAGAGAGATAATCCCTCTAAAAGAATAATAAGAAGAAATACATTTTAAGGATAATTTCGTGCTGTCCAATGTTGACAGATTCAGTCCCTCAATTTGAGAGTTTGTACTTGGTTGGTGAAGTGCTTTGGAGTTATAGCCAGTCTTGGAAATCTCTTCTTCAAGTGAAGTGGTTGAGGAAGGCTCTACTTTTGTTGAATGCTTTTGAAGATCTTCTTCTATATCGATGCCTTCATGAGCTAAATTACAACAGAAAATAACAACAATAACACTTTTCGAGTGAATTAGTTAATTTACTGGGTAGAGAAGGTTCTGAATGCTCTCGCTTGATACTGGTATCGCTCGGATGTTCCTGAGGTTCCTTTTTCTTTTGATTAGCTGAAACTTTTTTATTCTTGGTTTCAATTAGCTTTTTCTCGAGCTCAATTATTGCTTCCATTTTACACTGTAATTGCTGCTTTTGAAGCTCTTGTTGCTGTTGAAATGCCAGCATTTTCTGTTGACTTTTGTGGAGGGAGTCGATACTTTGTTGTTGAGGTCTGTTTCCTACTAGATTGAGTTGCTGCAGATTTTCAAAAGGCGAAACAGATTTCTTCTGAGCGAGATGTTGCAGTATACTATCGCTGGGCCGCTGTAGCATGCTCTCATTAGAGCACTGCATTGATTTGATGAATGGATAATTGCCAGGCATAGTGCTCATTAAACAAGACTGATACCTTGGGTTCATTTCTGGATGCGGAGGAGTTGAGTTAAATCGTGGGCGATTTGCTACAATAAGATCGCGTGTAAGCGGTGCGCTTGTTTCTAGTCGTGGTGGCTGAAAGCTAGTTGACTGGATCTTACTTACAAATTGCTGCTGAGGTTGGCTGTCGAAGCCTCGTCCTTGTGGGCCGGGTTGGAAGCTAGTAGCTCCGATTTGGTAGTTTTGAAGTGCTAGCGAGAGATTGTTAAGGTGCATAGACAGTGAATTTCTTAAGCTTGCAGCAGCTAGGGCTTGCAAGTCTGGGAGTGATCTTGCTTCCGTCTGTGAAATCTCCAGCAAAGGACGTGTCTTGAAAATCGGTTGATCAGACTCTTCGATCTTAACTATGTGGTCTATGTTTCATTATTTTTTCTCCGAAAAAGCAAAATCATTACCGCGTGCGGGACCAGAATCCTGAGAGTCCGATTTCAATTCAGGTATCATAGTATTTTGCTGAGCGTCTTTATTTGAATTTGGCTGATTATGTGATTGGTGGGTGGTGGGAGAATAATAATTCAAATCCCGCTGATTAGCTATTATGTTCAGTAAGTAACCAGAATACGTGCGATTTACTTCTGTTCTGATTGGGTTCCTGCATATGGAGTGAAATTCGGTAATGAATCGAACAATTAATTATAATTGGAATAAGTGTAAGACTCTTAGATTGATTCTTAGTGTGTTCCGATTTGTTTGGAAACCTTTAATTTAGAACCTAAGAATAGTCTGCTATTTTTACAGACTCAAAATCTGGTTTTTTCTAAATGTATGATAAAACATATTTTTGAGAACAGTAATATCCGAACCTCAAAATCCTTCTATAGCGTAAAGATTCCTGGAAGAACCACAGCGGATGACTAGCCATTTTGTGCAGTCTACTAACCTGGAAATTAAATCACGAGTTCGAAGCAGAAAAAGGTATTCTTTTCATTCTGGGTTGAAGGGTGATATTTACATGAGAGACTTTTACAACAGTTTAACAGTTTCTCAAGAGTTTATGAAAAGCCACTGAACAGCCAAGCAGCGAGCAGAGCGAAGAGATTTCCCTAAATAAAAATTGTTTAGAACTCTTTGAGCCAGTAAATTGATTCTCTGTTTTGGGATTCGACAAACCAGTGAGATTCTATTCAGCATAATTTTGTGGATGGTAAATAAAAACTTTGTTAATAAATCTACAAAACCGATAAAATTCAAAGCTCCTTGCTGATTGTGAAGTGGGTCAGCATGGAATGGCTCTTTAATTTGTGCTGAGATTCTGTAAGGTTGCAACGCTCATTTATGAAGAAGCACAAGATCAATAAAGGCTTGCGATTCTTACGATAAATTAGTGTTGTTTATGTCTCGATCATGATTATCAACATCTATGTTGTACGAATAGCCGAGTGCAATGTGATTGCCAAACTTCTTTAAATGATTCGGATAGCACTATTTTCCTAGCCTGGCTCTTTGAGCGAGTTCATTGAGTACCTTAGGTGTCAGCATTTATTATTTATTACTCGTCCCTTAGAAAGTTAAAATATTTCGCATTGTAAAGGGAAAGAAATTGGATCTTCATGAGAGCGAAGTAGTTTAATATTTTTCTTGCCTTTAAGATAAATTACTACTATAAACTCTAAATCATCTTTGAGCTAGAGGCTGCACCGAACACAATTCAGCTCTTTCAAGTAAGTAGCGTCGTGGTCCATGATCTCGACGAATTTCGGAAGGAGAACAGGTTATCTCGAACATGATGAAGATAATCTTTATTATAAGCAGAGAAACTTCCTCCTGAGCGCTTTGTAAGCTCTTTTAGCTGCCAATTAGAAAAACTCATTCAAATAATAAGCTTCTTTGAGTGACAAATGATTTTCTTGAAAAACCTATTATTTATTTCGCAAATGGAAGAGGTGAAGACAAACTCGTCGTCTATCATTTCAGAAACTATTCCATACCATGAGCATTGAAAAGAAAAATTATTTAAGTTTTTCGAAGGAGTTCTTATCTAACAAATACCGCAAACTCTTTAATCAAAATGAAATCTTTTTATAAACATTATTAGAGGGAGGTTATCCTACAATACAAAATTTCGCAACCGATTGTAAAATGCATAAGACAGATTCATTTGCTCCTCGATCAAATCCATAAAATCGGAAACCTCAAGTGTTCCAAGTTTAAGCTTCCTCATTATCTCTTTCTTAACCTCGCTTGGATTTCTGCTCAAAAAAAAAGAATTATTAGAGGGAAAAAATTATTTAGATAGATACTCAAGGGTTTTTTGTTCTGAAAAGATATTTTCACTTCTATTCTCAAGGTTTCTTGCTTTTGATGTTATTCCTATTGGCCTCTTTTTATTTTGAATAGATGGGTGCCTTTTCTGAGCTCCCACACTGCTTTCTAAACTTCGAGCTCTTCTAAGTCCGCGTTTCGGCTTCCCTGCTCGAGGTACCGCGTTTGAAGATTTTTTCTGGGTGTCCTTTCTGCTTTCTTGGCTTTTTACTCGTTTCAAAGTCGGACTGCGACCGTCTCTGGAGATTCTATCCTTTTCTTTCGACCGCCTCAAGCCATCAGTCTGTGGGCCTGCATTATTAGCTTTTTGCTTAAAAGGGATCACGTTTCTCTCGGCACCCATTTTTTGCATCGGTCTTTCACTTTTTGAGTGAGAAGAAAATTTTGGACTATTACGAAATGAAGAAGCCGACCAAATATTTTTGTTTGATTCGGCGTTGAGCTCATGCTCACTTTGACGCCTTTGACTCTCAAAATATTTTAAGCTAGGCACCATCAACCGAGACTTTCCTGACGCGTAGGCAGTGTCACCTTCTATCTTATAAAATAATTTTTCGCTTCCCGAGGCAAAAGACTGCTTTTTCTTAGTAAACCCTTGCTCAGGCGCATTGCCAAGAGTTGATTTCCCTTGAGGATAATCTTCAATTTGATGAAATCTCGAATTTTGATTAGAAAAACGATCCTCTTCGAGATTGTAGGGATAGCCATAGCGAGCACGGGCGGATTCAACCTGGCTCTGATTTTCTTTGCCTTGCGAATAATTAAACCCCTTTCTATCTAGTCTTTTCGAATTAGGGGTAGGCGAATCGCCGTGCTCAGTGTAAATATTCTCTGATTGTTGATTCCTCGCGAAATATCCTCCTTTATAAGCTGGAGATTCTGAAGTTATACTTTCCCTGTCCTCTTTTGTTTCGCTTTGGTTTTGATAATTTGTCATGTCGTAAGGATCTTCATAAAAAATGAATTAAAACAGGAAAAGAAAAGGGCAGAAAAGACTGCATCAATCCAGAATAGAAGAAAGAACGATTCAATTACAGGAATAGGCGTTAGGCAGCGGATAGGCCTCTCTTTGCGATTTCTTGCCAGAAGTTAATCTGTCGTTATTAAATGAGCGATTATTTGTTGATAGTCTTGCATCAATCCGCTCGTGCCGTAGCTCTGAATACTTGGATTCATCAGGAACGGTACCAAGTGACGAGGTGTTCAAATTAAAAACTGAAGTCTCTCCCGACAACAATCGATTGTCAGTTGGTCGAGAATGACTTGCGATTCCCAAAGGCTCGAACGATCTAGAGCTAGATTCGCTCTTCTTGACTCGCTCATTGAACCCGTTTATGAGGCTCCGTTGCTCTTCAGTTAACAACTCCATTATTTTGCAGTATCACAACAGGATTAATTGATGCTTAGTTATTTAAATCTTTAAATTCAAACAAAATAACAGCTCAAATAATGACTCTTAATGACCCAATGTAATGCCTTATACTTCAAATGGGATAAATTCCTTGAAGGTATGATTGAAATCCATTGAAAGCTTCGAAATTTGCGAGCATATAAAAGAAATAATTACAACCTAAAACACAATTGAAACGTCATACACATAAATGAACAAATTTTCTACCCCTAAAACACTTGCTTCAACTCATGAAATCTAAACTGATATATTGATTCGTGATTAATTTAGATCAATAATTCTTTAGATTCCTTAAGATGATGCTAATGATTTTAGCTTTATACCCTTGAAAAAAATGTTAAAATTTGATGATAGCAGGAAGAAGCAAGCCCTATAGCGCTCTCTTCTTCTTCAACTATAAAGTGATAGATGATTAGAGCCTGCTTTCTTTTTAGGAGGTGCAGTTTTCGCCTTCGTAAGAAGCCGCTTTTTAGTTTTCATCCAAACAGAGAGGCTTTCAGAATCAACGACGTCCAAACACATCCATTTATGCTTTTTAATATCTTTGATTGCAAATCTTTTGCTCGGATCTGGATGTACTAACTGGAAGAAAAGATCTTTGAATTCCTTTGAAGGTGATCTCCAAAATTATTTTGTCTGTTGGCAATATTCTTGATGCAGCGCCCAAAATCCTGCCATGTCTTGAGAATAAATCAGACTGTAGAATGGGTCAGAAGGATCGGCCTGACCAAATGGCATATATCCCACGACTAAGATAAACAGCATGATTCCGAGAGCGAATATATCTGACGTAAATGGACTATATGCTTTCCCTTCGAGTGCTTCTGGAGGCTGAAACTTAAGTGTCCCAGCTAGTCCTATGCATTTCTGATCTCCAACTACCTTTATCGCACATCCGAAATCGGTGAGTTTGATAGTATTATCGACACAAAGCAATAGGTTCTCTAGTTTGAGATCCATATGCGCAATCCCGTTCTTGTGTAAGTAGTTCACAGCCGAAAAAATTTGAATGAAGAACGACCTTACAATGGTTTCTGACATCGAGCCGAGCTCTTGGACCAGCTTGAAAAACTCTCCTCCTTGGACGAACTCCATAAGTAAAGCTGAGACGTGCTCATATTTCTTGCCATTGCTCGTTCGTACTAAATTTTCTTCAAAGCCAATAAATTTGACAATATTTGGGTGATCGATGCTCTCCAAAATATTCGCTTCAGTCTTGCAAAGGAGGGTCTCTGTGCTGCTGGACATTTTGAAAATCTTTACAGCAGCTAATTCTCTAGAGTCTTTATGTTGAGCTTGGAAAACTCTAAATAGACATCATTGTAATTTGATCGTTAAATAGAAAAACTTACGTTGAGGTCGCTCCAGATCCAATGGAGTTGATGAGTGTCCAAGCACCTATAGTGGGTTGTGCGATGGTACTCAGCATGAATCCTAACAAATGTTTTGGAATATATTTTAGCCGAATTCTTTAGAAAGAATCTTCAATTAAAAGGCCATTTTAATTCCTGAATAATACCACTTTAATTTGCTCTAAAAAGCCTTCTTTAAAGAATTTAGAAAATGTCTTTTGGAATCAATAGCTCGTTTTTCTATTTCAGCAAATTAGAGATGAATTTTAGAAGTTGAGGAGCATTCAAGATGCTTTATGAGGGGTTATCTTTGTTCTAGTTTCTCTCATACAATCTTAAGGCAAGTCAAGAATAACAAAGAATAATTTGTATTGATCTCGCATTTTCTATTTAACCGATCGGAAATTAAAATTCCAATAGTAGAAGTCTTAAAGATTGCAGCTACCAATGAAAAAAATCAATTTAGGAACATTTTTGTAAGATTGATCTGGAATCCAATTTCCAAGGAATTCTCTCTGAGAAATTTTGAGATTTGTTCAGAGACTTGGGGGAACACAGTTGTATCATTATTCATATAGGCAATGTTGAATCGGAAAACACGCACAATAGAAAACTAGGCGATTTGAAGAATTCCAAAGTCAATACGTCAGAGTATGGGAAGCTCATGGGAAAGGACAAACTAAGGACCTGGATATATATTGAGAGTGGTACCTAAACAGCTTATCATATGAAAATATCCTTCTTGAGAGTTAGTATCTTTTAAAATTGTGGAGGCAAAAAGAAAAAATTTTAGGGAGGCATTTTGTAACGAGGTGATGAATCATTTTCAGAAATTCGATGATATATCTCTGTGTATTGCAAGGTGATTATGCAAGAGGTCTCGCTGTAATACTGAAAATACAAGTTAGTTCTACTCTAATTTGAGAAAAAATAAAAAATAAAAGAGATAACTTCCTCCCTCTTTCATCATCAACTCCTCTATTATAAAAGCGGTTTATTGAACCCAATAATTCTGTCTGTCTAAACTTTGATTGACATACTCAAATTTATTTGCCTCAGGAAAATAATATTATTGTTCTATTGATACTATTCACATTCAGTTTGATATGATTCAGTTAAATATCCTCAGGATTCAGAAATCTCTTTCACATCAATCAACATAATTTGGCAATCATTTCACGGCTTCAAAATACCAAATGTTTCACCTTTTCTGATTCTGTGATGAATTCCGTTAAACAGTTTTCTTAAAAAAAAGAAGAAGCAAACCTATTATCACAAAGACATGTTTTTGATAAGGTGATTGATCAGATCTATATTTTTTTACAAATGGTCCCCAAAAAAATGGAACAGAATCAATATAATAGGTATTGTGCAAGTACGTATTTATTAAATGCTTAAAAAAATAGCTTCTTTTACATAAATAATTCTCAAAAAAAAAATAACTACACATTTCATACTTTTCTACTCTTCGCGAGTAATAAATATCTATCTAACAAACTTTTATTAATTGCAGAATTAGTTGCTTCCAGTGAGCATCATATCACTCATGACAGCATCCCAGCTCATCGGGTCTTGAGCCTTAGGAGTGTCAAACTTTCTCACATTCATTGGATCGAAGTTGAATGGTGAAACATCAAGGACATTTGAAAAATTGAAGCTTCTGAAATATTCTCCAGGAGAGCGTTCATCGACTTTTTGGTAGCCTTGGAATTGCTTATCATAGTCCTGGAAGACCAATTTTCTTGGAGATGGCTCCACGGCTTCGAACTCAGAGTACATGTCGCTGCTTTGTTCGAAGTTGATCTGGGAAGGGATGTCAGTGTTCTCACTTTCGACGAAAGGAGTCTCTGCTCCAGTCAGTTCAGAGATTTTTTCGGTCGAAGTGTTGCCTTTTCTGAGGAGGGTTGAGATAAGGCGGTAGCTAAGCTTCAATTTTCTCTCGAGGGTTTCTTGCTTGGTTCTCAACTCTTCGTTTGATTTGAGAAGCTCTTCATAGGTTGGGCCTGGCTCTTGGACGATGTCCATAGACTTCATTGACTTGCGGTTTCTTTTGATGTTTTTCAAAAGATCGCCTCTTCCCTTCTTGAAGTATGGGTGACTGTAAGAGAGCTTGCCGCGAGAGGCCTTGCATCTCTTGAAGTCATACATATTTAATTGTCTTGTGAATGAAGAGAGATTCTTGTGTGAGAATAAGTTTGGAAGGATTCTATTCGAGAAAACTTCTCTATTGTAGACAATGAAGGCGTTTCCTTGAGGACTCCAGGTGATCACTTCAGGCTCTCTGTTATTCTCAACGAGATCGAAAAGCTTATTAATGAAAGGATTCTTATGGTGGCAGAAGACGGAGATCTTCTCGCTGATGGTTGGCTTTGGTGAGCTATTCATACTCAAAAGTTACACGTAAGCTTTCTTTTTTTTAAGTTAGTTTGAAGTTTTATAAAGTTCAATTTGATTTTGGCTTAAATAACGGAACCAGTGAACTTAATATAGATTTTCAGTGCAAATCAGTACTGGATCCTCACTGAAAGTTTTCATACTTAGATTTTACTCGAGGCCTCCTGCTGAAATTAGCGTTAGGTTTTGTGAGCGGAAAAGATTGAAAAAAGCCCAGTAACCAAGTCCTTGAAAGAAAAACTTCAAAGAAAGAGGCATTGCGAGTGCCAAGAAAAGCCAGAAACTTGGTGGTTGGTATGAAATATAAATTGAAACGGATACTTCAGAAAATCAATTCATTAGAAATTTTGGTGCTGACACCTCAATTATAAGCGTGTATTTATGAGCAGTTCGATGAAAAATGGGATCATAGCCAACTTAGTTTGGACCATGGCATCATGAATATGAATAATAACCCTTATATGACATTTAAATCGGTCAAAATGCGGTTTGCTAGAACTCCAAGGTCTAATTCGATTCCTATTTCTAAGATATTGCAGGAGAAGTTCAATTGTGATCAGATTTAAGGTTTTCTTAAAATTGTAACTTATTTTCTGTAGATTGTACAAACCCTTCAGACTCTTCCATAAGCTTTTATCTGAGCTGCAATTAGAATGTAAAATCCATTCGCATACCTTACAAACTCTGCTTCATAGTGCTTTTGAAACTAATTTAAATTAAGCTCATATGCTTTTTTTTTCTCGAAAGCGCTAAATTAGATTGATAAATGCTGCACTTCAGAAAAAGAGTTTTTGACAGAAAATGAACTTTGCTAAAATCATAACAAGCAGAGTAATGCAGAATTCTATGGTGAGAGTATCAGAGCAGAGAGAGAGATACAAGGCACTCCTAAGAGAATAACGAATTTTTCGAAAATTATCTATTTCTCACTGATAGCTATTTTGAATATAACTGCGATTATTTTGAAGTACTGCAAGCTCTGTGTCGCTTGCTACAATGATAATAACCCAGTATTCTCAGAGTTCTGGTTATCTTCATCCCAAAGATGCTATGAAAATGACTTTTTCCTCTTCATTTGGTTACAATGATTTCTACAGAGCAAAAAACCAGTATGGACGCGTCTAGTAGAATTCTTTCGATCAGGAGTTTCGAGTTTCTCCAGAGGAAAAAAAAAAATCTAAAGCAGATATCGTAGTACGTTAGTTTCTCAACGGCTAATTGGAAATAGTGATCACTATTCTGATTGTCGTAGAAGCAATATCCTGGATTTGACTATTACATAACTCAGAACTAGGGATTTGTTCAGAACGATGCGATCTTGAGAAAGAGATGTTCTTTAGAGTGTATTGTGTAGGAACTTGAGACAATGAACCCTGATAAAGGGGATTTGATTAAATTTTTTAAAGTTGATAAATACCTTTTTCTGTTTTGTTATCGTGTTGCTTGATCTGAGTAAAAGAGCTTGATAAATAATACTTTACGTAATTTCAACCAGATGATTGCGTTCGACATAATGAGGTTTTAATTATTCAAATAGTAGGTAGCTCTGGTGAAATATGTTTAGGGATCAGTTTTGATAGTAAGTATAATTTTCCAGATTAAATAGAAAGAAACAACCAACCATCAACAGATATATCTATAGGTGTCCTTAATTTCTTTCCCATAATGATGATGCAAATATTTATCAATCACAGCGCACAACTATTTTTGACTAACGTGTTAAGTGATTCTTTTCATTGCCATTAGAAGAGTAATAATGATTTGATGAGATTTTCAAATTTTCAAGTTAAACTTTTATAATTAGTGATTCATACATGCTTCAATCCAATTTTAGAGTAGTATACACAGAATGTACCTTCAATCTTTTCAATCTAATTTTACAAATTCTTAACAAAAAGCCTTGAGTCTCTAAAAGCTAATTTACTTAAATTTAACAATAAGA
>ENA-UOTZ01000068-UOTZ01000068.1-compost-metagenome-genome-assembly--contig:-NODE-68-length-70539-cov-14.676322_pt1 | contig 70539 bp, 46 predicted proteins | sample MGYA00238144_ERZ746983 | MGnify/ENA primary metagenome ERZ746983 (study PRJEB28759, sample SAMN06268863) | compost metagenome | isolation source: single cell | place: USA: California, Emeryville, Joint...
ACCCCAAAAGCTTTAACACAAAATGATATCGAAGAAATTGCTCGAAAAGTGCTTGAAGATAAAGGATCATTTGTGACTAAAAGTAGAGACAGTAGCTTGGATAGGTAAATTTTTTCAATTGATTATAGACGTTCTAAGCAATTAATATAGACCGCAATTGGAGAATAGAAAGAAAAAAGTGTCTAAAGTTCAAATGAGCCAAGAGAATAAGGAAAATCAAGTCCATATTGAAGGCTCCTTTGAGTCTCGAAACCGAGAGTTCTTAGAGAGAAAGAATATGCGAATTGTTGAATCGGAGGTAAATATCAAATTTTTAATGTTCGACGGACTTATATACTCTAAACTTTCAGAGAATACGTCTACAAAACGAAACTAAAGATTGCACTTTTGTTCCAAACGCTGGAAAAGCCAAATCGAACTCAAAGGTGGATTTAAATGAGTTTTATCAGAGAAATATTGAGTGGTCGAAGAAAGTGCAGCTTGAGAGAGCTGAAAAACAGAAATCGATTCACAACGAAATGAAGGTAAGAAACTCTCAATTTTATTCGATAATCAATATAATGACTAGAGCGAGACCCAATCACAACGAAGAAGTCGCGTCAATCCAAGCGCTTCCGCAGCGAACTTGCACTTGCATGCAAAGATTACTACAGAGACCACAGCTCCCCAGCCGAAACCATTGCAACCTTCTGTGTACAGAAACTGTGAGAATTTTAATACCTCTCATCATTGTCCATCGCTGTCAGAATTCCAGTCAGTTGGAAAGACGAGCTCCATTGTGTAAGCACCTCAATATTCTAGCAAAATTGAATTCTCGAATTGCTAGGTTTGATCCCCCTAAATTACCTCTGAAAAATTCAAACAAGGATCAGAATCAACCACTTTATTCCCAGATTTTATCCAAGGGATTGCAAGGTCCAGATTTCTGGGCGAAAAGCTCGACTCCTGCGATGAGGAAGAATACCAAAAGCATCAATACATTTGAGAAAGCTCCTTTTGGTTTCTTTAGTCCAACGAATGGAGGAGTCTCAAGTCCAATCCTTCAGTTTACTAACATGCCAAATACTACGAAAAATGTCATACCTCCTCCTCTGTTCCAAGAATTCCAACACACTCCAAGCAATCTTCAAAAGGTAGTTTTCGCTCCCAAATTAACTTTCTTATTTCCCAATAAATTCTACAGAGAGCAAGCTCACGCAAGCCGAAAACTCTTCTGAACATTGATGTCTCAGGACATGAGGTTTCCATACAAAAAATCAGAGAGAGATCACTAGAAAGTCATCTTGGTCACAGCCATCGGCCTTCAAGTACTACCCGCCACAATGACACGCAGAAAGAGTCGAAAGATTGGGACAGACTTGAAAATATCAGGCCACATCTCTTTATAACTAGAGTAAGCGTCCAAAATTAATTGCTTGAAAATAACTCATGAATATTCTAGAGACTCAAAGATAATAATACTTCAATTCAGAGCCGCTCGCAATCTCCAATGGGTGATGGGTCACTTTCATTCAATGAGATTCTCACTTCAGCCGACCTTTTGAAAAGAAATACTCGCGCGATGCACATCAGAGATGACAGATCTGAAGAATCCTTCTATCAAACGGCTAACAATACGGCAACTAAAGAAGGTAAAAACGTTGAATCGCTGTGATTGTTAATTCCGTGTATAAGATTCAATTGAAGATAATTTCAGAAACATTCCTGCCTCTAATTTCTTCGCCGTTTAAGTTCATTGTATAATTTTTAGGTGGGAATCTCAATGATTATTTATTTATGTATGTATTATCTATCAAAGTAATTGTCATTCTAATATGAAATTTTGCATGCGATTATGATTTGATTTGCTATGTCTTTATCTTTTTCTATTTATTATTCAATCATTCACCTATATTTCAATGAAAAACATTTCCAAGATTACATGACACTCATTTACTCTGATTCCATTGCCATTTCATATTTATTTGATAAAATAATAGTATGCCACTATTTAAAGGCTTCAATATGCCTCCATGAATTCACATACTATTATTCTGAACTTACTTTTTCAGCAATTTTAGCCGACTCATCAAGATTAATCAAAATTTATTAATTCGCAAAACCACTGTTTGAATTACTCTGAAGCTGCCTTCTGCTCTATCAATGGAAGAAACTTATACCAATAGAGCTGATGGCGTTTTTTTTGTTTCCTGCCAATACTTTACATTTGGAGCTCCGAGTGTAATGGAATTATCTTTTTCGAGATGTCTTGCGTAAATTATCCTCATTATCCAGAACCAAACAAAAATTTCTTTCAGTCTTCGCATCATCGTTGCATGTACCATGCTGCTTTTCATTCCAATTATCGTTCAAACTATCAGGCACTATAAGTACTCAAGAATAATATTCAGAGATACCATGGCTATTCTCTATCTCGCTTTTTTCAGCACTGCGGGTAAATTTATTGACTAAATGCCACAAGACGCTTGAATGGACATTATAATTTAGTGCGATTGATCAGTGTTGGGTTTGTTATGATAATTGCTATACAGTGTCTCTCGCACTACTTCAGATACATTCTCTTCCTTTTTGTAATGCACGTACTGAATAAAAAGGCGGTTCAGTTTACAGAGCATACGGAAAAACTTCTTCGATTGTAACTAAAGCCACTAGTGCCTTATAACTTTAACTTTGATGGCAGATCAAAAATTATTATTCTATCGTTCGGAGCATTCGAGACTGTATTTCTAATATTCACACTAACGCAATCGTATTTCAGTGGCGTAAACAAAGGGTGCATTGGTAAGTACAACGATTCCAATAGTCCTAATCTATTTATACTCAAGACTATAAAGACGCTGGAATACTAGTGGTTCGTATTATAAATGACAGCTTACTTCTCGCTTTCATTTGCGTTGGTAAATGATGCCATTAGATAGCAAGAAAGAATTTATTTAACCATAGTACTATTTTTGAGGAAAAAGCTCAAAGGGCAGCTGACTTTGGAGTTTATCGACCCTGAAACAATAAAAAAACACGAAAGAGACTTTCAATTTCTCACGTTAGCCTTCTTACACATTTTCCTCGCTCACCCTCTTTCAGCTATCTTGCAATTGTCATTTTCTTCAGCTCAGTCGCAAATATTGTGATGACCTTCACGCGCTTTTTTTGGAACACTGTCGATTGCGAAATACTGCCGACAGAAAGTTCCGTCGTTGATGCGTTGTGCTACTTCATCTATCAGGCTTTCCTTCATCCTTTGCCTGTACTGATAATAGTTAGCCTTTTCTGGCGCAGTTCTTCAGGGTTGCAAAATCCTTCTGTATTTTCCTTTAACCTCATATTTTACGAATACGCCTTATTGCTTGCGAATAGAGTGAGAATACGCTGAAAGATAACATAGACGATGAGCTTTACTGGAATTATTACTACTCTAGATTGAAAACCTCAAAAAAATCACAAGTTTCAAATTCAGGACAGAGCTCAGAGCTGTATCCTTCATTTGTGCGTGAGGACTCTGCAAAGATTATCAAGCGCGAAGAAGAGAAGAAACCTCAAGACTCAAACGCAGCACACCAGGAAAAGACAGAGATCTTAGGCTTATTAAACATTACACCGTCTTTGGCGTGAAGGAGGGCTGCTGACTTCAAATTAATTCAAAATTCGGGATTAATCTATCTTTTTTTATATAAACATTGAGATTCAAGTTCATAGTTAGTTCTTCCACCTGAGGATTTCATTTCAATACGACACCAATATAGAATCATCATTTATTGAGAAACTGAGAGTGTGCTGTTCTATGCGGTGATGATTTTTCTCAAAAATTTAAGCAGACTAAACAAATCAAATGGAATTATCATATTTATTTGAGATCTAAGTAAAAATTACGCGATATGACTGGTAAAAGATATTCTAAAGTTTTCTGCTTATTGTAACATCAAATCCATTAAGAGGAGAAAAGTTTCTTGGAACAGGAGAAAGAAATATTTGCATACTGTGAAGGAAAGCATGAAGTGACAGAAGAGGTGAAGAACTTGGTTGATAAATACATTGCTTGTCTCAGAAAATGCTCGGAGTTAGGGTCTACAAATCCTCTCACACGAGAAAAATCTCGCGATGAGTTCCAAAGCATTCTGAGTCCTTTCCTCGCTTACCGCAACAGCGATCACGAAGCATTATCTTCGCTGTTCAAATTCGGGTTCGATCAGTTGTTTAAAGCGATTTCCTCAATGTCTTACTCAGAGACTTGGGAGCCACAGGCTGGAGCTTTTACTGCCGCGTATTTCGTAGTCAAAGAAGGAGATTTCGAGCCTTTCGAGGTATTTTGATGGAGATAATTTTGGATATTTATTTTCTTTTTGAAAGGACTGGGCAACAAAAAGGTCTTTGGAGCTCATTAACTCATTGGATTTAAAAGTGCAGCAAACAGTCGCACAGTTTGTTGGAGAAGTAGTTTCTAAAAGAGGACTGAAAATCTATGACGCGTTTAAAGAGCCACTCTTTTCAACCCTTGAGACTGCTTCGAAAATGAGCGCTGATCTTGCTGGCTCTGAGGACTCGAAAGTAGACAATCCAAGTTCAATGGATAAGGGCAAAATCAGAGCCACTTATGAAATAAATATGAAAATTGAGGCCTGTTTTAGATTACTCAAGAGCATCTACGACCGCCTCCAGCCTTCGGATGCGACAGAAACTATCAATGATAAACTTATGGCTATGGTCTATAAGACTAAGACGCATGCGAGCCGTGAAATACGCAGTCTCGGGTAGATTTTCTCAGCAGAGTGTTTAATTCATGTTCGTATCTAGATGCGATCTTTTGCAGGTTTTGATGGCGAGAATGACGCCAGAGTTTTTCAAAGCAAACATAGATCAGTTGGTGGATCATATTGCTAGCATGCTTGCCGATCAATATAGTCAAGTATTTATTCCTTCGATTTTGCAAAAGGTGGAACAAAATTAATTTGAATAATAACACTAGGTTCGATATACAGCAACAAAAGTGACGAAAACGTTAGTAGAAAGGGGAGCTGAGCTCAGCATTCTGCAAAAATATTTGCCTGTGCTGATTCCTCGAATTTGCTTCAATAGACTTTACCCAGCAGATGTATTAGTTTTTCTCCTAGACTCCTTATATATTCATTATTTTTCAGGGTGTAAGGGATGAGAGTCTTGCATGCTGGATCTTTACTTTAGAAAAAATTGGAATGGCATCAAAAGGAAAAGACATGCTCAAAGCTACGGCAAAAGATGCGATCATCTATTACCTCTCTCAACTCAAAGAATCGAATTATGAAATCAGAGACGCAGCTTGCAAAGCTGTAAATGAGATCTTTGGAAGAGTCCCTGAAGCTGTTCCGGACATCGTCGATTTTATCCCAGGGCTCTTCGAATCATTGTTTGTGATCACAAGAGACTATAAACCCACAGTAAGAGAGCAAGCGTTCAACGCGATGAGCCAAATGGTTAACGCCGCACCGAACGAATGTGCGTTCTATGCCGAAAAACTTGTCGATGTGGGATTTGATCAGCTTTGCTTCTCTTCAGCAGCCGTTCTCGATAGTGTGGCATATTTTATTAAGTCCGTATTTGAAAAAAATAAAGAGGTAAGAGCTATTATTTGAGGAGACACCTTTAAACATTGAATGTTATATCCAAAGGGTACTAGAAAATTGATCATCGCACGGATGGAGCACTACATGGCAGCTGTGAAAAATCCACAAATTGAAATCGTCCTTTCGGTAAGTAAAGCAAATTTGCATTGTGCTGACCAAGTTCTTTTGGGTTAGTATCCAATTACTTATGGCGGAGATATTATCAAACCGTTTAATTGGGAAGCGTCTCTAGGAGGGATCTACTTGGCCAATTATTTGCTTGAGGTCTGGCCAGACGCGATTGACAAGTATGCTGTGAAAATTTTTGAAGTCGTCGCCTACGATGGGAAGAATTCCACCATTGAGTTGAAGCGGGTTGGCTGGAGAATACTGGGCAACTTATTCTCAAAAATGCAGAAGCAGCAAGCGAAAACTTTCCTTGATACCACCGTACTGGCGTGGTCAAGAGACTTTAAAAGTATTAAAATATGTTGACTTTCGCTTTAACTCCAATGCTAGACCCAGCCAAAGAACTTTCATCAACCTGTGCTTTATATATGCAATGCGTCGCGAAAAAAATTGGGCCAAATATTCTCAGAGGGCGTGTTGAAAGCGAACATGGTTCGAACTTTGCGCAATATATTGATGAAGCTTTAAATACTCCTGTTCAATAAAGAAGGGAAAGTCTATTTTACATGTCCAGAGTTAGATCTAGTACATTTGTAATGATGATACAAGCAAACTAATACAGTTTAATTTTGAAACAAAAATTAGTCAAATCAATTAATGGGATTGTCATTTGGTTCAGAATGTATGAATGTTAGCTTGAATGTGGAATAGACGGAACGATAGGACATAGAAATCGAGAAAATAAGCATTGTTGTAGGGATTTAAGCGAGAATCTGATAAATTTATTCGGCTTTAGATAATTTCCGCTCCTACAAAAGTCAGGCTAATTGATTAAGCTATTATATTAAAAAAGAGGGAATTCCTTTCAATATCTAAACTAAATTATCGAATAGAGCCTTTATTTGAATTGATTGTAAATGGACAGTCAAGACGATCAAATATTCGGGACAAAAGAGTTTAGGAACTCTTTTCAAAGATACATCAAAGACGAAATGATTGACCCTGGTGTCGAAAGGGTAAGATGCTGCACCATCAGGCTGAAAAATAATTAATACTTTTAGCTTTTTTTGAGCATTTGCAATGATTTCTTGGACGAGGTTGTGGAGAAATCAGTTGAGCTTGCAGAGCACCGTGGCTCTGAGACTGTAGATGCAAAGGATCTCAAATTGGCGATCGGTAAGCTTTAAATTGGTGAATATCGACTAAAATTTTGTTATTTCTTATAAAGCGAGCTGGGATATTTCATTGCCTGACACGAAAAAATCGATGATAGCAGATGTACATCCTCAAGATCTTAAAAATCAGGAATTGATCAGAAAGGACATTATCGCTTCTGCAAAAACAAATAAGAAGGGATCATAAAAGATTTTTATTTTGGGTTGCGCAATTGATTTTTCTGTGTCTTTATTTGTAAGGTAGTGCTTCGCAATCAGTTTGAATTACTGTGCAATAGTTCTCACTATCTACAAATATCGTTTTGCCAAAGTCTTTGAAGACTAAAGCAAATTTCTCTGGCAGGTTTTGCTTGTTGTTAAAAAGCATAATTGCAATAATCTCTCGTTCTTCGTGCTCTGCTTTAATAGTGATTTTCAAAAAGAGATTGTCAGGTGTGGAACTGTGTGTTCTTACTGCATAGTTGGGTATCGAAGGAACATGCCATTCTTTATATTCCTGCGGGTTACTCCATATCGACACAGGCTTGAGAAAAATCACTACCGAGTAAAGATGATTTCCATATGCAATTAGTCTTCCTTACAGTCGCTTGGCGAGGAACCTACCTTCTCTAATACACTTGCATTCTTAAGCGCATCATGAATATAGGCGTAGTATTCTGCCTGCCTGCATGTTCCTCAAAATAAACTTATAGTCCCACCTTTGGGATTTAAACTAAGAACTAATGAATTTGATTTCACAATGAGTGAAGTTTGATATAACGTAATTTTTACCATCTTTTAAGCATAATATGCAAATCATGGAAACAGACATAATGCATGATTATATATGATGTACTCTGTTAGCAATGATATTGCTTTCATAATCATCAATATTGAAATTATTATGCAGCATCTTACGACAAAAAAAAAGTGAGTCAACCCTTTTTTTATAAGTGTATCTCTGAGAAACTGCGCTCTCGTGTAGAATAACCTCTGTCGAACGGCTGGCTCCTTCTATCATGAACTTCGGAATAGTAAGCTCCTGAACTTTGCTCGGAATCGAAGCTTCCAGAAAAATTAAATGATCTCTGAGTCATGCTATCATTGTCAAACGTTTGGAACGAACTTTGCAAACTATGTCGTCAAGTTTTGTTAGAGAACCGAGAAAACAAGTGAATGTTACATATCAGCATCCTGTTCGTCCATAATAGACTCACTAACAACGGTTTCCATGTCGTTAATACTGAAATCGGAGTATTCAATATCATGCCTCGAAAAACTCAATGGAGTCTACAGGACAATGGATAAGCGTACAAAAATGTTACTTAGTTACCACGTGATTCTCTTCTGTCATTCCTCCAAGTCCTTTGTTGCTCTCTTGGAAACAAGGTTAATATGAAAGCGAAGATAATAGATTCATACTGATGTTTTGTAAGCCGTCAGACTTTTTGAACATAGGATTGTGCATTTCCGAGTAAAACACCCAAACAGTTAAAATTGTGTTGATGTTGTACCACCTCTTTTTCCTATGCTTTTCCTCTTGAGATTGCTTATAGCGATTGACAAATTGATAAACATAAATTCTCGTGACGGGAAGTCTTTTCGGGAGAGTGACTATGAGCCTTTTGAAGAACACCTTAAACATTCTGTTTATCATCGCTGACGAGTGGATTGAGCGAACTTTGGTTTTGAGGGTTAACTCTGGAAGTATTTTTTGCTCCTGATAATAAAATTTAATTAAAATCAAGGCCACTTCTTACATGCTTCACTCATCACATCAGAAAACTTTAATTGATAAAAAAAAATAGGGCTTCTAATACGATCAATTTTTGAATAACTTTTGAAGTATTCAAACCTGAATTTTCCCATCGAGATGGAAAGGAATAAGCAAATTTTGCCCCTGAGGTCAAATGCTTTGTTTTGCGTCTCCACATTTTTTTAAAAATAATTTCATCCAATCTCCTTCTGAAATGAAAATAAGAAGGAAATGAATTAGAAATCTGTTCCAAATTGTCAAATGGATTAGAATTGATATCGAAATGTTCAAATGGCTATGCTGTTTTATGGGGATTTAGCAGTCATACGTTGGAATGTCTTTAATTATTTTGTAGATATTATTTTTTACAACTCAATTGTCTATCGATTTCATCAAGAGACTTTCTCTGCAGATCAGAATTAGACAGTCATCTTCATGATCTAAAGACTACTCAATAAATGCTATTGTGGCTTATTCTTAACATAGTTATCAGCAATTCTCATTACTCCAATGCATTTTTCTTCCTCGAAAGGCAATGTCGAGATCTGGACGCCAACTGGGAGTCCTTGAGTTCCTAACATTGCCTCTTGGAATACTCTCCATTGTGGAGCAGAATCTTGAGTGAAGTATTGTTCATTTTCATTCACGCGGGTAACTGGAAGAGCTCCAGTGGGTAAATTCAAGACGTTAAATATTCCAGCGTACGCGAAAAGTGACGAAGCTGTTTTCTCAATATCTTTAATAGGTAGAGCAGGAGTCGCAAGGCCTGGACTCACCAATGCGTCGAGTCCTTGCTCCATCCATTGCTCAATGAATTTTAGCCGCAGTTCGTCAATTTCGAGCACCCTCTGGAACAACTCATGGGGTTTGACCCCTAGAGAAGTTAAAAGCTTCTTTGCTCTGTCTTTCCTTCCCATCACATAGAAAGTCAGCGCCTTTATACGGATCCATAACTCTGAAGTATATGCGATGCGATCCCTTTCAATATTTTCCGGCACTGGTCTCTCTCCTTGAAGAGGCGCAATGAATTCTCTCGCAGGGATACCAAACAACGTTTGATCAGCGAGCCGCAGAATTTCTTTCAGTAGACCGTTGACATCGAATTCGACTACTTGATGGCCATTTTGCTGTAATAGATTTACAATTTCTTGGACAGCTCGACCGTTTGCTGGTGAAACGGGTATCTCACCTATCTGCTTTATATACCCAATTTTTAATTTCTTGGTGATTTTAGTCTCGTCTTCTTCCCATGTTTTTCTCATGTAGAGAGGCTCTTGGATTAGCAACTCTTGTTGGGCATCTGTGAAGCATCTCATCATAAGCTCCAAATCGTTAATTGACTTCGCTATTGGGCCGATACTCGCCATCTCGTTGAACGAACGATGGCCTGTGAAATACTGCAATCCTCCAAAATGTCCTGACATAATTAGCCGCTTTCCAGTTGGCTTAAAACTATAAAGACCAGAATTCAACGCGGACAGACGTAGACATCCTTTAATATCCGAGCCCAACCCCATAACACTTCCCCGGGTAGCAACCAGACCTGCCTCGCCTCCTCCGATAATACGCTTTGGATCATCAGGATGTACTGCCTCTCCCCAGATAAAGTTTGAGCAGTGATATGTTTCAAGAGTCTGGCCTGTGTTTGTCTTCACAAACGGTATCGCTCCTTGAGATTTTAAAACCTTTACAACTAAGCCATCTTCTTGGGCAATGGCGTTGGCTCGAGCAGCCATGCCAACAGTAGTCCCAAGATTCTTCAGAATGAAAGAATCCTTGATAGCAACCGGTATTCCGAACAGCGGACCTTTCTCGCAATCAGGATCCTCTTTTCTCAAGCGATCACATTCTCTGGCTGCTTGGAGAGCTTCTTCAAAATTAATCTCGGTAATATAGCCATTTTTCAATCCTAAGGATGAGGCTACCTCGAAGTAAACTATTAGAATCATTTCAGAGGTGATTATATGCTCATCAAGGAGCATATGTAATTTTGTGACATCTGATTCCAAGATAAGTTTCCTCTTCTCAGGAGGAATTTCGATGTTTGGAAGTTCCAGTGACTTGAGTTCTGCATCTCTCTTGTTGCGTTTGGCTTCAGCTTGCTTCTGCATGGCTTCTTGAGCTTTTTTCCTCTTCCAGAGCGAGTAAGAAATACCTGCTAAGAGAAAAGTGCTACCAACAAACAAGCCCAATAAAATTTTTTTGGGGGTTGTGTCAAAAAAGTTGATGGCAGAATCAGGCAAGATATCTCTTCTCAGTTTAGTCAGTCTTTGGTGAAGCGACGACCGCTTGGAAGGGTCTTTGACGTTTCTTTGTACTCTTTTTGATGTACTTTCAATTTGTGACCTCATCTTTAAAAATAAATGGTTTATTAAACTCTACACAAATCTGCGAACTTTACTAAAAAGCCACGGTCGACGAATCTGCATTTGTCTCCCTTTTATTATTGCTGATCAATCAGAACCACTTAGAATGGCTTTACCATCAGTTTATTGTAAATAATTTCTTGTTTCTCTGATCTTTACTTTCAAGTTTTTCTGATAATACTCAGGTCACACAGTGGTTAATAATAACATTGAGCATACATTGTTCAAGCTTATTCAACTAACCATTCTCCAAGGCAATGCTCATGTGTTTATATCAATGTTTATATCAATAGGTAAAGAAGAGACACTGCGTACCTGAATTCCCTAAATCTTAAAATATTGATTTTGACACGGCTGTGTCTGTTGCTTCTCACTTAGAGATTGGTTGTTCAATAATAACTTAGACCTAGATTTTGATCAAGATTTTTTACTCCTTAATTGAAATCTAGCTTATTCCCTGCTCTAGTCAGTTGTAGGAATTTTTGAGTATTTCGGTTCAATGATACTTTAGGCGTTCTGTATGATTTTTCTGATTTTTGTCGACTTTTGAATGTAATAGAATTTTATTTTTCACATATTCAAGATAGAAAAATAAACCTAATATGGCTGATACCTCAAATCAGGCTAATACTAATGGGATAAAGATGGAAGAGGAGGAAGAAGAAGTAAGATCTTCCGATTCGCCCTCAGAGTTTGATGAGGATGAAGGTAATTCGCGGATCTCTTGCAGTATTTATCAACAAAAATCGACTAGCTTACGGTGAATTGATAACCGGCTTGAGAAGGCCTGGCGAACCTGCTTATATGGAAGATTACTTGAGAGACAGAGAACTTCCAAATGCTCTCGATGATCCCTACTTCAACATCAAAAAGTACAAGCAAAGACCGGAAGATTATTTTAATTTCGGTAAGTGCCAAATAGCTATTCTCACGATCTTATGCTCCTTAGATTTTAAATATGCTGATTATGAAGTATTTTTCGCCAAGCAGATTCTGATGAGAATGGAAAAAGCATTGATTAAGGAAGCAATTTACAAAAAGCCCGAAGCTCCTAAATAAACTCGATATATTCGTCAATATTTGTATAGTTTTTCTTGTGTGTTGATGTTGACAACTGCATATTCCAAACAATCTTTACATATATTTGAATTTGCGTAACCATCTATTATTGCATCTCATAAAAAAAAAAGCAGTTCGTAATAGTGTTATATTTATTAGACTTTACTCACTTAGAATTAACTAACGAGGGTTGCCGCTGAACTATATCTCTCGGTTTGGCCGTGTTACGCATAGTGCAGGGAAAAGTAAGTTTAGAGAATGATAAAGTTGCTAAAATCTAGGATTAGTTGAAATATACGAAAATTGTTGTATATACAAACAAGCGGTTCATCTGAACCTCCATAAAAATAATTATATATAAATCAAGCGTCAAAATTTCGATAGAAAGTCGGCGCTAGAAGCAACAAAATAGATAGCAGGTCATTTCGAGCTGTATTTGTTGATCAGAGTATCATACACTTTGAAATAAGCATCGTTGTTCATCTAGATATGTAAATTAGCTTGAAAATCCATGTCTATCATTTACCATATTTCTTATTGTCGAGCGATCGCCAACGCTCTGATAAAGTGAAGAATGCACTGATGATCTTATGCTATTCCTTCTGTAATCTTTCTTTATAGTGTCATTGAGATCTATCTCAACAGAACGAGAGCGCGGATCATCTCGACTTAAACTCCTTAAATCTCGTGTTCTAGAGCGCCTGTCACCAAAGTTATAGGATTGATTAACATTGATCTCTTGAAGCCTGTCTCGACCGCGGCTTTCTTCTGTCTCTCTCAAAGTGGAGTAAGGCTTCCGATAAGAATCTGAATCCTCAAATTCATCTTGAATGATCTGAAGGTGACATTCCTTATATTTCCGATATAGTTTCTCAAGATATTCTACGTTGAGAAAATAACCTTAGTTCAACAAATTTTTTTAGAGTTAATAGGATACCATTATCGAAGCGTTTCTGAGAAATAGCGTCATCAACAGCAGCTTCGAGAGTAGATAAAGCGAATTCTTTTGCTCGGTTCTCGAGTTCGAGATCTCTTATTTTTATCAGTTCTTCGTTGTATTTCTTAATCCGAGAGTTGAGGTCTTCCTTGAGACTGATTAAATTATTTTTCATTTCGATCTTCTGATTCTCGGCGGCCTTGTAAGCAAGGTACTCCCGTTTATAATTTCTATGCTCTTCTTGAAGACGGACCTGCATATCTTTCATTCGCTCCTTCTTCTTTGTCCCTTTTATCTTGGCCGTCTCAAGATCCATTCTCTCTTCCCGAATCCTCTGGAGCCAAAACTCCCTGATATATTATTAGTTTTGGAGTCTCTTCAATGAGCTCTATTACCTTTGCTGTTTAAATGACTGCTCTTGTTTGCCTAATTTATTCACTCTACTGTGCAGATCTAACATATCAGGAGTTATCGGAATCTCCAATATCCTCTCGATTCTATCGATGGGCTCCAGGTCGCTCATCGTCAGTCCATTATTCGCATGCTTCTCTTTACTGCGCTCTCTTTCTCTTTCTTGGCTTGAGCTCCTGTCGGGGTCTCTGAAAGTAACTCTCTTAGAAACAGGTGAATCTTTCTTGGATCTCCTCGAGCTTGTTAGAGGAGGTTCAGGTTTCAGTGACCAGCTAGTGTCTAAAGTCGGCTTCGACCTCTATTTGTTAAGCAAACCCCATGAGAATGAGGATTTAGGAAATTTGTTTGCTTATTTACCTCTCGTAAAGGAATTTTGACCTCATCAGGATCTCTCTTTATTTGACGAAGACTCGAGCTTTTTTCAGGTGGAAGCTCTATGTTGTCATCTGAGCTCAAAGTTGACAGCGATCTATCATATAGAACACGATCCGTTTTCGATGAATTTGCAGTCACAGAGGATCTTAGCTTTTGCTTCTCCTCAATTTTCTTTTGCAAGATCTCGAGTTCTTTCGCTACTTTCATTTTGCTCTCATGCTTTTTATGAATAATACGAAGAACATCATGCTTTGAACTCTTTAAAGTATAAGTACCTCTCTTTGGTATTCTGCTTTTCCTTTTTCGATTTTCACCAACTGCCGTTGGAGAGTGCCTAATGAGCTCTGTATCGTGGCAATCTCCGAGATCAATGCTTCTTTTTCTGCGGTTTTCTCTTGGAGGGGCTGCTTTGTCTTTGCTATCTCTTCGTCTGCTTTTTCCATTGTGGAACAAACTTCTTTAGCATCAAATATAAGAGTATTTAGCTGATTAATCTCATTTGTCAGCTGCTCGACCTTCGTCTTCTCTTCCTGCTCCAATTTCTTCAACAATAAGCAAAGCAACATCAGATTGGTATTGAGCAATATTTATGGCTACCTGTCTTACTAATTCATGTTCCTTACGTAATTCAGTATGATAATCAATTAGTTTTCTCTTCAGTGTCTGAGTATAGATCAGTCTGTCAAGTTCGATTGCTTTGTCTCCCTCGTTGAATCTCGTTTTCACGATTTCCCTCAACTCATGCTCGAGAGAAGCGTTTGCCTTTTGCCTTCCAATATTTTCGTAACTCTTGATATTTTTTCCAAATTCTTCCTCTAACTCTATAATCGCATGCTCGAATTTTTGAGCATACTCTCTCTGCATATTCTCTTTTATCGCATGCATTAATGCCTCAGCTTTCCTGTTACTCTACAAATATTCATGTTATTTCCTCAGCAGCACAAGCGTCATTTATTTACAGAATTTGCAAGCTCAAGTTCTTCCTTCATTCTGTTTCTAAAGACCAAAAATTCTCTCTGAAGTTGCGCTTCTTGTACTCTTTCAATTTCCTTGAGTTTCATTTGAAAAGCATGGTGGATTTCGCTCTTCTCTTGCTCGACGCTTTCAATATACTCTGCTAACTCTCTTCGCTGCAAACTTTTATTGATACTTTTGGTTTCTCTTAACTGCTGCTGCAACCTTTCAATCTCATCTTCCATTTCCTAAATGAAAAAAATTTTAGTAACATCTCAACATCGGCTCTATGTACCCTAATCCTCATTCTAAATTGATGCGTCATATCTTTTATCCTGTCTTCACTAATGTCTCGTGCACTCTGGCGGCTGGTTTCTTGCTGTCTGAAAAACTCCAAAATCTCAGCTCGTTTCTTAATAAAATTCTCCCTGCTCTCTCTTTCTATCTCATCCACTGTTTGAGCATCCAATAAGTTTTCTCTATCAGAGTGTTCAGTTTCCAATTCACGATCAATGGCCTCTTTTCGCTTTGCTAATTCACTAGCGAATTTAACTTCCTCTTGTTTTCGCCTCCATTCTAGATCGAATTTCTTTCTCTCTTGCAACTCTTGCAATTCTCTCGCTCTTTTCATCTCAATCTCCTCTAATTTTTTTTCAGGATTCTCTATCTGCTCAATTTTGGCACTCGAACGTGGCTCTTCGCTGGGCTTGTAGCTGCGAGGTAATTCTGATTTATCAAATTTGACTGGTTCTTCATACTGAATCGTTTGATAGTTGGACTCAGTCTGATTCTCGTTTGAACTGCTAATACTTTCATAGCTTCCTTGATCCGGCGATCGGTATTCAGGAATTACATCTAGCACTCCGCTCTTATTCCTCTCCAATTTCTTACTGAGCGAAAGCCCTTGTGCTGCGGACCCTTGCTGTTTATTGGGTTTTTCAACGCTGCTTGATGCCGCAAAGCGAACGACTTTTCTTTCAGGTGATCCTCCTAAGTTGCTAACTTTACGGAGACTTTTAGCCTCTTGATATTTAGCACGATAGTATTCATCAAGAGGGTGATCCCACGTCGAGTCTCCTGTTTCAAAATTGAAATAGTAAATTAGTCCATCAGATGTCTTGCAAGCTTTCCAATTAGGGGGCAGAGGGGCTTTAAGACCCTCTCGAGCGATATAAAACAAATCTTGGTCCTTGTTGAGGTCCATACCCAGAAATTTTGCATATTCTCTAATTTCTGTGAAAAGTTTAAATCCAATGAATTTGACATTGGGATATATACCTGACTCGGTTGGTTCGTAGTTGGGGTTAACATCCTCTTCTAAAATAATCGTGTCTTCTTCCGTATAGCTCTGGGAAGTCATCCAAAAAGTTAAAGGTGTTGATATTCCGAGTAAAAAAAGAATGGAATAAAGCTCTCTAGCTTATATTTGATTTAATTAGTTATGTTAAGAAAGAGTCCTAACGTTAACGAATAAAATTTATCTTCACAAGAGAAATTTTTGAAAAACTCCCTTGAATATCTGAAAACAAAAGGATTTTGCTGGCCGGTTGGTTGAGTATTGTCCTAGCTTGCTCGATGATGGGGTTAAGAGGGAAGCAATTACTGAGAATCTAATATTTGAATGTGCAAGAAAACTCTTGGTGATGATGTTTATTTAAATTACAAGGATTAAGAAATCAAAAAAAGAGAGGTCGGAAATAATCTCCTATGTATGCAAAGATTTATAAAACGCACCGGTCGAGTCCAACTAAACATTCGTCAAACCCTCACCGCAGGTTCGCAGTAATTTCCTTTGAAATTTAACCTCTGCTTCTCGGACGAGCCTGAACGCAAAGAGAGTATTAGCTTCCAAAGAGAATAACGAGTATGTACCTGTTGTATTCTTTTTCGCTTACTTTCAGCTTCGTGTGGTTAATAGATTCTATATAGCCGATAGCAGACCGGAAATGGGTCAAACAGAGGCCTTTTTCAGAAAACATTTTGCTGCTATGGCGGAAAGCCGTGATAAAACTAAGGAAATGAGATTGTTATCGTGATCTCTTTTCTAAAATTAACTTACTTGATGTTTGAATGAATCCTTTTAGGAGCCGCTTTGATAAGAATATAGACAAGGAGTGGAAAAGCCTCGTCTGCTCCTACGGTAGAACCTTCGCTTTTGCTCAATCCACAGACCTGGACGATATATGAGAAGCATTCGATCATGCAGTCAATTTTTCCGAGCGGCGTCAATTTGTTATCAACTTGCAGCAGGACTAGTTATTTTTCATTATTAAAATAAGCGATAAGCTTGAGCAGGTTCTGATACTTTCTATAGCGTGATTCCACATATCAGATAATCTGTACTTCTCGGGGATTTCCAAATGATCATAGGTTAACCATTCGATGGTCTTTACTTTCAGCCAGAACGCCTGATCTTTTGGAGTTTCGCGAAGAGGATAAACTCTGATTGTTATAATTAGCTGTGATCTCGAGCTGAAGACACTCACCTTGGGAAAATTCGTCTCGTTGCATATGACTCGATTTCTTCAATTATCATTTCATATTCCTGCTCTGCGAGATTTTTAAGCTTCTTTTTCGCACTCTCCAATACGCACTCCAAATAATTCGTAAATGCCTTGTTTACTCTTGTTAGATGGGAAAAAAATTAGTTAAATAAATAAGTAGTCGTAGGAGGTATTTACTCAAAAGTGTCGATTTGGTTTGGAGTTCCCTTAATGATGTAATCACGAACTTCAGGTATTTTAGCGAAAGCTTTGATAAACCTACTCACATGTTGAAATGATGAAGGTGCTAAAACTCAAATTATTACTCATTAACGGTGGTAAAATGCGATCGAGATATGCTGTCTTGAGAGGCAACTGACTCTGTTCTTTCGAATGCAACCTCTCGACGTACTCCTTTTATTAGGGCTGAATTAAGGCTCGAAGTTAGATTCTTCTGATTAAATGACATCGTTGACATCGCTTGTTGTTTTTTCCCTCCGTTGAGATTTGGATTTTGAGGGCTCAGCTTATGGACGCAGTCTTCTTGAGGGACAATTAGAATCTTCTGTCCTTTATTCATAAGTTTCTTGTCCAAGGGCTCCGAAGATTTTGGGATTTCATCGAAAATTTCCTGTCTTGCAGCAGCGTTTGTAACACAGAGAGGGAGGCAAACTGAATTAATAAACTCTTTTACCAACGAGAGCTTGATCATTCTCTTCTTCTTATCATTCAATTTTCTGCTCTCTTGATAACCCCTACGCATTTTCTCCACGCCATTCATCAACTGCAGTTTGGCCTCGAATATGTTTTGACTCAGCTGAAAAATTGAACCCTTGAATTCTGCAACCATATCATTGTAGATTTTCTCGTAGTTATTCACTCGGTACTGAGGATCCAGTTTCTTTAGCCAAATCAGGAGCAGTCTTGCCGAAACGTCCAGGTTTGTTCGCGCTCTGATGAAATTGAGTTTGGTTTCACTAACGAATAATTTCTGTAAAAATTAACATTTTTGTTTTCTGGAAGAATTGGTTATTTTTTACATGTTGGTAGTTCTCAAGCACTTCTTCAATATTCAGATCCGGAGATGTCGAAAGTTGACTCAAGTCTGTCAAGCTTTCGATGTGAATAAGAATCTGCTTCAGCAGAAAACGCGATTTAACGAGCAACTAGTTATCCAGGTGATGAGAGGTTCAAAGCAAAAGAAAGTGCTATTGAAAGTTACTTTGTCGTGCTCTGACATGTCCTTATGGAAATTTTTAATCCTATTGAATTCTTCAATGTAATTCCCTGCTAGCTCAGGCGGGAATAAAAGATCATAAAAATTAACGTAGGATTTGCTGGCCGGAATTTGTTTTTGAGTGGTAGGGTGAGCCCTATCTCCAAATAACGGCGCTTCTTTGTTAGAATCAGTTATCCTATGAATGTATTTTATTAAAGACTATTATTTCACTCATTCGTATTTTTTACTCTTGTGCAAGCTGTGTGACTGATTGGTTCAATACGCCCACTGCTTCACCGCATCTGTTCACACTCTCTAAAAGTACCTCGATCTCCTTGATCGACAAGCACACTGAGCGTAATCTGATCTTTCGATTATTGTCCGATAGGTGTTTTCCGCTGAGAATTGCACTGAGCTCCTTCTCATTGACATCAATAAGTTCGTTATAAAAACATTCGATAGAGGGGCTGGATTGAGACCGTGAATACATAAATATATCGAAATCAAGGCTTACGCGAGGTTGTAGATATAATAGTTGAGTTCACAGAGAGGGTCGTCTTTATTGTAGTAATCTTGGAAAAAAATCCTCTTTAGTAATTTGCTGGCTTCTTTAATGTTGTGCATGACAATCTGATTGCGATCAAAGTCGCGTAATATCCCCTGACGATCAGGAGATGTGAACTGTGGGAGCAGCCACCGTGCAAAGAAGAACTTGCCCACGATAGCTTGTAGCTCCTTCTTTTGTAACTTCGGGAACTAAGCGAAAGATATTATGCCAGTCTCGAAAATATTTCTATACTTTCTGTTTCAAAATGTCAACTAAAACTCTACAGATATTTCGAATTGAATTTGGTGCATGATAGATTTTCTCGAAAAGATTGTCAATCAGAGCGTTGCAAATATTTCGAAGTCTGATCATGCTTTCGTGGAGAATTTTACTCACGTCTGATCCCTTTTTTACTTGCGGATTAGTAGTTTGCATAGGTCTGGCATGGATTTTAGGGTCTGGAAACAAATGAATTTATTTGAGTTACGGTTTGCTATTTTCGCTCTCGGTGTCGAAAGAATAATCATTCACATTTAACTCGAACACGCTTTCGCTTGTGAGTGATTTTTTGATACCCTCATTCGTTTCTTTCGAATTCGGCGTGCTTTCATGCTCGAAGTGCTGTGCAAGAGCTTTTGGTACGAACACTGGGATATCTTTTTTATGATAGTTATATATGTTTTTCTTTTGTTCTAATTGATATCGTTACGTATAGTCTCATCCTCCTCGATGATATGATGAAGTCCAAGGCTGAGAGCATTATCATCGTTCGGCGATACCAACAACCCAGTCTGCATTCATTGTAGAGAAAAAATTAACATTCTAAAAAAGCTGTTTGATCCACCTGCAACTGGCTCATGTTCATTGAAGTTGGATCCTTATTCACCGTTGTTGTTCTTTGCTGTCGAAATATATCAAATTCTCCTGAGGCTTGCAGGTCCATGAAATTGCTTTGAGTCCTCCGTACTATATCGTGTTCTTCTCTTCCAGAACCATTTGGCTCTGTCTTCAGGAGGCTAGCGCTTTTGAGGGTGTTGGGCTTTTGCTTTGCTGTGATTTCTATGATTCTACAATAACATAAGCTTCGTCTGCTACGATAATGGATAGCTAGTAACTGTTTCAAATCGGTGCGTATAAGCGTATTATCTTTGATTATAGTTTTGAGAGCGTCCTTCAATACAGCCTTGGCGAACTTTTGACATTCAGGCCTCTTCAAATACTGCATCATAATCCGTTCAAAACGACTATTTGCGAAAAAAGCGTCAAGCTCGGCTGGATTGTCCATTTTTTCCAGCTCAGCCTAAATTGCAAATAATTGTAATCGATCAACTGAAAACACAAATTTTACTTTTAACAGCTCTGCAGCAAGCCAAACGATCCATTGCTGGTTATTGTCCTCATTAAGTAAATTTTCATGGTACCCATGGCATAGAGTTTCCTCTATCGCCTTCAGTTTACTTCCAGTTTCTTGCATTTCGATTAGTGTAATTATTTTTGGGTCCTCAAACACAGAAAAAACAAATTTTTTAACATTGGCATAGCAGTCTTGTAATCCAGTGTTTTCTTCATCAAGCATATGTCGAGAATTATCAGCCGATTCTTCCTGCAATAATATAGTAAATTCTCTTCATACGTTGCTCAATTAATACATTTCTTAAAATCTGTTGGATATTATCGTTATGCTCTCTGATTTGCAAGTACAACGAGCCAAGCTCTTGGGAAATTCGAGTTATATTCTTTATATGCTTCTCTCTTGGTGCAATCTCTACGCATCCAATAACAGTGATATGAGTTTTTCAATATGCATTTGGTCATAGGAACCTGATTTGATCAAATGATAATGATCTTTCAGCACCAATTGAAAGCGGGCCCAATCTTTCACACTAAACTTGGCCGGCTTTTCTGTGAAATCGGTTGGCAATAAACTGTGACTCAGATCTCTTGCTGTGCAAACTTTGCTGAAAATTGATGGTTTTGCTAAATGCAAAAATTTGAGATTGTCTGGAACATTTCGGTACTTTCAAGTTTTGGCAAAACATCATTTGTTCCTGTGTCATTCAGGATTTGCAAAGTCTCTTCATCAAAGGTCTCTTTCCGGAAAGACATCTCCAATTTTTTAACTGCACATTCCAAATTTTTATTGGATCGCGGGAAGGAAATACCATTCTCTCTGTTGTAATTAATAAATTCCTCTTTTGTTTTAGGTTTCTGTTGCTCATTCTTCTTTTTTACTCTTATCTCATCGTCTTTTGGGTTGATAGTAAGAAGTTTAAGGGGGCATTTACCATATGAAGCAACTCTTGTGCGACCAGCGGTTGCATAGGCTAGGGTATTCATCAGGAAAGCCGGCTTCTCTGATCCAAAGTAAACACCTGAAGCCATATTTTAAATGATAAGAAGCACAGCGGGAAGATACTCTTAGATAATTGGTTTCTTTCAGGTGATGAAGACGATTCTTCCTCGGATGAGCTTGTTGAGTTCAATTCTTCAGTATTTTCTGCTGTTGGAATGTTTTATAGAGGAGCATCGAATGTCCTTACTATTTTTCGTGGGTATTGTAGCTAAATCTATCTCGCTCTCCATATCTGGTTAGCACCAAGCCTCTTGAAGATTTTATTACTTAAACCTATTTAAATATATTCAGCATAATTTTAATCCATTCTATAGGAAGTCCTGGGTGAGGGTCAGTAATGAACAAAATTTATTCCTTTGAAGAAGCACCTAAGTTTTCATCCACTCGGGATAAATAGTGAGTACTCGAAGAAGTTGAGCTTTGAACTTCGACTAACGATAAAAAATCTCAAGCCTGAGCCAGATTTTCGCTATTTATGGAGTAGAGAAGTGATATCAATATCAAATACAGCATTAATTGGTAAAGAAACTGAAATGATCCATAAGCATTTTCGAAGAAAGCCGCTTATTGAGTGTACTCATTAGACTTATGTCGCCCAGGAAATCTAATCATAATAATTCAAATCCTGCTTATGCCACTGATGATAAATAATGAAAATTCAATTCTTCTTGCTACGCTCTGAAATTCGGAAGCCATATTGAACTAATTTTTCAATAAAATAAATAGAACGCCAAGAATAGTTGAGAATTCTTTTTGAAAGTCATCTAAGCAGAACCATCTTGCAGGTAAAAGAATGGCAAATAAATGCATTATTGGGATTCCTTTTTCCTGGATACGAGAAAAAGAGTGAGATATATGGTGAGAGCTAGTGGCTCATGCTCTTGTTCAGCCAATATTGTTCATCAATCCTGATAAAATAAAATTATTTAATAAAACTTCTCAAAATTTGCTTCATGAAGAACGAAAAAATAAAATGTGCCTATTTCTTTACGCGATGAACGAGGTTTCTGCTTAATTCATTCTTCTAGATGACCTTAACTCTTCAATCAGAGATGTTTTCTAATTTCTTATCAATACATATATAAATAAATTATCTACCTATCAACTATCTTGTTCTTCAAGTCGCATGCTCGGCCTATCTTCCAGCCCACTTGATATATATACATACTCTTAGTCTTGAGAATAAAAACATCAACTATCATTACTAATGAGACTTGGTTTTTTACGATTTTTCTATAAAAGAGAAATGCTAATGCCTTTGGCATTAATGCTTTGAAGAAATCAAATCAACGATTAAAAGGAAAATTTGTAAAATCAGTCGTACCAAACTTGAAATTCTCCTAAACTTTCAAAATTTAAACCCGTGTTAAAAGTTTTTCTTCAGATGAATTTTTGAGAGATCCAACTTCAGCCTACTCACATCATATTTATTGGGGCTTTTTTCTCGATTCATGTTTTCAGGATACTTGTAATTTCGAAGCATTATTTGCTTTGGAGAGAGTCTTCCTGAACAAGATTCCAACTCTGAGTCTAATTCTAATTGATTCTCCACTGTGGGATGAAAGGCTGTTTCGCCAGGACTTGCGTCTCGCTTTTTCGCTTTTGCCACGGCAACATTTCCATGCAAATTCTCTGTTGACAAGTTTAACACAGGAATGACGACTTTCTTCGAATCCCCTGACTTTTGTCCCTCACTTGGGCGGTTTTCTTTCGTGGCAATGCTGTCCATGGCCATCAAAGCAAAATCTTTTTCGGTGTTTTGAAATTTGTGTTTGCTGCTTGAGCCGCTCATGTGCAGAGCCTCGATTTGAGGATATTTCTTCCCATATGCATACTGTTGTGAGGTTTGATTCTCGTCAGGGCCTAGGGTAGCTGCAATATTCATATTTTTGGCTTGAAGTGGTGTGCCAACTTTATTAGGAGTTTGGAAAGACATTTCGTCATTTTGAAGCTCCCCATTCGATTCTTGCTCATGTTGCTGAGTGGACTTTTCGTTGATTTTTTGCAAGGCCTTTTTAAGCAGATTTTCGAGAGCTTTCTTCTCAGTTGTCAGAGTTTCGATGTTTAGGGTCAACTGACTATATGCATTGAGTTGACTCCCTTGCGTTAAGAAATGTGAGTATATTCTCAAGTTTATTTCAAGATTACCAAATCCATCTTTTTGTAAACGGAATACCGTTTCCTGAGTAAATAATTGCTCAAGGGTTTCAGTGTGTTCTCGGTCACGAGTCTTCTCATTCTCTTGCAATTTTCGGAGCTGGCTTTCCAAATTTCTTGTATATTCAGCATCCTTTGAAATGGAATTGTAAGAAAACGCTGATTATATAAGTTACTTTTTCACGCTTTTTCTTGCATCGGAGCAGTTCACTTTCTAGTGTTTTAATATGTGTCTGCAGAATTCCATTTGATTGTTTTAGATGAGAAAGCTCTTGTTTGTACATTGCCTCTCTCATTTGGTACTTTTTGATAATTTCTTTGACTCTTTTGTCGCACTCATTCTCTAGTGACGCGATGATATTATCACAAGTACTCAACGTGCTATTCATTTTGGTAGTTTCTTCAAATTTACTGGTGTCTAAGTCCAGAAACTCCGTTTTGTGGCCGTATTTTGAGAGATTGATCTCAGGAATGCTCATCTCCAGCTCTGAATTCCCGATCAAAGTGAAAGCGTCTTGGAACGTCTTGTTTAGAGAGGCTGTCGAACTCTTCTTTTTTGGGAGCCTGGAGTAAGAGATAGACACTTCTGGCGTTGACAAGAGAGTCTGGCTATCGTTAAGCGCTTGGTTGTTTTTGCCATGCTTTAGCTTAATGTTGCTTTTAGATCTTGAATGAGTTTTTAGGCCCGACGACGATGATGTGCCTGCACAAGTAAAACTTTGGTTCAGGTGATGTTTGTTGATAAACGGATTGGAAGTGATCACGCTGAGGGTTTGTCGATGAATAGATTTTATTTTCGAATGCGAAGAATTCTTCGATGAAGGTTGAAGAGCGTCTTGTTGTGTAAAGAATTTTTCATAAGCGCTCTCGGTGATGTGATGCTTGGAGTGGGTAGCGGATTTTTGGCTTTTTGAGTTAGCGTATGTTGCCATTTGGTTAGCAGTTGGAGATGGAAAATATCAAATTTTATTTGTTTAGCCCGCGAACTGAATTTTACAAAAATTTAACGAATAAGTTAGAATTGGCGTACAAATTAATTTCATAAGTGATTACGAAAAATACAAGGAGTTGCGTTTTTTCAAAAGCACAAAGGTGAGTATTTTGTAAGCGCTGCAATGCCCCTAGACAATATGTGCCCATTCGAGACCTAAACGTAATTTAGTTCTTATAGATCTTGTGAGATTGTTGATTTATCAAACATCGAGACGAAAAAATCATTTAAAGAGAGTATTTACAATACGCCGCACTCAGCGTTTAGTTCAATAAGTGTGCTGCTGTTTTCGATAAACAAGCTCTTTTGGTTTTATGATCAGCACTAGTTAAATATGATCAAGAAAATTCAATCGTTCTATAAAATTTTCTTGCTAGCATTCAACTGATGTTTTAATATTCGATCACTATGAGTTTATCCAGTATTGCAGATGCAGAAAGGAGAGATCTAGAATTTTGGTTCAGTTTTTCAAAAGAAAACTCAACTATAATGTGTTTCTGTTAAAATATTTAAAGTAAAATAGTATCATAAAGTATTTATCTACAATGAAAAAGTTTTTACTAATTCAGAGTTTATTTGGTTTGGACAATTATTGGTCTAAAGAGAAACACAAAATTTGTTAAAATGCTGATACTTAGTTTTTTGTCAAGAGAGTCGGACAATTCATCGTTTTTGGTTCATAAATACTTTGCTCGCTCCAAATTTTAGCGTGATCAATCATGCTGATCAAATAACCAATTATTATGAAGACTAAAGGACAATTATTTTAATTTGATTTGATTTTAGGACTGATAAACTAACTAATATATCCCATTACTGAAAGACTCTTTTTGGACAGTTTTATATTACAAAGCTTGAAAATAACGAAGGAATTCATAATTTACAAGAACTTTACCATTACTTGATTGAATACCTCTTATTTATCCCATGTTGACTAGCATTTGATTCCGGAGAAACAGGTTGACCCAATACTTCACTGGCTACTAATTTTATTCATACACGATCTTATATATCAGAAATGTTTCGAAAGTTTACATGAAAATTATTAATTCACTTTCGATATCATCTTTTTATAAATTTTATTCACGACGGAAGTAAATATAAAGTCATGTCATCGGATAGTGTCCAATACCAGCAAGCTCAAACTGATCCATCACATGAAACTGACGATCTTGAGTTGAACCTTCATCTAGGCGATGAGAAGAAAAATTTAATGGCTATGAATTTCACTCATTCAAGGCAGCATTTTGGAACAAATTTGCCCTTGAAGTTTAAGAACGGAAGACCTAAGTATACACTTGGGCCACACTGTATGATAACATTCTCTCAAGTTGTTGCTAATCCGTTTATAGGGCCGTTTTTTATGTTTGCTTGGTGTGCATTTCTGGTTGTTGGATTATTAATGATCAGATATCTAGTAGGGAAAGGCGAGTGGGGGACTATTTTGTTGACTACCGCAATCGTTGGCTTCCAGTTGTTTATTTATCTCTACACTGCACTAATAAACCCTGGAATCGTCTCGAATCCGAATCCGTCACCTGATTTCGAGAGGGAAAATGGTCATTTACAGGGGTAAAGGATTTATTTCTATGAAAGCATTTTGTAAAAATATTCTTTAGTTATTGCAAGCCATGCCAAATTATCAAACCTAAAGGAACGTATCATTGCTATGATTGTGACGTGTGCATTGAAGGACATGATCATCATTGTCCTTGGACTGGAAAATGCATCGGAAGAGGCAATATTATTCCATTTTACATCTTCCTTGTCTCAACTGTCGTTTTCATGTCTTATGGAATCATTATGTGTGTTGCAGTGACCCCCTAATCCCGATAGAGCTCAGTTAAGGTACAGTCTTTTGATTGAGCTCTTCTCAGGAACGATTATATTTTCATCGTGATGGCTTGTTCAGGTGTCTATCCGTGATATTTAATCTGAGTACCATCTATGTTCAGCAATCAATCATCTTGTACTTATTATTTTTGGATGAGCAATTTCATCATTCTAAATTTGAGTAAATAATGAATCGGTAAGATTCATTCTAATCGAAAAAGTGACAGAGAACAGCATTTCGTTCATAAGCTTCTAACATTAACGAGTCGATATGATTTTATTGATTCAACTCTGAGAGCAATACGGTATTTTAAAAATCTGTATTAAAAAACCGGTATTCGATGGAAGCCTACCCTTTTATACGAATTGGAATTGGAGTTATTTCCTCTGAATAAGTATCCTCATCAGTGGGTTGTTGAAAATACCTAAAACTGAGTATTTTTCACTCTACGCATGGATATTACAGATGCTCTTGAACTAGAGGAAATTTGTTTTTATTTCTCAAAATTTGAAGCATCCTTTAACTTTTATCTGTCCTTCCTGTAATTATTTGAGTAAATATTGCTTGAAATGGCTTAAAATGGCAATATTATGAAAAAAGTTTTGAGCAGAAGATCAAAGCAATAGTTTGTGATCTGAGAATATAGTCCACAATGCTCCAGATCATTAATTTATCAAAGAACAAGTAGATGAAATTCGTGGAGAAAACCTGGCTGTGATAATAAAAAAGCAGTAAGTTTTCGAAACAAAGAGAAAAAGGAATTATCAATCCAGAGAAATCATTCACTCATCCGAATAAGATTTTTCTCTAATAAATTATGAACATCTCATAAAATTTTTATTTAATAGTGCAAATTTTACCGGTGTCAATTGCTCAAATGGGAGCCACCATTTCTTCTCAAACGTTCAAGCAGAAGCGCTTTTTATTTGAGATAAAATTCATGGAGAATAGACTTCACGTGTTTTTCCCAGATTCTCATTCGTCTTTCAAATTTCAGCTCTATCTGAACAAACAAAAATTCTATTACTTAGCCCAAGAGATGATCGCATTGCTTGACGGTTCAATCTATATGATTGGCGGTCGAAAACTCCCAGCAGAGCTCGCTTCCGTTACATTACATAATTCAGAAGACCCGCAAGTTAAGTTGATCACAACAGACGAAGTTTACAGAATTAATCTATCGAAACAGAAAGATATGCAAATTGAGCTCTCGGACTCGAAAGCATGTGCCTTCCTTCCAAAACCTCGCCATAGCCATGTTTTATTGCATAGCGCGCCATATATCTATGTGATCGGTGGACAGTACGAAGATTTTACGACGGCGAAGGCATGTCTTCGTTTTCACACAAAAACCAAACAATGGTCGAGCATTCGTGACTTTGATCTTCCTGTTGAAGACCCTTCGAATCTCACAGGCATAAATATTGATAACCAAAAGCTCTATATATTCGACAGCAGCAAAGATCCCCTTCCGAATATTTATCAGTATAACATCGAAACAAACGTGTGGGTACAACTGGTGATCCATTTAAAGAATAAGCATATGTCAATCCCACCCAGCCTAAACACTTTTCTGTTTCGGATTTCTGATAATAAGCTGTTAGTGCTCAGTGGGGATCATTCCGTAGATCAGAAAAGGCAAAGGGGTTATTCTTACTTTTTTGATATTACCACTGAGAAAATAGAGGATTTCCGTCTCGATAGAGCCTTGGACTTCACAATTACAGACCATCAAGGAAATAAAGACTTCAGGAATGAAGACAGAGTTTATATCCACTTTAATGAGAAAACTGTGGACCTGTTTGATAAAAGAATGGGTATGTGTGAACGGATCGATATTCGAGAATCAGACGGAAGACGGCAGGAGCCGACATTTAATATTGCTTGTTGCTCTCGAAAACAGACTAAATTCTTATTTTAATGCTTTGTAACATGTATATATATATAATCGCTTTCAGCGGTTGCTGCTGAAAATCTGACTATAAACTCCCTTTAATGATCATTCATTTGATCGTTTAATCAAAGAATCGCTATTTTCTGGATTTTTGCCTTCATTTTTGTCACAATGACTTTGAGAGGAGATGAAGAAAAAAACTAAACTAGAGCCAGTCATCCAGTACATCATTCTTGATAACAGATCAGGCTAGAATCAGAAGCTCTATCAATAATCTCAATTGCGAAAATTAAATAATTTTTTAGGGTAGAGAGAGAGAAAAATATAATAAAAAGGATGATCCGATGAAAATTTTTTCAGCTTCATCTTTACTTAGAAAATACAATGTATATGTAGCTATCTTAACTTTTTAATTTTTCAAATAAACTTGTCTAAAGTTAAGATTCAATCTGTCTTCCTTTAGATAATTAATTACATGGAGTTCATTGTTCAAGAAAGACCCATCTTCTTCCACTTTGGTCTCTGAAAGAGGGGTTGAATAGACTTCAGGGAGGTTCTCCTTCACATAGGCAAGGAACTTCTCTTCTTTGAAACTGTCTTCGATTACTCTTGGCACACCATGGAAGCATTTTCTTGCCTTCTTTGACATTATGCACACATCACCTTTGTTGATTGCGTTAGTAACAAAGAACTAAGTATGAGAAAATATTACCAGAATCAAGTCTGATGGCATGTGGCTGAATATCTTTAGTTTCTCCACCCATCAAGAAGACACAGCTGAGTCCAAGACTGTAAGAAATAATCGGAGAGATCTGATCAAGTTCACCGTCATCGAGATGGCCTCCCATATAGTTTCTCTTATCGTAGTAGTTAATAATCAAAGCTTCAGGGTCATAGTCTCCCATTTTCATCAATTCTACCACTCTCATGGCCAAGTCCCGGAGTTCGGGACCGATGGCGGTCTTTCCGCTTGGGTATTTTCGATTATTCCAGTCGTATTGGTATCCGACATTGGACCATCTTATTTTCTTATTGAAATAGTATTTCTCCTTGTCAGCGACCAGGAACTGAGTTATATCATATGAAGGGTAATTGCCATCCTTATCCTTAAACTCTTCTTTCTTTCCTTCATCACCGTAGATATATAAATTCGTACGATTTGGTGCGTGGTGGTATTTGTTCAGGCAGTTTTTGGCCAGTTCAATTTGATCCTTGATTGAGAGATAATCCTTTATGACGATGCAACCCTCAGGAAAATCGAAAGAAAACGCATCATAGATTCTTCCGTACTTGCTGTCTTCGATCTGAAAGTATTTGACGCCGTCGATTTCCTTTCCTTTGTTGTTGAGGTCAATTAATTCACTAAAATCAGTTTTGCATCCGATATAATAACGATATTTCTTCTCAGCAAGCTTGAAAGGAGGGAACAGACTCATATCGACGCCCTTAGGATGCTTGGTTTTCTTATCAACAGCCTCTTTGTCTTTGGACTCTTTGGCAGACTGCTCTTTGGAATACATGGAAATCATATGAGAACTATAATCTAAAATTATTGCATAGTTCCTATTTGAATCGCAATTTAAGCGCTCGGGAGCGAATCAGAAATTGAGTTTTCTAATTAAGGTTTTGTAGGTTGCAAGTATTATCAACCGAAATTCGAAGACCATGTTATTCAATGTAAGCACGTTGAGACCAAGTGAATTTTAAGGAAGAATGAGGGATGGAGGTGTTCAATTTGGATCGGAATGTGTTCATTATAGTAGAAAGTCATTCAATAAGGCTTTGGATCTACTCATTCTAGAGTAGCAACATACAAGCAAGGAATAAACTGATGATATGGAATCTGATCTCCATTATTTTCAATGAGGTTCAGTATTCTATTAACTTCAACGAATGCATCATCAACGCAAAGAAATTTCCATACACCTAATAATTTGCATTTAATAGAAAGTAATCGAAATAAAATATTAATGCCAAATAGTCAGCCAATCAAACTTGGAATTTAATAGGAGTGGAAAAAGGGATTCCCTGTTACTCTAAACCGCCCTAATAATACACTTCTTTTAGCTTGGAAATTGTTTGACACAGTTGAACATTGCAAGGTTCAGCTTGATGGTTGACCCAAAAAAAAAAAACTGAGATCTATCCTTTTCTTATGTCAGATGAATTTTCTGCATGCTCTACAAAGCACATGATAAGCCCAGCTAGCCTTTGATAAAGAAACCCATACGAGGGTACAAAAATTTAATTTCTATAAGTCTTGGAAAATAATTTGTTATCATTCAGCCGCCTTTTTAATTTATCTCATAATTTTATTATCTACTTCCCAAAACTATAGAATGGAATTCTGCGAGTATTTTGAGATCTATATCGGCGAAGACCTCAGGGGATATGCCATCGGACAGGTCACAAAAGCCACTGTTAATCAGATGAAATACTGGGTCTGCAATATGATCGCTTTCGACGCTATACTAAAAGCATCAATACCTATTGCTCTCCTAGCAATCTATATCTGCCGCAACTTTTCTCAAAGACGCGATTGGACATGTCGATACATCAAAAACAGTTTTTGTGGGTATCTGAACCATCACAGCGAGAAGACTCTAGCCAATTACGTCTCTGATAAACCCTGCTTGAGAATTTTTTTCTATTGCTATTCATATTACGCTTTCTTTTTCGGGTTCCAGATGTTTATGCTCTGTGAAATGTATTTTGCAAAGCTTTATTACAGCATTTCCGATGACAACAACATGGCAACTGCCTTGATCGTGACGAGTCTGCTGAAGCAATTCATGTTGATACTGGGATCTGGATTTGCGCTCATGCTCACGTTTTTGGTGACAATGATCGGAGCCAAGGAAGAGTTGCTTGTATTTTCGAAAGACCCGATCCGTGGGATAAAATTAGAAGAAGACCAGAAAAAAGTTGTAGTGAGATCAAATCTCCATAGGGCTGTTGTGATTCTTTTATTAATCTTTTCGTCGCCCACGTTGACTCTACTGCCAACGCTTATTGTCAAAAATTCGAATAGTGATGATGATGAAGCATCTGATAGTCGCGCATATGCATTATCATATAGCATGGCGTTTGCTCTATTCGTTTATTACACAATCGTGAGATTCTCGTTTATGTCCTACGAGAAAACCTCGATGCAGCTTCAAACTGCCCAGAGCAAGTTCGATTGTAAGTTGCTGACGATAAATCGGTTTCTTACCGAGTATTCGATTAAAAATCTGTTTGGGTTGGCCCTAAAAGACATGGAAGTTGCAAAAGTTGAAGCGAATTCTCAACTATTGCGAGAGAAATTTATCGCTAAACTGAACCTAAATGCGCACATTCTTGAGCAGAAAATGGTTATCGCCCAAAATGATGCTGCAGTTCCTATGCCTCAGAACATGGGTGATATTAATCTATACATCAAACTGCTCTTAGCAGTGTCCTGTGCAATATTCTTACCTGTTCTCAGTATCATCGCGAGCTATTTTACTCCATACGGAGATGCTTGCTTCTTTTGGAGTTGGATAGCTTTTTGCATCCTCTCATTCTTCGTGAGCCCAATTTTGAGCACAAGAATCTTTCAAACTCAGCATATATTTGGTGGTAAATCATCGGAGCTCGAGTTAACTGCTGAGGATGATTTTGAAGGTTTTTATAATAGAAGTTTGACATCACAATCGATTAGCCTCTAAGTTCAGGAGCTCCACGCGATCTTTTCCTTACGATTCCTTTTATTTTTTAACGAGTAAAACAAGCGACCCTGTAGGTTGCTTTTCCCTCATTTCTCTTAATGATGATAGGTATTGACTTGACCTTAAGAGCGGGAAGCTTCATTTATATTTTGATTCTGATTGAGTTTAGACTGTATTAGTATTCATTAATCGAAAATGATGCATTTTAAGCAATCCCTAATAATTTCCATACAAAACATAATGATATTTCCATTTCCCGAGGCATTTTCGCATCTACAATCTTATTTACTAACTAGAGAAATAATTCGGATAGGTCAGGCATTCATGAGTAACATTAAAGTCAAAATTCTGATATACAAACTTGCAGTTTAATACTTATTCAATATGCAACAAATGATAAAATGATAAAAAGAAGTCAGCTAAATTATCAAAATCGTCATCATCACAGACGGCATTACTATCAGCATTTATAACGGTTTATGTTTTGTGATAGACTGAGTGGAATTGATCTTTATCTTCTTAACAGTGAAGTCGCAAACGCAATCGTTAAACATAAACTTCGAACCATCCGAAATCAACACCTCTTCAGATTTGGCCTTCTCCTTCTTCTGCTAAATGGTTTGCAGACTTTCCCAAGTTCCGAATAGACTTGGGACGTTGTTCCAACCATCGACAATTTTCCAAGCCGCTGCTTTAAAATCATAAAAAATCTTGCAATGGTTACGTGAGCAGCACAAATCATCGATGAGAATGTCAGCCTCATAGTTACGTCCAATCAAGAAAGAATTCTGAGCTGAAGGAAAGAAGAGATATCTTCGAGTAAAATTTTTCTTTTCGTCCCCAATTTCCGCAGCTACAAAAGGTATTCCAAATTCCAGCCTCGATTCTCCCCATTTCAGATCTCGTGTGTGTGAACACCTGGTTTTCTTCAATTTTTTCACCTGACTGGAGTCAAGCCCGAGCTGCTCGACGAAACCGTGTTTCATCAGTTTTTTCATAACAGGATAATCTCTCTGCCTGAAGCATACGCCTTTATTATTCATCTCGAGAATATTTATAGAGATGTCCCTTGTTATTTTAAAAATTTGTCCTGTTCTCAGGAACGTTGGCTTGTTGGATCGGACAATTTGATAGGTGCCCGAATTGCTGCCTTCATCTCTCACATAATATGATTTGGTTTCTCCAAGAAAACTGACTATAAGAGAATGAATTTCCCTTGGCAGTTTGGACATCAGACTGCATTTTTCGCATTTCTGACTCTGAACCTTATTGAGGCAGAGCATGAAAGTAAAGTAAGGCCTGAGATGATCCTTATAGATGATTGTCGAATGAAGAGGGCTAAGATTTGTATTGAAGAAACAGATGTTTGTAACTGAAGTTGAAGGTTCCGCCCCAATTTGAAATGTGTTCTCAGAGATATAATCGCGTTGCTTTTTCAGCTGGAAACTATTGAGGGATCGCTCGAAAACTTCATGAGAGGTTATGATAAAATCTCCAATGTTCTTATAGATGGAGCGTGCTTCCTGTTGCATATAGAGGATCTTAGTGAGGGATGGTCTATTTTCAGACTTATCTTCTTGCATGCACTTCTCACGTGTTTGATCCAAGCCATTTGATTCTGTGACATCATTGTCAGCGTTCGCAGTGACTTCGATATCAAATTTCTGAGGGTTTGAGGCATCTTCAAAATGAGAGAATGGCTTAGGAATGTCTTCCATTTCCTTAGAAGAGCGTGATAAAAACCAGTGATCGTTGCAGTTCATGCTTTCTATTTCTGTTGAATTTATTTTTGATTTACAAATATTGCAAGGTAGGCCCAATTTATACCCGATAATACTATAAAATTAACAGTGAATTTATTGAAAGACAACTAGAGAAGCTGCTAGGAGTCTGTTTGCAAGGGCGGGTCTAGTCAGTTATTCATTCACAGGTGCTTCCTAGTTTATATTATCCACCAGCAGCAGTTCTGACATATGTGTTAGAAATTTCTTCTGCTTCTTTAGTGAAGGACGATTGAGTACGGGTCTTCGACTAAAACCTCATGGATGGAGGTTAAAACAAAAAGAAAGTCGCCTTTCTCTGTCTGATGGTATTAATAACTGATTAACCCTGAGCTCCATTAAAGAGTTTCAACTTGATTCTCTGATTCAGTCGACTCATAAGAAAGATCTTCTCTCAGTGTTACTCCCAATTACGGCTCTGAGGTATTCGCAGCCGAGGGTCCATGGCCAAATTGGCTTTTTTAATTAATTTGAAGTGGAATATGCAATTCTAAGGAAATCGGATTCTTCCAAGTCGGCTGTTTTTCATCAATAGAGAGTTATCTATTTGCTATCACTAATATGATATGAGTTTTGTTCAGTTTTTTATCTTTCTTGGACTTTGGCTCTCCTCTTCTACCCCATTATGTATCCCAAGCAATATAGATGGCTTTTCAAATAGGTTGCCATGTTTTAGATCTTGCAATAGCTCTAAGGTCTCTTATAAAATAGCTACTAAACACTATCAAATTTCGTCAAATCAGATTTTATCTCAGTTTGAAGTATCATATTGGAAAAAATCCGTTGATTTTTCAAAAAGATTTTTCTGGGTACTCAGAGCCACCTTCATAATTGGTTAACACTAGAAATCACTTCATCGAGCACTATACCAATCTCAAATGCTTTGTGTATTTCATTTTTTTACTTGGAATTAACAAAGTCGAGAATGTATGTATGCCTTGAAATTTGAGAAGAGGTCATACAACATTATCTTACTGTTCTATTTCTCTGAGAATATTAGTATTACTTTGATTTTTCCCCATATTATTTGTGCTGATATACTTCCAACGAAATATCAGATCTTTTCCTGAGGTCATAGGAACTATATATAAGCTTCAAGCCGCTGCCACTTGAGCAAATACCAATATTCTTTGGGGAGAAGGACCAAACCGAATCTCGTTTACATGTTAACAATAGCTCTTTCTCGCTTGGCCATTCCTAATGTGCTTTGTCTGTTTTCTTTTTATTCTTTTTTGCTGATCACAGAATAATGATAATTGTTGCCTTCTCGTATGGACAATTGAAGTCAGCATTCTAATTATTCCGAACATCATGATGAGTTTAACCATTTCATCCTCAATGAGGATACAGTGAATTAATTATGAATATTGAGTCTGCATTAATAATCCAGAGCTTAATAAAGATATTATCTGCAAATAATCAGCATGGAAAAGAGAGCGCCATTCGAGGTAAATACAAATTTTTCAACCCTGAGTAATTGGTCGAATTTCAGCTAACAATCCCTCGCTACAAAGAACTTCTGGAGGGTGGCAAACCTACCACCTACTTTGTGATCTCTATCCAAAAGAGAGCCGATGAAAAATGGGAAGTTGACCGTAGGTACAGAGAATTCAGCGAACTCAATGACGTACTGAAGAAAACACACGCCAACCTCCCCTCGCTCCCAGGAAAAACCCTTTTCTCTCTTAAAGATCATAGTGATCTGGAAGCACGTCGAAGCGGTTTGGAGAAATATCTGAAAGTATCGATATCTTTCAACAATTGATTCACCTGTCTCTCTAGACGATTATCACAAGGCAAGACATCATCAACAACGAAGCCGTGAAAAGATTTTTGCATGTACATTTTTTTTTTCCTGAAGAAAAATATATTTATTGATTCCTCCGAAATAATAGTTGGACAACTTTGCTCCAGAAGCCACCGTTCATCCTCCAAAGGACATCGGTGAGCTTAGTGGGATGGTCTATGGTGTTAGAGATTTTTGCTATGAGCCAGAGAAAGGTAATGATGAACGAGCGAATCCGGTTGGAATTGAAACATAATGTTCTCAAGGCCTGGTTCTCGTGGCTACCAGTGATATGAGCGTGACATCGAGAGTGGACTCTTACTTGACCAATATGAAGATGCCTTGGGAGAAAGAGCAACAAAAAGGTGCTCTAGTTACTGTAGGAACTGTAGAGTGCTATATCCAACAGGACTTGTCTACCTACAAGTTTGAGAAGCTTTGGACTAAAACCTTCCAAACACAGGTATATCGCCTTACTTTCTATTGATCTAAAAAATTTCCTGAATTAATATAGGTTATATGTTTATACTGGGATCCTATAGGAAACCTTCTCGCTGTTGGGTAAGTATTGCGAATATTTTGGCTTGATACTTATGCTTCCATCTTAGGCAAGATGACGGAACTGTCACTGTTTTGAAAGTTTTAGCGGATATCAATTACATCAAATATGATGAGGTAAGTGTTCTGGTTTCTCCTACCTATTATATGATTTGAAAATCTCAGGTCGCTAGCAACAAAATTCATGAGAAAAGAGTCATGGGCATTTATATTGACTCCACTTCCGGTCTCTGCTACAGCGTCAGTGAAGATAAAAAATTTAGAGTTTTCGAGTACGCCAAGAACGATGTGATTTCTGGTAACATTGCACTATAATTCTAATGGTCTAATAAGCGCAATAGAACTTTCTCCAAGCAGTTCGGCCTTGACCGCTCTGCACGTTCATGTAGAGACTAAAAGAGCGTTTATTACTAACCGATCTGGCCAATCTTTCATTTATGACATTTCAACAGTATAAAACACTATAAATATTCGACTCACAGCGTGCGTGTAGACTGTGCCAAGACATATTTTCTCAATTCAGAATCACCCCAAGGGAGATATTAGAGGTCTTGACTTCGATTTCAAAACAAACTATTTATTTACGGCCAATATGGACGATGGTGTCATTGCGATTTTTGATATTGGAAAGCCTGGAAAAGAAAAATATGCTAGTAGTCGCGCAATGCTGAACGGAAAGCCGAAAGTAAGAAACTGCAGATGGGCTAGTGCTCGTCAAGAACTCGTCTCCGGCAACCAAGATGGTACAGTGACTTTCTGGGACGCTAGAAAAGCCGAACCTATCTGTAATTGTCTTGTTACAAAGCTCACTGACTCTTTTTTTTTTCTTCGTAAAGACGTTATGCATGCTCATCAAGACGCAATTACTCAAATGCACTGGCTTGAGAAAAGCCAGGTCCTTATGACTGCATCCAAAGATAAAAAGATCAAGGTAGATTTTAATAGCAGAATGAAACTAATTGGTTTGCTTTACGAAATTGTTAGTTCTGGAAACTGCCTGAAGAGTGGCGTGATAAATCTGTCGTCGAGAAAGAAGAGCGAGAGTACATTATGCAAAAGCAGACTGAAAGCATGATCAAGTTCAAGGCTCAACAAGAAAAAGCTGAGTTAGACTCTGAAGAAGATGATCTTGCTGGTTGGCAAAATTAAGAATAACATTATCATCTGAGTATATCGACATAACATATCTATAACATAGTGATTTAGTAAAAAAACAGCGGATAGATTGCCTTTCTTTGTGCTGTCTCTCAACCGGCATCCCTTTAAACTATTGAGAATAAAATTTGTCAGAGTATAGAAAATAGAAAGAGCTAAATTTATTGCAGTAACAATGAGCTTTTGATATCCAATTGAAATTGGCGTCTCTAGCGCCTAAAAGGATTACACTGCGACTGCCGAAATAGATAAATTTTGGATTCTCAGAGCGCTTACTAATATTTCTCTTTTCGAATATCGATTGAAAATAGAGCAAATGTTTAACAATGTTCAATGATCACTTATTATTTCCGAGCATCACTTTGTATTTATCGCTAAATCTAAATAACAGAAACGCTTCCAGGGAGTAGATCTTTAGCAATCATAAAATTCAATGTATAAGGTGTATTTTATGAAATTCAGCGTAAATGTATCGTTGACGAAATTTTTCCTAAATCTCCTATCTTCACTTTGCAATCCATTCACTCTTGAGATTGATGGAGGCTTTTGCTTGTTCCTGAGAAAAGTAATTGAAGTCAGGCCTCTACAATTTCAGAAAATCGATATACCTCTTGAGCTTCATCCTTTGGAAGCACCTCAACAACATAAGAACCTTTCACAACGTTTCCATTCTTCATGTTCCATACACCTATGAGATATTATTCGTAATGAAAATTATTATCTCAGCGAGTCATCTTATACCAGGCCCTTTTGGATAATTATGTTCAAATTCTCCTTGGTAGTAAGAGCCGTCAGGGAATACCCATCTACCTTCAATAATCTTTCCTTCATTCCACGTGCCGACAAGCTAAATTGAATGTTAGAATACAGTGACACTAGAGCCGTTTACTTTCATTTGAGTATCAGCAAATCTATAGGTTCCTTTTCCGTGCTTTTTACCGTTTCTCCATTTGCCCGAATAGATATCTTTATTTGGGAAAGTGTAAAGTCCTTCCCCGTCTCTTTTTCCTCCCTTAAACTCACCTATTCGAAGTTGTCAAAATCGTTGAGATGTATTCAATACCATAATAATCTCCTTTATCCTTGTAAAACAGCTTTCCAATTCCTTCTTTGACGTTATTTTTCCAATCTCCTTCGTAAACATCTCCATTTTTATATGTGTATCTTCCATTTCCGTGTCTGATCTTTTATTGTGCGGCATTATTAAGATTTGAAGTCGAAAAAAATTTGGTTTACTCCGTCCACGAAATCACCTTCGTAGGTTTCTTCGTTGGGATAGGTAGCTTTGCCTTTTCCAGTGTAGTCCCTAGAAGCAGGCAGGGATTGACCGTCTGCTGTTTCTAAAAGGTATGGTCTTAGTTCGTCGGCCATTTTCTGGGCAGTTATATTTTAGAAATTGATACAAATTAATTTAACTTAAGTAATTTGTTTTGAAAATCTGTCTCATAGACCCTGAACTCTAATCTTCAAAATGAAAGAGTGAGTCACCACTATGTTCAAAGAAAGTTGCCTTTCCTCTCAGAGCCATTGTCCTCAATTATTGGCATTTGGCGATAAGTAAGGATATTTTCTCTTAATGTATGACGAGAGTGTGATTTTCCGACCCCCAAACTTAATCGTATTATATTATTATTTTAAACATCCTAAATATATGAAGGGTTCTGTAGGTGGATGAAATTTTGTAAATCTAGTAGCAAGCTGAAGTCTCAAAGCTAAAATTGTTTTGGTTGATTTATCCTGGTAAATTTAAGAAAATTCAAGCAGTTATATTTTTAGAGGCTAAAAAGAAATGCAAGAGAGCTTCTCAAGTAAACTCCAATACTGACATATACCACTATATCTAATTGCTACAGAAACCTCTCTTTTTTTGTTATGCAAATGTGATAGGCTAAACGATTCTTGGAGGGGGATTTTGGGCAGATTTTAGCTAAGGAATTACAATTAACAAATCTCAACTCATGCAAAGTGTGTTACAATTAGAAGGTCTTTTTAATGACAACTGATCTCCTCACTTCAGATGCGGTGTTCTCTTCAAACTCCGATTTTGTAATAGCAAGGTTCTGGAACACAGACAACGAGCCTAACATTGATCCACCTATTGAATTGTTGGATTTTTAGCTGGAATTCAACACTAATTTGTTACCTATCCAAGCAGCATAACGCCGATTTCCTTCAATTACATATTTGATATCAGCACGAGAAACATCCTTTGGAATCAGATAATTCAATTCGTATTTAATTCTGTTGGTAAAGCCCTTCAACATGGTTGTTCCTCCAGCATATACTATATTTTCGTAAAGATCCTATCAATTTTATCAAATCAGCAACTAGTTGAGAAAGGCAATAAGCACCCTTCGAAGGTCCTCATCACATTTTTGCAGAGAATCCCATATCATTTCATGTAATGGAGCTTCAGTCGATCCAATCAGAGAAGGTCTTCACGTAGTTGGTATAAATACATTCAAGATCATTTTGTAGTCTTATTTACCTGAAAAGAATTTCTGTACAAGAGAATCGATCCTTATGGTCGAGCTGGATGACAGATCCTGGGCCATAGGCTCCTCCTCCAGAAAGAAGCGTTATTCCATCTGGAAGCTCGTAGCTTCTTTCTTCTTCATTCATAGGATCAGGACCATTAATCTATGTTCGAATGTGGGTTAGCTGGCAAACCAAATAGCATAATTCTCACGGTTTGCTCGTAGTCGAGAGGAACAGAAAGAATCTTTTCCTTCATGTCTTTGAGAATTTCTTGTGTGAGAATCTTTGAATCGTCTAATTTGATTCCTTTGCTGCTCAGTACCTAGAAGCAATGATTATATGAAAATGGTATTGTAAGCTCTATTTACATTATAGAGTTGGGCATTGATGTCACATCCAGAAATCGACGAAAAATTAGTAGCATGTGGTAAAGTGAAACCCTGTTGTAACAAGATTATAATTTCTGCATTCATCACATGATTTTTATACCTCAAACACTGGTACGGAGCCCGTTATGCCATGTCCAGATTCAACTACCAGTCCTCTGGTTCTTCCAGTGCTGAACAGAGATAGTGTTGAAGTGTTCATGAACAGAAGGGAGGAAATCTGTTGACAATTCCATTCAGTCAGCCATAGTTGAAGATGAACTACTTACCTTGACGTCTTCAAAGAAATATTCAGCGAGCTCTGCCTTATAATCCTTATCATTTGCTGCATGGTCGACGATTAGCAAGTTCACAGTTGTGAGATCCAAATTCATCTCGTTCTCGAGAATATGCGTCCAGTACTTGACCATTAGTTCTCTATCCTCCGGTGTTTGCATTTTCTTTTTTAAATTCTTTTCAGAGCAGTTCTCATTTCAGAGGGCTTACCGAACGTGTAATTGGATATTTGACCGAAAGATTCGGAATGTTGTCTCTTACTTTGTCGCCGTACACATATTGCCTAGTTATGACTGCATTAGAAAACGAAGAGAGCTAGCAATCTGTTTACAATTTATTTGAACTGGCATCTAGCTCATTTTTTACACTTATTTCACCAATGACTGAAGGAAGGATCATCTATTGTGGTTTTAGACCCAAGTTAGCTGAGCAATGTGGTTACCTGAGGGTAATCCTCGCCAGAAAACCCGATTTTGATGCAATCTGTACCATTATCAATGACGACGACCTCCTTCTCATCGTATTTGCTTTCCATTGGAGGAGGTTCCTTCTTCTTATTGCGGTCGCGTTTATCTTTTCTCTCCTCATCATCCTCCTCATTTCGAGCGTCATCCTTTTTCTTTGATTTAATCATCGTCCCTCAGGGGTTTCCTTTTTTTTCGAAAATAATTGTTACAAAAAAATAAGATTTTATCTAACTTAAAGTTTGAGCGATCGCAAGGTTCTCTCATTTTTGCAAAGAGAATTATTATGTCAAAGCATGAACTGATTTGTGATTTGGACTAAGAAGGGCAAAGATTTGGAATTGAACGTTTTCACTATTTTATGCATTGATTTACATTCTTCAACGTGAGATTCTTTTCAAGAAGATGGTTGAAGAATTTTCTATCTGAGAGAAATCTCCTGAGGATGATACAGTCCTTCTCATTGAGGCCAGTTCAAAGCACTGCATTGAGAATCAAGAGTAATTATTATATATATTTCTCCAACAGACCGCCCTTCATAAAGTAATATAAAACATTTTCAAATTCTTCATCAGTTCATATGCAAAGAAGAACTCAATATTTTCAGTACAAATCTCATTAAGATCTGCATTTAAGTAAATTTCTCAAAATTAGCCTACAAAAAGCGATCGGCGTGTGACATGGATTGATTGGCTTGATTATTATCAAATTCGTGAGTAATAGATGGCAGCTTCTCTATCATACTCATGTTGTTCCTTTCACTTTGCATTTGAGATCCTGTTCCAAAATAACTGAATTATGACCGTTTCTAATACAAAATTTTATACTTGCTTTGATGTATTCAATGTTCTTATGATCAGTTCGGCTAGGTACGTTGCAGTACTTCCTTATTTTAAATCCTTGGGTCGTCGGACGCTCGACCGAAAATGATTTTATGCGTTCTTGTGCAAATGATGTATGCAAATCATTAGTCTTTGTACTTCTTGGGCTATACTTGCGTCCTCTCATTTTTTGCCTCTGAAAGTTTATGAAAGTTCTCATCAAAGCTTCGAATAGTAAAGATTACCTCTTCAAGTCTTGAGCGATATATTTCTTCAATAAACAGTGCAGAATTATTCCCAAATTCGCCTCCTATCACCTGTTTGATGGGTGTAGAAGGTCGATTAGGAATTCCATAAGTAAATTGTTCCTCTGGCAGATAATACTTGACGCGCACAGAGCCAGTCTTTACGGGCAATCTTGGATCAACCGTCTTTCTAAATTGAAAATGTTTCTAGAGACAGCCTAGTGACCAAATTGAAAAAAGAGAGTTCGATACCTTTGGATTTGTCATTCCAGCTCCCAGAGATAATATATTGAGTTGGGTGAAATCGCGTGAAGGGTCCTTAATATGAGAGGGTTGATGGAATTTCCAGCTTCCAATAACTGAACGAGAAATTATGAATGGAATCTATAGATTCAATACGTTCTTTTACACCCTCTGGGTCTTTGTTTGGAGGGAGTCCATACGAATGTTCCATTGACGGTAAACGATGAGTTGTTGGTTTTGGCTTGCCGACATCATCCCGATTTAAGAGGTAGTTACGAGTACTTGAGAGGAACTCATTCATGAGATTTAATTAATTGCTTGAATCCTTTTTTTTTTTGCAACTGTTTGTGTGAGTACAGTAACCAATAAAATGAGAACGATTCAGATGTTATTTAAATTAGCGCTTGGGTGAGAATTATGCTAACGAGTTGACCATAATTAAGAATGCACAGTGTGAGTTTTGGTAGATGAGTCATAGTTGTTTTACATAGAGAAATTTCTGCTGAAAAATGGCAAAACTTGGTATTATTGCAAGATAGGTATAATGTTATTTCATAAGTATTTAATTTTCCATATAAAAAACGGTTTCAGAGAGGTCAAAACAGGAAAAAAGCACATTCTCGCAAGAGCTGTCATCATGAAAGAACAAGTAATGTAGTACGAAAACCACGTTATCAGATGGTAGGTGTTAATTTTACATTTAAGTCAGGGGAATGTCTACCTTAATGTAGTCTAAGTAATGGGACAATGAGTCACTCAACAGACAACATTTACTTTTTGTAGCATTATAGAGGAAAATTTGAGAAGAATTAATATAAAAGATTATCTAATTCTTTAACGATACAAGATGTTGTATCCGTTTAGAGCAAGCTATAAATACTTTAGGAGTCTATACCTTCCTGTAATTTCGATAAATTTTTCGCCTTAATCCTGCTGACAGGTCTTACTAGCTGAAAATATCTCACATTGCGTCGAAACAGCTTTGAGAAAGAAATTCAGGATGAACTTTAAACACATTTATTTCTATAATAAATTGAGCTAATTAATTATTGTTCAGTATGATTGTGCAAGAATACCTTGCCTTTTCTACTCTAAAACACCTCCAAAGCTTTTTATTAGATTTTCAATTAGCTTACAATTTTGTCGCAAACATAACATATATTCCTGTCAGATAAAAAATTTCCATATTCAATCAATTTTCACCTGCTTAAACAATCTAGACAACGAAGCACTGGAATATTTTAAATTCTTTTTTTTCTTTTTTAACGCTGTCAGGAAAAAAAAACGCTTGTAATTCAAATTGATAGGATAAGAGCGATTAAGAATTCTCATAATTTAACATACATACTTTAAGAAATAAAATACTAAAGAAGCTACAATGGCATCTACTCAATCAGCACCATTCAAAAGACCTGCACCAAAGAGAAGCAGTGCAGTTGAATTCATGGGAGGATGTGTCGCAGGTAATTTCACATTCATCCATTATCATTATTAACTTTTGTGATAAAACATTAGGTGTCCTACAAGTATTGGTTGGCCAACCTTTCGACACAGTTAAGGTCCGCCTGCAAACACAACCAGCTGATAAAAAAATCTACAATGGCGTTGCCGATTGTGTTGCAAAGATCTGGAAACACGAAGGACTTGGAGCTTTCTACAAAGGTTGCTTTTTCTTAAAAAAAAATTAAATTTCATCGAATTAAAAAAAAAAAGGAACTGCATTTCCATTGGCTGGTATTGCTGCCTGTGTCTCAATTCAGTTCGGAGTTGTGGAAGCTTCTAAAAGAGAACTAAAGGTAAATCGTTATATGTGTGTGCAAGACCTTAAATTAGCCATACTAGAAACTCTTCAATACTTCAGAACTGACCACTGGGCTCATTTTTATTGCAGGCTCCATCTCGGGTGCTGCGAACGCAGTTGTGTCGACATCAGTTGAGCATTTGAGAATAAGAATGCAGGTATATGCCAATGTTATGAAACTTTGCTAATGAAATAATTGTCAGATCCAAGACAAACAAAATAAAATATACCAAAACTCATGGGATTGCTTCAAAAAAATATTCGGAAGATATGGAATTTCAGGAGTCTACAAAGGGACAGGGGTCACATTACTCAGAGAGTTATGGGGTTTTGGAGTCTATTTTTCTTCCTACGAAGTTGTGCTTGGGCTCTTAAAGAGTTCTGAGGAAAAGATGTCCGGTTCTGTTGCGCTTTGGAAATCAGGAATCTCAGGTTCGTTGGCCGGAATGCTCTTCTGGCTGTGGGGTTACCCTCTTGACATCCTTAAAACGCGTATCCAAGCCGATTCTTTCGAGAGACCTCAATACAAAAGCATTTTGGATTGCCACAGGAAGCTTATGAAAATCGAAGGACCAAGAGCTTATACGAATGGCTTAGTGCCATGTGTGACAAGAGCAATTCCTGTCAACGCTGTCAGTTTTATCGCTTACGACTCGTTCGTTAGCAGATTCAACCCCAAGTATTAGTCTGGTCTATAGGGGTGTTCCACGGGTACCCAATTTTTGACCATATTTAATATATAGTCTGCTATTCTTATAGTTTGTGCTATATCAATGGTTAGGTATTGAAAAGATTATGGGTAGGTACACAGTAAACCCTTAGTTGAGTTCAATTAGCTAAGAGTATATTAAGCTCATTTAGTCAATTGCTGCTGAGTGTGATGTCAGGTTTTTTTTGAATGATAAAGACAATTTGCATCATAAAATTTTATGTACAAAATTTCAATTCACATTCAACAGTTCAAAGCATGAAAATCTTGTTACTGAAGATGACGAATTAATAGCAATAATGAAATAAAGAAGTGAATACTAATTGACAGGCTTTAAGAAGCAAGAGCTGTTAACTGTGATAAAAAATAGGTTAGCATTAAATTGTAAATCGGGTAATACCCTGTTTTTTGCTCTTCCAAGATTGTATGATCCCTCCGCTCGAATGATCGAAAAATTTGATGTTGTCATCCTCTGATAAAGTGTTCAAAAATTTTCCACAAGGGCTCCAATGAACCAACTTAATGGGAGCTAATTGTCAATAATAATTCGGTTCATTCACTCAAGAGTAGTTCTTACCGCCATGAAAACCATGTAGACTAGTCACTATCTTCCGAACACGAGCGTCGTATATTTCTATAATAGGTGACTTCCCACAGCATGCAAGAAGATTTCCTTCAGGATGCCATTCAATCCAATTAATGGCTTTCAATTATGAGGGATGAGGAATCAGAATTAATGGTCAAATTATACTTTCAATTCTATTAAAAGAAGTCTTGCTCAACCCCACACCTTTAACTGGATCAACAAAATGAACCTGCTTCTCAAATTGAACTGCGACGTCAAGGACAGAAGGACTCCATCGACATTTGCTTGGCATACCTTAAAATTCAAGCAGTTTATTAGAGATTAATGACTCGAGATTTGTCTACCCATGATTCCATCCCTTAATTTCAGATATGTTGGGTAAGTTCCCGTCGATATATCAGAAATTAAAAATGACCCTTCACCATCGGTTAATGCTATCTTTCCTCCGTCTGGATCAAAATCAAAACTCTCTATTCTCTCGATTTTTTCTGTTATAGGAGTGGTTAGAATTTAACACTGAGATCATTCAGCAGTTACTTATTATAGTTTGGTCTTCAGCGGGCCAAGGAATTAGCTTTGTGGGTTTCTTTGCTTTCAAAGTGTCGTAATTAAATAAATGATATGCGATTTCCTTTGACTTGATTGTGTGCATGGCCAGCAGTCTTCTGCTTGGGTTACAAGCGATATCAGAAACATCTAATTCCAATTTAGAACCTATTAGACCAAAATCATGAGCCTAGTTAAAGCATACAGCCTTTGTCTGAAGTCAAATTGAAAATAGTTCCACTGTTCTTTGGTGAGATATCATCTATCTTCACACTAAAAGCTTGCTGGTTGTACTGGTATGAAAGCAAATAGTTCGTCTGTGGAATTTGCTGAACCTTACTCTCTCGATTGAATACAGCGATGACTGATTCGTGGACTTGAGCACCCTTATAAGACCCGCTCTCAGGAGTGCCCTTAGCTAAATTCATTAGCTTGATTCGACTTTCCTCATCAGCATACCAAAGAGCGAGCTTTAACTTGAGATTTTGAGTTAAGAGGGAAACTACAAAAACATATCGATGAGAAAATAAATCATTTAACTGATTATTACTTTCTTTTTCGGTGAGTGAGGCACGATGGACTACCTGTGGAGAGTCAGGTTCCCCGATACTTGCAGAATATTCGCTGCCAAGATTTTTTGGATTTGTTGAGTTCATTCCGTTATAACTGAACGATGGCGAACTGAAGCTTTTTTCTTTGGCCCTCATATGCTGAGGCTCTTTGCTCAATGACGTCTTCATTTTTTCACAAAAGGAATCTAAATCTTTCCATTTGTAATCGGTGGTCTTGAGACCATCTATAATTTTCGTAACCAGAACACTATGAAATTCCTCGTCTTGCACAGTCTGCAGATCATCTATTTTCTTTTGAGATACTCCAGCGAGACTGACTACCAGCTTTCCTAGCTCATAAACCGATTCTCCAACAACTGCGTCAGGATCTTTTTCAGAATAGGTTGTTGCTCGAGTGTCCACTGGGGGTTTAACTTTCAGCCAATCACTAAGGATATACGATTCGTGACTCTCATCCATCTTAAATTTGTATATTGTCTCCGTTGTGTCTAAACAGAGTTTTGTGAATTTCATGTGCTTAGCGAGAAAGCCAATGTCAATTGAAATTTCGTCATGAAACTTTTCGAGGTCGATATGATCATCAAACTTTGTTTGGTTGTAGCTTTCCATAACGAATGCTATTTTTTTATCATTGATTTCAAAATTTGCGATAATTAGTGGCTCAAGTCTTCCACCTCGTAAACACATATATAGTGTTTCTTGAATGAACATTGTTGCTGCAATATCATAATTGTCTTTTACAAATTCCTCGTTGATATTCAGGGCTCGTACAGAATATAATTTTTCGGGATTTTCTTTAGATTTTGCGCTATAGACGATATAATAGCTAGTTCTGAACAGCTCAGTAAAGCTTCCAAAGTTGTTGGCGACATGTTTGGGGATTGGTGAATGATTTCTTTCAGAGGCTAAGAATGAAAACATCTCAGAGAGCTCTTTAATTATATAAATTATATTGCGAGAAATGATCAAATAGTTGGTGAGTTGTTTAAGAATATTCACAATTAATGATAGGAGTTATCGAAATTCAGGTTGATTTTCATGAGAAAACTTCCCCGAATAGTTTTAATTTCTCTAGAAATTTTAGAAGCTTCCCTCAGCCCTCAGTGAACCAACCTTATTGTAAAATATAGCAAAATGCCTCATATTTGATGAGATGGTTATCTAAAGACTAAAATTATTCGCTCTAGCCAGTCCAGCTATTCATAGATTAAAGGTTCTATTGCTGTCGAAAAATAGTAAAGCAATGCCAGCCTCTTAGCTTCATTGCATCTCAGCAAAGACACTTTATATATTCCACCAAAATTTTAGTAAATGTATATTCTTTGGAAACAAAACCTTTGTTAGTTTTCAAAATAACATGTCAGGCTCTTAAAATAGCTTAGCTTGATACTTTTATAACTCATTGCATAGCTATTGTTATGCATTTGTAAGCACTATCACTTTCGTTGGAACTGAAACTCAAGTTTTTTAATTTTTTGGCATGTATATTGTAAGAGGCCATATAACGCACGAAAACTAGGAAATTATTTAACATTACTTTAAGGTTGTGGCCTTGCGGATTTCCTCGCATAATTTTTTGATAGCAATAAATTATATACATAATCTTTTCTTGTAGCATTCGTTCCTTGAAATTTGTTCTGAAGTCCTTGAAATTTCTTCTCCAATAGAGATCTGTCCTGGCTGTTTAAAGTTAAAAGCTTTTTCAGTAGGGCTCCATCTAAACTTTCTTCCAATAATTTCCATACACTCTTGAAATTATCGATTTCCCCTAAAAATTCCTGAACAGCAGATACATAAGCTCCTTCATCCTGATAAGTTGTACCTTCTTTAAAGATCTCCTCAGTTAATTTGGCTAACTTCATCGCAGTTTTCTCGTCTTTACTTTTTGTGCTTTTGAGTCCTTTTTCTTGGAAAAGCTTTGCCAGTTCGTTGACAAATTCCGACTCTTCTGGTTTCTGCCTTTGAGGAGAGGCTGATACAACATTAATGGAATCATTCTCGCCTACCTTAATTTTCTTAGTCTGTATTTCGTTAAATTTCTCTCCATCATTTGCGTCATCAGAGTCGGAATTGATAACGATCGGGACCGTGTTTTGAACAGTAGGGATTCTGTTCAGGGAGAAATTGTGATTCCCACTATCTTCGATTTTAGTTTTTGGAGGCGGCTGAAGAGTGCTGTTTGGTCGGAAGGGAAAGTCCGTTCTGGCTTCTGAGTTCCTAGCCTCTATCGGTTCCTCTTCAATAATATAAACATTTGAGGCCTGCATATTATTAGAAGCATTGCTAGAATTTTTTGTTAACATATTCGGGTTTTGAAGGCGTCGCAAAAAACTCTTGATTCCGCGGATTCCCTTCTCGAAGATTGAGCGCTGATACATTTGCTCAAAACCCGAGACGGAATTTTCACAACTCGCAATTTGCTCAGGAGTTCCTTTTTCTTGAATCTCCTTCAATACCTTATATTGCTCATAGAGTGGCATATAAGTATGGTACTGCTGAATCGCATTTTCAAAACTTGGATCGGATATTAAATATTTCTTATAATCGTTGCAGAACTTCTCCATTTTAGCAAGAGCTTCGTGATCAAGCGCATCTTTCTTCACACTTTGAAGTGTCTTGCTGAGCTGTTTTCTTTTTTTCACAATATCATCGATGCTCTTGTTCAGTCCTCTGTTTATTATATCAAAATCAGCTACATCTTTCTCAAATTCATCAAATTCTGCTTTGGAAATTTTCTCTCCGTTCTGTAATCTGAGTGAAAATTGCGTAAACATTTCATTATGATGCTGACTCTTCCTTACAACCTCGTTAATTTGATTTAAAGTTTTTCGGAAGGAAATTCTACTCTTTTCCAAACGCTTTGCAAGTCCTCTCAAATGTTCAAACACCAATAGGTGACCACTATCAAATCTCTTATCGTGAGAGCTCCGATATAGATTTACTTCACTTTGAAGAAATTTTGCTTGGTGGATTTCTTTGAGGAAAGCCTGGTAAAGTGGTGTGCTATCAGAAATTAGTCCAACCTTTTTAGGGAGGTCTGATGACGCTTGAAGCTTGTTCCAGATTTTTAAAGGCACTTTTTTGACATGAAGAATAGATGCAGTTATTAGCACCCATAGAACCGATGATTGAGCAGCACCCAAGGCTCCATCTTTCGTGAGAGAGTCAACTAACCTTCCTATCACCTTTGATCGCTGGCGAATTAAGAGCACTTGTGAGCATATTTTTCCAAGAGCAGTTGCCTCAGAGCGAATTTCATTCTGATAATTCAGACCAGCTTGGAACGTATGCAGATAATTTTTAAAAGCTCCCACTTTAAAGAAGAAATCTTCTGCTGTAATATTATTTGTCAGAATGCCTACTAGTTGTTCTTTCAGTTGCAGCTGTTCGAATATTTTTGAGATTTCATCTGCCTTAAATTCGGCAATCAAATTTTCGAGATCTAATCTGAATTTTAGCTTCTCGTCATTCTGAGGATATGCGTTTTGTACTTGCTGTAATAAGAGTTCCAAGGTTGTAAGGGTGTATTTTACATTTTTCTTCTCAGACATTGCTACTTTTGACGCTTCTGTTAACAATTTTTGGTTGATTGCAATTCTTGTCTTCAGTGGCAAATCACCCTCACTTACTTGTTCCTCCAATGCCTTCATTTCTTTCAGCTTTTGATTAAAACTCGAATGCTCAATAATTTCCTTCCAATTGAGCTGGAGAACCCTGTTGAAGGTTTCAGTATCAGTTAATCTATTGATTGGATTTGGTTCAATGCGTTTCAAATGCGAATTCTTCGCTGATAAAGTACTACTTTTGATGATTTGAAATTTTGGTTTGGAGTCTGCAGTTTTTTTGTTCTGTAGAGACTTATGAGATGTGTTTGAAGTACTCTTTTTCTTTTTCATCGGTGGTGCTACGTCGTCATCTAGAGCCTCAAAATCAAACACTCTCTCCGCTTTATTGGGAGCTATTTTCTTAGCTGCTTTACCCTGGATGATTTGTGGGCTCCTTGGTCTTTGACTCGACAAATTATTGCTTGCAGTACTTGTGTTCGGCGGTTTTAGAAGAGATGAATCCGAATTCAAAAGACTATTATCTCCAACTGACGGGTGGGAGGCGAGATTCTCATTGACATTTTGAAAGCCAATGGTTCCAGGTGATAACTTCTGCCCATATGTATGCTCAAATTCATTTACAAGGGCAGAGCCTTTAGTTGTTATCTTTTTCAGGTGATCTTCGATTTCTCTCCTTAGCCTCAAAACATCTTCTAAAACATTTGCGTCCATCAAATCATCGGGAGTAACATATCGCTTAATTTCCTCACTAAGTTCTATATTATCTTTGATTTCAGGTTGATTAGGTGCTTCCTCAATTAATTTGTTCAATGCGTTCCTTGCCTCTGTCCGGAGGAAGGAAGAGACATTTCTATTGGCCAATTGCCCTAGAATCTGAGACTCATTCAGAATTTCTTTGAAAATCTGTGAAATCTCCACTGTTTCATCAGTAGGGTTGATCAAGGACTCATTTGTAGCTCCATCAGACTTGAGCTCAAGGAAGAGTTGTGATTTATTTTCGAAGTATGCTTCATCGTGTGGATGACCGACCTTGCATCTGATACAAAGAAGTCTTTTATTGCAATCCTGAAATTTGCAAAATTCCTGAATATCTTCTTTGTGGACAGGACAGCGCATCTTTACAGCATCAATATTGCAAATATATTTGCTGAGGTCACTGTTCATATAGAGTGTCGCGCTATTTAATTTGAATATTTCCAAAATTAAGAGTCATGATAAAATAAAGTCCTCTCATTACAAATACTAGCATATTAATTTTTAATTTTGGGATTGTTATGATAACGTTCTAAAAAATGTATCTTTTCCGTATTTGAATGATCAAAAATGTCGATGGTTAACCATGCGCTTGCCTCTGGTAACGTTCGGCATGTTGAGCCGCTGCTGTATGTGGGTCATTTTATTATTTTCGTACTTTTTGAATACTGAAAAATGGCTCTGGTTGAGCTTTTTATTGCACTCAAATTGCGCTATACTTATTGAAAATCACTGCTATTATGTGCAGGTAATTACATTTATCTCATCATTTAACTATTCAGCAAATAACATTCAAAAATAATGATTGAAAAGAATTTTGTTTATTTTGATGGAAGGCTATATTTCAGAGTTAAAAATGGTTTTTTGTTAACGTTTATATATTTTCCGATGTGTTTGTTTGAGAGTAGTTGCCTCTTTGCTTCAAATTCAGAAGCGCTCTCTGTAAATTGTAATTCTTGATGCGTGCTGTCGTTCTGAATGATATAAGCGTCAAAGCGCGAGCCTTTCAAATTTTCTGTCGGGTTGAAAATAATCTCAGACAGCTGCCCTCCTTTGAGAATTTCTTTGATAGGTCTGGAAGGGATAGCAAACTCTTCATTCTGATTGACTTTTGGAGAGGGTTCTCTATACTCTCTGCTCATATTAGGAGACTTATTAGTCTTGGAGTATTCTTTTGAAGAGGAAGATAGTCGGTGTGGGATTTGCTCTGCCTGTGCTGACTGGTCTTGGAATCGATCTGGTGTCCTTGAGTTTCGCATGGCTTGGGAGGATTGCTGAGGTGGTTCTTGATCTAAGCGGTGCAACGGAATAAGTAACAAATCATCGATTTTTCGTCCTTGCAAAGTAGGAGAAGTCTCTACTGAATTAGGTCCCAGTACTTTTTGTAAATATCCTGTAGGAACAGTGTAGGATAAATCTTGCTCAGGAATACTGCTATTTGGTTCAGAGACCCGTTGTTTGGATGTTGTAGACCTCACTGGAGAGTTTTCTCTTCCTCTTTGATCGTTCTCGATCTTACTGCTATCAGTTCGCTTCCCTTGTCGCTCTTTAAAAATTACCGGTGTTTTTGTGCTGAGGTTATTGAAACTGTCCTTTGCAGCTTCTCTGGTAGGATGTTGTTGATAAGGGCTATCAATTTTCTCTGAAGGAGAGGTTTCATCCCAGTTTATTTCTTGAATGGTAGCTTGATTTGGCTTTGAGTATTGACTTTTATGATTTGCTTCTCTATTAGCCTGAGTATTGGTAGGTTTAGTTTTCTTTTCATGATGATAACTCTCTAATGCCAACTCTTGATTGGAACCTTGGTTTGATCGGTGGGTGCCCAATGGGGGTTTTTGATTAATTAGTGAGTTGCTCTCTTCACCTGCGTCCTCTCCAGAAATCAGAGATTTTATTAAATCTCCCCAATTATGCGCGTATTTTTTCTTCACCGCAGAATTTCTGGGCTTTTCTGGTGTGTTTTCTTTCTCTTGAACTTTATTGCTCTGCAGGACGTATTCAAATTGAGCATTCATATCCTCGATCTTATCAAAAAATTTCTCGTACTCAGTTTTTTGTTCATCAACAGGATTTTTTCGCGTGCTCTTTGACTGTGTCACAGTTCGGAGAGGTACGTTTTTGTTTAATTGAAAACTTGAGACGTCTAGGGCTTCTATTGGCACTCGGCCGACAAATTCGTGATGAGCTTTGTCATACAATTTATCCAGCTCCTGTCTGCTAATTTTATGCCAACTACTCTGCAAAGGAACCTTTGATTGCTTCAGAGACTCGATCTGCTCGCCGATTTGCAGACTTGGGGATAATCGAGGTGGCTGCCCGATTGTCTTACGCAAATGCTTTTCTCTGAAATAGCCGTGCTGCTGAGGACCCTCCCTCAAATAATCCGGATCAGGATAGGTGAGCAAGTCCGCAAAATTAATCTTTGATCTTGTAATTTGATCTCTGTAAGTCGGTGAATTCGATTTATATGCATCACCAGTATTTTCCAAGTCAGAACACTCTGTTCCTTGCTGATCGGGCCCAGAATAACCTGAATGAGAGGGCTCTAACCGATAATTTGGAGACTGGCTTCTACCTCGAGGTATTTCTAGTTTTTGAGTTTGCTTGCTCCTACGAGGCTCAAACCCACCGGGCTCCTGTCTGGATGTAAATTGAGGCGTTTGACTTGTCTTTGCAGGGGTACCGAGCAACTCCTTTGTGTAAGGGCTTATTCTGTCGGAGTTTGGATTCGTTCGGTCGGTTTCTTCAATAATAGGGTCATTTACTTCAAGAAGTCTGGAAGATAATTTCAGCCGCTTTAGCTCAGATTGGTCCATGGGATTGCTTTCATAGGCTTTAGGTATAAACGAAGGAGGGCTACTATCGTCTTCATCACCCTCGTAGTAATAATAGGAAGGAAAGCTTTGAGCTGGCTGATTAGAGACGACAGACTGGCTTATCCAGTTACCCGATTGCTTTCCAGAGTCAAATCGCTTTTGAGAAGAAGGCTTATTTAAATGATTATTGCTTGACCCGTAATCAAACGATCTTTGATAAGGTAACGATGGAGCTGTTGAATTCACCTGCTCGTTCTGTTTCACCTTTGAAACTGATTCATTTGGCCATCCATCAAGCGGTGGAACCTGATCTCGATTTTCACTTTTATCAAATAACTCTCGTCTTCTTCTATTCTTTTCGTTGTTCCAGTCTAAATCAGTTGGAGCAGCATACCTATCCATTGTAGAAGACTGTCGCTTAGGCGCGTAGTTGAAACTTTTTGATGGGCTTTTGGTAATTTTCTCCTGAAAAGGCCTTTCTGCTTGCTCCTCTGGAAGATGAATCTCTTTCGGTTGATAATTTTGGACAGCTTGAGTTTTCATTGACGCAATCTTTTTTTGCTTAGCTGGGTTTTCGGATCGGACACCTGGATGATACATCAATACCACTGGGTCGACTCTTAGCCCAGCAACAGGTTTATTCGGAATTTTATTATTCTTAGAAAGAGTGGTATAGTTGTTAAAGCATCTGACACTGGCTTCCGTAACAGGTCCTCGCACCTTTGTTTCATGAAGATCGATTTCATCATTCCCATCGAGGAGAGTTTCATCGAATTCTTCCATATCAAGAAGTTGTTCAGGAGTCAAGACCCCGACGTCTTTGGGAACTCCAAATCTTGAAATTTCTTTTCTGGCCTTCGACTGTTTCCTTGGTCTAGCTTGAGGTACCAGATAAGAAGTACAGTCTTTTTTCGAGGTTTTAGGAATTTTTTTGTGCTGAGAGTTTCTTGGGTCCAGAGAGTTCTTTTTAACAACCTCGTTTACGAATTGCTCATAACCACTACTTTCAAAAGGAGAAACATTCGGTCTTGTTCTATTTGAAGTCGGCTGTTTGAAAAAATCAAAATTGCTAATCGGTTCTGGCATTGGGTTGTCTTGTTGAGACTGAGCAATCCTTTCAGGTTTTTCCATCGAAACTGGTTTAGAATGTGACAAGCTGATCTCAGGTTCCACAAATTTGGAAGGAGTATAATTTGCTATCCGTTGTGATTGATTTCCTAAACTTTTATCGCCTCCATGGTTTCGAAGATCTGCATCGTAATAGGACCCAATTTCTGGTGACAAGCGTCCTCTAATATTGTGTGGTTCTACATTCTCCAGATATTTATTGGGATTGAAATGGGCTAAGTAAGGGTCTTCTACCCTCCCGCTTGGAGATGGATAGTCATAATTTTTCTCTGGTTGAGAGATACGTTCGCGATGTGTCTGTAAAGTACCTCTCTCAGATTCATGATCTTCTTTTCCTTGAGCACCGAAAGGTATCTGCCTCATCGGAGACTCATAGCTTTCTTCAGTTTGGATTCTTTTTGTACTTGGAATCATTCTGTCACTCTTATTAGGTGACTCAACCGAGTCTTTGGGAAGCCCATCAGGCTGGATGGCTTCAGAACTTTGTGGTATTTCAGTGGAGACTTTTTTCATCTGCTCCATGACATACTTTTCTTCAGGATGAATCTGGTCAACAGGCTTTCTCTCCAAATTAACATTTTGTAGGATTTTACCGACGAAATTATTATCTGTTTGCTTAAGGTGACCTTCTGTATCTGAGTCTCTCTCAGAGTTCCAGCGCTCCTGTGCCGATACTCCAAATGTTTGTCTGATATGAAATTTTTCTGCGGCTGAACGGTCGTTGGTGTCAGCCAACTTGGTTGGTGTTTTATTAAGCCTTTCTTCTGGTATTTGCAAGCTAGAGTTCTGCTTCAGAGAAATGTTAGGAGACAACTCATCTTCAAATTTGCTTTCATAAGGCATGACTCCCGCATCATCGTTGTCAGAGATCCCAATTGATCTCTTCGTGGCAGGAGAGCCGTTTGGATCAGTAAAATTCTTAGCGTCAAGAAATTTTCCGAATTTTGTCTCAAAGTCAGATAATGGGTCATCAGGGGTTGTCTGGCTTCCTGAAAATGGTGGAATGCGTTTATCAGTATGGATATTTGCTTTATTCTCTTCGATAGCTGGATCCTGATCCTTAGGATACGGCAAATTCCGTCTTATTTTCGAAGGAGTTCGGTTATTGTCCCAAGGGCCAAGTTTCTCAACGGGAATACTCTTTTTGGTGTCATCTCCAGGAGCGAAATCTGGATGTCTTGGCTCTTGATCAAGGTTCAATTCATTTTTGTCTTTTGGCTCAATGTCATTGTCAGTCTTCAGGGCCAGAGGGCTAAAGCTTGAAACTGACTCAGCCAACCCCACTCCACGGAGATAATCAAATGGATCACGATTGGACTTAATAGTTCCTGATTTACGCGTCGGCCTCGTAGCTGCCTGGGTATCGGCTCCAGGCGTATTCTGTTGGTTAGGATAATGTAAGTCTCCTTTAGCGGGAGTTTTATTATTCTCGTCTATATCTCTTTTCTTTTTGGTCAGACTATCTTGATTTGATTGGTCGTAGTTTAAATAGAAATTTGGTTCTGTTGATTGAAGATGCTCGGTCTCTTGACTTGGTTTACTGTTATTCACTTGAATTAAGGGAGGAGTTAATAAATCAGTCTTTTTTTGCAAATTTGAGGGAGAATTTTCTAGGGCATTGTAGTCCGTCGGTTGGAAAGTAACTTGATTGCTTCCAAATTGAGTTTGAAAAGTAAACTCTTCTCTGATGGTTTTTAATTTTTCTCCCTGATTCAAAAGATTGTCTTCCTCACGATTTTTGTTTGGATTGAGCCACTTGCTTAAAAGTGGAGACCGCCCTTCTTGAATGTCCTCAACAGAATCTACATCACCCTGGTTTTTTGGCATTTCTATGCAGTAGTTTGGGTCTTTATAAGGATACTCGTCGTTTGCAATATCAAGAGCAGATTGTAGTTTAAGCTGAGTATCCGCAGAAGGTGCAAGAATTGGATTGCTTTTCAAACGAGGACTCTGCTGTACAGATTCTATTATTTCTTCAGACGAAGGTGGTCCACTTTGCGGAAATCGATCTGTCGCTCCTCCTCCCAGAGACACGAAACTTTCTGGTCTTATACTTGACCTTTCAGGGCTCTGTCCATAAGTTTTCATCTGATTTTCCAGAATTTCTTTCACTTCAGTCGCCACCATTTGTTTCGAGTCAGCATTGTCTTGTGTTTCAGATGCGAGTTTGCGCCGTAAAGCTTTTGTTGGCGACCGACTAGAAGCAAGTGGGAATGAGCCGGGATATTGCCCAAATTGGTCTAATATGTAAGCATCATCATCTGCGAGATATAAAATTTCTGATGAAACGGTCAAATTGACGAAATTTGGACTTTTTGGATGCCCCACTTCCTTCAAAGCAGCTAGGAAAATCATAACTCTATAATGCAAAAGAATCAAAATATTTTGTTACATGAAATATTGTAAGGAAAGCCTTCTCCAGCCTTGATAATATTTTTACAAATATTATTCTCGTACAGTCCGTGATGCCAACTATTCTTATCACGATGATAGTATGATCCTTTCATTAAAAACAATAAAACAAATGCCTGGCGAATTTTCGTACCAAATCCATGAAATTTCCCCTTCAGGAATGAGCCGTCATAGATGTCTCCATTAGTGGAAATTACTCGGCCTAGATGTTCTAATTGACCATCCTGAGGCATGACAACATATAAGAGAAAAACTTTTGTGTGTAAAGTACCACAAAAAAGCCTCTTCTATCGGCCTTTTCTTGATTGTACATGATTCCGAGTCCGTTTGGCTTTCCTTTGGAAATGACTCCATGAAACCACTGCTTTTTGTTGTAGAGAATATGTTCAAAATGCTGTTCTTGTGTATTCTAACCACCACAACAACAAATGGTTAGGTTGAGAAACTTAATTGACATGCTTACTGGTTGATCGTCACTGTATTCATTGAAAAAATGAGACATACATATCGGGTTGGTTATCTCCAAAGCATCTTTTTGAGAGAATTTAACTATTATTATCACTGTTATCGTTACCGAAAGGAGGCTGGCCTTTTCCAGCTTTGATTTTTCCGTTAAGTACTCCCTCTCTGTATTCACAAAGAACCCAGGCGTCATTATGTGCAAAATAACGAACTATTTTCCCATTCAGCAATCCGTTCTCCCAACGACCAACCAAGAAATCTTTATTGGGAAAATGCAAAGCGGCCTGACCATGCACCTTGTTTTTTGAGAATGACCCACAAAGATACCCTCCAAGAGCAAAATAGAGAACGCCGTGGCCTTCTAACATACCGTTTTGCCATGATCCTAAGCAAGATTGTTGGTGAGCAATATTGTTAGGAAGTAAATAGGAGCATGTACCATAATATAGTTCCCCGCTATCCCAGAGAAAAATTCCGGTCCCATGTTGCTTTTGCTGATTATCTAAATGACCATGGTATAAACCGTTAGCAGTTTCGACGAACTGGAGCTCTAAAATAAGAGTGAACAAATTTGTCAATAATAAGCAGCCTGATTACTTCGATTTTCGGAAACCAGATCCATGGGAGATTTGTGTTGCGCTATCATTAAAAAGCTGTTGGAATGTTAGTTCGAAGTGTATTTAATCAATTAAATTTTATTGATCGCGGTTTTGCGTGTTTGTTGACTCAATTAAACAGCTACTTTGAAACCTCGATATCTCTCTGTAATATAATTAGCGATATAGAAATTTGCTTCAATTCCGAATATTCCTTCTTGCATATGTTGTAGCAATGCATTAACATTTTACATTGTGGATTCAGATTGACTATTTTTAATATTAGATGCAAAAAGTCGTTCTAAAATGCATTGCCAGGCTTTGGCTGCTATGCTATGTCCCTGAATTCAAATAAAAACTGTTGTTTCACAGAAAAATCAACCTGAATCAAGCTTAAAAGGTAGTTTCACATAAATTATAATTTATTCCAACAGAGGCTCCCAATATAAATCATTTATGACATCACACACTTCAGCACCACTTTTCTCAATTGGAAAGAGCAAGCGAGGTAACACTCATCCGGGACTTTATTCAACTTACGCCTTGTATACCTCAAGACAATTTTTTCAAAGGAAACAGAAATGATCCAGGTCCAGGAGCTTATGATTTAGAAAAAGGAAAGCACAATACTCCTGCTTGGAGGTATTATGACTAAAAGGATCTCTTAACACAGACTATTCCACAGGATCGGCACAGAAAAACGATCGAAATCTTACCGCAGCATTACTCCAGGGCCAGGGGCATATAATCAGAGCATGAAAGATGTAAAGACCGAAAAACTTGTGTTTGCAATAATTTTATTTTTCTTTGGCACAGTTGCGTAAAGCTCCTGAGTATGTCATGGGTAGTCGAACAAATAGCGCTGCATTCATTGGAAATTCCGCAACTCCAGGCCCTGGCACGTATAATTATGACAACATTTGGACAGACAGACATCCTCCTAAGTTTTCGTAATATCTCATTCAATTCGCATCATCCTCATCAGCTGTTCAGTATGTCATTCCGTTATAGCAACGGAGAATCTAGCCATCTCCGGGAGAGGAGCCCAGGTCCCGGCGCATATGAGCAATCTTCCCGAATCTTGAACCGCTCAATGCCCTCGTTTCGCATTGGCACCGGTCAGAGGGAGAATTATCAAGGAGGAAAAAACACCCCAGGTCCCGGATACTATCAACTCAGACCTGATAATAGTTACGGCGCTGATTCAGGACCAAAATACCCGTAAGTTTCTAGAGCACCTTTAACGAATAAGAATTTTGACTGTTATTCAGATTTGGAACAGCCAAGAGAGATGGAATCTTGAGTGGTTCCAATTTAGCACCAGGTCCTGGCTCTTATGAGCCCACGAGAGCTTTTAACAAATCTGAATACAAGCTCATAACAATGCTTCCCAGGCGAGAGAGTACCTCTCAAAACAGTCATCAACCCGGTCCTGGCGCATATGACCCAAGCGATGTACACAATTCTATCAAAACTAAGCCTACTACTGTTAGGTAAGTGCAACTTACTCAAAAAAAGCTTATTTATTATTACCAATAACATGAAGAATTGGATCTGCTCCTAGGGGCTCGCTGATGGGAAACAAGTGGACTCCAGGTCCTGGAACATACAGCTCTAAGCATATTCCACAGAATACTGCGCCTTCATACAAGTATATGAAAAAAATGAGTTTAATGAGAAACCAATTTGCTTTGAAGACTTGGCACTGCGGCGCGAGGGTCACTCACCGAAAGATCCATAACTCCTGGTCCTGGAAGTTATTACAAGGACGAAGACAAACCGGGTGCAAAGGTAGCGAATTATCGAGAGTTTCTTCTTACGAGAATTTTCTTTCTCATAGTGGTCAATGGCAGGGAGGAAAGATGATAGCAGCCAAATAATCAACTCAAGAAGCATGCCAGGGCCAGGAGACTACCAGCCTGTATTGAGGCAAACTCACAAACTCCAACCATCGCTTTCGTATTAATTATTCTTTGTGCTCAAATAAATGCTCTTAGAATTGGTTCTGAGAAGAGACATTCCCTTTCGAGATCTGGAAATGTTCCAGGTCCAGGGTACTATGATTTGAGTATGAAGCCTGGAGGGCCGAAATGGAAGTATAAATCATGTAGGAAACAATATCTGATCTTATTTATAAATTAGGATGGGCTCAGAGATGAGACGATCAATGGAGAAATTGAATAATGAGCCCGGTCCAGGCGCATATAATATTCCTTCATTGATATGCAATGCACCAACTTACGCGAAGATGATGATTTAAGGTGGATTCATGCAATTTCAAATTGCTAAATTTTTTTGAGTGCGTGGTGTGATAAAATACTTAGCAAATAAGGAATTTTAAGCTGTCCTTTTTGAAATCTTCTATATACCGTTCAGGTCCGTAAAGAGTGAAATGCGGTAAGCAATTATAAAGTAGCAATCAATTGGATTAATACTTGATCCTCCAGAAACAATCCCTGTGTAATTTGAGCTTTCAAAGTCTTGAATGATTTGAATAGAGAAAAAGTGCAGTAATTCTTATTTTGGTCGCTAGGGAGAGTTGGTTTCGGGACTAATACACATGTATCTGTTGACTGTTATGACCAATAGAGCATAGAGTATGTAAACTTCATACAACAATGAATGACCTATCATGAATTCTGTCTTGCAATTAGGCGTGTGTTAACACTTAGTGTTTCAATAGAGTTTATGTGCTCTACCCTCCTTCAATGATAAGCCTTTTTTCGAATTTTCTCCTTTTCTAAGCGAGATGATGATTTAAGCCGAATCTGTAGAACCGCAAACTTTCGATCTTCGAAGTGATTTTGATTTTTTTATTGATAGAGAAAGAAAAAAAGCTGCTTTATTCGCTATAATATTGCTATTTTCGATGTAGGATCTTTGCGCATCCATCATATTATCAAACTGCTTTAGGTAGAAGTTTTTGCAAACAAACTGCGGTTGAGAAGATGATCGATCATTTAAGATCAAATCCAGAAAATTTCGATACCTTTTTCAACTGAAACATTGTTTGTTAAAGTTTGTGGGTGTTAAGTGAGAACCCGTAAGAAATCCAATTCATTTCCACGATACTCTCAACCCAACTTTCGGAAGTTTGTCTAATTAATATACATTTGAACTAATGGTAACAAAAGAGTATTTGAAACTTTAATCAAAGTCCTTGAAGCAATTGTTTATTTTAAGGATTTAGCAGGCTAATATCTGCGGAAAATAGCATGTAAGCAGGTTCATCACTATCTCATCCAATGAAAACATATTAAACAAGATCTTCATAAGAAATCGATAAAGAGGTCAAAATTTCCCGATGCAAGGACCTTACATCGGGAAATCCTCATTTAGCGCCTATGACTCAGAAATTATACCACGCAATTGTTGAGAAACTCTGCAAAATATTTCTTTTCTATGTTCTCACGAGTTTAATTTTCACTTGAATAATGTTCGATATTTCGGAAAAAGTTGTGACTTTTTCAAATTTTTATTCAATAGAGAAATACCTTGTTTAGATTATTCAGTAGCATAGGTTCTAAGCATTCCCAGTTTTGCCATAAAAACAGCATAAAGCAGAATTGCTTATACTCTAAGATATCTTAAAGCTTTTTTGTGGAGTTATCATGAAGTAGATAGCCCCAAAAACAACTCAGAAAAATAAGTGCGATTCTGCTAAATCAGTCTGGGACATGAATTCCTTGAGTTTACATTTCAAATAGTTCAAATACCATTCCTTTCTCCGAAATGAACTAAATAGGAAGGTTTTCGGAAGTTAGTATTACTGGCACTAAATGGGTCAATGGAAAGTATAATTTTGAATAATTTTAGAAGAATACCGAATTTAACAAAGTTTGAGGTGTTGCGGATCTGAGAAGCATCCAGCTCGGATCCTAAAGCCAGCTCTATAATTCACCTAAGCTCTACGAAACATAATATCAAGACTCTTTTTACACTCGGAGAGTCCGATCATCCTGCTCAATGATCAAGTAAGTGCATTCGATTTTAGATAAGGGAATTTTTCATATTCAGTTCACCTTAGAAAATATTTCAGTACTAAATTTGACATTTTACGTAATTTCAAGGAGGATTCTCTTTTTCTCGAAAAAAGGTAGCGCTGAAAAGCCGAAAATTTAGAAACAGTAATTAAAAAAATTCGCTAAATGCAGTAAATTTTTGCCTTCTTTCGACACTGAATTAAATTTTGTTCACCCTGATTTACGGATTAAAATGCAGTATTCCAATTCTGTCAGTTCGAAAAATCGTATCAATGAAAAGAGTGTTCCTAACTTTTCGATTCGATTTCGAATACAAGCGACCAGCGAGCGATAAGTATTTCCAAATGATCGAGAAAATAATTATAAATTTCATTTTACATTCTTTCCAAGCCTCTCACAAAAATGAAAAAAGATCTTTTCACCGTGATACCAACGCGAAGTATGTTCGTGCTTTCGTTTATTCCTGTCCATTGCGCACTTCGCTACACATTTCTAATCTACACCGAAGAGACTTTCCAGCTTCTCGTCCTTTCCAGCATTCTCTTATCACTGGGCTTGTGGCTGGGAACATCTCGCTTGCTCATGGCAAAAGCCCTTTGCCATGCGTATGTTGGACTCCTGCCAGTACTCATAATGGTAGTTTCTCCAGACAACGTGATATTAGCTGGCTGCTTGAATTTCCTTTCGTTGATGTTCATGACGATCATGGAAGATGACATAACCTCTCTTTTTATTCTAGCCTTCTCGAATAGCATCTCATGGAGCGCCTTCGCCATGTGGATGAGCTCGAATGTCGAGAAATACAGAGAAACAGAGGTAAATACAGTTACTCTCCACACCATGTGTAATAATATTTACTAATAATAGCTATTTGCACTCGCATCGAATCCTTCGTCAGCTATTCAATACTACTCCTGTATTGTCTTCAGCTACATAATTCTTGCGATGATTGCTTTAGAACGAAGTCGAAGTTGTGCGCAACAACTGCGCTATGAGGCCGAAGTTCTTCAACTTAACACCCAACTCGCTGAAGCAGAAAGCCAATTCACAAAATCAAATGAAGATCTCAAGGCAGCGTTGAGTGAGAAAGAAAATTTCATCTTGAGATTTTCGCATGAAATACGTAATCCTCTGAACAGCTTGCTCGGCAACATAGAGTTAGTTACCGAAATCTGCACGGAGGAGAAAACTCTTGAAATGCTCCGAGATGCAAGGATCTGTGGAGAAATTCTTCTCCAGCTCCTGAACAATGTGCTTGATATCGCCAAGATTTCATCGCATCAATTAGAAGTGTCCATTGGAACGTCCAGTGTCAAAGAATTTATGGAAAAAATGTGGGTAGTTTGCGCCGAAATCGTTCGCAAGAAGGGGTTAGTAGGTACATTGTCTCTCGACTTAAGCACTCCAGAATATTTGGATTTCGATAAGCACCGACTGATGCAGATAATGATAAATATGGTTTCTAATGCAACAAAGTTTACTGATCAAGGATATGTGAAAATATACTCCGAATTCGTACCTGGAGATCAAATTGACCCTATTGATATGAAACCGAGACATCTTTCTCGTGTGGGGTGCCCTTTTCCAGAATCAGCGATGGGGATTGAAGAATATCAGAATCCAAAAGACTTTGACGAGAGAGAGAGTTGTATTTTTGACACCTTAACTGCAGCTTCAAAGAGGTTCACGAGGGGAAATTCGGCTGATTCTACCCTCAGTAAGAATGGAGTTGACGATCCTCTAGAACGACGGACTCCCGAGGGACCAGGGTATCTCCGTATTGAGATCATTGATTCTGGATGCGGTATGACAGCTGAACAAACAAGCAATTTGTTCAAGAAATTCGGTCAAGTTAATGGAGAGGCTCACAAGAGACAGGTTGGCACAGGACTCGGACTATGGATCACGAAGGAACTTGTTGAGCTAATGGACGGAAAGATAGAAGTGTACTCAGCTGCAAATTTTGGAACTTGCTTCGTGATAATGATAAAATCTCATTCGAGGTTGCCTTGCCTACCTATTAAAAAGAGCACGGCTGAAGATAATGGCAATACTCAGAGCCCTAGAAAAGAGGTTAATTGCATCGTTGTGGAAGCCATTGCCTATAACCAAGAAATCAACCGGAAATTCCTCGAGAAATGTCGTATCAGTAATATATGTGCTGTTTCGAATGGAAATGAGGCTTTTGAGCTCTTCAAAACCAAGCCGCCTCAATATTTTTCGTTCATTCTAATGGATCTCGATACTCCTTTAGTTGATGGTAAAGGTGCTTGCGAGAGGATCCGAAATCATGAGAGAGAATTAGGTTGGGAGCCTTGCAAAATTATAGCATGCACCGCCGGCTCGGATGATGACCTAACAAAAACTGAGCTGTTAGATGCGAATGGACCTTATAGAGCAAATGGGTTCCTCTCAAAGCCTGCGAGTTTCGACACGATTTTAAATACCCTGAAAGATTTAGATATAATAGACAAAGAAGAAGAATGCATCATTTCACGAGTCAGCTCAAAGAGTGATCTCAAGCTGAAGAAGGACAATATGAAGGTCTTGATCGCTGAAGACGATATGTTTAATCTCGATATGATGAAAAAAATGCTCAATACATTAGGATTCGATTGTCTAGTTGCTTGTAATGGAGCTGAAGCCATCAAAGCGTTCGAAACGAACAGAAAAGAAATTAAATTTATATTGATGGACTGCGAGATGCCTATTCTCGATGGTTTCGAAGCAACGCGACAGATATCCAAGATAAGAGATGAGGATTCCTCCAAAAGCAGAGTACCCATATTTGGTTTGACGGGACATTGTGGCCATATTTATGAAACGAGAGCCAAAGAAAATGGAATGCAAATGCTGCTCACAAAACCGATATCGATGAATCAGCTTAGGTCTCTCTTTAATAATGAGAATTTAATTGACTAGATTCAACAGCGTTGAGAATTAAACGAATTCATATGTTATTTTACTCTCTTTTTTTTTTAACAAAAATCCCTGCCTTATATATTATAAACTGACTGTTGCTTCCAGGGTATGTTGATAAATTGTTCTTAATCCTGCCTGAAAGCAGGTTCTATAATTCTGTATTTAACTCGAAAGATCTTGTTTACGTATTGAATGTTTGTAGTGGAGCGTTATGCAGTATGTTATTTGCAATAAAATACTTTCTTTGGAACAGCAGAGAGCTTATTATTTATATAAACTGCTTAGAATACACGAAATAAACGAGTTTTCCATCTTTCAGAGGACTTTGAAATGAAATCAATACATTCTTGATCGAAGCCATTTATTTATACAAGAAAAGAAAAGAATTATAACATTCCATTTCATGAAGCAATATCTTGTGCATTAGACTACGGTTGACCTAAAAAAAATTTTTTCACTTCTCAACCTAGCCACGTCTGATGACTCTCATTAATTTAATTTTCAACTATTTTGATCGTTCTCTTAAAAACATCCATGTTAAGTGATTGGCGACACTCTACTTCGCATATCACCATAAGCACTCATTGACCAGAAAAAGAAATTCCAACTTTTTTCTTTTCAAAGTTAGAATTGATTTCATCCTTGGAATTCTACCATAATCTTTATCAAACACCTTATACTCACTACCGGGCAGGCATCACATTAAGAACTATAAGTGAAAAGGAAGAACAAAAAGAGAGCATTTTAATAAAGCAATTTTATGAGTTTTTCTGTAAATAAGCAGCATAGTCATTAAGCATGAAATTCAAAGCCAGCATCTCGTTGAACTTGGATTCTATTGTCTTTTCTAGCTCATCGAATTTTAGAAAGCTTTCTAGTCTAACCTTGAACTCTGAAAAGCCAAGAGGAGTCTAAATTATATCATTGCAGAGGGTAATAAATTTCGTGAGCTTACTGTTACAAAGGGGTTCATATCAACAGTGCCCCCTGAACTATCCCCCAGATTAGAGGTGTTTTCTGTTCCTAGCAGATCGGAATGCTCCGTCATTTGATCAAGCAGTCGATCGGAAAGCAGATTTTCCTCACTATGATTAGGTTATGACTCATTCTTTAAAATTTTATTCTTCAATACTTTATTAAATCGTCATTGAGCGGCCTATTTACAAAACTGGATTCATTCAATGATTGACAAAAGTTCCCGTCGACCTCACTAGCTACTTTAACAATTTTTGTTTTCTAATAATGATTCAGATGATAAAAATCCAGCTGAGGATTGTACCACGATATAGTGTTGTTCATTTCTGAATTCATCATTGAAATCAACCTTGCTAATAGTTTCTTGTCTTTCAGAAGTTGAACTGAAATGAACTCTTCGACGATTTATCTTCAGAGCTAGGTCTCTTTGTTTCAATAAAAAAATTTAGCGTTTAATATGGTTGAGAAAAAAAGAAGAGTTACTTGCGCCCTTTCATAAAAAGCGGGTTGGAGAACGTCACTCTAACCTTTGAATTATTGAGCCGTCTGAAGTAATACATGTTTAGCTAAGAAGCCATCAGTATGAGCGAATGTTGTTCAAAAGTTTTACCTGGCGGGTGAAGGAACTGAAGTTATTATGTTTAAAAAATCGTGGCAGAACGGTGTTTGCGAACTCGTAGTGGTTTTGGACATAGAATGAGCGTCCACCCTCACTCCAACCGATGAGGTCTGCAAACTCATTATTCTGTTTCCAGATGGAAGTGTGAAAAAGGGCAAGATATGGAATATTTACCTCTAAAATATCGAAAAGGCTCTCCAAGAAGTTCGATCGGTACTTCCTGCGAGATTTGACTTGAAAAGAGGCTTCTATGCTCATTAAAAAAACACAATTTTTTTTTAATTATGGATGTATTTTTGGACAATCCTGATATTTCAATGGATTTAATATAGAACGTTTATGATCTTTCTACTTAAATATATGTTCTTTACGTACTTATTTCTCAATATTCTGACCACTAATTTAACTTTGAGAAATTTTCACAGAGATTTCGAAATTTAGAATATTCTTGTATCTAACAATTTCTAGACCAAAACAGTGAATATTCTGGATTATATAACCAGAAAAGAGATTGTTTCTCGATCTACTTAATTCAGCTTTAGAAATAATAAGACTAGACTGAAAATATATACGATTCCGTGAGTGTTTGAAAAACTGATATCTGTAGCAGTGGCATCGGTGTTTGAGAGAGCTTCTTTAGGATATATGAACATGTTAGTTAACTTAAATATGTTTGCACTTTATTTTGAGAATGCAGTTATTTCTTCGACAAGAGCTAGCGAGCTTAAATGTTGTATTCAGTATAGTTAAAAGATCCTTATTTGTTGGTACTGAAAAGTATGTTACAGTGAGAATAACTAACTTATATCTAACTTGATAATGTAAGCTTCATTAGCTAAGTTGTATGAGAGGCAACAAAAAGTTACTGAAATCTGAAGCTGATGCTATTATGGACAAAGGAAGCCGGAGAGTTTGTTGATTTTGCGATTTTGTCATTTTTGGAAGGGAGAGAGTGCTGGTTAATGAAAAATACCTTATTCTGCTTTTTTCTGGAATTATCCTATAAACATTTAAATTAATTCCGATAAATTTCGTTTTTAGCATATTAAAACTGGAATCAAATTGGAATTATTTTGGAAAGTTCTGCTCTCAGTAGAACTAATATTCGTAATGGATTTCAGAAACTCCGCAAGCTGAATTCGATGGAGTAGCTTCACATTGAAATTACTAAGGAAAAAATTTTCCATAAAAAAAATGATTATGATTACTTTTCAATTAGCGTTCCTATAGCTGCTCAGTCTCCTTATCGCGAAATGTATTTGTACCTAGAGCTCCTTAGCAATGTTTGTCTCTTTTGAGATAATGCTGGTAACATAAAATTCTACTTATGTCTTCAGCAAATTTGATGCAACAAATAAATATGATGAGATAGCAGATGATGATGAGATTGTGAAAATGTTTGCTTTTCCTTCCGAGAAAAGTCCTTAGTTCTGCTGCTTCTGAGACGAGCAGTTTCAACCATCTGCGGGTTGCCCAATCTATCTAAGATTTTTGTATAAGTGACGCCAGAGTGTTTATTTCGAAGAAAATTATCAGCAAATTTCCAATAACTTTCTGTTTACATTCTTCAGTGAAGAATTATGGCCAGCAAAATCTTATGTATAAATGTTCTATCTACTTTATGAACTGAAGAGTGTAATGCTGCTTTAATTTTAGAAAATTCCTAGGAAATATCATTGCTCTTTTGTTAATTCTGCTAATAAATGAAATTTCAAACAATGTAGGAGCCGTGTCTCAATTTTTGGTGGCTTTCTAAACAATAATTTGGCTTTTAAAATTCATTTAAACTACTATGAATCAAATATATAAATCTATGGGAATAATATCTTTTTCAACACCAATTCATATACTTCTTCTTATTATTCTTTTAACGTTCTATTCATCTCAAAATCAGTAATATAGCTTTTTCTTTCTCAATCAAAACAAATCGAACGGTGTCTTAATGGTGTCAATCTGATCGATCGAAGTAATTTCTTTAGTGCTCTGAGTTGATTGCTGAGTATTCCAGCTTGATGTACTAGTTACAGGGTTATTAGTTCCAAATCCCATATTCTTGCCGCCTCCCAGTCTAAAACATCAATTATGAGCTCAAGCTATCAGAACTAGGACTTACGGAATTCCAAGATCATCATCCAGTCTATCAAGATTAACCAAATGACTTGGCCAAGACTCTTTCGGCTAACGGATTAAAAAGCGAATAGTTAAGGTTGCAAATGATAAGCACCACATACCTTTGGTTTTTCTGGTTCTTTCACGACGGGTTTTTTTGGTTGTTCAGTGATTTTGGCCTTATTTCCACCAAAATCAATGGCCGCTAAATCAGGCTGACCTTGCGCTGTGTTACTCTTAGAATTCGTCGCCGGGCCCCAGGAACCAAAGGTCTCTTTATTCAAATAATCGAATAAGAGATAAAATATATCAAAGAAATTACCGAAGGTAGAGAAAGGATCTACATTTTTCTGCAGCACAGGCTTTGAGGAGTTTCCAAAATCGAAATTATCAAACTCTGCTTTAGGGTCTTTGACCTTCGAAGTTGTAGTAGTCGTAGAATTTTCGAAAGCTGCAAAGGGATCAGCAATAACTTGTTTTTTCTGTTGAACTGTTTCTATTTTCGGTTGTTGCGGCTGAGCATTAAAAAAATCATCAAAGTTATTGGCTTTTGTATTTGAGCCTTGCTGGGCGGTTGATGTTTTTGGTAGTGAACTCGGAGCATTGAAGAAATCGTCAAACTGAGCCTCTTTTTTATTTGAATTAGTGGTATTGCTTTCTTGCAAAATATTGGCTGGGAAAGAAGGCTTCTTCGTATCGCTTCCTCCAAAGAACTCATCAAAGTTTGAAGCTGGGTTTTTAGAAATGCTGCCATAAGTGTTGGTAGAGAACTGTTGCTTTGGTTGAGACAGGCCGTCATCAAGTTCGAGTAAATCTAGAAAGAGGTTAGCAAAACAATTTAGTAATTCGATCATATTCTTTATATTATTATCACTTGCTGAGGTTTGTTGGAATTGCTTAGTTGGAGTGACTGTGTTTGTGTTGGAAAAATTTGAAAAATCATAGGTTTGTTTCGACGCAGATCCCTGTTGCTTGAAATCAGCTTTCCCAGCGGTTCCCCAATCACTGAAATTGCTAAAATCGTTTGGCTTCTGCACGAAAAGAGCGATATAAAACCAGTTATCAAAATAAATAGCTTTACCACTGTTTGAAGTGTTGAGCTTTTAAACTGCACTTCAGTTTTCTTTTTTGGAGGGTCATCAAAAATGGGCTTGCGGCGATGGTAGTCTGTATCCGTTCCCGAAAATTCGCTTCCTCCATATTTAGATTTCTCATACTCAAACCTGTCGTTTGAGTTAATCTCTGGCTTGTCTTCCTCTTCCTCTCTGTCCTGATTCCAGCTCGGATCATAAGTAAATTCTGATTTCATCTTTTCTATAAAATAAACTAGAGTCAGCCCTGCTTCGAAATGGCAGAAATTCACAAGTAGAAGAAGAAATGGTCGAATCCAAAGAAACTATAGAATTAGGAGTACCTTGTGCATAGAGATGCTCGAATACGTTGTTGTTAATCCTCAGCTCATACTTTTCTCCATGTTGAATAATATTGAGGTTACAGCCATCCACTGAGAACGGATATTGGAATGTTGCCAGCATCAGGCTTTGCAAAACTAAGTTTGAACGCCAAATATTAACAAGTTACTTTTGCCCCTCATAGATTTCAGTTCCATTGTGTGACACTCTTCGCTTTCCGGAGAAGTATGAAACTATCAATTCCACAGAATGTTCTTTGCCATCAACTGAAAATCTCCAGAAGAATCTGCGACTAGAGCTTAAGTGCACAGGTTTCAGCTTGTTTAATTATAATGCATGAGCTACCTTTTGATGGCGGTTCCAATGTCCTCGCACTCGTAGAAAATAGCTTTTATGTTCATATTTCGGTATGAATTTCAAATAATTTAAATCCTTGAAATAAAATTACTCAGCACAGACAGCAGATGAACTAACTGAATCTCTGCTAAGAATACAACA